>Ga0299913_10000320_pt1 | contig 28769 bp, 1 predicted proteins | sample RVTome_9_FD_201360 | JGI IMG/M metagenome (GOLD analysis project Ga0299913, IMG submission 201360) | Soil microbial communities from uranium-contaminated site in the Upper Colorado River Basin, Wyoming, United States - RVT155D38 (version 2) ... | reverse complement strand
GCGGATTCCAGATGACCGATGTTGGACTTGACTGAGCCGATGGCGCAGAACTGCCTTTCGTGCCCCGCGCCCGGCGGGTCGGCGCCCTCGAACGCCCTGATCAGGCCGGTGATCTCGATCGGGTCGCCCAACGACGTCCCGGTGCCGTGGGTCTCGACATAGCCGATCGTCGTCGGATCCACCTGGGCCTTCTTTAGCGCATCGAGTATCAGCTCCGACTGCGCGATCGGGTTCGGGACGGTATAGCCGTTGGTCTTGCCGCCATGATTGATGGAGCTGGCCTTGATCACGGCATAGATCTGGTCACCGTCGTCGAGGGCCTTCTTCAGCGGCTTGAGCAGCACGGCACCCACGCCTTCGCCCGGCACATAGCCATCGCCGCCTTCGCCAAAGGCGCGGCAGCGGCCGTCGGTCGACGCAAAGTTGCCCTGGGCGAGGTTGAGATATTTGGCGGGGTGGATCGAGACGTTGACGCCGCCCGCGACAGCGACGTCGATCGCGCCCTTGCGTACGTCCTCGCAGGCCAGGTGGATGGCCGTGAGCGACGAGGAGCACATGGTGTCCAGCGCTAGGCTCGGGCCGTGAAAGTCGAAGAAGTAGGACACGCGGTTCGCGACCGAGGCAAACGAGGAGCTTGGCACCCCCGCGGCGGCCGACGCCCCGTAGAGCTCGTACTGACCCCACATCACGCCCACGTACACGCCGACGCGGTTCGCCGCGATGGTGTCCTTGCTGTAGCCGGCATCCTCGATCGTTTCCCAGACCGTCTCGATGAACAGACGCTCCTGCGGGTCGATCAGCTCTGCCTCCTTCGGCGAGATGTTGAAGAACAGCGCATCGAAGCGATCGACGTCCGAGAGGAATCCGCCCCACTTGCTGTAGGTCTTGCCCGGCTGGTTGCGCGCCGGGTCGAAGAATTGCGCGTGATCCCAGCGTTCGGCGGGGATCTCGGTGATGCAGTCGCGCCCGCTTTTCAAGTTCTGCCAGAACTCGCGCAGATCCTTCGCCTGCGGATACTTGCCGCCGACGCCGACGATGGCGACCGGGTCCTCGGCGCTTGCTACCGGTTCAACGAAGCGTAGCCTGCTGCGCATTGATGAGCTCAGCCGGTTGGTGAGCGCTGCTGCGGGCGCCGGCGCCTCGCGCGGCTTGCCGCCGTCCTCGACGCCGGTCTTCTCGCGCACCATGTCGGGGAAGGCCTTGACCAGATAAGCGGCGAGGCTGGCGATCGTCTGGTATTCGAAGAACAGCGTCTTCGACAGCGAGCCAAACGAGCGCTCCAGCTGGTTGGTCAGCTTCATCGCCAGCACGGAATCCATTCCGTAGTTCTCGAGCGGCGCCTTCGCGTCGACTTCTTGCGGCGGGATCCGCAACAGGCTCGAGAACTGTTCGATCAGGTAGCGCTGGGTCTTCTCCTGCAGCTTAGACGTATCAATATTTGCGACGGTGGTGGAAGCGGCCGGCGGTTCTGCAATGACAGGCGCATGGCGGTTGCTGAGCGAACGACGCAGGCGGCCGACGTAACCTGCGATGACCAGGACCTGGGCAGCACCCGATGCCAGGCAGCGGTGGAAGGCCCGCATGCCGCTCGCGGTCTCGAGCGGCACCATGCCCGAAGCCTTCGTCAGCCGCTCGCGCGCTTCCGCATCGAGCTGCATACCGCCTTCCTGCCACAGCGGCCAATGGATCGACAGCGTCCTGCCGTGTCGGCGGCCGGCCTCGACCAGACGGTTGCGATAGCCGGCGAAGCGGTCCATGAAGCCGTTGGCGGCGGCATAGTCGGCCTGACCCACATTGCCGAGCGCCGAGGCGACGGACGAGAACAGCACGAGGAAATCGAGGTCCGTCTGCTGGGTGGCCAGGTCCAGATAGACTGTGCCGACCACCTTCGGCTCCAACACGACGGCGAATTCGGCAGGCGTCTTGTTGACGATCAAGCTGTCGCGGATCATCCCCGCGCTGTGCAGGATGCCGTTGAGGCGGCCGAACTCCGTCACGATGCCGGCGATCAGCGCTTCGACCTCCTCCAGCCGGCTGAGATCGAGCGGCCGGTATACCAATCGGCCTGCCGGCAGGGACAGCTCCGCGGCCAAGGCATCGAGGGCGGCGTGCTGTTCGGCGCTGAGCTCGGAGCGTCCGGTCAGGACGACCACCGCGCCTTCGGTGCGCGCGAAGATCTCCCGGGTGAACAGCAGACCCAGACCGCCGAGGCCACCGGTGATCAGGTAGACGCCGCCGTTGCGGAATCCGATATCCTCGTCTTCGCCGAGCTCCCGGGGCTGCCAACGCAGGATCTGTTGCGCGTTGCCCTCGTACCTGAGCAGCGACTCGTCGGGTCGCGCCTGAGCGGCACGCAACTGCACCGCGAGCATGCCCGCGTCGATGTTCCGTGCGGTCAGCACCAGCTGGCCGACCAGCTTGGGATTCTCCAGCCGCGCCGTGTCGATCAAGCCAGAAAGACCGGTCAGCAGCACGTCATCGCCGTCGTCGGCGACGATCAGCTGGAACAGCGTCTGCTCCTGCGGCGCGTTCTTTAGGATCGATTGCAGTCGCTCGAAGCAGGCGAGCGCGGCGAGCCGGTAGCGATCCGCCAGGTTGTCCGCACCCGGGAGCGACAGCCGCTCCGCCTCCACGCCCGGAATCGCCGCCTGCAAGCGCTCCGGATCGACTTGCAGCAGGTCGCACAGCACCACCCGGTGGTGGCGACAGGCGAGCGTGGGCGCCGCCGCGTCTTCGGCGACCGGCTCCCACTCGGGAACGGCGAGCAGCAGGCCGATGTCCTCTTCGTCCTTGCCGATCCGGATCGGGCGCGAGCTCAGGCCGTTCAGGCGCACGCAGAGACGGCCCGCTTCGTCGCATAGGTCGATATCGATCTTGTGGACGCCACTTTCCGGCCGGGTGCCCTCGGCGTAACGCACCCAGGCGAACAGGCGCGCGGCGCAGGGGGCGTAGAGCACGATCGAATCCAGCGCGAACGGAACCGACGGCGCGTTCGCCAGGCCGTCCAGATCCGCGAGCCCGATCGCGGCCTGAAGCGCGCTGTCGAGCAGGGCCGGATGCAGCACGAAGTCCTTGCTTTGCGCCTCGCTGGCAGCCGGTAACACCAGCTCGGCGAGCAGCTGGTCGTGCCCGCGGTGGAGCATCGCGACGCAACGGAACGACGGGCCGTAGTGGATACCCATCGCCTCGAACGCTTCGTAGACCGCCGGCGCGGCGATGGCGCCGCGGGTCATTTGCGCCTGCAGCGCCGCGAGATCGAATGTTTCCGGACTCGCCACGCCCGCCAGCACGACCTGGCCCTGGCAATGGACGACCGGGTTCTGCGCATCATCGCCACTATGTACTTCGAAATCGACGACGCTGTCGCCGGAGGGCGACAGCGCGACCGAGACCCGCGTCCTGCCGTTCACGGCGATCGGCTGCGCCCAGGCGACGTTGCGGATCTCCATCCGTTGACCGGCGACGCGCAAGGCCCGATCGACCGCCGCCCTCACCATCTCCAGGCAGGCGACGCCGGGAAGAATCCGGCGCGGCTCGCCGCCGTCGACGCCGATCCGATGATCGGCCAGGAAGAACTCGTCGCCGCTGAATTCCGACGTATAGCGCTGCTGGAAGAAGTCGGACGTGTTGCTGTGCAGCAACGGATGCAGCACCGGCGCCTTCGCTTCCAACGTCCTGCTCTGGTCGATGCCACGGCTCACCCAGTAGCGGTCCTTCGCGAACGGATAGGTCGGCAGGCTGATCAGCGAGGGCTTGCGGCCGGCATGCAGCTTGCGCCAGTCCAGCTCGAAGCCCCTCGCCCACAGCTCGGCCAGCTTGATGAGCTTGCCGCGGGCGATCCACTTGTCGACCGCCTCCAGCATATCCTCGTCCCGACTGAGGAGCGACATGCCGTCCAAGTCCTTCTCGACCTGGCCGTGGAAGCAGCCATCAATGCTCGGCTCGCCGCCCACGTAGGCCTCGAGCCGCTTGGCCAGCAGGGTCACGGAGTCGACCACGAATACCAGCCTGGCATCCAGGGTCTCGCGTCCCACCTGCAGGGTGTAGGCCATCGAAGCAAGATCAAGCGGGTTTTCCGGCTTGCGTATGAAAGCCAGCAGATCTTGCGCCTTGCGCATCCGCTGATCCGCGGTCCGTGCCGAAAGCGGGATGATCACCTGCCCGTGTGGCGCTTTGCTGAGCGCCGGCGACAGCACGGGGGCCGGTGCGCAATATTCCTCGACGATCAGATGGCCGTTCGATCCCCCCGCGCCGAAGGACGAGATGCCGGCGATCCTGGGTAGCGGCCTGCCGTCGACCACCGGCGGCTCCCAGGCGCGCAGTGTCTGGTTGACGACGAACGGCGACTGGTCGAAATCGATATGCGGATTGAGTACCGTGGAATGCAGCGAGGGCACGATCATCCGGTGCTTCATCTGCAGCAGCACCTTGGTCAGCCCGACGATCGCCGCGGCCGATTCGCAGTGGCCGATGTTCGACTTCGCCGAACCGATCGCGCAGAACTGGCGCTCCGGCGTGTACTGCCTGAAGACCTGGGTCAAGGCCGCGATCTCGATCGGATCGCCGAGCTTGGTGCCGGTGCCGTGCGCCTCGATATAGCTCACCTGGCGGGCGTGGACGCCGGCCTCCTTCAGCGCCTGAGCGATGACGCTGGCCTGCGCCTTCGGGTTCGGCACTGAATAGCCATTGGTCTTGCCACCGTGGTTGAGCGCGCTGCCGCGGATCAGGCCATAGATATGGTTGCCGTCGCGCTCCGCTTCGGACAAGCGCTTCAGGACCACGACGCCGACGCCCTCGCCCGGGATGTAGCCGTCGCCGCCCACGCCGAAGCTCTGGCAGTGGCCGTCGCTGGAGATATACTGCCCGGCGCTCAGGATCAGGTACTTATTCGGATGGATGGTGACGTTCACGCCGCCGGCGATCGCCAGGCTGGTCCGGCCCTGCTTCAGGTCCTGACAGGCCAGATGGATCGCGGTGAGCGACGACGAGCACATGGTGTCCAGCGTCATGCTGGGACCCTGCAGGTTCATAAAGTAGGACACCCGGTTGGCGATGCTGGCATAGCTGACCGGGACGCCGATGCGCTTGCCCTGCAGGCTGGATTCGACCCCGAACAGCTGGTACTCGCCGTACATCAGGCCGACATAGACACCGACCTGCCCCGCCTGCGCTTCCTGGTGCGCGAACTGCAGGCCGGCGCGGGTGTAACCGGCGTCCTCGACCGCCATCCAGGCGTGCTGCAGGAACAGGCGTTCCTGCGGGTCGATGAGCTCCGCATCCACCGGCGGAATGCCGAAGAACAGGGGATCGAACTCGTCCACGCCTTCGATGAAGCCGCCCCACTTGCTGTAATGAGCGCCTTCCGCGGTGCGGTCCTCGCTGTAGTACTCGCGCCAGTCCCAGCGGTCTTTGGGGATCTCGGTGATGCAGTCCCTGCCGTCGCGCAGGTTCTCCCAGAACGCCTCGATGTCCTGCGATTCGGGATAGCGGCCGCTCAGGCCGACGATGGCGATAGGCTCATCGTGACGGCCACGGGCGGGTGCGGCCACGGGCAACGGACGACCGCGCTGGCGGCGTCCCTTTCCGGTCCTTTGCCGCAGTCGCGGCAGGATCGCCTCCGCTGAAGGTTTCGGCAGTGCGGCTTGCGGGCGTTCGCCGGCGCCGAACAGCGATTGCAGCGTGGCTGCGTGCGACCGCAGGAAATAGTCGGTCAGCTCGTCGATCGTCTGGTGTTCGAAGAACAGCGTCTTCGACAGGGGGCCGAAGGTCGTCTCCAGCTGGCGGGTCAGATCCATCGCCAGGATCGAATCGATGCCGTACTTCTCCAGCGGCGCGCGCGGATCGACCTTGTGGTACGGCAGCTTAAACAAGGCCGAGAACTGTTTGCGCAGGTAGTCGCGGGTCTGCTCGGCCAGATCCGGCCCGTCAGCGTCGGCGACGACCGGAGCGACGGGGTCGGCCACGACCTCGCCAGACGGCACCGGATGCACGTCAAACAGGATGCGCCGTATCTTCTCCAGCTCGCCCTCGATGACGACGGTCTGTTGCTGCGGCGAGCGCAGGCTGCGGTGGAACGCGTCGATGCCCGTTTCGGTCCGCATCGGCTGCATGCCGGTCAGCTCGCGCATCGCCTCCTGCTCGCGCGGCGGCATGCGCATGCCGCCGTCGCGCCACAGCGGCCAGTTAATCGACAGCGTCTTGCCCTGGCGCTGCCCGGATTCGGCCAGCCGGTTCCGGTAGTCCGCGAACTGGTCGAGGAAGCCGTTGGCGACCGCGTAGTCCGACTGCCCGACGTTTCCCATCAGCGCGGCGCCGGACGAGAACAGCACCATGAAATCCAGGTCGATATCCTGGCTAGCCAGGTCGAGGTTCACGGCACCGAAGACCTTGGGCGCGAGCACGTTCGCGAACTCTTCCGGCGTCTTCTTCGAAATCAGGTTGTCGGCGATCATCCCGGCGCTGTGGACGATGCCGTTCAACCGGCCGTGCGCCGCTACGATCTCGGCGACGCAGCGGCGGACCGCGACCGGATCGGTCAGATCCAGCGCCAGGTACGCCACCCGGCGCCGGGTCGCCTCATCGCCCGCCAGTGCCTGTAGCCGTGCTTCCACGTCCGGCGAGCGGTCGGCACGGCCGGTCAGGACGACTCTGGCACCGGCCGTCTTGCGCAGAATCTCCTGGGCGAACAGGGTTCCCAGGCCACCCAACCCGCCGCTGATCAGATAGACGCCGTGTTCCCGGAACGCGATCTCCGGCGTCCTTTCCGCGCGCGCCAGTTCCTGCCAGCCCGGCACCTGGCGCAGGCCATCTGAATACCGGACCACCGCATCCTTCGTCTGCCGGGATTCTGTCTGCAGGCGGGCCACCAGTTCGTCCGCGACGATGCCCGGCTCGACCAGCAGAAGCTGCCCACGGACACCGGGCTGCTCCAGTGCGGCCGACTTCAGTAAGCCCGACAGGGCCGCCAGCGGCTGCGCATCGAGCGCATCCGCAGCGGCGATGTGGATCAAAAGCCCACCTTGCGGCTTACGCTCGATGAGTTTCCTGACCGTTTCGAAACAGCCCAGGACCGTTTCAACGAAACGCTCGGCCAGACCGCTGGAGGCGGCCGTGACGGCGTGGAAGCGGGCGTCCGGCATCGCCGCCTGAAGTCGCTCGAAGGCCAAGCCGGGCAGCTCGCACAACAGCACATGATGCTCGGCAGCGGCAGTCAAGTCCGCGGCCTCGAGCACGCTGTTCTTCCACGCCGGACTGGCGATCACGACACCGATCTCCGCGGCAGGCGTGGCCTGCCGGATCTCGGCGCTCGCGCTCAGCGTCCTCGATGAGAATCCCCTGAGCTGCACGCAGACGTTCCCCTGCGCGTCGCACAGGTCGATATCCAGCTTGCTGACCCGGTCGCCGGGACGCGAGCCCTGCGAGTGCCGGATCCATGCGTACATGTCGCGGGTGCAGCTGGCGAGCGAGCGCATCGACTCCAGCGCGAACGGCAAAGACGGCCGGCCCGGCAACTGCTGCAGATCGCTCAGCAGTCCGATCGTAGCCTGCAACGCGCCGTCCATAAGGCTGGGATGCAGGGTGTACTCTTGCAACGTGCCGCTGACCGCCGACGGCAAGCCTAGCCGCGCGAGGACTTCCCGATCGCCGCGGAAGATGCGGCTGATCGCCTGGTGCGCGGGCCCGAACTGCATGCCCATCCGCCGATAGGCCGGGTACACGGCTCCGGCGTCGATCTCACCCGCGGTCATGCGCGCCCTGAGCGACTCGATGTCAATCCGTTCGGCCGCGGTGTCCTCGGCTACGGTCGCCGTGCCGCGGCAATGCAGCACCTCCTGCAGTTCGCCGTCGCCCGCCGGTTCGGCGCTGAAGATCTCAAACTCGATCGCCGCGGCGCCGGGGCGTTCGGCGCCGGCCAGGGACAAGCTGATAAACACGTCCTTCGGCGTGGCCACGACGATGGGCTGCAGCCAGACGACATCGTCGAGCTGGATCCGATACGTGTCCGGAATGTCAGGCAGGGCATCCGCCGCCGCGGCCCGCGCCATTTCCAGATAGGCCACGCCCGGCAGAACCTTCATCGCATCGGTGCCGTCGGCCAGGACCCGGTGATCGCTCAGGAAGAACTCATTGCCGCTAAACGATGAGGCATAGCATTGCTGGTAAAGGTCAGAAGCGTTCCTGTGCAGCAGCGGATGCAGCGTCGTCGGCCTAGCGGCCGATGCCGACCCGGAGAATTGCCGGACCAGATCGAGTGCATTCTCTTTGGAGAGCCTTTTGCTCTTCAGCTCCGAAACGACGTATTCGATAAAATCGATCATTGCGTTTGCTCTTTCTTGCCAAGTGGCGCCCGGCTGCCGCGCAGACGACACTCGTGTTTGCTTGAAAACGGGTACCGGCAAACCGGTTTGATGCCGTACCAGCCGATACTCGGCTCGTCGACCACGAAGCTGTCTACACGAGCCGCCTCAGTAGCCGAATGGCCTGGTCCTCTTCGATCGAGGCCTCGTCGATCCTGGCGATGATGTCCTCGATCATGCCGAGATCCGCCGCCGCATCCGCGTCGCGCACGGTTCGCTTGCTGGCGGCGACGCTATCCACCCAATACCGGTCCTTCGCGAACGGATACGTCGGCAGTTCGATGCGCCGCGGTTTGGTTTCGCCGTACAGCCTATTCCAGTCGAAATTCAGGCCCCTGGTCCACAGCTCGACGAGTTTCGAGTACTTCTTCCTGGCGATCCACTTGTCGATTGCTTCGCCGACGTCCTCGTCCTGCACGAACAGGTTCAGCCCGTCGATGTTGCGCTGGGCCAGGCCACGCCAGACGCCGTCGATCTCCTCCTCGCCGTCGACGTAGGCGCGCAGATTTCTCGCCAGCTGCTCGACGGAATCGACGACGAAGCCGACGCGGACCTCCATCGGCTCGCGTCCGACCTGCAGCGTGTAGGCGATCGCGGCAAGATCGAGGCTGGTAGGCGACCTCAGCAGGAAATCGAGGAGGTCGCTCGCCTTCTGCTGCAGCTGATCGAGCGTCTTCGCGGACAGCGGAACGATCGCGGGGCCAGCATCGCATCGGGCGACCACAGTCCTTGCGGCGTTGGTCGGCTGATACTCCTGCACGATCACGTGGGCGTTCGCGCCGCCCGCGCCGAAGGACGAGATCCCGGCGGTTCTGGGTTTCGCCTTGCCGTCGACGACCGGCTGCTCCCACGGAACGAGCGCCTGGCTTAGCTCGAACGGCGTGCGGTCGAATCGGATGTGGGGGTTTAGCGACGAGGCATGCAGCGACGGAACGATCTGTCGGTGCTTCAACTGCAGCAGCACCTTGGTCAGTGCCGCGATGCCGGCCGCCGCCTCCAGATGGCCGATGTTGGATTTCGCCGAACCGATCTTGCAGTAGCCCTTGTCCTGAGTGTCCTTTGCGAACGCCTGCTGTAGCCCCACGATTTCGATCGGGTCGCCGAGCTCCGTACCCGTACCGTGTGCTTCGATATAGCTGATGTCGCGGGCGCTGATGCCGGCCTTGTCGATCGCGCTACGGATCAACTCAGCCTGCGCCACCGGATTGGGCACCGTGAAACCATTGGTCTTTCCGCCGTGGTTCACGTGCGTCGCCAGGACCACGCCGTGGATGATGTCGCCGTCTTCCACCGCGCGGTCGAGTGGCTTCAGCAGCACGACACCCACGCCCTCCCCGGGCACAAAGCCGTTGCCGCCCTCGCCGAAGCTCTTGCAGCGGCCGTCTTTCGATAGCATGTGCTGGGATGACATGTCGATGAAGCTCGTCGGGTGCAGATACAGGTTGACGCCGCCGGCGAAGGCGAGATCGCAGTCGCCGTTGTGGATATGCTCGCAGGCCTCATGGATCGCCGTCAGCGACGAGGAGCACATGGTGTCGACCGGCAGGCTCGGCCCGTGGATGTCGAAGAAATAAGACAGCCGGTTCGCGACCGAGCTGAACGAGGTCCGCGGCCAGAACTTCTCCTCGCTCGGCACGCTCGTCCGGTACAGGTTGTAGCCGGCGCGGGTGATGCCGGCGAACACGCCGACCCTGCCGTTGAACCTGTGCTTCAGCGTGCTCCGCGTATATCCTGCATTCTCCAGCGCGCTCCACGCCGCCTGCATAAACAGGCGTTCCTGCGGGTCCATGTTCAGCGCTTCCCTCGGCGGGATGCCGAAGAACAGGGGGTCGAACTCGGCGAATCCGTCGAGGAAGGCGCCCCATTTGCAGTGGCTCTTGCCCTGCTCGACCGCCTTGCCCTCATTGGGCTCGTAGAAGCCGTCGAGTGGCCAGCGGCTCTGCGGTATTTCAGTAATGCAGTCCCTGCCCGCCTTCAGGTTTTCCCAGAAGGCCTCCAGACTTGACGCCTGCGGGTACTGGCCACTGATGCCGATGATGGCGATCAGTTGCCGCCCGGAGACGTCCCTGCGCCGGGTGTCGCACTTGCGCTGTGCCCTGGCGTGCAGCGGCAAGCCGCCGAGCAGACCAGGAGTGGCGGTCCTTTCGATGGCGCCGGACGTCGCTCCGACCCGCGCCGGTCGATTCAGCTCGAACAGACGCTCCAGCGTGGCCCTCTGCGTTTCGACCAGATGTTTCGCCAGTGCGTCCACCGTCTGGAACTCGAACAGCAGGGTGTTGCCGATATCACCGAAATGCTTCTGCAGCTGCTGGTTGACGAGGCCGACGATGATGGAATCGATGCCGTAGCTCTCCAGTGGTTCACGGGCGTCAATCTGGTCGCTGCCGATCTTGAGCGCCTTGCCGATCAGCTGCTTACAGAAGCCGACCGTCTTCTCGCGAAGTAACGCCTCGCTGGCCGCCCGATCCCCGCCGACGTGCCCTGCTTGCGGCGAACGACGCGGGGGTTCTGCCACGAGAGAGAGCACACGATCTTTCGCCAGAACACGCTCTGCCGGTGCGATAGCCTCCTGGCGCTCGACCCGGGTTGTGACCGACTGCTGCTGGCGAACGATGCCATCGCTGACCGCCAGCACGATCTGCTGGCCGAAGCGGTGGGCATCCCGGCACGGGAACAGCACCGAGTGGAAGCCCTCCGCCTCCAGCACGCTCTTCCAGGCGTCCGGGTACAGCCCCGGTGATCCTGGAATCCGGATCTCGTCGTCCTCGTTCAGCCACCAACCCTCGAGCAGGCCGAAGGTCAGATGGCCACAGATCGATCGGTCGCTGATCTCGTTCAGCAGCAACATGCCGTTCTTGCGCAGCACCGCCTTGGCATTACGCAGCGCATTGCGGACGTTCTTCGTAGCATGAATGACATTGGCCGCGATGACGAAATCGTAGCGGTCTGTCTCGACGCCCTGCCCGGCGATCGGCAGTTCGATGTTGAAGAGCTGCGTGCGCAGGTACGGCGCGCGGGGCGCGTAGTGATTCTCCGCGTGGAACAGGAAGGCCTTGGACAGGTCGGTGTAGCAGTACTCGGCGATCCGGTGCTCGTACGGCTTCAGCCGTTCGATGATGCCGACCGTGGTCGCCCCGGTGCCCGCACCGATTTCGAGCAGCCTGATCTGGGTATCGGGCTCCGCATCCAGACGCGCACGGATCGCCGCCAACAGCGTGTCGTGTAGGCCTTCGTTGAAGGCGAGCGAGATCGTATCGGACTTGTAGACGTCCTCCACCAGTTCGAGCGACGCGTTGGGAAAGATAACGTCGGTGGCCTTTCGCCGGCCGGTTAGGATGTCCGGCAACGCGCGCAGGCAGCGGTCGACCAGGCCGCACAGCGCACGCTTGCCGCTGTCCTGCTGCCATTCCTGCATCGCCGCGTCCCATTCACGCCACAGCGCGTCGGCGGACAGGTCGATCACGCCGTCACCGGGCGCGACGATCTTCCTGCTTTCCGCCAGCCAGCGTTTGTAGCCGGGCAGCACGTGGGGGGTAGCGTCCAGGATGGCGCGCAACAGCCGGCGCAGCAGCATCTCCATCGCCTCGCCGGGCTTGCCCTGTACCATCGCGAACTTCGCAGGCAGCGGCAGGCTCTCGATACCGGCCAGGATCGAGCGGATATCGGTCCGGCCGGCGGCATCGTCGTAGGCGACGATCCACTCCCCCTCGTCGTCGAGCACCGCAGCGGCAGAGGGCATCGTCTTGGCGATCGATAGCTGATTGAAGCCGCTGGCCATGAAGTGGTCCAGCGCGTCCATGCCTTCGTCCGGATCGAGGGGCCGATAGCCGGTTCCGTGGAAATACGCTTTCATGGCGTCGGTCATGGCGTCGCCTGCGCCCACCGACCAATAACCCCAGTTGATCACCTTCACCTGGCAGGACCGGCGCTTGCCGAGCTCCAGTGCGAAGGCATCTTTGAAACAGCATCCGGCCGAGTAGCCGCTCATCCCGCCCCCGCGTACGAAGGACGCGTTCGAGGAGAAGAACAGGAGGAAATCCAGCGCTTCCTCGCGGAAGACCTGGGCGATCCGGACGCTCAAGTCGATCTTGACCGAGAGGATCGAACGGAAATCCTCCTCCGATACGGTTTTCAGGCTTTGATCGAAGGCGCCGACGGCCGAATGGACCACGCCGTGGATCTCTGGATACGTGCTCTTGATCTGGGCGTAGGCCGCTTCCAGCTCGGGCAGACGGCTGGCGTCGGCCTGGATGTAGTCAGGCCTGTTGCCGAGTTCCGACAGCGCATCCAGTTTGCGCCGGATGGACGCATCGAGGAGACGTCGCCCGATCCAGACGACCTTGGCCCGATAGCGCTCGATGACGTGCCGGGTCCAGATCTCACCCAGCCCCCCGCTGCCGCCGATCACGACGTAGACACCCCCGTATCGATAGGGCGACGTCCCTTGCGCTATCCTCTTCACGGAAACCAGCTTCTGGGTGAACCATTCGCCGCTTCGCAGCGCGTAGCAGGCCCCCTTGGTCGCGAACGGCGGCTTGCTCAGCTCCGCCACGGTGCTTTCCGACAGGGCCTGCAGGTCAAGCAGGCGGATCTGCCAGCGCGGGTAGACTTCCGCCATACTGCCGGAGAAGCCTTGCAAGCCGGCATGGGTGGGATTGGCCAGATCCGTCGGCTTGACCGCCACGGCATTGAACGTGATCAGGTCCCACTCCAGGGCCCGTTTGTCGTATCCCAGTTCCGTCAAGGCTCGCGCGATTTGGAAGACCTGCAGGATGCCCCGATCCTGGTCCTCGATGACCGCTTCCTCGGTCAGAGTCTCCGCATCGTGGGCGGACGCGATCCAGATCAGCTTATCGAATTCGATGCCGTCGAGCTTGCTGGCGATCTCGCCGATGCCGTCCTGCTCATCGATGTTCACGAAAGTGAGCGTGGACTGGCTGAAATGGTGCTCGAGCAGCGATTGCTGCGCGCCGTCTGCGCCGATGACGACGATGCCTTTGCCGACGCTGGTATCGGTGTCGTTGAACTCCCGGATCGCATCCCACACCGGTGTCGCCATCGCCAGCTCCGGCTGCTCGACGGCCGCCTCGCCTCCGCGTGCCGACCCCAGCGCCAGCCCCCGGATCGACACACAGCCCTCGCCCTGCGCGTTCAGCAGGTCGATGTCCAGAACACTATCCCGAGAGGCTTCGGCCGAACCTGGGTCCGCGGCGCCGATCCAGTAGCGCTCCCGCGCAAACGGATAGTTCGGCAGTTCGATGCGCCGAGGCTTCGCCTCGCCGTACAGCAGACCCCAGTCCAGATTCAAGCCCTTGACCCACAGGTCGAGCAGCTTGGACAGCTTTCGCTCGCCGATGTACTTATCGACGATAGTCACCTTTATCTCGGCGTCCTGAATGATGAACTTCAAAGCCTCCTGGTGACGCTTCACCTGACCCCGATAGACATCCTCGATGTCGGCCTCACCCGCCAGGTAGGCCTCGAGTTTGGCGGCCAGCGCATCCAGCGACTCGACCAGGAAACCCAGGCGTTCGCCCATAGGATCGCGGCCCACCTGCAGGGTGTAGGCAATCTCCATGAGGTCGCGCGGCTCACGGCGCCCGCGCAGGTACGCCAGCAGGTCCTGCGCCTTCTGCCGTAGCTGCGGTTCCGTCCTCGCCGAAAGCGGCACGATGAGTTTGCCGTCCTCAGTCACGACCGAGACTTCCGGCCTCGGCTCGGCCCCAGTTAGGTGCTCTGCGACCACCAGGTGGGCATTGGTGCCGCTAAAGCCGAATGCGCTGACCGCGGCGCGGCGCTGCTCGCCGCCCGCCACCTTCCAGGACTGCAGGCTGTCGTTGATATAGAAGGGACTGCCATCGAGCTGGATATGCTCGTTGCGCCGCCGGAAGTTGATCGTGGGCGGCAACGCCCGGTGCTGCAACGCGAGGATCAGCTTGATGATGCCCGCAACGCCTGCCGCGGTCAGGCAGTGACCGATATTGCTCTTCACCGAGCCGAGGGCGCAGTAGCCGGCCTTGTCGGTGAACGGTTTGAATGCGGCCTTCAGCCCCGCGACTTCAATCGGATCGCCGAGCTTGGTACCGGTGCCGTGCGCTTCGATCAGCTGAATGCCGGCGGGGTCGACGCCGAACTTCCGATAGACGGACTGCAGCAGGCGGGTCTGCGACTCTTCGTTCGGCGCGGTGATGCCGTTGGTCTTGCCGTCCTGGTTCACGCCCCAGCCTTCGATCACGGCCTGGATGCGGTCGTGGTCACGCTCGGCGTCCGCCAAGCGCTTGAGCACCAGCACCCCAACGCCCTCGCCCGGTACAAAGCCGTTGGCGCGCTGATCGAAGGTGTAGCAGCGGCCGTCGGTCGAGAGCATGCCGGCCTGCGACGTCATGATGTGCATGGCCGGCCCCGCCATCACGTATACGCCGCCGGCCAGCGCCAGATCGCTGTTGCCGGCGTTGAGACTGTCGCAGGCGGTGGCGATTGCGACCAGCGACGACGAGCAGGCGGTATCGATCGACAGGCAGGGGCCGCGCAGATTCAGGAGATACGAAATCCGCGCCGCCAGAATCGAGGTCGCCGCGCCGGTGAAGCCCTGCGCGCTCAGCCGCTGCTCTTGCGAGGCCAGATGGTAGTCACTGGGTCCGCAGCCGACGAACACGCCGCACTGGCTGCCGGACAGCGACTGCGCGCTGTAGCCGGCGTTCTCGATGGCGTGCCAGCAGGTCTGCAGAAATACGCGCTGCTGCGGTTCCATGCATTCGGCTTCGGTCGGCGAGATATTGAAGAACAGGGGATCGAATAGGTCGTAGTCATCGAGGGTGCCGAGCCACTTGCTGTTAGTCTTGCCGGCGGTGGGCGTGCCGGGCTGGAAATGATCGGCGAGGCTCCAGCGCCCGTCCGACACCTCGCCGATGCAGCTCCTGCCTTCGGCCAGGTTCGACCAGAACTCATCGAGATTGCGCGCCTTCGGAAACTGCCCGGCGATGCCGATGACGGCGATCGACTGCGACCCGCCGACTGCTTCCGGCGGCGGCGCACTGCGTGGATGGGTACTTGGCCGGCGCCATGAGGCCAGGGCGCGGTGCGCGGCCGGGATCGGGGGCCGCACGTCGGTGTGAGCGAGTGCCGGGGTCTCAACCGGCTCGGCCTCCCTCTGCACCAGGCGGGCAATCTCCTGCAGCGTCGGATGACTGTAGACCTTGGTAGCCTCGATGTCCGTCCCGTAGTGCTCGTTGATCTTGCGCACCCAGGTGACGCCGGTGATCGAGTCCAGGCCCAGGTCGATGAACTGCGCGGTTTCTTCGATCTCCTCAGGCCGCAGATGCAGCTCCTGCGCCAACATCGTCTTGAGCTTTCCGATGATGGACGCGGCCGGCGGCACGGGCTTCCCAGCTGGTGCCTGGAGCGGGGTGGATTCACCGGAAAATCTGGCCCGGATCGTCTGCAGCGTCTCCGCATTCCTGACGAAGGTCCGCTCGTGCATCTCGACTTCGCGACGATACACGTCCTCACGCGACTGGCGCAGCGCATGCGTCCACAGCCGCTTGAGTCCGACCAGGCGTTCGCGGGGCTGCCGCGCGATGCGCGTCGCCAGGTCGATCGCAGCCGCCACCACCTCGCATCGCGGCAGCACCGGCAGCGGCACGCCGCGTTGTTTTAGTGCCTGGCCGGAGATCTCCTCCGCGGTCAGCAGCGTTTCCCGTGCCAGGTCGTAGCCGATCTTCTGCGGGAATATCAGCGTGGAGCCCGCACCGGGCGTGAAGCCGTAGCCCATGTACGGGCTGAGATAGCGGCTTTCTTCGCTGAGCAGGACGAGATCGGCGAACATGCCGAACGACCATCCGCCGCCGATGCCATGGCCCTGGATCGCGGCGACGACCGGCAGCGGGCAGTCCATCGGCAGCTGGAAGACCTTCTCGTCGGTGAACTGCGCCTGCCCTTCCTGGATCGCCAGCAACGTTTCCATCGTGCCGCCGGTCGCGAAATAGCTGTCGTATCCGGTCAGCACCACCACCTTGTACGCAGGCGTCTGTTCGATGTGCGCGAACGCTTCCTTTAGGCCGTCGACCAGCGCCGCGGAGAACAGGTTCTTCGCCTCGCGATCCTGCATGCCGACCACGACCACACCGCCGGGATGTGCAGTCGCGGTGACGACGGTGGAGGTAAGCGCGATCGGCGTCGGCGCCGGCACCTCCGCCGGGTCGGGCGACGCCAATTCCGCTATCTGCACGTCCGGCAGCCCAGCGACCAGGCGCTGCAGATGCTTGGTTTGCGCCTGCTTCCAGGCGGTGACGGTCGCCCGCGGCCACGCGTCCCAGAAGGCGGCGATGCGCATCGCTGCGGCCATCACCTCGGCGCCGTCGACGACGATCAGCGTGCCGCTCCGTGCCTGCAGCTCCGCCCCCGTGTAGCTGCCGTGGCTCAGGCACGCCTCCTGCCCGAGCAAGGGGCCCAGACGCTGCGCGCACAGCGCGGCCACCTCCCGCGCCAGCGCGGGGTCAGTCCACAGGGCGGACGCCGAATAGCGACCGCTGCTGGCGTAAACGGCCGCATCGCAGCAGAGGCCCAATAGCCAGGCCAGGCCCTCCGCATTGGCTTCGAACGCCGCGATCACCGGCACCGGACAGCGGCGGATCAGATCCTGCAACGCCTTGGCGGTCGCGGCGTCGAGGCTTTCCTGGGTCTGCGGTAGGAAACCGTCCAGCGCACTGGCGAGGACGATGGACTTGTACCCGGGCGCCTCGGCGACGTCCTCCACGGCCTGCGTCAGAGCGGCGATCAGCGCCGGCAGATCGTAGGCCTCGCAGTCGGCGCCCAGCCTCAGCACCAGTGCACCCTCCGTCGGGTGTTCGGCGACGGGCGGCGTGGCCGGCACGACATCGACCGCGGTCAGCTCGTCGACCAGCGGCAGGAGCTGACGGCCCAGATGCGTCTTCAGCAGGCGCAGTGCCAGCGGCGATTTCTGCGCCAGTTCCGCTGCCAGCCGCCTGGCATCGGCCTCCACCTGCGCCGAGGATACCACGCGGCAGGCCCAGCCCTTCCGCTGCAATTGCCGACCGCTACATCGGGTAGTCCGGTAAAGGAGGTCGTCTGCCAGGGCATCGCCCAGCCGCGCGCGGAACAGGCGCTCCTCGCTCGCGCTTGGAAACATCCCCGATGCGATGTCGGTGAAGCCGTACTGCCCGTCCTCGCTGCAGACCATGAGGTCGCAGACCAAGGCCAGCAGCAGGCCGGTTCCGCTGGCGTCGCCCGGCACGACGGCGACCACCGGGCACGGGAATCCCGTAAGGGCGCTGAACAGGCGGCGCTCGATGGCCGCGTTGCAGGCGCGGCGGTCGCCCCCCCAGGAATCGGCCCGGTGGCCGGTCAGCAGCAGGACCTTCAGCGACGCTTCGTCCCGGACCCGGTCCAGCGCCAGCAGCAGCGGTTCAATCGCCGCCTCAGGCGAGCCGGCGTGCAACTCGATCGAGAACACGCCCTCGCCCTGATCGAACAGGCGGACCGGCTGCAAGTCATCGCTCGCGGGCGTCGCCGACAGCGGCGAAAGCACCACCGTCGCCTTCACCACGGCCGGCGTCGACGGCACTTCGACGCTGGGCAGCAGGCGCACGCGAGTTGGCTTCGGGCTCACCGGCTCGAAGGCGACCACAGGCGCAGCCATTGGCGCCAGAAAAATTTCCCTCGGCGCAGCGGGTTGCACGAGCGGCTGTGCCGGCGCTGGCACGGACTCGGCGGCAGCAGGAACATCGGCCGGCTTGGGCTCGACCGCCGGGAGGCCGACGCCGGGTTCTCTCGTTGCGGCCGGCGCGACCGATTCGCAGCGCAGGCCGATCATCTGCACGCAGACGTTGCCCTGCCCGTCGCAGACGTCAACGTCGATCCAGTAGCGCTCCCTGGCGAAGGGGTAGGTCGGCAGGCTCATCAGCCGAGGCGGCCCACCGGCAGCGACCAGCCGGCGCCAATCGAGATCCAGGCCCTTGACCCACAGCTCCACCAACGCCGAGAGCTTGCGCTCCGCGATCCAGCGCTCCATGGTGTTCTGGAAGTCCGGATCGGCGGTGATGAGCGCGAGCGATTCCCGCTGCTGTTTCACCTGGGCCCGATGGATCTCGCCGCCCGCGTCTGCACCGTTCAGGAAGGCCTTCAGCCTCGCGGCGCAGTCCTCGATGGAGCTCGCCGGGAAAGCAGCGCGCTCCTCCATCGCCTCGCGGCCCACCTGGAGGGTGTAGGCCATCCCACGCAGATCGAGCTGGCGTTCGCTGCCTTCGATAAACGCGAGCAGATCGCGGGCGCGCTGCTCCAGCTGCTCCGCCGTTCGCGCCGACAGGGGCACCACCACCGGCTCGTGTACGGGCGTGATCGGCTGCTCGGGGACGCGGTACTCCTCGATGATCACATGGGCGTTGGAACCGCCGGCTCCGAATGACGAGATGCCGGCGATCCGCGGCAGCCGCCGCCCATCGACGACCGGCGGCTCCCACGGCCGCAGCCTCTGATTGACGACGAAGGGCGTGGCGCCGAAATCGATATGCGGGTTGAGCTTTGTTGAATGCAGCGAGGGCACGATTATGCCGTGCTGTATCTGCAGTAGAACCTTGGTCACGCCGGCGATACCCGCGGCCGACTCGCAGTGGCCGATATTGGATTTCGCCGAACCGATCAGGCAGTAAGCCACCTCGGACGCAGACGACCGGGTGCCCTCGTGGAACGCCTTGGTCAGCGCCGCGATCTCGATGGGATCGCCGAGCTTGGTGCCGGTACCGTGCGCCTCGATATAGCTGACGTGACGCGGGTCGATGCCGGCCTCAGCGAGTGCTCGCCGTATGACCTCGGCCTGCGCCTGCGGATTCGGCACTGTGTAACCGTTGGTCTTGCCCCCATGATTGAGCGCGCTGCCGCGGATGATGCCGTAGATGTGGTTGCCGTCGCGCTCCGCTTCGGACAGGCGCTTCAGGACCACGACGCCGACGCCCTCGCCCGGAATGTAGCCGTCGCCACCCTCGCCGAAGCTCTGGCAGTGACCGTCACTGGAGATGAACTGGCCGCCGCTCAGCATCGCGTATTTGTTCGGATGGATGCTGACGTTGACGCCGCCGGCGATGGCCAGGCGGGTCCGACCGAGCCGCAGGTCCTGGCACGCCAGATGGATCGCGGTGAGCGACGACGAGCACATGGTGTCCAGCGTCAGGCTGGGGCCATGCAGGTTCAGGAAATACGAGACGCGGTTGGCGATGCTGGCGAGGCTGCCCGACAGGTTGTATTCGCCGTACATGACGCCGGCGTAGACGCCGACCTGGCCGGCCAGGCCGCGGTCATCGGGAATCTGCAGGCTGGCGCGGGTGTAGCCCGCGTCTTCGACCGCCATCCAGGCGTGCTGCAGGAATAGGCGCTCCTGCGGATCGATCGTGCGCGCCTCGCGCGGTGCGATGTTGAAGAAGCGCGGGTCGAACTCGTCCACGCCTTCGATGAACCCGCCCCACTTGCTGAAATGGGCGCCTTCCTTCGTCCGATCCTCGCTGTAGAACTGTCGCCAGTCCCAGCGCTCCTTGGGAACCTCGACGATGCAGTCCTTGCCGTCGCGCAGGTTGCGCCAGAACGCCTGGAGATCCCGCGCTTCGGGATAGCGGCCGCTCAGGCCCACGATCGCGATCGGCTCGTTGGCGATCGGTGCTGCCGGCGCGCTGGCCGGCGCGGGCAGGAAGCGCTGCCGACCGCGGCGGCCGGCGCTGCGCTGCGGCGGCGCCGTCGCGGGCTGCACCGGCACGGCCTGCACAGTCTCCGCGGTCGTCACGAACAGGCGGCTCAACGTGTCGGCATGGGCGCGCACGAAGTAATCCGCGAGTTCGTCGATGGTCTGGTATTCGAAGAAAAGGGTCTTTGCCAGCGCGCCGAAGGTGGCCTCCAGCTGGGTGGTCAGATTCATCGCCAGGATCGAATCGATCCCGTAGTTCTCCAGCGCCGCCCGGGTCTCAATCTTGTGCACCGGGATCTTCAGCACGGCGGCGAATTCCTTGCGCAGGAACTCGCGGGTCTTGCCGGGCAGGTCGTTTACGGCCGTCGCCTCGGCCGCGGCGGCACGCTTTACGCCCGGCGCGGTCTCCGGCCGGCTCGTACACTCGGCCACGAGTGCACGGCGCATCTGGGCCGGGTCACCCCGCATCACCATGACATGGCTCTGGGGCAGAGCCAGACAGCGATGCAGCGCCGCCATGCCCTCGGCGGTTTCCAGCGAACGCAGCCCGGTTCGCTTCTCCAGCAGCGCCATGCTGGTGGCGTCGATCTGCATCCCGCCCTCCAGCCAATGCGGCCAGGCGATCGCGCACGTCCTGCCGTGGCGCTTGCCGGCTGTAACCAAGGCGTTGCGATAGCCGGCGAACTGATCCATGAAGCCGTTCGCCGTGGCGTAGTCGGCCTGACCGACGTTGCCGGCCCAGGAGGCGATCGACGAGAACAGCACGAAGAAGTCCAGTGCGATCGCCTGGCTGGCGAGGTCCAGATTCGCTGTGCCGGCGGCCTTCGGCTGCAGCACGTCGCGAAACTGCGCGGCGCTCTTCTTCAGGATGAAGCCATCGTGGAGGACGCCGGCACTGTGGACGATGCCGTTGAGCTGCCCGTAATCTTTCATGATAGCGCCGATCAGGCGATTGACCTGGGCGGCATCGGCCACATCGGCCTGTCGATACTCGACGCGACCGGTCTTCTGCAGCGATTCCAGCGCTGCGTGTTTGGCACCCGCCGCGGCGGCGCGTCCAGTCAGCACGATCTTCGCCTCAGCGGTCCTGGCCAGAATCTCCTTGGCCAGCAGCAGGCCCAGGCCGCCGAGGCCGCCGGTAATCAGGTAAACGCCCTGCTCCTTGAACATGCAGTGGACATGGGAAGGCATCGAGGCCTCGCCGATGATGCGCCAGCGCCGGACCAGCCGGGCGTCGTCGCGGTAGCGGACGACGCGATCCTGCGGATCGTCACGTTCCGCGCGTAGGCGCCGTGCGAGCTCGACGACGGGGAGCTCGGGGCGGACGAACACGACCTGCCCCACCACGCCTGGATGCTCCAAGGCCGCCGTTTCGATCAGGCCGGACAGGCCGGCGAACACCTGCGCCTCGTCACCATCGGCGGCCACGAGCTGCACCAGGCAACGCCCCTGGGGCTTGGCCTGCAGGAGGCTGCGGATCGATTCGAAGTACGCCAGCGCGACCGCGGCATACGCCTGGGCGGGCGTCGCCGACAGCGCCGTGTTGACCGCAGCGCAACGGCTGCCGGGAAGCTGCGCCTCAAGCTCCGCCGCCGCCTCCTGGGGCAGGTTGCAGAGCAGGATGCGGTGGTGCGCGTAGGCCATGGCTGCGCCGCTGAGCGACGCCGACGACGTGGAGCGCTCCCATACCGGGGAGGCCAGCAGGGTGTCGATCGGCCCGCTGCGTTCCGGCTGCTTCAGCGCCTTGATCCGCTCGAGCGCTTCCTGCGGCGAGAGCCCGCCGACCGACAACGTGCGATAGATGTTCACTAGCTCGTGCTTCATTGGGTTCAACCTAGCTCCACGGCTTCGTCGGCGGAGATCTCGTTGCTCAGCACGCCGGCGATGATCGACTGGTAATGGGCTTCATCGAAGGAAGCGATGTCTTGCAGGGACCTCGACGAGAAGCCCCGCATCTGCACGCAGACCGTACCGTCGGTGTCACAGAGATCGATATCGACCTTGATGACACTGGACGACGCGCCGCGCCCGTCCTGGGCATAGCGCACCCAGGCGACCATCCGCTCCGTACAGGCCGCGAAGACGCGCAGGGATTCCAATGCGAACGGCAGCGGTGGCTTGCCGGAGGCGCAGACTAGGTCGTCGATCAGGGCGATCGAGCCCTGCAGCGCGCTGTCCATCAGACTCGGATGCAGCAGGTAATCGCCGCCGCTTCGGCGCGCGGCGTCGGGCAGGCTCAGCTCGACCAGCAGCTGGTCGTCACCCTGGTGGACCGCGACGATGCCCTGGAAGGCCGGGCCGTAGTGAAGGCCCAACGTCGCAAACATCGAGTAGAGCACGGCGCCCTCAAGGCTATCGCGCGACATCTGCGACCGCAGTCGGGCGAGGTCCAGCCTCTGCGCCGCGGGCCGGTCGCCGATGACGCAGCTGCCCTGGCAATGCACGAGCTCGTCGCCATCGCCGTCGCTGTAGACCTCGAAACCGAACTGCTTGTTATCCTCCGAGAACACGGCGATCGCGACGCGCCTTGCTTGAGTCACGACGATCGGCTGCGCCCAGCCCACATGGCGTAGCTCCAGCACGAGGGATGCCTTGTCCGTCGGCAAGGCATCCACCAGCGCCGCGCGCGCCATCTCGAGGTAGGCGACGGCGGGCAGCACCCGCTGCCCGTTGACGCGATGGTCGGCGAGGAAGAACTCCTCGCCGGCGAACGTGCTGGCATAGCTCTGCTGGCTCAGGTCGGAGGTGTTCTGGTGCAGCAGCGGGTGCAGCACCGCGGGCGCGCTGCCGGCCGCCACCGGCTTCCGCGACCCGGCCGCCACCCAGCAGCGTTCCCGGGCGAAGGGATACGTCGGCAGGGTCATGCGCCGTGGCCTCGTGCCTTCGTGCAGGGTGTTCCAGTCCAGCTCGAAGCCCCTGACCCACAGGTCCGCCACCTTCGGCAGGTTCTGCTGCGCGACCCAGCGGTCGATGACGTGGCGCATCTCAACGTCGGCGAAGAACGCGGCCAGCGTGTCGTCGCCACGCGACGCCTGGCCGTGGTAGACGCCGTCGGTACGGGCTTTGTCATCGAGCCACGCCTGCAGCGCGCCGGCCAGCTGGTCGACGGAACCGGCGATCACGGCTAGGCGATGGTCCATCGCGTCGCGGCCGACCTGCAGCGTATAGGCCATGCGCGCGAGATCCACCGGCTGTTCGTGAGTACGGATGAACGCCAGCAGGTCACGGGCCTTCTGCTGCAGCTGCTCCGCGGTCTTGGCCGACAGCGGCACGAGCACCTTGCCATCGGTCGGGGCACCGGCAGGCAGGGGCTGCGACGCCGGCAGATACTCCTCAATCACTACATGGGCATTGGTGCCGCTGAAGCCGAACGCGCTCACGGTGGCCAGACGCGGCCGGTCGCACTCCCAGTCACGGTACTGCGTGTTGACGTAGAACGGCGAGCTCTCGAAATCGATGTGCAGATTCGGCTGGGCGTAATGGATCGACGGCACCAGCTTGCGGTGCTTGATGCACAGCAGGACCTTGATAATCCCGGCCACACCGGCGGCGAAACCGGTATGGCCGATGTTGCTCTTGACCGAGCCGAGGGCGCAGGTGTGCCTGTCGGTCGTGTAGGCGCCAAACACCGAGCTCAGCGCGTTGACCTCGATCGGGTCGCCCAGCGCGGTGGCCGTGCCGTGCGCCTCGACGTAGCCGATCCGCTGCGGATCGATGCCGAACTTCTTATAGACCTGCCCCAGCAGCTGTTGCTGCGCATTCGAGCTCGGTGCGGTGATGCCGTTGGTCTTGCCGTCCTGGTTGGTACCCGAGCCCTGGATCACGCCGAGGATATCGTCACCGTCGCGCTCGGCCGCGGACAGCGCCTTCAGCAGCAGTACGCCGCAGCCTTCCGAGAACACAATGCCGTTCGCGGATGCGTCGAATGGGGCGCAGCGGCCGTCGCGCGATGGCATGCCGACCTGCGACGTCAGGATGTGGCCGATCGGCGTCACCAGCAGATTGATGCCGCCGGCGAGCGCGAGTTCGTTCTCGCCGCTGCGGATGCTCTCGCAGCCCAGATGCACCGCGACCAGCGACGACGAGCACGCGGTATCGACCGCCAGCGCCGGCCCCTTCAGGTTCAGGAAGTAGGAAATTCGCGCGGCCAGGATGGCGGTAGACGTGCCCATGAACGCGGCCCCGGCGATGTCCTGGCCGTCGCCTGCCAGCACCCTCGTGTAGTCGCCGGTGGAGCAGCCCACGTATACGCCGCAGGGCCGGTTCGACAGTGCGCTTGGCGCATAGCCGGCGCTCTCGATAGTCTTCCAGCATTCCTCGATGAAGATGCGCTGCTGCGGATCGATGAGCTCCGCCTCCGCGGGCGAAATGCCGAAGAACAGCGCGTCGAAGGTGTCGATGCCGTCGAGGAATCCGCCCCACTTCGAGTACGAGGTGTGGGGGTGGCGAGGATCCGGGTGATACCAGTCGGCGTACGCGCCCCAGCGATCCGCCGGTACCTCGGTGACGCAGTCCCGGCCCGCCTTCAGGTTCTCCCAAAACGCCTCAACATTCTCGCTCATCGGCAAGCGGCAGGACATGCCGATGATGGCGACCTTCTCCGCCGCCGCGCCGGTGCCGGTCATCGCACGCGTGCCGCCGACCGCCGGCAGCCGCTTGGCCGCCGACGCCTGCTGCCGGAGGGTCTGGCTCGCGACCCGGCGCAGGCTGATCGAATCGACGACCAGCACCGGTTTGCCCGCGCGGTCGACGAGCTCGAAATACAGCTCCACCGAATCCTGCTCAAGCTTCAGGACTTCGGCATAGCAGCGGTACTCGGCGTCGTCGAGCGGAGCGAGCAGCGCGATCTGGCCGATCCGGTACGGCAGGAACTGGTCGTCGCTGGCGCCAAAGTGCCGGCCCGCGAGGTAAGCGCCGTAGTTGATGGCTGTGCACAGGCCGCCGTACAGGGCGAACGGGTTCGTCAGGAAGCGGAAGTCGTGCTCCGTAACGCGGATCAGGCCGAGCGCTGCGGACTCGCCGAAGCGCAGCATCTGCAGCGGGGCGTAGTACCTGCCCGTATTGGTCGGAATGTCGGCGCTGTCGAGCATGCTCACGATCGCGAAACCGTCGTCGAACCGGCTCGCCGGCACACCCTCGGCGAGGGCGATAAAGCCCTGCATGTTGAGCGTATCGTCGCGGAACTCCGGCGACAGGCTGGACTTGACGAAGAACTGCAGCTCGTCGCCGGCGCGGCGGAACACGATCTTGATGTGCGTGTCCCTGCCTTTTACGCCGAGGAGCGGATTGACGATAGCGATGTTCTTCAGGCGAACGTTCTCGACGGAGAACCAGGTCCGGTACGCGGAATACACCAGCTCGACATAGGCATCGGTCGGCAGCAGGTTCTCGCCGAAGACGACGTGTTCCTTCAAGCAAACATTGCCATCCGGGTTAATCGCGCAATGCACCGAGAACTCGCCGTCGGTCTGGAAATCGCCCTCGCAGTCAGCGCTGTAGAAATAGAGTTCCTTGAAGTGCTTCGTGTACTTGGGCTCGAAGCGGATACGATCCCGCCGGGAAGACCCGGCAGATCTACCGGCAACCGCCGCGCGCGCGGCGGGCGGCGCAGTCTGCGCCAGTTCGGCGACGGGCAGTTCCCCGATCAGGAACGCGGCCAGCTCCTTGACGCTCGGATAGTCATAGACCCGCGTGGCTGAGATGGCGGTGCCGTACTGCTTGTTGATGGCCTTAACCCACTCAACGCCGATGATCGAATCCAGGCCCAGCTCGGTGAACGACTTGTTCACGTCCACCTCGGACGGCCTCATAAACAGCGCTTCGGCCAGGCTGGCCTTGAGCTCGTTCTGCAGCTGCTGCAGCGGGATCGCCGGTTGTGCAACGGTGGGCGGCTGCACGGTCTCGACCGGCGCCGCTGTGGCCGCGACGGTCTGCTGCGACTTCGCCGTACCACCGCCGATCTCGCCGTGCAGGAACGCCGTCAGCTCCTTGACGCTCGGATAGTCATAGACCCGCGTGGCTGAGATGGCGGTGCCGTATTGCTTGTTGATGGCCTTAACCCACTCAACGCCGACGATCGAATCCAGGCCCAGCTCGGTGAACGACTTGTTCACGTCCACCTCGGACGGCTTCATAAACAGCGCTTCGGCCAGGCTGGCCTTGAGCTCGTTCTGCAGCTGCTGCAGCGGGATCGACGCCTGACTGTCGACCTTCTCGGGCCGAATCGCCTGTGCCAGGAAGGACTCGTCGCCGCCAAACGTGGTGCTGTACTTCTGCCGGCTCAGGTCGGATGAATTGACATGCAGCAGCGGATGCAGAACGGTACGCGCAGGTCCGGACCCGCTGCTGCCCGCGCCGGACTCCGCTTCGATCCAGTAGCGCTCCTTGGCGAACGGGTACACCGGCAGCCCGATGCGGCGCGGCGCAGGGGTGTCGGCATGGAAGGCGTTCCAGTCGAGCGCCAGCCCCTTCACCCACAGATCGGCCAGTCTTGGCAGTGCCTTCCTGCCGATCCACTGGGCGATCATGGTCTGGAAATCAGGATCCGAGCTCAGCGCCAGCAGGCTGTCAGTGCCGCTCACCTGGCCGCGATAAACGTGCTCGGCCCGCGCGCCGCCATCGTCCTCTTTGCTGTCGACGAAGGCCTGCAGCCGGTCCTCCAGTTCGGCGATCGTGCTCGCGATGAAGGCGGCACGCTCTTTCAACGGCTCACGACCGACCTGCAGGGTATAGGCGATCCTGGAGAGATCGAGAGTCGCCGCATTCCCCTTGCGCAGGAACGCGAGCAGATCCTGCGCCTGACGCTGCAACTGATCGGCCGTCCGCGCGGAAAGCGGCACGATCGCAGGCGCACTCCGCGCGGACGGCTCGGGCTGGCCGAGGTACTCGGCGACCACGAGGTGCGCATTCGTTCCGCCGAAGCTGAAGGCATTGATCGCTGCCCGCCGCGGGGCGCTGCCGTTCCGCTTCCACTCGCGCAGCCGGTCGTTGACGTAGAAGGGCGAATCCTGCAGCGAGATATGCTTGTTGAGCTTGCGGAAATGGATCGTCGGCGGCAGCTGCGCGTGCTGCAGCGTGAGCAGGATCTTGAGGAATCCCGACACACCCGCCGCAGTCAGGCAGTGGCCGATATTGCTCTTTACAGAGCCGAGTGCACAGTAGCCGGTGTTCCGCGTGTACTTGGCGAACGACGCCTTGAGCCCGGCCACTTCGATCGGGTCACCGAGCGCGGTGCCGGTGCCGTGCGCCTCGATCAGCTGGATGCCGGCGGGGTCGATGCCGAAACGGTCGTAGACCTCCTGCTGCAGACGCGTCTGCGAATCCGCGTTCGGTGCGGTGATGCCGTTGGTCCTGCCGTCCTGGTTAACGCTCCAGCCTTCGATGACGCCGTAGATGTAATCGCCGTCCCGTTCGGCGTCCGCGAGCCGCTTCAGCATGACCACGCCGACGCCCTCGCCATTGGCGATCCCGTCCGCGCGTTCGTCGAAGGTGAAGCACCGGCCCTGCGGCGACAGCATGCGCACCTGTGCGGTCATGATCTGCATCGCCGGACCTGCCATGACGTTGACACCGCCGGCCAGCACGATATCGCTGCCGCCAGAGACGAGACTGTCACAGGCGGTGGCGATCGCGACCAGTGAGGACGAGCACGCGGTATCGATCGACAGGCTCGGGCCTTGCAGATCGAGGAAATAGGAGATGCGTGAGGCGAGGATCGCCGGTGCCGCGCCGGTGAAGCCCTGGCCGCTCAGCTGCTCACACCTCGACAGCTGGTGGTAGTCGCCGGCGGAACAGCCGACAAACACCCCGCAGCGGCTGCCGGCCAGCGCCTTCGGGTTGTAGCCCGCGTGCTCGATGCTGTGCCAGCACGCCTGCAGGAACAGGCGCTGCTGCGGGTCCATGCTTCTCGCCTCGCGCGGCGAGATATTGAAGAACGCCGCATCGAACCGGTCGTACTCGTCGAGGGCACCCATCCAGCGGCTGTAGGTCTTGCCGGGCGCGACTTCGCCTTCCTGATAGTAGCGGTCGATGTCCCAGCGGTGCTTCGGGACCTCCTCGATGCAGTCCCTGCCCTGGGCGATGTTCTGCCAGAACTCCTCAAGGTTCCGGGCCTTCGGAAACTGACCGGCCATGCCGATCACGGCGATCGGCTGCGCGAGCGCAGCGGCGGCCGCTCCGGCGGCCTTGGACCGGCGCCGGTTTCGCCATGAGGTCAACGCGGTCGTGTGTACGGCAGGCGCTTCGACCGGCGCGACCGGGAGTTGGACCTCAGGCGCGGCGACGCGTGTGCCGGCCTTCCCGGCTTCCTCGTGGACATAGCGGCTGAGCTGGGTCAGCGTCGGATAGCTGTAGACCTTGATCGCCTCGATCGAGGTCCCGTATTGCTCGTTGATCCGGCGGATCCAGGTGACACCGGTGATCGAATCCAGGCCGAGGTCGACGAACTGCTCGCCATCACCGATCTCGGCTTCCGGCATGCGCAGCTCGTGCGCCAGCATCTTCCGCAGGCTGGCGGTGATGGCGCCGAGATCTTCCACGCCCAGCGGCGAAGCCGGCGGCGCGGGCGAGCCGGTCTGCGTGGCTGGCGCGGCTTGCGGGGCAAAGCGGCCCTGGATGCGCGCCAGCGTGTCGGCCTGGCCCACGAAGGTGCGCTCGTGCATCGCCAGCTCGCGCTCGAACGTGTCCTGCAGCAACGCCTGCAGCGCCTCCGCCCAGCGCCGCTT
>Ga0299913_10000319_pt1 | contig 28808 bp, 22 predicted proteins | sample RVTome_9_FD_201360 | JGI IMG/M metagenome (GOLD analysis project Ga0299913, IMG submission 201360) | Soil microbial communities from uranium-contaminated site in the Upper Colorado River Basin, Wyoming, United States - RVT155D38 (version 2) ... | reverse complement strand
GGCGAGGAGGGCTCGTTCCTCTACGTGGACGTCGACGGGCTGGCGAAAGGCCCCCTACTGTTCCGGCGCGAGAGCGAGCTCGTGCTCCGGTCGCTCGGGCCGCCCGACGGAGCGACCCTCGAGTTCGTTCCCGGCCCCGACGGAGGGCTCGACGAGGTCGTCTGGCGCGAGGAGGGCCGCCCGCCGGTCCGCGGCGCGAGGGTGTACCCGCACACCACCCACCGGGTCGCCTGGCGATCGGCGGACGGCACCGAGATCGTCGGCCAGCTCCTCGTGCCCGACTGCCCGGGGCCGCACCCGCTGATGGTCCTCGTGGGCGGCTCCGGCCCGACGGTCCGCCACGGGGCCACCTTCGACACCCACCCGCTCCAGCTCGGCATCGCCACCCTGACCTACGACAAGCGCGGCGTCCACGCCGAGGACTGGTCCGAGCCGGGCTTCGAGACCCTCGCCGCGGACGCCGCGGCGGCGCTCCGGTGGGCGGTCGAGCGTGCCGACGTCGACCCCGCCCGGGCCGGCTACTGGGGCTCGAGCCAGGGCGGCTGGGTCGCGCCGATCGCGGCGACCGAGGAGCCCGCGCCCGCCTACCTCGTCGTCCGCGCCGGCCCCGGGGTCAGCTCCGGCGAGGCGTTCGTCCACGAGGTCCGCCAGGAGAATCGGCAGGAGGGCCTCGGGGGAAGCGACCTCGACCACGCCACGGCCCTCCTCGAGGAGATCCAGCGGATGGCGACCGCCGGCCGGCCCCTCGCCGCGACCGACGCCCTGGTCGCGCCCTACCTCGACGAGCCCTGGTACCGGACCGCCTTCGGTGAAGGCCCGATCAGCGAGCGCTGGTCGGCGACGTGGTGGAGCTGGGGAGCGAAGAACTGGCCGATCGGCCCCGAGCCGTACCTCGCCCGCGTCGACCTCCCCGTCCTCTGGTTCCTGGCGGAGTACGACCAGAACGTCCCCCTCGTCCCCAGCCGCGCCGCCCTGGCCCGCGCCTTCGCCGCCTCCCCCGGCAGCGACGAGACGATCGTCGTCATCGAAGACGCCGACCACGGTTTCTTCGTCACCGACCCCGACGGCACCCGCCGCTACACCCCCGACTACTTCGGCCGCCTCCGCGACTGGCTCACCGAGCGCGGCTTCACCGACGAGGACTGCTGGCCATGACGCGCTCTCGGTGCACAACGAGCTCACCGCACGGGGCACTAGTCCGCCGGATCCCGAACGCGTCGTGACTCAAGCGCTTCCGCGAGGCACGACCCACTCCACGGGCTGACCGGTTATGGCAGCGATGCGGTCGAAGTGGGCGTCGTAGTGGAGGACGACGAGGTTCGCGGCTTCGGCGGCCGCGGCGACGACCAGGTCGGGGATCGGGAGTCGGTGGTGGCCGTGCGCGGCCAGCCGGCCCTGCACGTCGATCGCTCGCTCGAAGATCCTGTCGTTCAGGGGAACGTGCGCGTAGGCGAGCGCCCGCCGGTGGCGGATTCGCCGGTGATCCTCGTCGTTACGGGCGCTGAACCCGACCTCGAGGTCGATCATTAGGCATGTGGCGGCCAAACCCGATTCGAGGATCGGCTCCAGGCGGGCTCGCACCGCCTCGTGAGGCATCCGGGCGAGGGCGCTCTTGTCGACGAGGTAACGAGCCGTCACTCGCGCCAGGCCCCGGCCATGACCTCCGGGTCGTCCAGCTCCATCCCGCGCATGAGGGAGAGCGCTTCAATCTCCTCGCGCCGAGCGCGCTGGCGCACCACCTCGCGGAACGCCTCCTCGATCGTCTCGCGAATCGTGGACGTGGCGAGGATGCCGCGAACCTCTTCGAGGAGGCCTTCGTCGATCTCGACGCTCGTCTTCCGTGTGCTCATCGCTCGATCCCCTTGTAGAGGATATCAGGTTCGGTGGGAGATCGATATCGCGCCGCGGCACACGTCTCACTTCGGCCGGTCCCTGCCGCCTCAGGCACCGCGGACGTCCACGAGCGAGGCGAGCTCCTCGAAGTCCCGGAGGTTCTTGGTGTAGAGCGGGAGATCGTGGGCACGAGCCGTGGCGGCGATCAGGAGATCCATGACCCGAGTCCTGACCTTCCGTCCCGAGCGGATCGTCGATGCCGCGATCTCACCGTACGCTCGGGCGACGGCGTCGTCGATCGGCAGCGGGTCGAAGAGCGATTCGATCTGCGCGAGCCTCTTGAGCCTCAGCGCCCGGATCTGTGGCGTCTTGCCGAGGTGGAGGCCGAAGTGAAGCTCGGCCAGGGTGGCGGCCGAGATGGCGGTCTCGCGCGGCAGATCTTCGACCTCTCCCGCGAGGACCACCGAGGTATCGAGAAGGCCCTTCACCGGCTCTCCGGCTTTCGCTCCCAGGGATCGACGAGGGGTTCATCGCCGATTCGCCGAAGATCTCTCGAGAACTCCGGGTCCGTCGGGGTCGCAAGCATCTCCCGGACCGCCTCCGCGGGCACCCATCGACGGCGACGATGTGGCCCGAGCTCCGCCACGGGTCGGCCGTACACCGTGATCACGAACCGCTCCCCGGCTTCGGCGCGGCGCAGAATCTCCCCGCTCTGGTTGCGGAGCGTGCGCTGAGGAATCGTCGTCATCCGGCGAGTGTAGCAGAGTTGCTACGCCGGCATGGCTCGTCCAGCGCCTGGGAGTGCGGCCAGCACCGGCGCCACCTGCGTAGGGATGTCCGCCCGCAGCGAGCAAGCTCGACCGTGAGCCTCTGGCCCGGCCCGGGCACGCGCCCCAGAGGTCACCGAGGGTCGCAAAATCACGGCGCCGTCGTAAAATTGAGTCCAAAAAATGACGACAGCGCCGTGAAAATGTCAGGCAGCGGTCGCTTCATCCGCAGCGACGTTTCCGCGGAAACGCGAATGAGACGACTGTCTCAATAAGCGCCGTCGAGGTCCGGAGAGAGAGGAGCAGCCTCTCGCCTGGTGCCCCTCTCACTGGCTCGCCAGACCCTCTTCAACCACCCCGCGACCCCCTCGACGCCGAGGTTGACGTACGGCAGGAACAGCAGGGTCAGGATGGAGGACGAGATCAAGCCGCCCATCACCGTCCGGGCCAGCGGGTAGTAGAAGACGTCGCCCACCGTCGCCCCGGGGATCGCCAGGGGCACCAGCCCGAGGACCGTCGTGGAAGCGGTCATCAGGATCGGGCGCAGGCGGTCGCGGCCCGCCGCGAGGATCGCGTCGTGGGTCGACAGCCCTTCCCCCCGCAGCCGGTTCAGGTGGTCCAGGAGCACGATCCCGTTGTTGACCACGATCCCCATCAGGATCAGGAACCCGATCTGCGCCATCAGGTTGAGCGGCGTTCCGGTCGCGGCGAGCATCCAGGCGGCGCCGGGGAAGGCGAAGAGGATGGAGACGAGGATGGCGAAGGGCTGGGCGAGGGACTCGAAGAGGGAGGCCATGACCAGGTAGACGAGGAGGAGGGCGAGGAGGAAGTTGACGCCCATCTGCTCGTCCTGGCCCTCCTGCTCGAGGATGCGGTCGTTCCAGCTCCAGGAGTAGCCGGCGGGCAGATCGAGGGCGTCCATCAGGCGGCCGATCTCCTCCTTGGCGCTCTCCCACTCCTCGCCGTCGTAGGTCGCGTCGACGGCGACCTGCACCTTGCGGTTCTCGCGGCGGATCTGGCGCGGCTTGGGGACGATCTCGAAGCTCGCGATCTCGCCCAGGAGCACCGGGCGGCCGTCGCCGCCGCCGACCTGGAGGCGCTCGAGGTCGGCGATCGACTGGCGGTCTTCGAGGCGCAGCGCGAGCCAGGTCTCGACCTCGCGCTCGCCGGCGTCGAAGCGGGCGAGGCGCATGCCGCCGAGGGTGAAGGAGAAGATCTCGCCGAGGGTGGCCGGGTCGATGCCGGCCTGGCGTGCCTTCTCGCGGTCGAGGGTCACCCGCACCTCGCGCTGGCCGCCGGACTCGGCGGTGCGCACGTCCTCGACGTCCTCGACAGTCTCCAGCCGGCGGGCGGCCTCGGTCGAGAGACGCTCGAGCTCCTGGCTGTCCTGGCCGAAGAGCTTGACGGCGAAGTAGGTCGTCGAGCCGCCGGACTGGGCGTCGTCGTCGAACAGGAGGCGGACGCCGGGCAGCGTCGGCAGCTCCTCGCGGATCGTCGTCCGCAACTCCTTCATCGCCTCGTCGGAGCGGGCTTCGTCGACCAGGTTCAGGGTGGTGGCGGCGAAGTTCTCCTCCCAGAAGCTGTAGACCGAGTCGATCCCGTACTGCTCGCGCCTGGTGTCGAAGAAGGCCTCGACCTTCTCGACCTCGCGCGCCGCGTGCGAGCGGTAGGTGAACTCGGAGAACTCGTAGCGCAGGTAGAGGCGGTTGTTCACCGTGCCCGAGAACATCGCCTTGTCGACCAGGTCGGTGAACAGCGGCGCCATGCCGACGGCGAGGACGGCGACGAGGAGGCCGGCCGTCCACGCCCGGTGGCGCAGGGTCCAGCCGAGCGCCCGGACGTAGCGCCCCTCGAGCCAGGCGACGGCCCGGCTCGGCCGGGTCCGCTTCTCGCGCAGGAGGTGGGCCGACATCAGCGGGATCAGGGTCAGCGAGGAGACCAGCGAGCAGGCGAAGGCGATCGAGATCGCGATGCCGACCTCGCCGAGCCAGGTGGTGAGCTGGTTCTTGGCGCCGACGATCAGCGGCAGGAAGACGATCAGCGAGGTGACCGTCGACGCGGTCACCGCCACACCCACCTCCTTCGCCCCCCACAGCGCCGCCTTCTTGCGGTCGCGCTCGGTGCGGTGCTTGCGGTCGATCGACTCCAGCACGACGACCGCGTTGTCGACCAGCATTCCGACGCCCAGGATCAGCCCCATCATCGACAGGATGTTCAGCGTCTTGCCGGTGAAGTAGAGGACGGCGCAGGCGGCGAGGATCGAGAACGGGATCGACGCCGAGACGATCAGGGTGGAGTCGAGCCGCCGGAGGAAGAACCACAGGCAGCCGAGCGCCAGGAGCGAGCCGATGAAGCCGGCCTTGGTCAGCCCGGAGATGCCCTCGGTGATCGCCTTCGCCTGGTCCTCCCAGACGAACATGCGGATCCCGGCGAGGAGCGGATCGTTCGCGATCTCCTCGTCGATGACCTGCTGCGCCGCGTGCACCACCTCGACCGTGTTCGCCGTCGACTCCTTGTAGACGTCGAGGGCGACCGCGAAGTTGCCGTCGAGGTGGCGGCCGTGGGGGATCGGCGGCTCCTCGTAGGTGATCTCGGCGACGTCGCCGAGGCGGAGGCCGCGCTCGTCGATCGGCAGCTCCGCCAGCGCCTCGACGCTGTCGAAGGCGCCGAGGCCGCGGGCGGTGTAGCGCATGCCGCCCTCGCGCACCTCGCCGAGCACCTGGCTGGCGCTCGCGCCGCGCAGCCGGTCGATCAGCTCGCCGACGTCGACGCCGTGCTCCTGGATGCGGGCGAGCACCAGGTCGATCGAGATCTCCTTCGGCGCCACGCCGCCGATGTCGACGCGCGCCACCCCGGGCACCCGCCGCAGCCGGTTCATGATCCGGCTCTCGATCAGCTCGTAGTTCTCGGAGAGGTCGACGCCGGTGGCCGCGATCCGACCCTGGATGATCGGGATGTCCGAGGTGTTGAACGAGAAGATCCGCACCTCGCCGATCCCCTCGGGCAGCTCGGGCTCGATCTGCTCCATCTTCTCGGACACCTGCATGCGGACGACGTCGAGCTCCTGCCCCCAGTCGAACTCGAGGTCGAAGAAGGCGCCGTCGGCGTCGGCGTTGGCGCCGAGCGACTTGACCGCCGGGAGCGTCGAGAGCACCTCCTCGACGGGCTTGACGATCTCTTTTTCGATCTGGGTCGGGTTCGAGCTCGGGTAGGGGATCTCGACGCCGATGAACGGCGCGTCGACCTCGGGCAGGTAGGCCTGGGGGAGACGGGCGACCGCGATCGCCCCGAGCACGAGGACGCTGACCAGGGCCATCCCGGTGGTCACCGGGCGGTCGACCGCGAGGCGGGCGAGGCTCCAGCCGCGGCCGTCGGGGGCCTCGGCGCTCACGCTCCGGCCCCTTTCACCAGGCCCGCGGCCGGAACGGGAGGCAGCTCGTCGGCCGGGACCGCGGCCGCCTCCGCCCCCTCCGCCTCGGCCGGCGCGCGGTCGAAGAGCGAGTAGACGACCGGGATCACCAGCAGGGTGAGCGGCGTCGCGCACAGCAGGCCGCCGATCACGGTGATCGCCAGCGGCGCCCGCAGCTCGGCGCCTTCGCCGATCCCGAGCGCCATCGGGGCGAGGCCCAGGATGGTCGTCGCCGAGGTCATCAGGATCGGCCGCAGCCGATCGCTGCCGGCCGCGACCAGCGCCTCGTCGCGCGGCATCCCGGTGCGGCGCCGCTGGTTCACCGCGTCGATCAGGACGATCGCGTTGTTGACCACGATTCCCGCGAGCATCACCGCGCCGATCATCGCCACCACGTCGAGCGGCCGGCCGGTGATCGCCAGCGCGGCGACCACGCCGATCGCGCCGAGCGGCAGGCTGAAGATGACGACGAACGGGTGGACGAACGACTCGAACTGCGACGCCATCACCAGGTAGACGAGAAAGATCGCCAGCGCCATCGCGAAGACGAGCGACCCGAGCGAGCGGCGCCGCTCCTCCTCCTGGCCGGACAGCTCGGCGGTCACCGAGGCGGGGAACGGGATCCCGGCGAGAGCGGCGCGCACGTCCTCGGCCGCGGCGCCCATGTCGCGGCCGGCGAGGCTGGCGGAGACGACCGCCGCCCGCTTCTGCCCGATCCGGCGGACCTCGGTCGGCCCCTCCGCCAGCGCCACCGCGGCGACCGACTCGAGGTAGATCGGCACGCCGTCGCGCTGGCCGACGATCAGGTCGCGCACGTCCTGGGTCGACGCCTCGCCCGCGGGCAGCGAGCGGACGACGATGTCGATCTCGCGGTCGCCCTCGGTGAGCCGGGTCGCGACGTCGCCCTGGACCTTGCCGCGGACGACCGCGGCGACCTGCGCGAGGTCGAGGCCGAGCCGGGCGAGCGGCTCGCGCAGGAAGCGGATCTGGAGCTCCGGGTTGCCGAGCTCGGCCGACGAGCGCACGTCGACCAGGCCGGGGACCTCGTCCAGCCGCGCCGCGACCTGCGCGGCGGCGTCGTGCACCCGGCCGAGGTCGTCGCCGTAGACCTCGACCTCGATCGGCGGCCGGAAGGTGAACACCGTCGGTCGCTCGAGCTCGAAGCGCACCGCGCCGTCGCCCGCCGCCGCGGCGAGCCGGGTACGGAGGTCGGCGATCACCGCCCGCTCCTCCTCGGAGCCCGTCCCCTCGGCCATCCGCACCTGGATGCGGCCGACGTTCTCCCCCTCGCTGCCGGTGGCGGTGAGCGCGAAGCCCTTGCCGCCGGCGACCGAGGCGTACGAGCCGATCCGCTCGTCGCCGGCGAGCCCGCGTGCGGCGTTCGCCACCCAGGCGTCGGTCACCTCGAGCGGAGTGCCCTCGGGCAGCTCGACCCGGAAGGCGAACTCGCCCTGCGAGAAGGTCGGGATCAGGTCGAAGCCGAGGGTCGGGATCAGCGCCAGCGCGCCGGCGAAGGCGAGGAGCGCGACGCCGAGCACCACCGGCCGCGCGCGCAGCGCCCGCGCCAAAGCGGGCGGGTAGCCGCGGGCCAGGGCGTCGAGACCGCGGTCGAAGCCGCGGGAGACCGGGCGGGCGAGCCAGGCCAGGCCGCGGCCGACCTTGCGCAGCGTCCAGCGGATGCCGAACACCGCGTAGCCCGGTGCGATGACGAAGACGGCACGCGCGCCGCGGCGGAAGCGGCCGCCGGCCGGCCCGGCCGTCCCCGCGCCCTCCGCCCCGGTGCCCGCCGCCGCCGCGTCCTCGCGCCGGCCGGAGACCGCGGTCATCATCGGGATCAGCGTCAGCGCCACGGCGAGCGAGGCGAGCAGCGAGAACGACACGGTCAGCGCCATGTCGCGGAAGATCTGTGCCGCGATCCCCTCGAGGAAGACGACCGGCAGGAACACGGCGACCGTGGTCAGGGTCGACGCGGCCACCGCGCGGCCCACCTCCGAGGCGCCCTGCCGCGAGGCGTCCCACCAGCTCTCGCCGGCCTCGCGCCGCTTGAAGATCGCCTCCAGCACGACGATCGCGTTGTCGACCAGCATGCCGACGCCGAGCGCCAGCCCGCCCAGCGCCATCACGTTCAGCGTCGTCCCGGTGCGGTACATCAGGAAGAAGGTGGCGACGATCGAGATCGGGATCGAGATCCCGATGATCAGCGTCGAGCGCACGCTCTTGAGGAAGAGCAGGAGCACCAGCATCGCGATCAGCCCGCCGACGACCGCGTTCGACAGCACCTCGCGGATCGACGCCTCGATGAAGCGCGAGGTGTCGGCGCCGTAGGCGATCTCGACCTCGGCCGGCAGCTCGTCGCCGCGCTCGAGCGCGGCGATCCGCTCCTTGACCGCACGCGCCACGTTCACCGTGTTGGCGTCGCCTTCCTTGTAGATCGCGAGCTCGACCGCCTCGGCGCCGTCGAAGCGGGTGACGACCTCGCGCCGCTTCGTGCCGCGCACCACGCTCGCCACGTCGGAGAGCGGGACGTTGCGGCCGTCGCGGGTGGCGATCACCGTGTCGAGCACGTCGCCGGTGCCCTCGAACTCGTTGATCGCCCGCACCAGGTAGCGCGCCTCCTCCTCGTAGAGGCTGCCGCCGGCGCGGTTGACGTTCTCGCGCCCGAGGACGTTCGCGACGTCCTGGATCGACAGACCCAAGAGCGCCAGCCGCCCCTCGTCCACCCGCACCTCGATCTCCTCCTCGGCGCCGCCGTTGACCTTGATCGCGGCGACCCCCTCGGCCGACTCGAGGTCCTTCTTCAGCACCTCCTCGCCGACGTAGCGCAGGCGCGCGAGCGACGTCTCGCCGGTCAGGTAGAGGCGCAGCACCGGCTCGTTCGCCGGGTCGAAGCGCAGCAGCACCGGCCGCTCGCTCTCCCGCGGCAGGGTCAGCAGGTCGAGCTTCTGGCGCACGTCGAGCCCGGCGAAGTCCATGTCGCGGCCCCACCCGAACTCGAGCACCACCTGGGAGAGGCCGGGCCGCGAGCTCGAGGTCAGCCGGCGGACGCCGGAGACGACGCCCACCGCTTCCTCGACCGGGCGGGTGACCAGCGACTCGACCTCGGCCGGCGCGGCGCCCGGGTAGCGGGTCTCGACCGTCAGGCTGGGGTAGGTCAGGTCGGGCAGCAGCGACACCGGCAGCCGGCCGAAGGCGACGACGCCGAAGAGCACCACCGCCACGGCGACCATCGCCACCGTCACCCGGCGGCGGAGCGAGAAGTCGACGACGCTCACGGACCTAGCCCTCGAGCTCGGGGGGCACACCGGCGGCGTCGGCCACCGCGGCGTTCGTGTCGGCGCCGAGCTTGCGGATCGCCTGGCCGTCCTCGAGCGAGCCCTGGCCGGCGACCACCAGCTCCTCGCCCGGCTCGAGCCCGGAGAGCGCCTGCACCCGGCGGCCCTCCTCGAGGCCGAGCGTCACGTTCCGCCGCTCCGCGAACAGCCCGTCCTTGGCCTTCTTGGCCACGAACACGTGCGCCTGCTGGAGCTCGCGGACCACCGCCTCCTTGGGCAGGAGCACCGCCTCGGGCCGCCGCTCGCGGACCACCCGCACGGTGACGAAGCTCCCCGAGCGCACCTGGGGCGGCGGGTCGATCGCCTCGACGGTGAGCTTGATCGTGCCGGTCGCCGCGTCGACCACCGGCGAGATCTGGCGGATGCGGCCGCGGAAGGCGACGTCGGGCGCGGCGTCGAGCGAGATCGCCACCGGCCGCCCCTCGTCGAGGGCGAGGACCTCGCGCTCGGGCAGGTAGATGCGGGCGATCAGCGGGTCGGCGTCGGTGATCCGGAAGAGCTCGTCGCCGGGCGCGACGTGCTGTCCCGGCTGGGTGTTGCGCAGGCTGAGCCGCCCGGAGATCGGGGCGCGGATCTCGGTCTTGGCGAGCCGCCACTCCGCCTCGGCGTGCTCCTGGCGCGCCAGCGCCATGTCGGTCTGCCGCTTCTCGAGCTCCTCGCGGCTGATCAGCGCCTCGCGCGCCAGCTCCTCGCCGCGGGCGAAGACGCTCGCCGCGTTCTCCTCGCGCACGCGCGCCTTCTCGAGCTGCATCGTCGCGTCGCCGCGGTCGAGCTGGGCGAGCACCTGCCCCTTGCCGATCCAGTCGCCCTCCTCGGCGGCGACCCGGATCACCCGGCCCTCGGTCTCCGCGACCACCATGACGTCGCCCTCGGCGACCAGGTTCGCGGTGGCGGAGATCCAGGCCGCGATCTCGCCGCGCTCGACCGTCGCCAGCTCGACCGGGATCGGCTCGTCCTCCTCGGCCTCCTCGGACTCGGTCTTCGCGGCGGCCTCGTCGCCGTTCGCGGTGCGGCCGGTGACGAAGAAGGCGGCGGTGGCGACGACGAGCAGGCCGGCGGCGCCGATGACCCACCGGCGCCAGCGGCGGCGGGGGCGGGGGGAGGGAGCGTCCGGCTCGGCGGTCTCGGCCGCCGTCCGGCTCTCGGGCGCGGGTCCGGCCGCGGGCTCTTCGGCGGTGGCGGGCTCGGCGGGGTGGTGCTCTCGGTCGTGCGGCATCGCGGGATCTCCTGGAGGCGAACGGGATGGGACGGTGGTGGTGGAAACGCTCACCCGCGACTACGCCGGGCCTGGCCGCGTTGTTTCAGGCCGGGGGTGCGGAAGTGCGGTAGCGTCGTCGCATGTCCTCCATCCCACCCGCTACGGCGTACGCGCCCCCGGCCCGTGCCAGCCAGCTCCCCGGCCTCGCCGCCGGCCTCCTCGCCGTCGCCGTCCTCGCTGCCTTCCTGCCCGCCCTCCCGGCCGCCGCCCAGCCGGGTCCGCCGCTGGCGCAGCTCGGCCTCGAGCCGGTCGTCGGCGGGCTCGACTCGCCGGTGGCGGTGACCCACGCCGGCGACGACCGGCTGTTCGTCACGCTGCAGGACGGGCGGATCGTCATCGTGCGCAACGGACAGGTCCTGCCCCTCCCCTTCCTCGACATTTCGACCCGCGTGCTCTCGGGGGGGGAGCGCGGGCTCTTCTCGGTCGCCTTCCACCCGCGCTACGCCGAGAACGGACGGTTCTTCGTCTTCTACACCGACCTCGAGGGGGACACCGTCGTCTCGCGCTTCGAGGTCTCGGCCGACCCGGACGTCGCCCGCGGCGGGAGCGAGACCGTGCTGCTGCGCGTCGAGCAGCCGTTCCCCAATCACAACGGCGGGCAGCTCGCCTTCGGGCCCGACGGCTACCTGTACGCCGGCTTCGGCGACGGCGGCTCGTCCTTCGATCCGCAGTGCAACGCACAGGAGCTCGACACCCTGCTCGGCAAGGTCCTGCGGCTCGACGTCGACGCGGGCTCCGGCCAGCCGCCCTTCTACGGCATCCCGCCCGACAACCCGTTCGTCACCGTGCCGCCGGGCGTCGTCGCCCGCCCCGAGATCTGGGCCCTCGGGCTGCGCAACCCGTGGCGGTTCTCGTTCGACCGGCTGCGCGGCGACCTGTGGATCGGCGACGTCGGCCAGAACGCGCGCGAGGAGATCGACCGCCAGCCGGCCCGCAGCCGGGGCGGCGAGAACTACGGCTGGAAGGCGATGGAGGGGAGCCTGTGCACCGGCCGCGACGACGGGTGCGGGCCGCTCGCCGCGTGCCCCTCGCCGGACTACGTGCTGCCGGTGCTCGAGTACCCGAACGGCGCCGACTGCGCGGTGATGGGCGGCGTCGTCTACCGCGGCGGAGCGATCGCCAGGCTCGGCGGCACCTACCTGTTCGGCGACTTCTGCAGCGGCAAGGTGTGGGCGGCGGCCGACGCCGAGGCCGCCGCGCCGACCGCGGTGCTCGTGCCGCAGCTCACCTCGCCCCTGCTGACGGCCTTCGGCGAGGACGCGGCGGGCGAGGTCTACCTGACGGCCGGGAGCGTGCTCTACCGGCTGATCGGCCCCGCGCCGGGCCCCGACGACTGCGTCCCCGACGAGCACACCCTCTGCCTCGGTGAAGGCGGCCGGTTCCGGGTGCGCGCCTCGTTCCGGGTCGGCACCGGGCCGACCCGGCAGGCGGAGGTCGAGGAGCTGACCCGCGACACCGGCTACATGTGGTTCTTCGACGAGGACAACGTCGAGGTGGTCGTCAAGGTCCTCGACGCCTGCACGCCGTTCGACCGCTTCTGGGTCTTCGCCGCCGGCCTGACCGACGTCGAGGTGGAGCTCGTCGTCTTCGACACCGAGGAGCGCGTCGAGCGGCGCTACCAGAACCCGTTCGGCCGCCCGTTCCAGCCGATCCAGGACACCGCCGCCTTCGCGACCTGCCCGTGAGAGGGAGAGGGGCCCGCCCGTCGCGAGAGCGTGGAGCGTGCGTCAGGTCGGCCGACCCGGAGCGATGGGCCGAGGGAGGCGTAGCGGCGCTACGTCGAGCGAGGGAAGAGCGAGGACCGGCCGAGATGGCGTGCGATCCGCGCTCTCGCCGGGCGGGCTAGTCCCTATACCGGTAGGTGATGCGGCCGCGGTTGAGGTCGTAGGGGGAGACCTCCACCTTCACCCGGTCGCCCTCGAGCACCCGGATGCGGAAACGCCGCATCTTGCCCGCGACCTTGGCGAGGACGCTGTGGTCCTCGGTCACCTGGACGCGGAAGTTGGCGTTGCCGAGGACCTCGGTCACCCGGCCTTCGAGCTCGATCGGTTCTTCCTTCTGCGACACACGCTCTCCTCGTCAGCGTCTAGCGGTCCGCACGGCGGCGGCCGGTCCGGCCCGCGATTATAGCCGCGACTGGGAGCGGAGAACGGAAAGGGGGCGGGCCACAGCGGCCCGCCCCGGGTGGAGAGGGGGCCCGTCGCCGGGCCCTGGAGGTGGGACGAGCGGGGCTCAGTTCTCGGCGACGCGGTTCTCGCCCTGTCGGTCGAGAGGGACGTGGTGGTCGAGCACGTCCTCGCCGAGCCACTGGGCCATCACTTCGCGGGGGACGTCGGCGAGGGTCGCCTGGACCGTCTGCTCGGAGCCGCCGCGGGCGACGGTGTAGGCCACCTTCGAGCCGACGCGGAGCTTCGCCTTCTCGGCCTTGGCGGCCTCCTTGTCGGCGAAGCGGGCGCCGTTCACCGCGAGAAGAACGTCACCGGTACGAAACCCGGCCCGGGCCGCCGGGCTGTCCGGGTAGACCTTGGTGATCGCGTAGCCGTTGGCGGCCTTCTCGGTCTCGATGCCGAGCCAGCCGTGCTGGGCGATCTTGGCCGCCTTCGCCGACAGGCACGACTCGGCCGAGGCGTGGGCCTCGCCGTGGCCGCCGCCCGCGTAGGCGATGCCGGTGGCGAGGACGACGAGGGCGAGGGCGGACAGCAGGAACGGGACGGTGCGCTTCATCGGGAGCCTCCTTGCTCGGTTGGATGGAACGGGTCGAACACGGGAGCCATCCTGGCCGTCGCCGGCTGTAAATGTCCTCAAGCGCGCGTAAAACGTTGCAAACGCCGTAAACTTTCCGTAAAAGCGCCCGTACGAGGGCTGTGGCAGGCGACGCCAGGCCCTATAGTGAGCCCGTGGACCCGCGGATGGCGCTCAAGCGCCGCACCCTCTGGCTCGGCTTCCTCGCGGTGCTCGTACCGCTGGCGGTGCTGCTGTGCCTGCAGTACCGCTGGCTGGTCAAGCTCGAGCACGCCTCGACCGTGGCCCAGCAGGCGGCGCTCGACAACTACCTCGGGGCGGTCGCCGGCGAGGTCGAGCTGCGCTACCGGGCGATCGCCGAGCGCAGCCTCAACCTCCCGTCCTACGTCTTCACCCGCGAGGGCCGCCTGGCCGACGCCGGCCACTACTTCAAGAAGAAGCCGCCCGAGGGCGCGCGGCGCCTGTTCGTCGTCGACTTCGTCGGCGAGGGGGCCGGCCAGCCGCTCTACTTCGACCCCACCTGCGCCAGCCTGTCGCCCGCCCCGTGGTCGCCCGAGGTGCGGGCGATCTACGTCGCCTCGTCGTCGTGGCAGATCCTCGGCAAGAAGGGCGGCGTCGTCGAGACCGTGAGCCTTTCCGTCGAGGAGCGCGACCCCGCGCACCGGATCCTGCTCAACCCGATCACCGACGACGACTCCCGCGTCGTCGGCGTGGCCGGCATGGTGCTCGACGAGGCGTGGCTGCGCGAGGAGCTTCTGCCCGAGGCGGTCGCCGGGGCGCTGCCGAGCTTCTTTCCGGGCGAGCGCAGCCGCGACCCCATCGTCACCGTCACCGACCGCGACGGCGGAGAGGTCTTCACGACCGCCGCCGCCGGCTGGGCGCCGCGCCGCTTCGAGGCCGAGCGGCCGCTCTCGTTCGCCTTCACCGACTGGACGCTCGGGCTGACCGGCCGCCATCCCACCGCCGGCGACTGGGCGCGGAGCAACTTCCAGCTCAACGTCGGGCTGTCGGCGCTTCTCGCCGCCGTCCTCCTCGGCGGTGTCGTCCTCGCCCTGCGCACCGCCTCGCGCGAGATGAAGCTCTCCGAGATGAAGAGCGACTTCGTCTCCAACGTCTCCCACGAGCTGAGGACGCCGCTTGCCTCGATCCGCGTCTTCGGCGAGTTCCTGCGCCTCGGGCGGGTCGAGAGCGCGGCGAAGATCCGCGAGTACGGCGAGTACATCGAGACCGAGAGCCGGCGGCTGACCCAGCTCATCAACAACCTCCTCGACTTCTCGCGCATCGAGTCGGGGCGCAAGAGCTACCGCTTCGAGGCGGCCGACCTCGAGGAGCTCGTCGCCGAGACCCTGCGCACCTTCCAGGTGCGGCTCCAGCAGAGCGGCTTCCGGGTCGCCTACCGCGGTCCCGGCGGGCCGCTGCCGGTCCGCATCGACCCGGCCGCCATCGGTCACGCCGTCTCCAACCTGCTCGACAACGCGGTCAAGTACTCGGGCGAAGGGCGGGAGATCGCCGTCGCCCTCGAGCGGCGAGGCGACGACGCCGTCGTCTCCGTCCGCGACTGGGGCGTCGGCATCCCGCGCGACGAGCAGGCGAAGATCTTCGACCGCTTCCACCGGGTGTCGACCGGCCTCGTCCACGACGTCAAGGGGAGCGGCCTGGGCCTGGCGATCGTCCGCCACGTCGTCAGCGCGCACGGCGGCGAGGTCGAGGTCGACAGCCGGCCCGGCCAGGGGAGCACCTTCTCCATCCGTCTGCCGCTCGAGCCGGCGGCGGCCGGGGCGGCGGAGGCCGCGGGCGAGCCGGCCGGGGCGGGCGGTGCGGGGGGCGGGATGGCGGCCGCCGAGGGTCGGCTGCCGCTCCTCGGCCCCGAAGGCCCGCGGCCACGCGAGGCGTGAGACGGAAGACCGGCGAGACGAGACCGAGGCGCGACCCGACGACCGGAGGACCCATGGACACCGCGACCGAGATGCCCCGTCCGAATCCCGCCCCGACCGCGATGCCGAAGACCTCCTTCGGTGGCGAGTCCGCCCCGCGCGTCCTCGTCGTCGAGGACGACGACGCCATGTCCGTCGCCCTCGTCGACGGCTTCCGCTACGAAGGCTACGAAGTCGCCGTCGCCCGCGACGGCGCCGAGGGCCTCGACAAGGCGCACGACGAAGAACCCGACCTCGTCATCCTCGACGTCATGCTGCCCAAGATGACCGGCCTCGACGTCTGCCGCAAGCTGCGCGGCGCCGGCAACTCCGTGCCCATCATCATGCTCACCGCCCGCGGCCAGGAGATCGACAAAGTCCTCGGCCTCAAGCTCGGCGCCGACGACTACGTCACCAAGCCCTTCGGCTTCATGGAGCTCCTCGCCCGCGTCGAAGCCGTCCTCCGCCGCGCCAACGGCCGCACCCCGGTCCCCGAGACCGTCCGCTTCGGCGACCTCGAGCTCGACTTCCGCCGCCGCGAGGTCACCAAGGCCGGCGCCCCCGTCGAGCTCACCCCCCGCGAGCTCGAGCTCCTCGAGTACTTCGTCCAGCACCGCGGCGAAGTCCTCACCCGCGAGCGCCTCCTCGACTCCGTCTGGGGCTACAACGCCATCCCCTTCACCCGCACCGTCGACATGCACATCGCCAAGCTCCGCAAGAAGATCGAAGCCGACCCGAGCAACCCGAGACTGATCGTCACGGTGCACCGGCTGGGGTACAAGTTCACGGGGTGAGGGGTCAGGGCTGAAGCAGGCCCAGCGTCACCACGATCGAGAGCGAGATGACGACCCCCAGCCAGTAGATCGGCGGTCCCAGCAGAGGCCCTCGCGCATCAGCGTGCATGACGTTAGGAGTGGCAGGTACTTCCTCCGGCACGCGCCGACGTAGCCGCGGACAGGCCGAGGCTGCGGAGTGGCCTTCCTCGCTAAAAAGCAGATCCAAGAAGCTCGCCGGCTGAGCCCTACGCCCATGGCGGTTGGGCGGCGAAGCTCTCCCAGAGCGCTTGTGCCGAAAATGAAAAGACCGGCCGGAGGTACAAGAGGCCCAGGTACGCCAGAGGCACCACCACCGATCCTGCGTGCAGCAGACGCTCGCGCAGCTGCCCTTCGCGGCTGATCGCGAGGGCCCCTACATTCCACAAGACGTGCGCCACGGCGGCGAGCGGCAGCAGTACGAAGTGCATGGTCACGTAGAGGAAAGACCAGTCGAAACGGGCCTCGGCTCCGCGCCCTCCGACGAAGGGGATGAGTTCGGTTACCAGGATCAGCCCCAGGAGAGCTAAGGTTGCCGGCCAGGCGTATCCCGGCGTCACGGCCTCGAAGGTGTGGCGGCGCTCGGGGCCGGTCGGGCTGGCCTTTTCGAGCAGGGCGTGAAGGAGTCCTGACGAGTCGTAGAGGGGCTCGACGGTGGCGGTCGAGGCGGAGTCCTCGGCTGTGCGGAGGAAGCTGCGGCCGTCGTAGCGGAACAGGGCGGTGTCGAAGACGGTCGGGGGATCGCCGCCGTCGTCGCGGTCGATCACGGACATCCGGCTCGCGGCGTCGAAGGTGAGGTCGAGGTGGTTGGCACCACGGGTGAGGGCATCGAGGTTGCCCGCGGGGTCCCAGGCGTAGTCGGCGGTCCCCGAGGGAGCGAGAAGGACTTGGCCGAGGAGCGGGGTGTTGCCGCCGCCGCCGTTGGGGGTGTGGGCGTAGGTGTCGGTTTCGGGGGTGCCCGAGCGGTCGCGGGTCTCGGTGAGGCGGTTGCCGATGCGGTCGTAGGTCCAGTCGCGTTCGCCCCAGGGGCCGTCGCCGCGGGTCAGGAAGTACGGGCCGTCCTGGTACTCGAAGAGGCGGAGATCGGGCGGGGTGTCGACCGCGGCGCCGGGCTCGACGCGCATCTGGCCGCCCGCGGCGACCGAGAAGCCGTCGGTGAAGACGACGGCGCCGGCGGCGCGGAAGTCGACGTCGGCGGCGGCGGTGAGGGTGACGTTCGGGCCGACGGTAGCCCGGCGCAGGACTCGACGGTCTCGGCGGTCGTGAAGGTCTCGTTGGAGACGGTGACGTCGCCGGCGCAGGCGACCGTCCCCTCTATGGAGGTGACGTTGCCGACCGCGTCGGTGTCGTAGGTCCAAGTGTGCCCGGGTGGGCCGGACCAGGCGATCGACTCGGGGAAGTAGCGGGTGTCAAAGGTGCGGGTGGCGTTGCCGAGATCGAGGTGGGTGAGGGGGCCGGAAGGCTCGTAGTCGGCGCCGCTGGCGACCGGCACCGGGCCGCCCGGAGTCGTCACGGTCAGGCTGGCCAGCCGGGCGGCCAAGTCGTAGGCGTGATGACGCGCCGCCACTCCCCGAGGGCATGGCGTGGCGGCGTCCCGACCGGCTGCTCGCCCCCGCCTCGCCGGGCCGCTCCGAGCACGCGGTGCAGTCCCTCGAAGAAGGTCGAGATCTCCTCGGGATCGGCGAGGGTCAGGCCGCAGACCTCCTCGCCGCGCTCGCCCGTCTCGCGGATCGACAGGCGGCCGGCGTCGGGCTCGGCGACGAAGACGAAGGTCCGGCCGTCGCGCTCGACCGTAACCTCGTGGCGCTGGCGGATCTCGGTCATCGCTCTCGCCCGACCCGAGGATGCCGGGTCCGTGCCAGCGCCGGCGAGCGGGCTCAGTCGTAGCTCATCGCCGGCAGCCCGACGTGCTTGCGGAGCAGGGCGAGCTGGCCGAGGTGGTACGCCTCGTGGTGGACGAGGAACGAGACCGTCCCGAAGGCCGTCGGCTCGGCGAGCGGGACTGCGAACGGCGGCTCGGCGTCGAGCCGCTCCGGGCCGGCGTTCTCCAGCGTCCGTTCGAGCTCCGCAGAGACGTCCCGCCACGCCGCCAGGATCTCCTCGACCGGTGGCGGCTCGGTCATCTCGTCGATCGACCGCAGGTCGGCGAAGCGGCCGCCGAACGGCACCTCGCCGCCGCCCCCGAGGAGGCCGGCGAGGTAGTGGCGCGACTCGGCGAGGTGGGCGCCGAGGAAGGCCATGTGGTTGGTCCTCGGCCCGGTCCGCTCGCGCGCCTTCGCGTCGTCGACCCCGGCGAAGCAGTTGACGAAGAGCCGCCCCTGCATCTCGAGGAGCGCGCGGTGGCTGGCGAGGCGTGAGTCCATGACGGGATCCTGTCGTTTCAGACCAGCAGGAGCGCGCATCCGAGCGCGGGTGCGCGCCCGAGGCGGGCGTCGGCGGTGATCAGTGTGGCATCGAGTCGTCGCGCGAGCAGTACGTAGAGGGCGTCCCGTAGCGCGAGGTTGGCCCGGAGCCTCCAGGCCGCCGCCAGCAACGGAGGGAGGGGGTAGCGGAGGAGGGGGATCCGGGCGAGCACGGTGAGCATGGGAGGCACGTCGTCGGCCTCGACTTCGCCGGCGCGGCTCAGCCGGCCGAGGGCGGAGAGGACCTCGGCGTCGAGGTGGGCCGGCGCGGCGGCCGCCGAGCCGTTCAGGGCCACCGCGGCGCGCTCGCCCGCGGTCGTCCCCAGCAGGATCTCGACGACGGCGGAAGCGTCAACGACGACTGTGGGCAGCGGCGATCTCCCCGTCGTCCTCGTCTCGCGCGAGCCGCACGGCTTCGGCGGCCGAGACTCGCGGTGCGTGTCGGCGCAACTCCTTCACTTCGTCAAGCCACTCGTCGAGGGTCGGCAGAGCACAGTGGGTCGTGAGCACCTCGATGGTGTACTGGCGGAGACTCTGCCCGCTCCGCCGAGCTCGGTGGCGGAGCGCTTCGTAGACCGGGTCGGGGACGTCGCGGACGTGGAGGTGGCGGGTCACGATCGAGAGTGTAGCAGACCGCACCCGAGATGGATGCGGTCTGCAACCAGGCGGTCTCTAGCCTAGACTTAGACTGAGCTGGCGTCCAGCCTACCCATGCCCTTCACCGCCCGCGAGCGCTGGCTCGTCCGCTTCCTGAACGTCTACCCGCCGTACCTCGGCGCCGGGGTGCGGGCGCGGGCGGTCGACGAGGGCGGGCGGCGGGCGATCGAGGTCGAGATGCGGCTGCGCTGGTGGAACCGCAACTACGTCGGCACGCACTTCGGCGGCTCGCTGGCGTCGATGTGCGACCCGCATTTCATGCTGCTGCTGCTCTGGGAGCTCGGGCCGGAGTACCTGGTGTGGGACAAGGCGGCGACGATCCGCTACCGCAAGCCGGGGCGCGGGACGGTGCGGGCGCGCTTCGCGATCCCGGCGGCGCGGGTCGAGGAGATCCGGCGGGCGACGGCCGGCGGCGGCAAGGTCGAGCCGGTCTTCGAGACGGCCGTCGTCGACGACTCCGGAGAGGTCGTCGCGGAGGTCGAAAAGCTCCTCTGGGTGCGGCGGAAAGACGCCTCCCGGACGGCCCCGCCGGCGCCTTGACACCCCCTGGGGCCGTCGCTATCCTTCGCGCACCTCGAAGCGGCCTCAGAGGCCAGACAACGCTGTCCACGACCGCGGAAAGGCTCCTCGGCGTTTGGCGCAGATCTTCTCGAAGTCGGCGAACCGGGTTCCCGCGGTTCTCGGGATCGGCGCGGCCCTGGCGGGGCTCGCGGCGCTCTTCGCCATCTGGTACTGGTTCTCCCCCGAGTACACCGACGTCGGCTACCGGCCGGTCCAGCCGGTCGCCTACAGCCACGCCCTGCACGCCGGCGAGCTGGGGATCGACTGCCGTTACTGCCACTCGACGGTCGAGCGCTCGCCGGTCGCGATCGTGCCGGCGACCTCGGTGTGCATGAACTGCCACCAGCTCGTCGGCCGTGACCTGGCGAGCCTGGAGCTGGTGCGCGACAGCGCCACCTCCGGCCGACGGCTGCGCTGGACCCGGGTCCACGACCTCCCCGACTACGCCCGCTTCGACCACTCCGCCCACCTGGCGGCGGGGGTCGGCTGCTCGAGCTGCCACGGGGACGTCGAGGCGATGGAGGTGGTCACACAGGTCGAGCCGCTGTCGATGGGCTGGTGCCTCGAGTGCCACCGCGACCCCGACCCGCACCTCCGGCCGGCCGACCGGCTGACCGACACGAAGTGGCAGCCGTCGGGCGAGCAGGCGGCCCTCGCGACGGAGATCCGCGGGCGGCGGGAGGCGGCCGGCCTGCCGATCGCGCCGCCGGTCGACTGCACGGGGTGCCACCAGTGAGCCGGGGCGGGCCGGTCTGGTGGCGGAGCCGCGAGAGCCGAGACGAGGCCCGCGAGGGGTCCGGCCGGCTGCCCGAGCGCCTGCGTCCCGAGTTCCCCGACGGCGCCGACCGGCCTCCCGACGGGATCACCCGGCGCACCGTGCTCGGCCTGATGGCGGCGCCGCTCGCGCTCGGCGGCCTCGCCGGCTGCCGGCGGCCGGTCGAGGAGATCGTCCCCTACGTCGACGCGCCGGAGGACGTCACCCCGGGGGTGGCGCGCTACTTCGCGACGACGCTGCCGCTCGGCGCCCACGCCTACGGAGTCGTCGTCGAGAGCCACGAGGGGCGGCCGACGAAGATCGAGGGCAACCCGCTCCACCCGTCCTCGCGCGGGGCGGCGAGCGCCTGGATGCAGGCGTCGATCCTCGACCTCTACGACCCCGACCGGCTGAAGTCGCCGGTGAGGCGGGCAGCTGACGGAGCGGTGGCGGGCGGCGGCGAAGAGAGCGCGGCGGCGGCCGGAGACGCGGGTCCCGCGGCCGCGGGGGCCGAGGACTCGCAGGAGGCCGCGCCCGGCGAAGGGGGAGCCGGTGGCGAAGGCGCGGAGACCCCGGAAGGACCGCCTGCCGCGGGCGTCGAGGCGGCGGGGAGCGCCGGGCGGATCTCGACGGCGGCGGACGAGGCGGTCGCCGCGGCCGCCGCCGAGTCCGCGAGGTGGGACGACTTCGAGGCCTGGTGGACGGAGGAGGCGGCGGAGCTCGCCGCCGGCGGCGGCCGCGGGCTCGCGGTCCTCGCCTCGGCGCACGCCTCGCCGACCCTGGCGCGGCTCGCCGACGAGCTGCGCGGCCGCTTCCCGGGGTCCCGCTGGGTGGTCTGGGAGCCGGCCGGCGACGAGACGATCTACGAGGGGTTGCGCCGGGCGACCGGCCGGGCGCAGCGCCCGGTCTACGACCTTTCGCGGGCCGACGTGGTCCTGGCGCTCGACGCCGACCTCTTCCTCACCGAGAGCGAGGCGGTGGCCAACGCCCACGGCTTCGCCGCCGGCCGCCGTCCGGACGGCGTCTTCGAGCCGGCCGCGGCGGCGGCGGGCACTCCGGAGGCGGTGAGGCTCGCGGCGGCGGGCACGGCCGCGGGGACGCAAGACGCCGCGGAGGCCCCAGGCCGCGGGGCCGCGGCGGCGGCGTCCGCCGGGCCCGAGAGCGCGCCGGTCGGTCCCGCGGACGAGGAGGTGATCGACCGCGACGCCGGAGCCGGGCCGCCGGCGGGACCGACAGGCGCGGACCGGGGAGAAGCTGCCACGACGGGGCACCGCGAGCGCTCCCTGTACGGCGGCGGGGCCGCCGGCCATCGCGAGCGGTCTGCCTACGGCGGCGGGGCCGCGGGGCATCGGGAGCGCTCGGCGCACGGTGGCGACGGCGGCCCGGGCGGGATGAGCCGGCTCTACGTCGCGGAGAGCGTGCCGTCGATCACCGGCGCTTCCGCCGACCACCGCATCCGCCTGACCGGCCGCGAGATCGCCGCCTTCGCCGCCGCCGTGGCTGCGGCCCTCGGAGCCGGCGGCGCCGAGCCGGGCGCCGGCGGTGCCGGACCGGGTGCGGACGGAGGTGCGGTCGCGCCGGAGGCGGCCCTCCCCGCCGGGGCTCGCGAGAAGGCGCGCGCGGTCGCCGCCGACCTCCGCTCCGCCGGCGGGCGGGCGCTCGTCGCCGCCGGCCGCCGCCAGCCGCCGGAGGTCCACGCCCTGGTCCACCGGATGAACTCGGCGCTCGGCGCCTACGGCTCGACGGTGACGCTCCATCCGCTGCCGCCGGGCGCGGCCGGCGCCTGGGACGGGGCCGACCTCGCGGCGCTGGCGCGCGCGGCGGAGGGCGGCGAGCTGCGTACCCTCGTCGTCCTCGGTGGCGACCCGGCGGCCACCGGCCCGGCCGACGTCGACGTCCGCCGCCTGCTGGCCCGCGTCCCGAGCGTCGTCTACCTCGGCCGCGACGAGAGCGAGACCGCCCAGCGATCGACCTGGGCGCTGCCGGAGTCGCACCCGCTCGAGTCGTGGGGCGACGCCCGGGCGGCCGACGGGACGCTCTCCGTCGTCCAGCCGCTGATCGCGCCGCTCTACGCCAGCCGCTCGGCGATCGAGCTCGTCGGCCTCCTCGTCGCCGACGAGCACCGGCCGGGCTACGAGCTGGTGCGCCAGACCTGGGGGCCGATCGTGGGCGACCTGGGCGCCGCCTGGCGGCGCGTGCTCCACGACGGGGTCTACGCCGGCAGCGCGCCGGTCGCCGCGGCTGGAGCGGGATCGCGGGCCGCCGGCGGAGCGGGAGCCGAAGCTGCCGCCGGACCGGCCGACACGGCCGGCCCCGGCGAGAGGACCGCCGCCGCAGCCGCCGAGCCCGCGCAGCCTTCCGCGCCGCCCGCCACACCGGACGAGTCCCCCGCTGCCGCCGAGCCGCCCCCGCCCGGCGACCTCGAGCTCGCCTTCCTCGTCTCGCCGACCCTGCACGACGGCCGCTTCGCGAACAACCCGTGGCTCCAGGAGCTGCCGGACCCGCTGACCAAGCTGTGCTGGGGCAATGCGGCGCTCGTCTCGCCGGCCACCGCCCGCCGGCTCGGCCTCGAGGACGGCGACCTGGTGACGCTCTCGGCGGGCGGGCGGAGCGTCGAGCTGCCGGCGGCGGCCCAGCCGGGGCAGGCGGACGGCACGGTGGCGGTGGCACTCGGGCACGGGCGGCGGCGCGGCCTGCGGGTCGCGGCGGCCGGCGCCGGGGTCGACGCCTATCCGCTCCGCCCGCGCGCCGCCCGCGGCTACCTCGCCGGCGCCTCGCTGGCCAAGGCCGGCGGCCGGGCCGACCTCGCGCGCACCCAGGAGCACTGGTCGCTCGAGGGTCGCGACATGGTCCGCCGGGCGAGCCTCGACGCCTACCGCCGCGACCCCGAGGTCTTCCACGGCCACGCCCACGGCCCGGGCACGGTCCACCTGTGGCAGCGCCCCGGCTTCGAGGGCGGCCACCAGTGGGGGATGGCGATCGACCTCGCCGCCTGCACCGGCTGCAACGCCTGCGTCGTCGCCTGCCAGAGCGAGAACAACGTGCCGGTGGTCGGCGCCGAGCAGGTGCGGCGCAACCGCGAGATGCACTGGCTGCGGGTCGACCGCTACTACGGCGGGGTCGAGGACGAGCCGGACTTCGCCCACCAGCCGGTTCCCTGCATGCACTGCGAGAACGCGCCCTGCGAGCAGGTGTGCCCGGTCGCCGCGACGGTGCACGACGCGGAAGGCCTCAACGCGATGGTCTACAACCGCTGCATCGGCACCCGCTACTGCTCGAACAACTGCCCGTACAAGGTGCGCCGGTTCAACTACTTCAACTTCACCAAGGACACGCCCGAGCTGGTCGCCATGGCGATGAACCCCGACGTCACGGTGCGCTCGCGCGGGGTGATGGAGAAGTGCACCTACTGCGTGCAGCGGATCAACGAGGGGAAGGCCCGGGCGCGGCTCGCCGGCCGCCGCCCGGCCGACGGCGAGATCCGCACCGCCTGTCAGCAGACCTGCCCGACGAGCGCGATCGTCTTCGGCGACCTGGCGGACCCCGGGAGCGCGGTCTCCCGCGCCAAGGGCTCGGGCCGCGACTACGTGCTCCTCGCCGAGCTCCAGAACTTCCCGCGTACCTCGTACCTGGCGCAGGTGACCAACCCGAACCCGGACTGGCCGGGGGCGGCGACCGCGGCCGGCGCGCCCGGCGCGGAGGCGGCCGGCGGGCACGCGGCGGGAGGCCACGGGTGAGCCGCCGGGCGCGGCCGGCCGCGCGCACCCTGCGCCTCGCCGCGACGGGGCTCTGCCTCGTCGTCCTCGGCGGCTGCGCCCGGGGGTGCACCTCGCCGCGGCCGCCGATCCACCTCAACCCGAACATGGACGACCAGCCGAGGCTGACCGCGCAGCAGGCGAGCGGCTTCTTCTACGACGGCGCGGCGATGCGCCCGCCGATCGAGGGGACGGTAGCGCTCGGCGACCCGGTCGAGATCGGGCCGCTCGAGACCGGCCGCGCGGGCGACGCCCCGGACGCCCCGTTCGTGGCCGCGATCCCGCCCGAAGCGTCCGCGGCCTTCGACGTGCCGCTCGCCGTGCGCGGCGAGGAGCGCTACGGGATCTACTGCACGCCGTGCCACGGCGACCGCGGCGATGGCCAGGGGACGTTGCGGCAGCGCTCGGGGGTGGCCAGCGCCGATCTCCGGCTCGAGCGGCTGCACGCGGCACCCGACGGCCAGCTCTTCGACACGATCACCCACGGCCTGGGGCTGATGGCCGGCTACGCGGCGCAGATCCCGGTCGCCGACCGCTGGGCGATCGTCGCCCACGTCCGCGAGCTCCAGGCGGCGAGCCCGCCGGTCCCGGAGGCGGCGGCGGTCCCGGCGGGCGAGGGCGCCACGGGGGGCGAGGGCGCGCCGGCCGGCGACGCCGGCCCGCCCGGGCAGGGGATCGCCGAAGGCACGGCCGGCGCCGCTGCGCAACCGGGCCTGCCCGACGACCCCGGCGGCACCGAGGGCCCCGGCGCCGCGTCGCCGCCCGACCCGCTCGGCGCCGAGCCGCCGCCGTCCGACGACGGAGCCGCTCGCCGATGAGGCTCCCGCGCTTCCTCCCGCCGCCGAAGATGACCCCGAAGTGGGGGATCGTCTTCCTCGTCGTCCTGCTCCTCGGCGGCCTGCTCGTCGCCAAGGCGGCGCAGGAGCTCGACGCCCGGCTAGGCTACACGCCGCCGATCGCGGTCGAGGAGGAGCAGGTCACCCCGCGCGACCAGGCGCTCCTCGACGCCGAGGCCGAGGCCGCCGAGGAGGCGCGCACCCGCCCCTACGAGGAGGCCGAGTACCGGGCGGTGCCGCGGGTGGGGAGCCGGGTCACCGTGTGGGTGGTCGCCCAGCTCAAGCTGCTCTTCGCCGCCTTCGTCCTCGCCGTGCCGATGTTCGTGCTGATCATCGAGCTCATCGGCTACCGCACGAAGGACGCGCGCTACGACCGGCTGGCCTACGAGTTCACCAGCCTCCTGGCGCCGGCCTTCGCGATGACTGCGGCCTTCGGCGGCGTGCTCGTCTTCCTGCTCATCGTCCTCTACCCGAAGTTCACGTCCTACCTGATGGGCGTCTTCTCGGCGACCATGGCGCCCTACATCTTCCTCCTCTTCGCCGAGGCGGGGCTCTTCTACACCTACTACCTCTCGTGGGGGAAGGTCGGCCCGAGGCTCCACCTCTTCCTCGGGCTGATGCTCAACCTGGCCGGCACGGCGCTGATGTTCGTCGCCAACGCCTGGCTGACCTTCATGTCGACCCCGGCCGGCATCTCGGAGAGCGGCGCCTTGATCTCGGTGTGGGACGCGGTGAACAACTACACCTGGATGCCGATCAATATCCATCGGCTGATCGCCAACGTCGCCTTCGGCGGTTCGATCGCCGCGGCCTACGCCGCCTTCCAGTTCCTCAACGCGAAGACGCCCGAGGAGCGCGAGCACTACGACTGGATGGGCTACGTCGGCAACTTCGTCGCGGTCTGCGGCCTGCTGCCGCTGCCCTTCGCCGGCTACTGGCTCGCCTCGGAGATCTACGCCTTCAGCCAGACGATGGGGATCACCATGATGGGCGGCGCCTTCTCGTGGCTGTTCATCATCCAGGCGGTCCTGATCGGCAACCTCTTCCTCGGCATCAACTACTACCTGTGGCTCGGGATGGGCCGGGTCGAGGGCCGCAAGGTCGGCCGGCCGCTGATCCCCGTGCTCCTCGGCATCATCACGCTCTGCTTCGTCGTCTGGGCGACGCCGCGCTCGCCGATCTCCACCCCCGAGGAGGTCGCGGCGATGGGCGGCGCGGCCCACCCGGTCCTCGGCGTACTCGGGGTGATGTCGGCGAAGAACACCGCGGTCAACCTGATCATCCTCGCCACCTTCGTCTCGTTCATCCTCTACCGCCGCAGCGCCAAGCGGCCGACGGTGCGCTGGTCGAAGGCGGCGAACTGGGCGCAGATCGCCATCCTCCTCGCCGCCGCGGCGACGGTGGTCACCTTCGGCATCTGGGGTTACTTCGTGCCCGCCGAGGTGCGGATCGGGTTCTCGATCCCGCAGGTGCTGTCGGTGCTGTTCGCCATGCTGATCGTCACCTTCCTCGACGTCCTGCTCCTGCGCAGCGCGGAGAGCGGCACGGTGCGCTGGGGGACGATGCCGGCGCGGGCGCAGTACGTGCTGATCTTCCTCGCCGTCACCTTCACCTGGCTGATGGGGCTGATGGGCTACGTACGGAGCGGCCTGCGCCAGCACTGGCACGTCTACGGCGTGATCCGCGACACCTCCGTCGACGCCTTCACGCCGACCCTCGGCTTCGCCACCCAGGTGGTCTCGGTGACGGTGCTCATCTTCTTCGTCCTGATCGGCTTCATCTTCTGGCTCGCCGGGCTGGCCCACCGGAAGAAGGGGCCGGCGTACGCGGCGGAGCCGGCGGCCGAGCCGGCGCCCGAGCCCGGGTCGGGCAGGGGCCTCGCCCCGGCCGCCGCGCGCACGGCGACCGGGGGCGGCGGCGCGCCGGCGCCGGCCGGGGCGGGCACGGCCTGGGAGGAGCGGCCGTGAGGGTGCCGGTCGGGGTGAAGCTGCTCGGCGTCATGGTCGGCTCGACGCTCTTCTACGCCTGGGTCGGCCAGCTCGTGCCGCAGAAGGAGGTGCTGCCGCCCGAGGTCGTCGAGATGGCCGAGGACATGTCGACCGACGAGCTGGTCGGGATCGGCCAGGAGATCTTCGAGGGCAAGGGGCTGTGCAACACCTGCCACACGATCGGCCAGAGCGGCGCGCTCCGCTTCCCCGACCTCGACGGGATCGCCGTCCGGGCGGCGACCCGGGTGCCCGGCCTCGACCAGCTCGGCTACGTGGCGCAGAGCCTCTACCGGCCCGACGCCTACGTCGTCCCCGGCTTCGCCCCGGGGATGCCGGCGGCCGACAAGCCCCCGGTCGGGCTGTCCGACGACGAGATCCGCGCCGTGATCGCCTACCTCCAGACCCTCGGCGGCTCGGCGACGATGACCATGGCGACCACGCTCCCCTACGCCCAGGGCGCCGAGCCGACGGACGGCGCCGACCCGCCCGGCGGCGAGGTGCCGCCGACGGCCACCGCGGGGATGGCCGCCGGCGAGCCGGCGCCGGGGACGGAAGCGGCCGTGACGCTCCCGGCCGACGGCGCGGCCGCGGGCGCCGCCGGCGGCGGTGAGGCCATGCTCGCCCGCTTCGGCTGCACCGAGTGCCACGCGACGGCCGCCGGCGGCGAGCGCAGCCTGGCGGGGGTCGGCGGCCGGCTCAGCCGGGCCGAGATCGAGCGCTGGCTCGTCGACCACCGGCCGCCGCTGCCGGCGAGCTACCACCAGCAGGTGACCCTCGCCCAGGTGCGCACGATGACCGACTACCTGGCGGGACAGTGAGGGGGGACCGGTGAAGCTCTGGCTTTTCGCGCTCGTCGCCCTGGCTCTCGTCGGCCTCGGCCTCGCGGGCCGGTTCGCGCCGCGCCTCAGGGTCGGCCCGCTCGCCTGGGCGGCGGCGTGGGCGGCCGCCATCTGGGTGCTCCTCGAGTGGGGCTTCGTCGTCCCGGTGCCGCGGTCGGTGGTGCTGATCTACCTCGGCATCCTGGTCCTGGCGCTCCTGATCTACCTGACCGCCGACCGCGAGCGCTTCGAGCGGGCGAAGCGGCCGGCGGTCGCCTTCCTCACCGAGCGGCGGTTCCTGCCCTGGCTCGTCGCCGTCGCCCTCCTGATCCCCGCCCTGGTGGTGGTCGACATCTGGTTCGCGGCGACCGCGCCGCCGACCCCGCCCGCCTTCGGCCGCACGGTCCACCCCGCGCCGCCCGACCAGATCGTCGTCCACGACACGGCGGTGAACCTGGTCACCGTCCAGAACCCGTACCGGGCGCTCGAGCGCACCGACCCCGAGGCCTTCCGGGAGCACGTCGCGCGCGGCCGGGTCGTCTACTACGAGAACTGCTTCTTCTGCCACGGCGACCTCCTCGCGGGGGCCGGGATGTTCGCCCACGGGCTCGCCCCGATCCCGACGAACTTCCAGGACTCGGGCAACATCCCGCAGCTCCAGGAGTCGTTCCTCTTCTGGCGGATCGCCAAGGGGGGGCCGGGGCTGCCGCCCGACGGCGGGCCGTGGGACTCGGCGATGCCGGCCTGGGAGCAGTTCCTCACCGAGGAGGAGATGTGGGACGTCATCCTCTTCCTCTACGACTTCACCGGCTACCACCCGCGGGCGCGGCACGAGACGATCGTCGAGGAATGAGGACAGTGCGCCGACCCTCCGTCCTGTGGCCCCTCGCCCTGCCGGCGCTGGCACTCGTCGCGCTCGCCGCGCCCCGGGCTCCGGTCGTCGGCGCGCCCGCGGCACGGGCCGCGGAGGC
>Ga0299913_10000318_pt1 | contig 28853 bp, 35 predicted proteins | sample RVTome_9_FD_201360 | JGI IMG/M metagenome (GOLD analysis project Ga0299913, IMG submission 201360) | Soil microbial communities from uranium-contaminated site in the Upper Colorado River Basin, Wyoming, United States - RVT155D38 (version 2) ... | reverse complement strand
TTGCGAGTAGAGGAACCTGAGCCCGACGAAATACAGCCCGGGCACGGCGTCGATAACACCACGCTCGTGAACCGGCTTTCCCTCATCCATGACGGGGAGATCTATCCAGGAGAAGTCTGATCGAAGCCGGTGCACCAGATCACGTTCTTCACTTCAGCTGTCTGCCCGTCTTCGAATCGGTGTTCGCGGGCACTGGCCACCAAGCTCCCTCTTCCCGCGACACCCTCTCCACGACGACCGCGGATCGGACCGGAAGCTCGAACTCCTCGGCGTAAGTCTGGGGATTATCCGCCATCTCGTCTTTGCTGGGGAAGTAGTGAGGAGGCGCCGGGAATCGCATCCCGTCGAGACCGTCGAATCGGGCCGGGGTGAAGAGACGAAGCGAGTCCCAGCGATGACGCCAAGAGTCTCCCACTCTCTCGTTGGCATCGACGATCAGAAACGGCAGACCGCGGCGGGCAAGGTGATAGCCGACGGATAGCCCCGCCTGGCCTCCTCCGATCACCAGAGTCTCGACGTGTTCGACTGTGGGCTCACCCATGTTGGCTCCTCATCCGTATTCCTCGGCATGGCTCAGCCGAGGGACTCCCCGACGCGGTCGGGCGACTGGCCCTGCTCGGACGAAACTGCAGGCCTGGACGACTGCGGAGATGGCACAGCCGGGGATGAATCCGAGCTGGCCGGTCATCAACGCGTAGGCGATCCAGGGCAACTGGACCGCGGCGCCGAGCAGCCATCCCCACCAGTGGCTCCTCCCCGCCGACCACAGCGCCAGGACCTGGAGACCGGTGAGCAGCCATGGCCAGTAGAGGGGTGCACCCAATGCAGTGGTGGTGTCCCACGCTGTCGCCACCACCAGGGCCGAGAGCAGGAGGCTCCCCGCCCCGGCACCGAGCAACCTGCTCTTGACGACCCCGGTCTGCAGGGGGTGGTTGGCGCTCCTCGACATGAGGCCAACGCTACGAACCGCCTCCGGTCCGAGGAATCGGGAGTTCTCCCCACACGAGCCCGTGTTCCATGGCGAAGATCGTTGCCCCTGCCCGTGTGGATACACCGATCTTCCGATAGGCGTTCTGGATATGACGGTCGGCCGTCTTGATCGAGATTTCCAGGGCACTCGCCACCTGCTTCGTCTGCAGGCCGCGGGCCAACAGAGCGATGACCTCGGCTTCTCTCTCCGTGAGCCCTGCCGGCCGGTCGACCACCGGGGCGGGTTGGCCTGCCGCCTCCAGGACCGCAGCCACCGCCTGAGGGTCCTGGCATCCCCGGCCGGCCTCCTCGACGAGGGTCCGAGCCGCCTCGTCGGACGAGAGTGCCCCACGGTGGGGCCTGGGCTGGGTCATGGCCTGAAAAGCGTCCGCCGCTGCCAACAACCGGGCGGCAGGAGGAAGGGCGGCGGCGGCGACAGCGCGGTGGTAGCCGCTGCCATCCAGCCGTTCGTGATGGCTGCAGGAAGCCTGGGCCAATGTCGTGAGAAACGGGCCGCGGGACAGGACTCGCTCGGTGTGATATCCGTGGAGCCTGACCTGCTCCCAGTCGTCGGCGCTGAGTCTCCCTGGCTTGTTCCAGATGTTTGGATGGACCGCCACCCGCCCCACATCGTGTACGAGGGCCGCCCGTCGCACGATCGAGATCTCGAGCTCATCCATGCCGAGCCTTTCGGCGGCGGCGGCGGCCAGATCGGCCAAGCCGATCGAGTGACCCGCCAGCCAGGGGGAGACGAGATCGGCGAATTCCCCGAACGCAGCGAGGGCACGGTCAACCGAGTCGCCTTCGAGATCGAGCCATGGCCTGGGCTCGAGGGCGAGCGTCGCCTCCCACACCGACTCCGGCGAATCGGCAGCTTCGAACACCTCGCCTGCCCGAGCTGTGAAGACTTCGGTGATGGCTGGGTCGAATGCGTGTCCGCCTCGCTTCTCGATGACGCCCACTGAGTAGTCGTCGCCTCCGACCAGTCGTTGAAAGCAAGCGTCACGGGCAACGTGCACGATCCGAAGCGGCAGCGGGATGACGTCGGCGCGGGCTCTATCGAGCACGCCTTTGCCGTCCCAACGCTCGGTCAGGTCGAAGAAGAGGTGGTGGACCGGCTCGGGGAGTCCCAGCCGCTCGGCGAGCATGGCCGCCACCTCGCACAACGATGCGAAGTGGTTCTTCCTGAAACTCCTCGCCATCGGGAGGCGCCGAGCCACCTCGTAGGCTCGCCGGTGAGCGGGCAGCCCGGGCGGAGGAAGGGCGCGTATCACTCCTGCCAGCGACTCGGAGGAGGACCCGAACTGCCACGGAGTCATGTATTCCGTCCTGTCGCTTCCGAAGATGCCCGACGCCACTTCGGCATCGGTGGTGCACCCGGCGTACATGAGCAGGGATGCATAAAACGTCTCCCACGCCGTGTCCCGGTCCACCTGCAAGAGCTCGGCGAGACGCATCGTCATCAGCGTGGCGTGGAGACCGTGCTCGAAGGGAAAACCCATGCCCAGATCGGTCGCCAGGGAGAGGGCGGCTGCCAACTCGGCCGCGCGCACCTTCTCGACCCGCTGAGACGGTTGGTCAGGCACCTCCTCAACGGTAGGTGGGGAAAGACGAGGATGCCGGGGTCGACCTAGACGCTCGTTCTCGGCCGGAACGGCCCCACCGTGAAACTCGCCACCGCGCCTCTCAGAGCGGCGGCATGTCCAAGCCAGGCGACCATCGACCCGGTGCCGGCGAGTATGTCGAGCAGCACTCCCAGGATCGCACCGGCGAGGAACCCGAGCCAGGCGGCCACCACTCCTTCGATCGGGCTATGTCCGGCCTTCCCCGTCGCCGCTCCCGCGACTATGCCGACGATGACGCCGATCGCTGTGACCGAAATCAGTGGCATCACCATCGCCGACTCCCCTGCGAGAATGAAGCCTGTCTGTGAGCCATGCCCTCAGTTGAGCAAAGACCAATGAGGCTGCCAATCCGGGAATTCCCTGTCACATCCCCGAGCCTACCCAGGGGATCGCCTCTTGCTTGGATGGATGCTGAATGAGCGGGCAGATTCCATCCGACGACGTGACCGGCTCCGTCCCGGCGCCACGGCACCGGCTGAGGGTTTGGGCCCAGACCTCATGGGACATCCTGCGGGTCCTGGCCCTGATCGCGGTCGTCGTGTTTCTTCTCTATCAGGTGAAGCTGGTGGTGATCCCCCTGATGCTGGGTGCGTTTGCCGCCAGCATCGGCACCCCCGCCGTGGGCTGGCTCGACGGCCGGGGCATGCCGCGGCTTCTCGCCACATGGATCGTGGCTCTGGGCTTTGCCATCGTCCTGTTCCTGTTGGGATGGTTCTTGGTGGCCGAGATCCAGGGATCGGCCGATGAGATGTCGACCGCCCTGACCGACGCCTGGGAGCAACTCCAGGAATGGCTGGCCTCGATTCAGGTCTTCGGCGGGCAGAGCATCCCAGACCTCCTGGAGCAGATGTTCGCCAACGGCGGTACCGGCGAAGGGGGTCTGGGGCAACAAGTGACCAGCGGTTTCAGCACCGCCACCGAGGCGATCACCGGTTTGTTCCTCACCGCGGTTGTCGCCTTCTTCATCGTCAAGGACGGGGAGCGTTTCTGGCATTGGCTCCTGTCGAAGACTCCAGCCGGAGACCGGGAGAGGCTGGCAGTTGCCGGGGCGGCGGCCTGGATCACGCTTCGGCGCTACCTCTACGGCACCGCGGTGGTGGGACTGGTCAATGGCACCGCAGTGGCCATCACTCTCTTCATACTCGACGTCCCCCTGGTGATCCCACTGGCCATCCTGATGTTCCTCGGCGCCTTCTTCCCGCTGATCGGTGCCATCGTCTCCGGGTCGGTCATCGCCCTCACCACCCTTGCCACCAACGGCCTCACCGACGCCGTGATCGTGGCCGTAGTCGTCATCGTGGTCCAACAGCTGGAGGGAGATCTGATCGCTCCCCTGGTCCTGGGGCGGGCCGTGGCGCTGCACCCGCTCCTGATCCTGTTCGGGATCACCGCCGGGTTCGTCATCGGTGGCATCGTCGGAGCGTTCGTCACCGTGCCCTTCATCGCCATCAGTGCGGAGATGATCCGAACTCTTCGCCCCGAGATCCTGCAGACGGAGTGATCGGCAGGTTCGGGTCTACTCGATCGGATGTCGTGTGATCGAATCGGGTTGTTTCCCCGCCAAGATCCACCCCGCCCCAGCGGCAAGAGCCGGGACTCCCAGCATGAGCAGGGCGACGTGGGCCACCGGCACCGGGGACAGGGCGGCGAGATCCTCGAGATGGAATGTCAAGAACGCCAGGTATGCGCCGCCGACGCCGAGCAGGGCGCCCATGGCGGCGAGACCGCCAGACGTGGCCGCGGTGAGTCTGCGGCGAATACTCGAGCCGGCCCCTGTGGCGGTGAGGATGCGGAGGTCACCGGCTGACTCGCTGCGGATCAGTCCGACGGTCGTGGCCAGGATCCCGAGGGCGAGGAGCATGCCCACCGCGGCGGCACCCGTGCGGAGTGCCGCCAGGTCGGCTTGGTCGTCGCGCCTCTCCACCGTCAACCCGGCGGCCGCGGCCGCTTCTCGGCTTTCAGCGAACTGATCATCCGTGATGGGGGTGGCCGCTTCGACCAGCCAAGCCGCCCTGGCCGAGTCCCAGCCCCGCATTCCCAACGCAGTTGGTGTGATGAATGAGCCGGGAAGGGAGGTGAAGCCTTGGGCAAGGGGCACTGGGTTGTCGACCAGCTCCGGGCTCATCGGCTCGAAGAAGAGCTCGCCGCTCTCGACCGTCAAGACTTCGGTCTCAGGGCCGATCGTGTCGAGGTCGACCTCGTAGTGCTGGAGAATCCCGGGATTGGCGACGAAGAGATAGGTCAGTATCCGGTTCAGCCCGGGTTCTACCTCCTCGGTCAGGACCACCGCGGGCAGACCTCCGAAGCCCTCGAAGTCAGGGGCTAGCGCGACGTCGATCGGCACGACTGTGGTCTGGTCCAACGAGTCGGCGATTTCGTCCACAGCGTCGTCGAGTTGTTCCACCTCGGCGCTGGATCGGTCTGGAATGGGGCGAATGTCGCCGCTCGGCGGGATCTCGCCGATCCTCACCAAGAGCTGTGCATCGGAGAGGTTGCCTTCGTCGCTCGAGGAGTACAACGCGGCGCTGGCTGCCAGGATCACGGCGGCCGCGATCCCGATCGAGAGGGTGATCGCGGCCAGGGCGGCTCCCGAGCGCGCTTGGTATCGGACGAGGTCACGGATGGCGATCCGCTCGGCCACCGAGAGGCGGCGACTCAGGCGCGCCCCGGCCCGGATCGCCAACGGGCTGACCAGGAGCACTCCGAGGACGAATGCGACCGTTCCGACGAGAAGGAGCGCCACGTTGCCCCAGCCATCGAGTGGATCACCGGCAAACGCCAGGCAGGCCACGCCGACCGCGAGGAGAGGCGCAGCCAGTGCCGCCGATCGCCGCACCGGGCGGGGCCGGGGCGGTCGCCCCGACAGGGCCGACACGATCGTGACCCGGTCGATGGTCCTTGCCGGCCACCACGCCGCTGCCGTCGCCGTCGTCACCGCCAGGATCACCGCGGTCACGACCAGCCACCACGGGACGTCGAATCGCTCGATGCGGTGCCCGACAGCAGTTTCCAGGGCGGGCACGAGGAGCAGCCAACCGATCAGACCGATGCCGGCTCCAACGGCGGCCGCTACTGCACCGATCAGTGCCCCATTCGCCACCATTGCCAGACGGAGGTGCCGCACCGTCGCACCGATGGCAGCGAACATTCCCAGCTGGCGAAGACGACGCTGGGCGACCACGACGAATCCGGCCGCGGCTACCAGTGACACCAGCAACAGGACAACGGAGGCGGCCATGAGCACACCGATGGCAGCCACGAGGCCTTCGTTTTCAGGTCTCCCTGCTACGACCGCACTTGCCCCGCTGGGCGGGCGAAATGACTCTGCCCGGCCCTGACCTCCCCCGACCAGCATCGTCGCCGACTCCAACCCATCGATTGCGCCCGGGGCGATCAAGGCGAACTCGTCGTTCAGGTCGCTCGGGTTCTCGACCACCCCTACCACTTTCCACTCGGTTCCGTCGAGCTCAACGGTTGCATCGATCGCGGTCTCCAGGGTTTCCGATGTCCCATCGGTCAGCGCCATCTCGCCATCGGCGCTCGGGTAGCTCCCTTCGACGAGAGTGAGCATCGGCGTGCTCAACGGGCCAAGAGGATCTTGAGAGCGCAGCTCGATCGGGTCGAACAAGCCTGGGACCGTGGCGTATCGGCGACCGATGACGTCGACCGTGTCGAACCACTCACCGGCGGCCGGGATGTCGACGGCCAATCCTCGTCGGTCGGGAGCGTCGAATTCGAGCGAGTGAGTCGCTGCCCCGAACACCGCGTTCCCTTCGGCCGGAGCCAGGTTGTACGCCGCGGCCGCACCACCGACCGCAGCGGCAACCGCAAGGCCGAGCAGGATCAGCACCAATGATTGCGACCGCCACTCGCGTCGGAAGAGACGCCACGCCCAACGTGCCACAGCTCGTCTGGCCGGAGCGCCTCCGTCGTCACTCGTTTGGGGCGGGCGCTCGGCTTGTGCGAGATCGGTCACTGACCCGGACCGTGCTCGAGAAGCGACTCGGGGCCCGAAGGGGAGATGGTCTGGTCGACCATCCGCCCATCCCGTAGAAATACCACCCGATCGGCCCAAGCAGCCAGCTGGGAATCGTGGGTGACCACTACCCCTGCCATACCTCGTCGGCAGGCGTCACGAAGCAGTCGCATCACCGCCTCCCCGTTGACCGAATCGAGGGCACCGGAGGGCTCGTCGGCGAGAAGGAGGCGCCTGTTGCCGACCACGGCCCGGGCCACCGCCACTCGCTGCTGTTCACCACCGGACAGATCGTCGGGGAAGTGGCCGGCCCGGTCTTCCAAGCCGAGGGATCGCAGCGCCTCGTGGGCGGAGTCCTGCGCTCGGGACGAGACAACGCCATCGAGCTCCAGGGGCAATGCGACATTCTCGACGGCGGTGAGCCCGGCCAGGAGATTGAAGTCCTGGAAGACATAGCCGATCGAGCGACGCCGCAACCTGGCCCGATCGTCCGGCGACATTGCCGAGATCTCGGCCCCGTCGATCAGGATCTCGCCGCTGGTTGCGTCCTCGAGGGTGCCTGCAATGGTGAGCAGGGTGCTCTTCCCCGAACCGCTGGGCCCCATCACCGCTACCAGCTCTCCACGACCCACGGTCAGATCGACCTCACGGAGGGCACGAACCTCGGAGGGGCCCGACCCGTGGACCTTGGACACGCGGCGCATATCGAGCATGGCCGTCATCGCGTCATCGATCGCTCGCGTGTCGTCTCCGATGACTCGACCGGCTGGTCGGATCTCTCCGATGCGAGCTGCCCGATCCGGGAGTCGGCCGCATCGAGCCAGCGAACGACTCCTTCCAGACGGAAGAGCTCGGCGTCCACGACCAAGGCCAGCCTCATGTCCCCCGGGCCGGCTTCAGCCTTGATCCGGGTGTAGCGCTGCATCGACTCAACCAGTCGGCGGCGGTGCGCCTGGATGACGTCGCGGACTTCTATACCCGGGACCTGCATCGCCACCAGGATCTTGATGACGAGCTCGTCCCGGGGAGGGATCTCCGCCACCGGAGGTCGCAGCCAGGCCAGCAACTCCTCCCGCCCATACTCTGTGATGGTGAATCCCTTCTGCGGTCCATCGCTCGTTCCGTCGTCGGAGGCGACCAGACCGTCGCGCTCCAGCCGCTGCAATGTGGTGTAGACCTGCCCCACGTTGAGCGGCCAGACCTCCCCGGTTCGAGCCTCGAATTCCTGCTGCAGCTTCAACCCGTATTTCGGTCCCTCGCTGAGCAGGGCGAGCAGGGCGTGACGGACGCTCATGAGGGGTCCTTTTCGGACGGATCCATTTCAGGAGCAGCGGTTTCAGCGGTATCTGCTGGGAGCATACCGGGTAGCATACCCGGTATACTCAATGGTGGCAAGGACCTGCGAATCAGTCTTGGGGGCCTCCCAGGGCGATCACGGCACTTCACACCCTCGTATATGCGTACGACGCCGAGACCGCCCGCGCCTTCTTCCGCGATGTGCTGCGATGGGCCCCGAGGTGATGCTCTAGCAACCGCGCTACGACCCGCCGGCCATCACCCTCTGAACGACCGAAGACCCGCGTCAGACCGGTCTCAGATCGACCCGGCGGAGCAACTGGGCGTTGATGGCGACGATCACGGTCGAGGCGCTCATCAGTACCGCAGCTGCGGCGGGGGCGAGGACGATCCCGGCCCAGGCCAGCGCACCGGCAGCGAGCGGGATTGCGGCGACGTTGTATCCCGCGGCCCACACCAGGTTCTGCACCATCTTGCGATAGCCGGCCTGGGACAGTCTGCGGATCCCCACCACTCCCCTGGGGTCGTCGGAAGCGAGGACGATCCCGGCCGACTCGATGGCTACGTCGGTGCCGGCACCGATGGCGATGCCGACGTCGGCCTGAGCCAGAGCGGGGGCATCGTTCACCCCGTCGCCGACCATGGCGACCCTGAGACCTCGCTGCTGAAGCTCGGCGACTTTCGAGTGCTTGTCCTCGGGGAGGACCTCGGCCAGCACTTCGTCGATGTCGAGCTCGGAGCCGACCGCCTCTGCCACTTGCCGGGCGTCTCCGGTGATCATCGCCACCTGGACTCCCAGCTGGTGGAGCTGATCGACCGCCGCCCTGGACTCCCGACGGATCTCGTCTTCGAGTGACAACGCTCCGATGACCGACCCGTCACTGACCACGTAGAGCACTGCCGCCCCCCGCTGGATCCATCCCTCGGTCGACTCCTCCACGACGGTCGGCACCTCCAGATCCCGTTCCCGGAGCAAGGCCGGGCCACCGACCGCCACCCTGGCCCCGTCGACGCTCGCCTCCACGCCACGACCGCTCATCGACCTGAACTCGGTGGCGATGGGCATATCGCCCTGGTCTCTCGCCGCAGTGACGATGGCACGAGCCAGCGGGTGCTCCGAGTCGGACTCGACGGCGGCGGTCAAGGCGAGCAGGCCGGTCGGGTCACCGTCGACAGCTGTCACCGCGCTAACCCGGTGACTTCCCTTGGTCAGTGTGCCGGTCTTGTCGAAGAGGACGATGTCGACACTCCTCATCCGCTCCAGGGCGAGACGGTCCTTGACCAGGATCCCGTTCCGTGCGGCCATCGAGGTGGAGATCGCTATGACCAGAGGTATCGCCAGCCCGAGGGCATGGGGACAGGCGATGACCAGCACTGCCACCGTCCTCACTACCGCCTGATCGGGTTGTTCCACGATGAGCCAGGCGATGACGGTGATGACTGCGGCCCCCACCGCCACGTAGAAGAGGATGGCAGCGGCACGGTCGGCGAGAACCTGAGCCCGCGACTTCGAATCCTGGGCGAGAGCCACCAGTCGCTGAATGCCGGCCAGGGCGGTGTCCTCCCCCACCGCGTCGATCTCGACCCTGATCGCCGAGTCGGTGGCGACGGTCCCAGCCACTACCCGGTCACCCGGTGTCTTGGCAACGGGCTTCGACTCTCCGGTGACCATGGACTCGTCGATCTCGACCTCGCCATCTGCGATCACCCCGTCGGCGGGGACCCGCCCGCCGGGCCGAACCAACACCAGATCCCCCACCTCCAACTCGGCCACCGACACAGTCTCCGTCTCTCGCCCGGTGATCCGCTCCGCCTCGTCGGGCAACAGCTCGGCCAAGGCCGCCAGGGCCCCGCGGGCTTGCCCGATGGCGCGCATCTCCATCCAGTGGCCGAGCAACATGATGGTGATCAGCGCCGCGAGCTCCCACCAGAACTCGAGATCGAACCAGCCAAGTGTGGTCGCAGCCGAGGCCACGAAGGCGACGACGATCGCCATCCCGATCAGCAACATCATTCCCGGCTGGCGGTCGCGCAGTTCCCCTACCGCCCCTTTGAGGAAAGGCGAACCGCCGTATACGAAGATGAACGTCCCCAGCACCGGCGCCACCCAGTCCGAGCCCGGGAACGTCGGAGCGGTGTAGCCGAACCACTCCTCGATCATCTCCGAGAAGAAGACGACGGGAAGCGTCAGCAGCAGCGAAAACCAGAAACGATCCCGGAACATGGCAACGCTGTGACCGGCGTGTTTGTCGTGGGCACCCCCGTTGCCGGAATGGGCGGCGGGGTGGTCACCATGGTCTCCGGATCCGTCTCGTGCACGCTCGGCGCCCACCGTCGAGCCTGTCACTTCGGATCCTTGGGAGTGCGAACTGTGATCGTGGTGGTCGTGACCTGACATCGGTCCTCCTTTACCGGGGCTCAGGAGCGGACCAGCCGCTCGATTGCCTTGGTCGCTTCGGTGACCATCTGGTCGGCGGTGGTCCGGTCGCCGGCATCGCTGGCTTCCCTCACGCAGTGGCGAACGTGCTCGTCGAGGAGGCCGACGGCGACGCCCTTCAACGCGGCCGAGACTGCATTCACCTGGGTGAGGACGTCGATGCAGTACTTGTCCTCGCTGATCATCCGTTGCAGACCACGAACCTGACCTTCGATCCGGGCCAGACGCTTCAGATAGTCGCCCTTGTTGATCTCGTAGCCGCGCACGATCGCTCCTTCACTGGCATTATACCCTAGGGGGGTATTGTATATGACGGCGCAGAAGCCGTCAAGCACGGTGTTGGATCAGATCAGATCCGCTTCATGCGCTGCGGTCGGCAGCCTCGACCTCTGCTGCCAGGGCGTCGAGATCCCCCGCCACCGGAGTATGCGTCCACAGCTTGAGACCCTTGATCAGCTCCGGGTACTTCTCGGCCTGACCGGGCCGAACCACCACCCGAATCGGCACGTCGCTGCGCAATTTCTCCTTGTACCTGGCGAGGATGGCTCGATGTTGGGCCCGCTCCAGATCGAGCTCGAAGACAATCCCGTGGGCCGACTCGGCCAGCTCGCATCCTTCCCCGGTGAGGATGGGGCACAGTGTCCCCGATGCCGGCCCCGGGCACACCATCACCCGGTGTCCCAATTGCTCCAGGAACCCGCCGTCGGCAGGCTCGACTCCTCCGGGTATGTCGAAAAGGATGTAGTCGTCCATTGCGGCTCCTTTCCATGCAAACGTTCGTTTGTTTGGGTTGTCGGCGCCAGGGGAGAAAGTCACCTTTGCCGGGGATTTGCCGGAGTCACCCCTCGATCCGGCCGGTCGTACCGCTCATCCTGTCGAGGCAGCGCTCGACAGTCGCTCCCCGGCAAGGATCGACCTGAGGGTCTCCAGGTTCGTGGAGAGGGCGGCGCCGAGCCGGGCCGTGTAGAGGTTGGCTCCCCGTTCTGTGATCTCGGACTCCAGTTCCACCGTGATGTTGAGTCGAGTTCGCGACGGTGTCATGTCGGTCAACTCGTAGCGGTAGCGAACTTCGCCCTCGTCCAGCGCCCCGCTGACAGCGAGAAGACTCGGAGGCTCGTAGATCGTTACTTCGAGCAGGTCGCTGCCGGGACGGGGCCAGGTCCTGTGCTGGATGTATCGGGTCCCGCGACGGGGTGGGCCGTCGAGAGGTGTGGTGGCCAGCACCGCCCAGTTCCAGTGAGGGTTGTTCTCCAAGTGGGACAGATACGAGAACACCTCGTCTCGGGCTTCTGGAATCTCGATGGCCAGTTCCAGCCGGATCGGAGTGCGATTCTTCTCGTCGATTCGGTTTTTCGGTCTTTGTCGTGTCATGTCGTCTCGATTCGTCTCGTCATTTGGCCGGTGGAGCCGGCCTAAGTCGACAGGGACGGGTGGTTGACGCCTGTCCGCCTTTTGGTGATCTTGCAGAGTCGTCAAACCCCGACGATCGGGTCGAGGGTCAGCTCGGGGTGATCGCGGTGGATCCCGTCCAGCCAACCCTGCCCGGTGAACAGGGCGAGGATGGTTCCGTCGGAACGGGTGGCTATCTCCACACCCCTCCGCCCGGCCAGGGTGGCCCTCCCCTGCCCGTCGGTGCGGCGTGCCACCGAATAGGGAGCAGGGTCGAACTGGGGTTGGGCGCCGAATTCGTTGCGTAGTCGGTGCAGGGCCACTTCGAACTGAAGCTCACCGACTGCAGCGAGGATCGGCTCCCGCTCCCCGCCTTCGAAAGTGTTCAGCGCCTGAATCACACCTTCCTCGTCGAGCTGGGTGATCCCCTTTCGGAACTGCTTGTACCGGGCGGTGTCCAGGTTCCGGGCGATCCTGAAGTGCTCGGGGGCAAATGTCGGGATCGGCGGGAACAGGGCCCTGCCGTCGACGCTGAGACTGTCCCCGATCTTGAGATCGGCCGCGTTGACCAGGCCGACGACGTCTCCCGGGTAGGCCACATCGACCGTCTCCCGGTCTCTGCCGAACACCTGGTGGGCATGTTTGGTGGAAAAGCTACGACCCGTCCGCTGGTTGACAAGAGTCATGCCGCGTTCGAACCGCCCCGAGCAGACCCGCATGAAAGCGATGCGGTCGCGGTGGCGGGCGTCGAGGTTGGCCTGGATCTTGAACACGAAACCCGACAAGCCGTCGTCGAGATGTTTGGGCTCGCCTCCGATCACTGTCCGCGCTTGGGGGGCAGGTGCGGTCTCGGCCATGGCGTCGAGGAGGAGACGCACCCCGAAATTCCACAGCGCGGAACCGAAGAACACCGGGGTCGACTCCCCGGCCAGGAAACGTTTCTGGGCGTGATCGGCCTCCACCGCATCGAGCAGTCCCAGCTCCACGGCGGCTTGGCCCCGATTAGGGCTCGTCTCTACCATGTCGAGCCGGGCACGATCCTCGTCGCCAATACTTCCGCCCCGGGCAGTCCGCTCGAACCTCCACAACGAACCGTCCCGCCGATCGACCACTCCCTCGAATTCGGGGCCGATCCCAACCGGCCAAGTGACCGGGGTCGCCTTGATCCCGAGCCGAGCCTCGATGTCGTCGATGAGCGCCAGGGGGCCGAGCCCGGGACGGTCCATCTTGTTGACGAAGGTGATCAGGGGAAGACCACGGGCCTGGGCCACCTGGAACAGCTTCAAGGTCTGAGACTCGATGCCGCGGGCCGCGTCGATGACGATCACCGCGGCGTCCACCGCCGAGAGCACGCGATAGGTGTCCTCGGAGAAGTCACGGTGTCCCGGTGTGTCGAGCAGGTTGAACACCAGACCGTCATGGGGGAACTGAAGGACCGTCGAGCTGATCGAAATTCCGCGCTGCCGTTCCAGGTCCATCCAATCGGAGGTCACGTCGCGCTGGCGCCCGGCTCGAGCCCGAACCGACCCGGCCTCGGCGATGGCTCCCGAATAGAGCAGGAGCTTCTCGGTGAGGGTTGTCTTCCCGGCGTCGGGATGAGAGATGATGGCGAACGTGCGGCGACGGTCGGCCTCCGCCTGGATCGATGAGCTCATCGGCTCGCCCGCGCCCCACGGACCGAGAGCCGATTCAGGGTGTCCCGAGCTGCTCCGAGAAGCTCCTCCATCTGGTCACAGCGGTCCAATGCCAAGGCAATGACACCCTCGAGACGTCTCTCCGCCTCGCCGGCCTCGGCCGGGGCGCCGTCGCGCAGGAGATCGACGCATTCGATCAACTCACCCAACGTCTCCAGGGACATCCCGACGGGCTTCAACGCTTTGACCAGACGCAAACGCTCGATATCGGCGTCGGTGTAGAGCCGGAACCCACCTTCGGTCCGGCCCGAGGGAGTGACCAGGCCGATCTCCTCGTAGTAGCGGATGGTGCGCAGCGACAAGCCGAGGCTCTCGGCCACCTCTCCAATCTGAAAATGGTTGTCGATCATCGATGTTCCCAGGAATGCAGGGGGTTACCTGTCGTGGCGGGGCCCCGATCGGGCAAGCAGACAGGTCTAGGTACCCTACTCTAACGTAAGGGAAGAGTTACCTGGCCACATTGAACATCCTGCTCGTGGAGCCCTACCTCGCCGGCTCCCATCGCTCCTGGGCACTGGGGTATGCCGCAAGCGCGCGACACGACGTGAGGCTGGTGTCGCATCCGGGACGTTGGTGGAAGTGGCGCATGCGGGGATCGGCTCTCACTCTGGCCCACTCACTTGCCGGGTTGGAGGGTTGGCAGCCGGATCTGATCCTGGTCACGGACATGGTGGATCTGGCCCAGTTCCGCAGATTTGCCCGGCCCTTTGTCGGCGAAGTGCCCACCGCTCTGTACTTCCATGAGTCCCAACTCACCTACCCGGCACCGAACGGGAGTGACTCCGATCTGTCCTACGCATTGACCAACTGGCTCTCCGCCTACGCGGCCGACCACGTCTTCTTCAACTCCATGTACCACCTCGACGTGTTCTTCGACTCCCTCCCCAGGTTGCTACGCAATTTCCCGGATCTCACCCACGAACACCTCATCGAGGAAGTCGCCGCCCGCAGTGAAGTCCTCCCCGTCGGGGTCGACCTTTCCTGGGTCAGGCAGCGCCCCGCACCGGAGGGTCCACCCCGAATCCTCTGGAATCATCGCTGGGACCACGACAAGGACCCCGACTCCTTCGCCGACGCCGTCGGACGACTGATCGAGGCGAAGCTGAATTTCGAGCTCGTGTTGCTCGGGCCGCGCCCTCCCCATCCCCCACCGGCGCTGACCCGCATTCGGGACATCGCCGCGTCCCGGATCGTCCACGACGGGAAGGCGCCATTGGACCTATACCGCCAACTGCTCGCGAGCTGCGAGGTGGTCGTATCCACCGCCCTCCAAGAGTTCTTCGGCGTGTCGGTGGTCGAAGCCATCGCCGCCGGCGCCAGACCCGTCCTGCCCGATCGCCTCTCCTATCCCTCGCTCATCCCCGACGAGTACCACAACGACGTGCTCTACGGGGACGGCGGTTTGGTCGATTCTCTGATGGCAGCCCTGGCCGATCCGACCCCGCCGCCAGGTCTGCAGTCGGAGATGGGCCGCTACTCGTGGGAGCGACTGGCTCCGATCTACGATCGAAGACTCGATGCCTTGGCCAACTAGGCCGGCTGCGCGTCGTCAGGCGAGGGGAAGAGCCTCAAACGGTGTTGGCCCCTAACAGGCGGATCGTCATGGTGAGGAGCTCTCGAACACCTCGATCTCGGTAGCTCCGGTGTTGCCTCCGGTGGAGGAGTCCACTTCGAATCGGATCACCTGTCCGGTGAAGGAGACATCGGCACGGCCCGCCGGGAATGGGCCTTGGATGGTGGTGCCGTCGACCGTCACGGCAAAGGTCTCGGCGGTGGCGCTCCCGTCGGACATGGACCGGGTGTGAAAACCGACTGCGACGACGTCGACCTCCCGACCCAGGTCGATGACCAGGTAGGCGTCGTCACCATCGCCCGCCGTCGACCACTCCGTGGCGGGATCGCCGTCGATGGCGTTGACCGCGGAGAAATCCTCTGAGAACTGCGAGCTGACCTCGACCACCTCGGACTCGACCGCCACGTTCCGCCCTGGGAGCACCTCGGAGGCTGGTGGCGTCCTGAAGGTGAGGGTCTCGCTTCGGTAGAGTCGTCCGTCCACCCCCACCCCCTGCAGCCGGTAGAAGTGCTCGGTGTCGGGTGCGAGACCGGTTAGGAGCACCTCGTGGTCGGAGTGGCCGCCCGCCCCCATCTCCTGGTCGGTGGCCAGCTTGCCCAGGGCTTCGGTTTCGCCATAGGCCACGGCGCAAACCGCGTCGATCGTGGTGGTCACTTGGAGGACGGCACTGATCCCTGTGGGACTCGTCTCGATGGTCGGTCCCTCCTCGGCGATCTGGGCGAAGTCGAGGACCTCCTCTCCCTCCCCCGCGGCATCCTGGCAGGCACCGGCCAACACGACCACCAGCAGAAGCACGAGCCGGGCGGAGCTGTTTCTCTGGAGACGTGGCTGTCTGTCAGGCTGGGCTCGGGTCGGGCGGGTCACTGTCTGGCTCCGATCGTAAGGCGGGTGGCCGACATAAACCGGCCGAGCCCCGGTGGCGAGGTCAGTCGGTGTTGTTGGTGCCGGCCCGGTAGACGCGGACTTCGACTCGTTCCAGGGTGACCAGGCCATCACCGATCATCTCGTCGAGGGCGGGGAGGACGGCCTCGACCTTGTCGCCCGTGTCGACGCATTCGATGACGATGGGAAGGTCCTCCGAAAGGCGGAGGATGTGGGCGGTGTGTAGGCGGCTGGACTTGCCAAAACCTTCGATTCCCCTGAGAACGGTGGCTCCAGCCAAACCCTCCCGACGCAGAGTCTCGACGATGGCTTGATAGAGCGGGCGTCCGTCGTAGGTATCGGACTCGCCGATGAAGATCCGGAGCAACCGGGCTTCTGACTGTTGGTCCATCATTGTCCTCCCGTCAGTTGGTCAGGCTATAGCCGACCGCGGCGAGCGCGACGCCGGCGAGAAGCGTGAGAGCGAGGTTGGCCACGGCTCTCCCTCTGAGGGGCGGGATGCCGAGTCGGATGGTTTCGATCATCCAGGTAGAGAATGTGGTGAAGCCGCCGAGAAAACCGGCACCGGCCATAGTCGCCGCCGACGGAAGCCCATCGGCCCCGGCGAGGAGCCCGAGGAGGAAGGCCCCGGCGAGGTTGACGGCGAGCGTTCCCAGCGGGAAATCCGACCGCGTTTGCTGCTGCACCAATCCGGAGAGGAGATATCGGCACACCGCTCCGACGGCGCCGGCCAGTGTCGCGAGCAGAAGTGTCATCCGAAGCTCGAGCCGAGTCTTTGGCCGGTCAAGGCGAGGAGCAGCCCTCCGATGACGGAGGCGGTCACATAGCCAAGGGCCGACATTGGTCGATTGGCCTCGAGGAGGTGAACGACGTCGAGGCTGAAGGCGGAGAAGGTCGTGAACGATCCCAGCACTCCGATCGCCCAGAACTGAAGAGACCAACGGACCGTCGCGGCGCGCTCCCTGCGGGCGAGATAGGCGCCGAGGAAGAGCGACCCGATGAGATTCACCATCAAGGTGGCGATGGGAAACGCACCTGGCGTGGTCGGCAAGACATAGCCGATCCCGACCCGGGCGGCGGACCCGACCAAACCTCCGCCCAGCACCGCGATCCAGGGCTCGCTGTCCACTGTCAGTTGGCGGAGACGCATTTCAGGATCCTGGCGGGAGAGGCGATGTCATTGCTTAACTTGCGGGATGAGTCTGACCGAAGAGCTCGCCCAGCGAGCGGCACAGGGTTGGGCCGATCTCCCTCCGGAGCGTCGGGCGATGTACGAGAGAGCGGCCGAAGCTCTCGAGGCGTCCGGAATCGAAGACCGGGTGCTTGGGAAGGGAGACATCGCCCCCGACTTCGAACTTCCCGACGCAGCGGGCCGTCCGGTCCGGTTAGCCGATCTGCGGGAGAAAGGCCCGGCGATCGTCTCCTTCTATCGCGGTCAGTGGTGCCCCTTCTGCAACCTCGAGCTGCGCGGGTTGCAGCGGGCGCTCGGTGAAGTCGAAGCGGCGGGAGCCACCTTGGTGGCGATTTCGCCCAATACCCCGGACGTCACCATGAGCACGGTCGAGAAGCTCGAGCTCGAGTTCCCGGTCCTGTCGGACCACGACAACCTGGTGGCCAAGCAGTTCAACCTCGTCTACGAGATGATCCCCGAGAACATCGAGATGTATCTCGACCACGACCGCGACATCGGGACGTTGAACGGCACCGGGAAGTGGGAGCTGCCGATTCCGGCCACATACGTGATCGATCGCGAAGGCGTCATCCGCTACGCATTCGTGGATCTCAACCACCGCCGTCGAGCCGAGCCGTCGGAGGTTGCCGCCATCGCGGCCTACCTGTCTGGCTGACCGACACCCGAGCCTGCGCCGATCAGCATCGGCCGAGACCGTTGTCAGCTCGCCTAGTCCTTCGAGCGGGCTGAAGCCGGAACGACGGTCACGCTGCCATCCGTCTCGAGCACCGCCTCGGCGACGTCCGAGAGCGAGGCGACTCCAGCCTCACGAACCGCCGCCATCACTTCTCTTTCGGTGACCCTGGATCGCCTCATCGCCTCTGGGAGGAGCCGGCTGTTGCGGACCAGCAGACTCGGCTCTGCCTTGACGAAGCGTTCCACCGCCGGCAGACGAACCGAAAGCGCGGTGATGACGAACTGGCAGGCGATCAGGACTGCGATCACGGTGACGCCGGTCAGCAGCGCCAATGTCCGGTCGGTCAGGATGGTGGCTAGAACCGAACCCAGAGAGATCGTCACCACCAGGTCGAACGCATTCATCTTCGACAGCGTCCTCTTTCCCGACACCCGGAGCAGGATCACCATCGAGGTGTAGGCCAAGGGTCCCACTATCAGAACGCGGAGGATGGGGTTCCATCCGTCGAAGAGAGTCACCTCCATCTCCCCGCTGAGCCCGCGTTCGAGCGTTGATAGTTCGAAGACATCGAGCTCGGCTTACCCGGCCGGCGATCGTCGAAACCCCGCGGGTCGTTGGGCACATGTGACCGATAAGGGACTTTCGCCTCTGCCCTACCCCACCGGGGGTGGGGCATGATCTCCATCGAGGTGATGTCAGATGATGTGGTTCGACTGGAACACGATGGGGTTCTTCGGCTGGACGATGATGATCCTGTTCTGGGGGACGATCATTGCCCTGCTCATCTGGGCCATTCGATCGGCAACGACGACCAGCGGTGGGTCGACACCGGATGCTCTCAGCATTCTCGAGCGACGATATGCCGGTGGGGAGATCGAAAGGGAGGAATTCGAGGAGCGGAAGCGGATCCTCGTCGAGTCTCGTCGGACCGGCTCTTGAGGGCTGCGGCCTCGTCCGTCGGATTTCGTCTGCGTACCGCACGCGGGCATCTCGACGGAGTGATCCGAATGGTCGACGACGATCGTTATTGCATCGACGTGCTCCACCAGCTCTCGGCGGTGCAAGGGGCCCTGGAACGAGTGCGTCGTGAGGTGCTCGAAGCTCACCTGCGCGGCTGCGTCCCCGAGGCGGTGGCCGAGGGACGCATCGAGGACATAGTCGACGAACTGCTGACAGCCGCTTTTGGCTCGGCACCCCATAACGGGGAGGCACACCATTGCTTCCCTGTCGCAGCGCCCGCCGAGGTCGGGGCATGACCGATCCGGTTGACGTGCTCCTGGTCACCGCACCGGGCTGTCACTTCTGCGACGAAGTCGACCGTCTGCTCGCCGAGCTGGGAACAGTGATCCCGCTAGCGGTGAGAACGGTGCAGCTCTCCTCGGAAGAAGGTCTCGGGCTGTTGGTGCGTCATCAGGTCCCCTTCCCGCCGATCCTCCTGGTGGATGGGGCGTTCTTCGGATACGGCCGCATCTCCCGCCGCAAGCTGGAAGAACATCTGGCCCGGGTGACCAACGACGTGGCGGTCTGAGATGGAAGGCCTGTTCCTCGGAGGGTCACTGCTCGCAGCTTTCGTGGCCGGGTCGGTCGCTCTGTTCGCCCCCTGCTGCATCGTCGTGATGTTCCCCGCCTTCCTGGCGGCTTCGGTCCGCAATCACCGTTGGCGTCTGGTCCCGCTGGCATTCGTGTTCGCCGCCGGGGTTGCCCTGGTGCTGATCCCGGTGACCCTCGGGCTCAGCCTCCTCACCGAGAGCCTGCTGCGCTATCACACTGCGGTATACGGTCTTGGAGCCGTCCTCCTGCTCTCACTCGCTGTCGTCTCATTGAGCGGGGGCACCTGGTCACTTCCCTTCCTCAGGGGATCACCCGACATCTCTCGAACCGACTCGGCGGGGATCTTCGCCCTCGGAGTGTTCTCCGGTGCCGCCAGCGCCTGTTGCGCCCCGGTGCTCGCCGGCGTCCTCACGCTGTCGGTGGTGTCGCCCGGCATCGCCGCCGGGGCCGGCATCGGGATGGCCTACGTGTTCGGGATGGTGTTCCCGCTGATAATTCTCACCCTGCTCTGGGACCGACTGGGGCCCGATCGGGTCCAGATCGGCTCCAGACCGGTGGCTTTCAATGTGGGCTCCCTGCGCGTGGCGACGACTACCGCCGGTCTCACGGCGGCGGTGATGTTCCTGGTCATGGCCGTGGTGCTAGCGGTTGCTGCGGTGACCGGATCGTCCCTGGCGCCCTCGTTCAGCGCCAGCCTGGGCACCGGGATCGAGGGGTTCCTCACTCCCGTGCTCGATGGTCTTGCCTGGATCCCCGACCCGGTCATCGGCTTGTTCCTCATCGCGGTCGCCGTGGCCGCAATCGCATTGTCGACCCGGCGGCGGCATCACCGCCTCGAGAACGAAGAAGCAGACGAACGGAGCTGTCATGACCAAGACCATCCAGCCGCCACGCGGGAGTAGCCGCAAACCCAGGTCGAGATCACCCTGGAGGTGGGTCGGTTTCGCCGCCGCTCCCCTCGCTCTGGCGGTGCTCGTCGCCGTGTCCGTCCTATCGGAGACCGACGACGCCACGGTAGACCGGGCGATCTCCTTCGAGTTGGGCTCCGCCGACGGCCGGATGGTTTCGCTCGACGAGACGCTCGCCCAAGGAGACGCTCTCCTCTACTTCTCCATGGGGGTGGGCTGCGACGGGTGTTTCGCCCAGATCCCCGAGCTCGACACGGCGTTGGCCGAACGCGGAATGAGCCTGGTCCCGATCATGGTCGACCCGCCACCCTTGGTCGCCGCCGAGGCGGCGAGGTTCGGGATCGAAGGTCCAATCCTGATCGACCCGGGAGCCGAAGTCTCGGCCGCCTACGGCATGGTCGGCATCTACGGTCATGGCGACCGACCCAGCCACAGCTTCGCCTTGGTCAAGCAGAGCGGCGAGATCGCTTGGGTTCGCCACTACGCCGAGATGTTCGTACCCGCCGAGTCGCTGCTCGATGAGCTCGACGCCGCCCTCGCGTCGTGACCACAATGCCGGCCCGCTGCCACTTCAGGCATCGGTGATCTCAGATCGTGTTTGGATGGACCGCCGACACCGTCAAGTAGTCCACTCGACCGAGTCGCACGGTGTCGACCGCGGCGGAGACGTACCCGTGGTCGGTGAGCATCTGAGCGACCCGATCGGCGCCGGTCGCATCGATACCGTGACCACTGCTCTTCTTCAGCTTCCTCTCGAGTATGAGGAGACGCCCTCCCGGGGCGAGCACACGCCGGACCTCGGCCAAACCAGCCTCGGGGTCGGCCCAATGGTGGTATGTCGACACTGCCAGAGCCGCAGTGAATCGGTCGTCCTCGAACGGGATGGACTCCGCCGAACCTTCCCTCACCTCGGCGCCGGGAACTCGCCTCGCGGCACGCTCCACCATCGCCGGGCTCGGATCGATGCCCGCCGTCGCCGCGCCGGTCGCCTCCGCATGCCCCAACGCTGCCCCCAGACCACAACCCAGGTCGAGGAACCGGTCATCGGACTTCAGCGAGAGGAGTTCCACCGCGGCGAGATTGCTCTTCGGGTCGCGGTTGAACAGCGAGAAGAGCCAGACTTTCAGCGAGGACCAGCGCTCGACATCGGCGGTTTGGGAAGTCACCGGGGACGAGATTAGAGGCCCTGTAAATCCTCACGCGCTAGGTGCCCGAACCCGGCACACTGCATGTGTGGACGAGACGACCGCAACAGGGCTCGAGTATCTCCGCCTGATCACGACACTCGCCAACCGCGTCCGGGTCGAAGATGCGACCGCCGGTATCTGGGAGGCCGCCGACTTCCAATGGTGGTGGCGTCGAGAGCGGTCCTCAGATGAGTTCGCCCAGCTCTTCTGGACCGACACCTCCGGTGCGCCCGAAGCCGCCGTCGTCTTCACCGATTGGGGCGCAGGCTGGGGTTGCGATCCGGTAGTCCTTCAGAGCAAGGCCGACGACATCATGCCGGGCGTCTGGTCGCGCGCCCTGGAGCGGATGGACGAGATCCCAGCCGACGATGTCGAGATCGCGGTCAGGGACAACGATGACAACCTGCGTGCGCTGGTGACCGAGTCAGGGTTCTCTCCCTCGGACGAGGCCCATTTCGTCGCGACATGGATGAGAGCCGCCGACGTCCCCCCGATCGCGGCGCTAGCCGACGGATTCACCCTGCACGATCGGCGCGAAGGTCTCGATCGCGTCCATCACATGGTGGCCAGGAACGGCGACCGGGTCGAGGAGCGATTGTCCCAGACATCCCTGTACCGCCGCGACCTCGATCTCTGGGTTGAAGACGCGGAAGGGCAAGTCGCCGCCTACGGGCTCTTCTGGTTCGATCCCGCCACCGGCGTCGGGCTCGTCGAGCCAATGCGAACCGAGGAGAGGTACTGGCGCCTGGGGCTGGCGCGTCATGTCCTCACCGCTGGTCTCGACCGTCTCACCTCGCTCGGAGCTTCCCGAGTCAAAGTCAGCTACGAATCCACCAACCCGGCGGCCGAGAAGCTCTACCTCACATGTGGCTTTCGGCCGGGCGCCCCCGAGAGGTTGTATCGTCGGAGGAGGCGGACCTGATCGACGGGGGTGACTCACTTGGTATCAACGGCGACCCGCTGGGTACCTATGAGCAGTGACTAGACCAACCAAACCCGACCGCGAGCTCTTCGATCGCCTCGCCGCGGCGAGGGGCAAGGCATTGATCTCGCTGTACCTGCCCACCCATGTCCGGGGGGCCGAGATCGATCAGAGTCGAATCATGCTGAAGAACGGAATCGCCCAGGTCGACCGCCGGCTGGAGGATGCCGGCTGGAAGCCCCGGGTGAGAGAAGAGCGTCTCGAGGCGGCCCACGCCCTTCTCGACGACCAGGAATTCTGGGAACACCAGGGACCTGGGCTGGGCGTCCTCATAGACGACGAGGGCCGGCCGACGCCGGTGGCGCTTACCGACCCGGTCGAGAAGCGTATGGTCGTGGCCCGGGAATTCCATCTCCGTCCCACCATTCCCTCGATCGAGACAACACGGCTCCCGGTCTTGGTCCTCACCCGACACGGCGTGCGTCTGTATTCGGCTTCGAGCCATGACGCTTACCCGTTGGAAGCCGATCTGCCCAAGTCCGTAGATGATGTCAACTGGTTCGTCGATCGTGAGAAGCAACGTCAGCAACATGCCGACCGCGCCGGTTCGAAACGATCCCGCCACGGTCACGATCCCTCGGCCTCCGAGGGCGAGGATCTGGATCGGTTTCTGCGCGCGGTCAGCGCCGGGCTGCCCGAAGCCGATCCCCTGCGGCCCCTCGTCGTGCTCGGCGACGACAATCTGGTGGCCCGCTTCGAGAACGTCCATGACCTCGAGATGATCTCGCCCCCGAACAGCGGCATCGGCGACGTCGACGACGTGAGGGAGGTCCACGAGAAGGCGGCCGAGGTGGTTGAGGACCACGAAACCGCGGAGCAGGAGACGCATTTGGAGCTGGCTCGCGAGCAGCTCGGGACCGGCAACGCCATCACCGATGTCACCGAAGGTCTCACCGCTGCCGTCTCCGGCCGGGTGTCTCGCCTCTTGATCCAACGAGAGGCTTCTCCGATCTGGGGCAGGTTCGACGCTTCTACCCTCGACGTGACCTTTCACGACGAGCAAGAGGTCCTCGACGTCGACCTCCTCGACCGCCTCGCCGTTCACGCGATGCTCACCGGCGCACCGGTAGCCACCACGGAGACACCGGTCGACGGTCACGTCTTCGTCGCCATCACCCGCTTCTAGCAAGGTCGAGACCGGTAGGTGGTCGGCCTCGGATGTGTGCCCGCGCGGTCATCAGGGTATGGGGCCAGGGAGAGCTGTCGAAAGGGAAAACCAATGAAGATGTCCTATGGCCGTTTCGCGGCCATGATCGGAACGGCGACCCTGATCATGTTCGGTCTGATGTACTCCACGGTCTACGCGCTGGATCACGTGACCTGGAGCGAGACCAGGTCCTACATGGCGCTGTACATGGGGGCGGTCATGGCGATCGTGATGTTGGGGTTCATGTGGAAGGTGTACCCGAACAGGAAGACCAACGTCGGCATTGTCATCGGGGCTGGCGTGGTCATTGCCGGGGGGTTGTTCTTGGCGAGAAGCCAGGGAGACGGTCCAGGACGTGTCATACATGAGGGCCATGATCCCTCACCACTCGATCGCCATCCTCACCAGCGAAAGGGCCGAGATCTCAGACCCAAGGGTGAGGGCGTTGGCCGATGAGATCATCGTGGCTCAGCGTCGCGAGATCGACGAGATGAAGGCTCTCATCGCCGATCTGCAGGGAGAGTGATGGCGTGCGATCACCGCGCGGCCCCTCGCCTCATGTTCGCCGAGGACCATGATTTCTCATGGGGCCTCCGAGCCTCTCGCCGGCGTCGATCTCAACCCCCGAGGATGACCTCATGGCTGACCGGCCAATGCCCCAGATCTCCTCGATACTCGATGCGAAGCCGATGCCGGCCGGGTCCCAATTCCCAGTCGAGCTCGTGACTCCCGTCGGGGCCGGTGGTCAATTCCCCCAGCGGTTCGGGGACGGGGGCCAACGGCACTATGTGGCGCTCCCGCTCTTCGCCGGCGAGGAAGACCACCCCGGCGTATCCGGCCTTGGCCGACTCCTCCGGGATCGAAGCGATGACGGTGAGCCGATAACTGGCCCCTGAGGTAACCGGGAACGGCGCTGAGCCGAGGTTCAACACCTCCTCTGCCGTAGCGGTCAGGCGCAGCATCGTTCCCTCGCCCAGATTGCTGGGGAGGACTTCAACGCCGGGTATCTCGAACCCGGCCAGGGCCTCGAACGTCGGGTCGGCCACCAGGTTTGTCTCATCCCCCTCCTCGCGATAACCCACTTCGTAGATGATGAGGTCCGCCTCCCCGGGGCCGCCACCTTCGGTGTTGATCCGGATCCCGATTTCGGCCGTATCCACATCCTCGGGAACGGTCCCTTCCCGGACCAGGGTTTGGACCGCACCGTCCAATGGCTCGAGCTCGACCTCCAGGACGGCGCCTGCCAGCGGACGATCATTGCTCCCGGTGAGCACTCCATTCAATTGGAGCTCGCCGCCCACCACGGCCACGTCGGCGTCCAGCACAGTGCGCTCCCCGAAATAGCGGTTGACCAGACCGGTCAGTGTCGACGGATCGCTGTCGGGGAGGACGCGGCTCGGGTAGACGTGCCACGACTGAAGAACAACATGGTCGGGACGACCCCCGATGACCTGCTCGTAGAGATAGAAGCGATCCGCGGTGGTCTGCGCCCAACCCTCGTCGCTCTCGACTTGATCCCCGCCGTTGTAGATGACACCAAAGGGGACTCCCCGGGCATGGGCCTCGTCTTCGATCTGCATCGCTACCTCCGCCCAGTCGTGGCGCTTCCAGTCGACATCGAGGTGGAGGAACGCCAGGGGCTCCCCGGCGGCTCCCTCATACCCGTCGAGCCAATCGGCGAAGTCCGCCGCGGCGAGACCACTCCAAAGTGGCTCGATGCCACCGACGACCACGTCGGGCTCGAGCTCGCGTAGGGCGCGCACGAAGGCGGCGGACTCCTCGGCGACCTGCTCCAGCGTCCAGTTGCAGGCGGAGTCGACCTCGTCGAAGAAATGGCCGAATCCGTATGGGCCGTCGAACACGACAACGTCGACACGTCCGCCCAGCCTCTGCACCTTGCGCACGATATCGAGAGAGTGGCTGTGACCGAAGCCTTCTCCCCCACCACAGCCCCGGCCTTCGGGAAGTGGGCCCAGCTCCATGGCGAGGGTCATCCCTCTACTTCGTATCCCCTCGATAGCCTGTAGCCACTCCTCGTCGGTCGGCTCACGCCCCAGACCCAACTGGTCGTACAGCTTGACGACGTGAATCTGCTCGGCCGCCGTGTCCCAGTCCGATCCAGGGGCGAACAGTTCGAAGAAGTCGACCGAGCCCCCTTCGAAGTCGTGGATGGAGATGAACGGCTGAGGTGCCAGCCACACCAAGGGGCGTTGTGAGAGGTCCACCGATGCGCGGATGGTGGAGGTGACCCTCTCGGTCGTGGTGCTCGCAGCGAACGTCGTGCTGGTTACCACGTCGGTATCGCCGTCCGGCGTGCAGGCGAGCAGCAACACCAGAAGACCGACCGATCCCCAACGCCTCATCGGCCCATTGTGCAGACCCGCCCTTATCCACACCTTAAGTTCCTCGCACTGCTGCCGTCCGCCGACGCCGGCCTGACCGACAAACGTGGAAATCGCCCCACCCCAGGAGGTGACGGCCAATCACCCTCCGGGGTGACGACAGGCGAGAGATCGGTCCTTACGTTGAGGTGGAACGACCTGGGAGAACACATGAATGCTCTTGCCCGTCACCTGATCCAGGAACTACGCCCGATCCGCCGGCCGGCGGCGGTCCTCTACCTGGGAGCGACGTCCTGGATGGCCTCCGCACTGGTTCATCTCGTCGCTCTCGGCGCCGACGGCTGGGACTGGACAGGGGCGGTGTCTTTTCGCAAGCCCCTGACCTTCTCCCTCTCGGTCGGGCTGCTGATGGCAACTGTCGGCTGGGTTCTCGATCGCCTCCCCGATCGCCGTCGTCTCGCCGGAGTCTTGGCCTGGACCTTCCTGGTGTCGTCATCGGTGGAAGTCGGGCTGATCACGATGCAGACGTGGCGCGGTAGGGCCTCGCACTTCAATGTGATGGAGTCCGGCGACGCAGTCATCTTCGCGCTGATGGGGGCCGCGGTGGGATTCATGTCGCTCTGCCTCCTCGGCCTTCTCGTCTGGTCCCTGATCGAGCATCTGGCGGAGCCTTTGGTCCGGCTGGCCGTCGTGGGCGGACTCGTGCTGGTCGCAACCGGATTGGGGATCGGCCAGTGGATCATCCAGCTCGGCGTCGACTACGTGGAGACCCGCGGTGCCGTGCCGGAGACGGTGACCTACGGAGACGCGGGTGTCGCCAAGTTCCCCCATGCCATTGCCTTTCACGGCATCCAGTTGTTCATCCTTGCCGCCATCGCCCTTCGCGCCGGCTCTCTCCCGGATTCCTCGAAGAAGAGGATGATGAGACTCGTGGTCCTGTCGTATGCGGCGATGCTGGCCTTTGCCTCAGCGCAGACGATTGCCGGCAGTGCCCCGGCCGACCCCACCGTCTGGAGCCTTGGACTGGCCCTGTCGGGGGTGGTTCTGGCCACGGCCCTGACTCGGGCGGCTCGGGGTTTCCGCGGTGGGGCAGCCACGGAGCCTGTGGAGGCGGCGAAGGTAGCCTGATCCGCCCCTCCCCACCCGCGGATCGATGAGCGTCAGCAGGACCGGCAGCCGACATCCACCCTTCTCGACAGCCGACTCACTGCTGGCCGCTGTCTTCATGGCGCTCACCAGCATCGAGGTGTGGGTCTTCACCTGGGGCAACGGTCTCGGAATCGGCACGAGGGTGTTGGCATCCGTTCTAACGCTGGTGGCTTCGGCTTCGCTGGCATGGCGGCGTACCCGGCCCGAGACCGCGTTCTGGGTCAACGGGGCAGCCGTTATCGCCACCATCGCCGTCGGCTACCCAAGCGATATGTATCAATGGACGAATCTCGTCGCCGTTTACTCGGTCGGCGCCTACGGGACGAACCCGCAGCGATGGTTCGCATTGCCGGTGGGAGTGGGCGGCGTCCTCTTCTACTTCGCCCGGTTCCCCTTCGAGGGAGGAGCTGCCCTCGCCGCTTTCGTCGCGGCGGTCTGGGTGGTGGCGTGGCTGGCCGGCCGTATCTACGGTGCGCGACTCGAGGAGATTCAGCTGCGGCACGAGAGGGATCTCTCCCAGCGTCTCGCCGAGGCCAACGACGCGCGACTCCTCCTCGAGGAGGAGAGGATCCGCATCGCCCACGAGCTGCACGACATCATCGGTCACACGGTCAACGTGATGGTGGTCCACGCAGGGGCCGGGAGAGGGGCGGTGGGCGCCGACAACGATGGGGCGGTGAAGGCCTTCGAGACGATCGAGAAGACCGGTAGGGATGCCCTCCACGAGCTTGACCGGGTTCTGGCCCTGCTTCATCGAGACGAGGCCGGGACCGCCCTCCTGCCCACCCCGGGTGTCGGCGATCTCCCCGGTCTCGCCGAGACATTCGCCGACACCGGCCTGTCCGTCGAGATGCGGGTGACTGGTGAGCCCGGCTCGGTTCCCGCCAGCGTCGGTCTTGCCGCCTACCGAATCGCCCAGGAAGCCCTCACCAACATCCTCAAGCATGCCGATGCCAGCTCGGCCACGGTCGACATGGCGATAGGTCACGGTCGGCTCGATATCCGGGTCGCCGACGATGGCCAAAGTGCCCGCGCCCCGATTCGACCGGGGCGAGGCATCACCGGGATGAAGGAACGGGCTGCGCTCCATGGCGGTTCGTTCCACGTCGACCGAGACGATCACGAGGGGGTTGTGATACGTGCCGATCTCAGCTGGGAGCCGGGGGCGTGATCGAGGTACTCCTCGTCGACGATGATCAGCTGATGCGCACTGGACTGCGCATGATCATCGAACAGACTCCCGACCTCATCGTCACCTCCGAAGTCGGAAACGGTGAGGAGGCGATCGCGGCGGCACGACGACACCAGCCCGGAGTCGTGGTCATGGACGTGAGGATGCCGATCATGAACGGGATCGAGGCCACCAGGCAGATCACCACGGCAGGCGATGGCCCGAGGGTCCTCATCCTCACCACCTTCGAGCTCGACGAATACGTGTTCAGCGCTCTCCAGGCCGGCGCCTCCGGTTTCATCCTCAAGCGGAGCCCACCCGAGCAGTTGATCGAGGCGATTCGCACCGTGGCGGCCGGCGATGCCCTGCTCTCCCCCTCGGTGACCCGACGACTCATCGCCGAGTTCGCAGGGAGGCCGGAACGTCAGGAGAACCCGCGGTTTGCCGACCTGACCGGACGGGAGCGGGAAGTCCTGATGGCGCTGGCGCGGGGGTTGTCCAACGAGGAGCTCGCCGAAACCTTGTTCATATCGGAGAACACGGTGAAGACACACGTGAGGAGGGTCCTCACCAAACTGGACGCGAGAGACCGCGTCCAAGCCGTGGTCATGGCCTACGAAGGCGGGTTGATGGACACGTAGCGGCGCAGGCCCCCGGATCGACGTTCAAACGGTGATGACGACCTTTCCTCTCGCCTGCCCGCCTTC
>Ga0299913_10000317_pt1 | contig 28855 bp, 24 predicted proteins | sample RVTome_9_FD_201360 | JGI IMG/M metagenome (GOLD analysis project Ga0299913, IMG submission 201360) | Soil microbial communities from uranium-contaminated site in the Upper Colorado River Basin, Wyoming, United States - RVT155D38 (version 2) ... | reverse complement strand
GGAGGTGCGCACGGGGTCCGAGCGCCGACCGAAGGCGTCCACGCTGCGCACCTCGACGTCGTAGCGCTCGCCGTTGGTCAGGCCGCGCAGCTCCAGCTCGGGCGCGGCGACGAGCGTGGAGTTGTCCATCGCGCCGGACGGCCCCCAGCGCACCTCGAACCCGGCCGCGCCGCGCGGTGGGTCGCCGGCGACGGCCTGCGCCCAGCGCAGCCGCAGCATCCGGTCACCGGCCTTCGCCTGCACCTCGCCGGCCGGATCCGGCGGGTCTCCCGGCTCGGGCAGCAGCACACCGGCCTCGGAGTGCCGGTCGACGACGGTCGGAGCGATGGCGATCGTCGGCTGCGGGGCGCGGCGGTCATTGGGCGACGGTTGGTTGGTCTCGCGCAGCAGCACGATCGCGGCAACCAGCCCGACTATGCCGGCGAGCCCGAGCGCGATCCGGCGGCGATCCACGAGTCGCACGCTAGGGGCACCGGCCAGGTGCTGTCACCCCGGGTGTCAGGTCGTCCACGGGCTCTCCCTAGTCATCGACGCGCACGACGAAGTGGCCGATGGTGTTGGCCACCCCTTGGCGGTCCGGGATCAGGCTCACCACCAGCGACAACGGGCCTTTCGGCAGTTCGGTGGTGTCCAGCGTGAAGCGGTACCGGCCGGCGACCGCGGGGCCGTCGACCGACGTGGGGTGGTCCAGGATGCGCCTGCCGTCCAGCTCCACGCGAACCGCCACCCAGCCGACGAGCGAGCCGGAGACGGACTGCGCCCACGCAGCGTTGGGCCGGACCTCGATGTCCAGGATGCCGCGCGGCACCGGGTCGCCGCCCTGTAAGAACCGCTCCCCGCTGCGGATGACGAGGTCGGGCCGCGGCAGCCGCGGAGCGGCCGGCCCCTGCACCCTGGTCTCCGTCGCGGCAACCTCGGTGCCGGACCGGTGCGTGATGGCCAGCTCCAGCTCGAACACCTGGAACCCCGAGCCGTCCCTCGACCGCATGGTCAGCTGGCCGGCCTCACGCAGGGCGTCGGTCGGCACGTCGATGTCGAACCAGTAGCTGGAGTTCTCGGGATCACTGGTGCCGGTCGTGCGCACCTCCAGCCGCTGGCCGGCGAGCTCCGCGGTCATCTCGGGGGCGGCGTTCGGCTTGTCCGGCTTGTCGGGCTCGGTCCGGTGGCCGACCACGACACCCCGCAGCCGCGCGGCCTCCGCCGTCGGTGCCGCGCCGACCGGGATGCGCTGCTCGGTGTCGCCGGAGTTCGGGTCGAAGTTGATCAGCCGGATCAGCTCGGACGGCCGCCCGTCCGGCGCGGGTCCGGTGAGGCCGACCAGCGCGACCCTGGCGCCGGCCGCGAAGTCGCCGACGTCGATGGCGAGCGAGATGATGCTGATGTCGGCCTGCCGCCAGTCGGGCCGGAACGGCGCGCTGCCGACCTGCTGGCCGTCGCGCAGCACCCGCACCTCGTCGGCCGTGAAGACCAGCTCCCACCGGTGCAGGGCACCGGGGCCGCCGAGGGCGTCCCCTTCGAGCCGCTGCTCCTCCGGCCCCGATCCGGAGGTGCCGACGCCGGTGGACAGGAACGCGGCGCGCGAGTTCACCCGCAGCGTCAGGCCGCTCGGCGAGAAGAAGGACGACTGGCCGATCGCGATCACCAGGTCGTTGCTGGCTCCCCCGTCGTCCAGCGACTGCCCGTCCGGCGGGCTGAACGGCGGTGGCGTGTCGGCGACCACCACCAGCCGGCCGCGGACACCCGAGGAGTCCGGGTCGGACAGCACGAGCGGGCTGCTCGGCCGCAGCAGCCCGAAGCACTGCCCGTTGAGCACCACCGGTCCGGTGGCCCCGTCCCTGCGCAGGCACTGGCGCGCCTGGTCGGAGATCAGCCACCGGTCGGAGTCGAGGTCGCCGCCGTGCGTGAACTCCTCCAGGAACGGCAGGCCGCGCTGCCACTCGGGGGGCTCGTCGCTGACGTCGACCTCGATGCTGGACGGCTCGGAGCGGTGGCCGACCTCGTCCACCGAGCGGACCTCGACCCGGTAGCGGCCGGGGTCCAGGTCGCTCAGCGTGGTGCCCGGGGTGGCCACGAAGCGGACGCTGGCCAGGTCGCCGCCGGCCTTGCCCCAGCGGACGTCGAAGCCGTACGGCGCCGCCGGCCAGTGCACGAGAGCGCCGCCGCGGCGGGCGTCGGTGCTCAGCCGGCCGGGTTGCTGCGGCCGGCCGTCGGGCCGCTCGGGGGGCGTGACGAGCTTGCCGTCGTGGTACGCGGCGATGCGTGCGCCGTCCGGGCCGATCGCGGGCGCCGGCGGTGGCTGCACACCCGAGCGCAGCAGCAGCACCGCGCCCACCAGCGCCGCGGCGCCAACCGCGACCGTGACGAGCCGGCGGTGCACGCCGATCACGACCCGAGCTCGGCGGCGACCCGCAGCACGTCGCGCTCCTCCACGCGGACCCCGACCAGCTGCACGCCAACCGGCAACCCGCCGTCCACCGGCCGCATCGGCACCGACACCGCCGGCCAGCCCGTCAGGTTGAACGGCAGCGTGAGGCTCAGCAGCGCCGGACGGACCTGCACGCCGTCGACCTCGGCCTGGCCGATCGGGGTGGCCCTGATCGGCGTGGTCGGCGTCAGCAGCACGTCGACGCCACCCTGCACGTCGACGCTGCCCAGCGCGGCGCGCAGCTCGGCGGCCAGCCGGTGGCGGGTGCGCTGGGCGTCCACGTAGTCGACGGCCGGCTGGTCCCGGCTGGCGAGCAGCCGCTCGGCCGTGATCGGTTGGTAGTCGTGCGGCCGGCTGGCCAGCCACTCCGCGTGCGTCGCGTACGCCTCGGCGCCGACGATGCGCCGGTAGCACGCGGCCAGCTCGTCGACGCCGGGGGTGGGCACCTCGACGACGTTCGCACCCCGGTCGGCGAGCGCCCGTGCGGCCGCCGCGAGCGCGGCGGCGATGACCGGATCGTGCGCGCGCCAGTAGCCGTCGGTCGGTACGCCGACGGTGACGCCGCGGACGCCGGGCTGCCGGATGCCGCCGCCCGTGCCATCGGCCCTGGCCAGCAGGTCGTAGCCGACGCCGACCGCGTGCACGTCGGCGGCCAGCAGCCCGACGTGGTCGCACGACTCGGAGAGCGGAAAGACGCCGGCGGTGCTCAGCCGCCGGTACCCGGGCTTGAGGCCGACGACGCCGCACAGCGCCGCCGGGGTGCGCACGCTGCAGCCGGTGTCGGTGCCGAGCGCGAGCGGCACGTGCCCGGCGGCCACCACGGCCGCGCTGCCGGACGACGAGCCGCCGGTGATCCGGCCGCGGTCGTGCGGGTTGCGCGCCGGGCCCTGCGCGGAGACGTCGCCGGTCGGGCCGTACGCGAACTCGTGCAGGTGGGTCTTGGCGACGACGATCGCGCCCGCGGCGCGCAGCCGGGCGACGGCCGCGGCGTCCTCGGCGGCGGGCCGGGCGTCGCGCAGCACGTTCGAGCCGCAGCGCGTCGGCGCGCCCTGCACGTCGAACATGTCCTTGACCGCGATCGCGACCCCGTGCAGCGGGCCGCGCCAGTTGCCGGCGGCCAGTTCCTCGGCCAGTTCCTCGGCCGCCCGCAAGGCGTCCTCGGCGAGCAGCTGCGCCACCGCGTTGCAGGTGTCGCCCTCCAGCCGCCGCAGCACGTCGTCGACGTGTTCGACGGGGGACAGCTCGCCGGACCGGATCGCCATCGCCAGCTCGCGCAGGGAGTGCACGTGCTCCATCCTGCCGCCTCGGCGGGCGGTTTGGCTGCTATCGGCGCAACGCCACCACGCGGGCGCCGGTGCGTCCCAGCTCGCGCAGCTTGGCCAGCGGGTCGGTGACGGTGAGGTCGGCCGTCGCCTCGGTCGCGCGGTGGTCCTCGAGCGCCTCGCGGCCCCGGTGCCCGGCGCGGATCGTCGCGGCCAGCCCGCCGGTGGAGGCCAGCGAGCCGCGCGCGGCGCCGAGGCGGCCGAGCGCGTCGTCCACCGCGCCGAGCAGCGCCCACCGGTTGCCCTCGCACATCGCGGTGACCAGCTCTGGTCGTGAGCCCGCCACCCTCGTGCCGTCCCGGAAGGACCCGGCGGCCAGCGACATGGCCAGCGGCCCGCCGTCCGCGCCGACCCCGGCCAGCACCGCCGCCATGACGTGCGGCAGGTGCGAGATCCTGGCCACCGCGGCGTCGTGCTCGTCGATCGCCGCCGGCACCACGCCGGCCCCGGCGGCCAGCGCGAGCGTCGCCACGTCGGCCCACACGTCCAGGTCCAGCCCCTCGTCGGTGGCCACCACCCAGGCGGCGCCGTCGAACAGCGAGGCGCTTCCGGCGCCCCACCCGGACTCCGCGGTGCCGGCCATCGGGTGGCCGCCGACGTACCTGGCCCGCGGCGCCAGCTCGGCGACCGCCTCCGCCATCGGCGCCTTCACGCTCGCCACGTCGGTGAGCCGGCAGGTGGGCGCGCAGTGGTGCACGCGGCGGAGCACACCGTCCACGGCCGGCAGCGGTACCGCGAGCACCACGAGCGCGTCGGCCGCCGCGGCCCTGATCAGCGCCTCGTCCGCCGTCGCCATGACGTCGTAGCCGTCGGCGCGCGCCGCGGCGGCGTCCGTCGCGGACTCGGTGTAGCCCCACGCCTCGCGGCCGGCGCCGGCGGCCACCCGCAGCACCGAGCCGCCGATGAGCCCGAGCCCGACGACGCACACCGCGCGGGTGTCGTTCACCCGTCGACTCGCATCCGTATCGACGTTTTCCGGCCGGCAGGACGTCGACACGGATGCGAGACGCCCCTGGCCGTGACGCGCTGGGTGGCGGGTGCGCGGGGGGTCATGTGAGCGCGTCCATGGCGAATGCGGCGTACATCGCCACCCCGTGCGCCATCGCGGCCTCGTCGAACACGACCCGGTTGGAGTGGTTGGACGGCGCCTCCGACACCTCGACCCCTGGCGGGCAGGCGCCCAGGAAGGCCATCGCGCCAGGGACGCGCTGCAGCACGTAGGAGAAGTCCTCCGCGCCCATCACCGGGTTGACCATGGGCTCGGCGTTGCGCTCGCCGAGCAGCGCGGCGGCCAGCTCCACCACGTGCCGGCCGACGGCGTCGTCGTTGACCGTCACCGGGTAGCCGACCTCGATCTCCACCTCGGCGGTGCAGCCGTAGGCGGCGGCCACGTGCTCGCACATCTTGCGGATCTCACCGTGCACGAGCGCCCGCGTCGGCTCGGACAGCGTGCGGACCGTGCCCTCCAGGTGCGCGGTCTCCGGGATCACGTTGGTCGTGGTGCCGGCCACGATGTGCGCGATCGTCACGACCACCGGGTCGAACGCGCTGATCCGCCTCGTCACCATCGTCTGTAGCGCGCCCACCACCGCGGCCGCCGCCGGCACCGGGTCCAGCGCGTCGTGCGGCGCCGACGCGTGCCCGCCGCGCCCGGTCAGGGTCAGCCGCAGCACGTCGGACGAGGCCATGATCGGCCCCGGCCGGCAGGTGACCAACCCGGTCGGCAGCTTGGACGTGATGTGCAGCGCGAGCGCCTTGTCGGGCGTGCCGCCGGGCCCGGTCGGGTCGAGCAGCCCCTCGTCGATCATGTACCGGGCGCCGTGGTGGCCCTCCTCGCCCGGCTGGAACATCAGCACGACCCGCCCGGCCAGCTCGTCGCGCCTGGCCGCGAGCAGCCGCGCCGCCGAGGCCAGCATCGCCACGTGCGTGTCGTGGCCGCACGCGTGCATCGAGCCGTCCACCTCGGATGCGAAGTCCAGGGCGGTGTCCTCGTTCAGCGGCAGCGCGTCCATGTCGCCGCGCAGCAGCACGGTCGGCCCCGGCCGCGCCCCGTCGATGACCGCCACCACCGACGTCGTCGAGGTGCCCGTGTGCACCTTCATCGGCAGGTCCGCGAGCGCCTCCAGCACGGCGGCCTGGGTATCGGGCAGCCGCAGCCCCTGCTCGGGGTTGCGGTGAATGCGGCGCCTGAGCCGCACCGTGCCTGGCTGAAGATTGCGCGCTTCGGTGAGCAGTTCCGGCGAGACCATGGGGTGATCCTGGCACCTTTGCGGCCGCCCGAACCGGTAGGCGGTAGTTACGAGTACGCCAACGCGCTTCCCGAAGGCTGGGAGCAGGCCTACCGTTGAGGTATGTCGATGCAGGGCATCGGGCAAGCCTCCGACGCGCGGGCCGCCCAGCCGGACGGACCGCTGCGTGGCTATGCGGTCGCGGTGGTCCGAGAGGACGGCCGGTGGCGGTGCACGCCGCTGGACAACGACGTGCTCGCCGACCTGGACGCGGCGATCACCGTGCTGCGCGGCATCCGGTCGCCGGGCGCGGTGTTCGGCCTGCTCGACGTCGATGACGAGTTCTTCGTGGTGGTGCGGCCGGTGCCCGGCGGGGTACGGCTGCTGCTCTCCGACGCGGTGGCCGCGATCGACTATGACATCGCGGCCGACGTGCTCGACCTGCTGCGGATCGACGTCCCGGACGACGACGAGGCGGATCCGTGGCCGGAGGGCGATCTCGGGCTGCTCGCCGACGTCGGCATGCCGGAACCGGAGCTGGGGCTGATCATCGACGAGGTGGACCTCTACCCGGACGAGCAGCTCGAGATGATCGCCAGCAGGTGCGGCTTCCAGGTGGAGCTGGCCGCCACGGTCGGCGGAAGGTGAGGCAGGAGACCGACGCCGCGCTCGTGTTGGCCGCGGCGTCGGCGGCGCGCGCCGCCCTCCGGACGGGGGACGTGCCGATCGGCGCCGTCGTCGCCTCGCCATCGGGTGCCGTGCTGGCCACCGCATGCAACGCGCGGGAGGCCCTCGGGGACCCGACGGCGCACGCCGAGCTGCTGGCGCTGCGGGCGGCGGCGCGCGCCAACGGTGACGGCTGGCGCCTGGAACGCTGCACCCTCGCCGTCACCGTCGAACCGTGCACCATGTGCGCCGGCGCGGCCGTGCTGGCGCGCATCGGCCGCGTGGTGTTCGGCACCTGGGAGCCGCGCGCCGGCGCGATCGGCTCGCTGTGGGACGTGGTCCGTGACCGGCGGCTCAACCACCGGCCAGAGGTGATCGGCCCGGACGCCCTGCCGCCCTCGGTCGTCGCGGAGTGCGCCGCGCTGCTCGACGGCTTCTTCGCAGGCCACCGCGGCCCTGACACCAATGTGTGATCACCTGCGCACTCCTCGCACACGGCACGCTCGCATGGTCCACCCTTGCCTCCAGGGCCGGAGGTGCCGGCCTGTTGCGCACCGAGGGAGGCTCGACGTGAGCCTGTTGGACAAGGCCAAGGAGCAGGCCCAAGATCTGGTCGACAAGGCCAAGCACGCCGCCGGCCGCTTCGCCGGCGAGCACGCCGGTGACCGCTCCGGTGACCACTCCGGTGCCCACGGGACGGACGGCAACGCCGCGCCGCCGCTGCACCCGGCGCCGGCGGACCGCATCACCGACGCGGCCCAGGACGCCAGGGACAAGTACCTCGGCCACTGATCCTGATCGCAAATCCCGCGCGGCCGTCGGCTACCATCGTCGGCGGTAGCGTGTCCGAGCGGCCGAAGGAGCGCGCCTCGAAAGCGCGTGAGGGTGCAAGCCCTCCGTGGGTTCAAATCCCACCGCTACCGCTCTTGACCAGGCAAAACGCCGGTCGGCTGTCCGAGCCGGCCGGCGTTTCTGCCGCCTAGTCTCATTTCCAGTCTCATTCGCCCGTCAGGCGGGGACCAAGGCACCGGCTGAGCCGTCGTCATCCTCTCCATCGGGCACCTCGGCGGCCCAGAACAGCTCGCCGACCTGGTTGGCGATCGAGATGGTCAGCTCCGTCGTGATGTGCTGGTACCGGGTCGTCATCGATGCCTGAGACCAGCCCATCACGTCCATCACGGCGCGGGACGGGACGCCCAGGAGCAGGAGCATGGTGGCGGCCGTGTGCCGGGCGTCGTGCAGTCGAGCGTCCCGCACGCCGGCCTTCTTGAGCAGGCTCTTCCACGCATCGTGGTCGATCCTCGGATGCACCGGCCCGCCCAGCCGGTTCGTGAACGCCCATCCCTGTTCACTCCACAGGTTGGCGGCGCGCAACCGCTCGCGGTTCTGCCGTGCTCGGTGCTGCTTGAGTACGTCCACCAGTGAACAGGGTCGCCGCCGATACCAATGCGGCGCGTAGCATCCTGGACACGCCCTGGTGCCTCGACGTCGTGACCGGAGGGGTCCTGTGCTGTTCCGGGTGCTCGGCCCCGTCCAGATCCGGGGCATCGAGTCTGAGCTCCACCTGCGGTTGCTGACCGTGTTGTTGGCCAGGGCGAACACCTGGGTCGACGTCGACACGGTGGTCGCCGCGCTGTGGCCGCACGACCCGCAGGGCAGGGCCAGGGGCAACGTAAGGACCCAGGTGCACCACGTGCGGCAGCTGCTGCCGAGGGCCGTGGACGGTTCGCCGCGGATCAACAGCAGTCCGGACGCCTACCGGCTCAACGTCGCGGGCTCCGAGCTGGATGCATCCGTCTTCGAGGACCTCGTGCGGCTCGGGCAGACCGCGGACGACCCGGCGGCCGCGGTCACCTGGTTCCGCGAGGCACTCCTGCTGTGGCGCGGCGAGCCGTACGGGCCGGAGCTGCGGCCCTTCACCGACGCCGAGACGGCCAGGCTGCTAGCCCTCCGGTCGGCCGCGCGCAGCGGCCTCGCCGGCGCACTCCAGCAGCGCCCCACCGCCGACGACACCCAGCGCCTCGCGCTCCCACCGGAACCCACCGCCGCCGGCACCCAACGCGTCGCCATGCCCGCAGTCCCGCCGGAGCCCGACGCGGCCGACGGCACCCAGCGCATCAGCTCGCCCCCGGTCCCGCCGGAGTCCGACGCGGACGGCACTCAGCGCGTCGCCATGCCGGTTGTTCCGCCGGGGCGGCCCACCGCGATCGACGACACCCAGCGCATCCCGCCGGTGGCCGGATCCTCGACTGGCCCTGCGGGCACGGCGGCCGGGACGGCCGACGAAGCCGGGTCCGACGGCGGACCGCCGTGGGAGCCCGGTGGGCCGCCGCGGGAGCCGTACCGCGGCGTCACCGGCAACGAGCCGCCGTGGGCGGAGTGGCGGGTCGAGCCGGCGCACCGGTCGCGGCGGCCGGTCGTGCTCGCGGCGCTGGCCGCGGTGGTGCTGCTCGGCGTCGTCGTCCCGTTCGCCGTACTCGGCGGCTGGCCGTTCGGCGGTTGGTCGCTCGGCGCATCCACCCCGACCCAGCCGACCGCCAGCTCGACGGCGACCCCCAGCTCACCGACCGCGCAACAGTCGCAGCCGCCCGCGGTGTCGCCGCGCAGGGCCGTCCCCGGCATGCCGACACCCGGCGGCCGGCCCAGGCTGCTGTTCGGCGTCGGCGACCGGGCCGACACCGCGTCGCAAAGCACCCTGGTCAGCGGCGCCGGGGCCAACGTGCTGAGCACCAGGTACGGCGGGCCGCAGGACCTGGACGGCCTCGCCGCCTGGCGGGACACCGTGGTGCCGGCGGCCTACGCGGACGGCTTCGCGTTGCACCTCGTCGTCGCCGACGACAGCGAATACGCCGACCTGGACACCGAGTTCGGGCCCGGCTGCGGCCGGCCGTACCCGCTGTCCGACCGGTTCCTCGACGACGCCACCCGGCTCGCCGAGACCTTCGCCGGCGGGCCGGACTCGCCGCCGCTGTTCGTCTCGGTGTTCGAAGGCGTCGAGACCACCGGCTGCGGCGGCGCCGGGATGCTGGTCGACGAGCCGACCACCGCCTACTACCGCGCGCTGCTCGACCGGTACGTCGAGGTGCGCGAGATCTTCCACCGGCTGGCGCCGAACGCGCTGGTGTCGCTCGGTTGGCGAAGCGCGCAGGCCACCTACGACGAGCCGGCCATCGGCGGCGGGCTGTCCATGTTCGAGCACGTGGCGGACACCATGCGGCTGTCCGACTTCGTCACCGTCTCGATGGACGGCGACGCCGACAACGTCCAAGACCTGCAGACGGCCGTCAAGGCGCTCGGCCGCTACGCGCCCGTGCTCGTCACCTACTACGGCTCGGCGCGCTTCGCCGAACGTGACCTGCGGGTCATGCTCACCGACACCTTCCTCGGCGAGGCGACGGCGGCCGGCGTGTTCGCCTGGATCTTCGACACGGACGCCGCGCTTGCCGCATCGTCGGAAGCCCACCACCTCGTCACCGACGCCATCACCCACTACGGCCGCTCACCGACCTAGCACCACAGCAACAGTGGCCGCAGAGGCGATGTTCACCGCCCGCATGCCGCGCACCGACCTGGGCAAGATCATCAAGAATGTCAACTGAGTGCTCAGGCAGTGCGGCGAACCGAGCACTCAGTTGTCACGACTGGCGATCAAGAATCGAAGCCGAACCAGTCCGGTGGGCTGGCTGCCCTCGCGTGCGGCGGCCCCCCGCACGCGACGGCCGACGCCGGGCCGTCGCCGGACGCGTTGTAGGCGATCACCCGGTAGCAACGCTGAGGAGCGCCGCTGTACTCGACGTACTCGAACCACGGTGACTGGTCGGGCCCGTCGAGGGTGCCCTGCGAGGGGACGTACGAGTGTTGCGCCGACCAGATGTTGACCACATCGGGCGCCGCGGTCGTGGTCCCCGTGGTGATGTCGAAGTTCGCCGCGACGTCGAACGGGCCTGCTGCGGTATCCGAGCGGAGCACGCGAAATCCGGTGGCCCTCGCGACCGCGTCCCAGCGGACCGTGATCTCCCCTGAGCCGCCGCCCGGTCCGGCGGTCAGGCCGGTGACGGCACCGGGGACGGCGCCTTGCTGGGCCGTCGTCCGGGCCGTCGTCCGAGTCGGCGTCGGCCGGGGAGCGGTTCTGGTCGGCGTCACCGAGGGAGCAACCCTGGTCGGCGTCGGCGTCGGCGTGGCGGAAGTGACGGAGGTAGGCGGCGTAGTCGTCGAGGACTGCGCCGAGCCAGTCACGGAACCGGCCGTCGCCACCTCGTCGTCCGCATTCCTGACGAGTGCCACGACGGTGGAGATTCCGATGACGAGCACGGCCGCCACCGCCGCCCACATCAACCATCGCCGTTGGTCCATGGGCCAACCGTGTACCCGAACCGGCCTCCACCGGTAGGGGCTTGCGCCCACCGGTCCCGAGGCCGATGTTCCCGAGCTCAGCCCGCGCGGTCCGGCCCGGCGCGCGTCGGCTCGATCCGCAGCAGCACGCGCTCCTCGGCCTCCATGGTCGCGCGGTACTCGTCCCAGTTCGGGTGCTCGCCGGAGATCGACCGGTAGTAGTCGACCAGCGGCTCCATCGCCTCGGGCAGTTCGAGCACGCCGGCGGTGCCCTCGACCTGGATCCACTTGCCGAAGAAGCTGTCGGGCATCACGCACAGCCACACCCGCGGGTCGCGGCGGACGTTGCGCACCTTGTAGGCCTTCTGCCGGCTGCTGACGACCAGCCGGCCGGCCTCGTCGAGCCCGACCGTCACCGGGGACATCTGCGGGGTGCCGTCCTTGCGCATCGTCGCCAGCACCGCCCGATGCTGTTCGGCAACTACACTGCGTGCATCATCGAGGTCCATGGCGCCAGCAAACCCCCTTTTCGGGGGTGGCGCTACTGCGACGTTCGCGTGAAGTCTCGCCAGTGGTCACCTCGCTGAGTAAGGATGCGGGGCACGAACCCGATGTTGGAGGAATGTTGACCCCGATCCAGCGACGCATTGCGGCCGGCGGCATAACAGCCGCGCTGGCCATGGCGTCCGCAGTTCTCATGCCAGTCACCGCGGGCGCCGTGCCGAGTGCCGACGCCGTGATCGCCGAGGTCTACGGCGGCGGTGGCAACTCCGGTGCCACCTACACCAACGACTTCATCGAGCTGGGCAACCGTGGCACCACTGCGGTCGACCTCACCGGATGGAGCGTGCAGTACCTGCCGGCCAACCCGTCCGCCACCTCGCAGTGGCAGGTCACCCCGCTGTCCGGGCCGCTGACGCCGGACCGCCGGTACCTGGTGCAGGAGGCCGCCGGCGCGGGCGGCACGACGCCGCTGCCAACCCCGGACGCCATCGGCACGATCGCCATGGCGGCGACCGCGGGCACCGTCGCGCTGGTCGACACAACCACCCGGCTGGAGTGCAAGACCGCGGCCGACTGCGCGGCCGACACCCGCATCCGCGACCTCGTCGGCTACGGCAGCGCGGTGGTCCGCGAGACCGCGCCGTCGCCGGCCACCAGCAACACGACCTCGGCGGCCCGCGGCGCGACGCTCGCCGACACCGACGACAACTCGGTCGACTTCGCCACCGGCGAGCCGACTCCGGCCAACTCGAACACCGAGCCGCCCCCGCCGCCGGACCCGACCCCCGGGCCGCACCGCATCCACGACGTCCAGGGCAACACGCGCGTGTCGCCGCTGGTGGGCACCCGGGTCACCAACGTGCCGGGCATCGTGACGGCGGTGCGCGCGTTCGGCTCCGCGCGCGGGTTCTGGATCTCCGACCCCGAGCCGGACGCCGACCCCGCCACCAGCGAGGGGCTGTTCGTGTTCACCGGGGGCACCACCCCGGCGCTGGCCCCGGGCGACGCCGTCGTGGCGTCCGGCCTGGTCACCGAGTTCTACCCGCTGGCCTCCGGCGAGACCCCGGCGTCCACGCCGAACCAGTCGATCACCGAGCTGGCCGGCGGCGCCACCTGGATCAAGCTGTCGTCCGGCAACCCGGTGCCGGCCGCCGAGGAACTGACCCCGACGACGGTGCCGGTCGCGTACGCGCCGGACGCCGCCGGCGGCTCGATCGAGTCGCTCGTGCTGCAGCCGCAGACCTACGCGCTCGACTTCTACGAGTCCCGCGAGGGCATGCCGCTGCGGGTGGTGGACGCCAGGGTCGTCGGTCGAACCGACGCGTTCAACGCGCTGTGGGTCACCAGCAAGCCGGACCAGAACCGCAGCCTGCGCGGCGCGACCACCTACCTGTCCTACGACGACCCGAACTCGGGCCGGCTCAAGATCGAGTCGCTGATCCCGTTCGCGGTGCGGCCGTTCCCGGTCGCCGACACCGGTGACATGCTCACCGGCGTCACCGAGGGCCCGCTGGACTACAGCCGGTTCGGCGGCTACGTGCTGCAGGCGTCCACGCTGGGTGAGCTGGCCAGCGGCGGCCTCGTCCGGGAGGTCACGAGCCCGCAGTCGCGCAAGGAGCTGTCGATAGCCACGTACAACGTGGAGAACCTGGCCGCGACCAACCCGCAGGACAAGTTCGACCGGCTGGCCGCGGGCATCGTGACGAACCTGCGCAGCCCGGACATCGTGGCCCTCGAGGAGATCCAGGACAACAACGGCCCGACCAACGACGGCACGGTGGCCGCGGACCAGACGCTGCAGCGCTTCGTGGACACCATCGAGGCGGCCGGCGGCCCGGCGTACGAGTGGCGGCAGATCGACCCGGAGAACCTGGCCGACGGTGGGCAGCCCGGCGGCAACATCCGCGTCGGGTTCCTGTTCAACCCGGCGAGGGTGTCCTTCGTCGACCGGCCGGGCGGTGACGCCACCACGGCGGTGCAGGTCGTCGGATCCGGTCCCAAGACGCACCTGTCCGTCTCGCCGGGGCGGGTCGACCCGGCCAACCCGGCGTGGGACGACTCCCGCAAGCCGCTCGCCGGCGAGTTCCGGTTCGGCGACAGGACCATCTTCGTGGTGAACAACCACTTCGCGTCGAAGGGCGGCGACCAGCCGCTGCACGGGCGGTTCCAGCAGCCGAACCGGGTCTCGGAGATCCAGCGGCACGCCCAGGCGGCCGCGGTGCGCGCGTTCGTCGGCGACCTGCTCGCCGCGGACCGCAAGGCCATGGTGGTGGTGCTCGGGGACATCAACGACTTCCAGTTCTCCCAGACCAACGCCATCCTCGAGAGCGGGGGAGCACTGAGGTCGCTGGTCAACCAGCTGCCGGCGAACGAGCGCTACACCTACGTTTTCGACGGCAACGCCCAGGTGCTCGACCAGATCCTGGTGTCGGACGCGGTCCGCGACGCCGCCTACGACGCCGTGCACATCAACGCCGAGTTCGCCGACCAGGCGAGCGACCACGACCCGTCGATCATGCGGTTCAAACCGCGCCGCTGACGGTTGGAAACGCGGAAAGCCGGCCATTCGGGCGTACCGATGGCCGGCTCTTCTGCCCTTTCGGGAAGAACCTGCCGCCGGTTTGGTCGTCGACGGCGGTCGCCCATGTCGGGCGCGTTAGGCGCAATGGGCGATCTCACGTCGGTACGACGGGCCCAGTACCCAGGCAGGACGGCCGAACGGGTGATCGCAGATCCATCTCGCTACCCGAATAGACTATTAACGGCCCGAGCCTATGACGCTGAGCCGTGAAAGTTGCACCGTGGACGCCGTGATGGACTTGGAATAAGCTCCGCGATCGGCCTATTCACCGGTGACGGGAGAGCAAATATGCCCAAGAAGCAGGTAGTCGGCTTCGCCTTGTCCGCCGTCGCAATCGTGTTCCTCGCCGCATGTCAGGCATTCTCACCTGGCACTATCGGCGTCCAGGAACGTGCGGGCGTGCAGAGTGCGAGCGAGCGACTGGCCGAGGCGGTCGCGCGTACCAGGAGCGTCGACCTGAGGTTCGTCGCGCGCGCCGGGGCGGACAGCCTCACCGGCGGCCAGGACACCAGGAGCAGGGCGGCCGGGTTCGGCCACAACGAAGGCCTCAACTTCATCACCACGGCCGACACCCTCTACGTCCAGGGCGCTCCCGAAGTGCCGGAAGGCGTCTGGGCCAGGGCGAGCACCGCAAAGATCGCCGCCAGCTGCTCGTTCGCCGCCGCGGGCGACCCGATCTACGCGCTGAGCCTCGTGCTCGCCGCCACGTCGGTGGAACCGGTAGACGACACCAACTACAGCGGTCGGGCGGACCTGGGTAAGGTCACCGGCTCCGCCGCGACCATGAAGACCAACGAGTTCTTCTCCGCGCTCGCCGAGGGCAGCACCTCGGAGATCCCGTTCACCGCCACCACGGACAGCTCGGGCTTCGTAACCTCAGTGACGGCGACCTTCAGGACGGCGGACGGCGAACTCCCGTACAGCCTGACCCTTTCCGCGTTCGGCACCACCCACCCCGTGGCGATCCCGACCAGCGCGGTCGAGGCTCCGTCATACGTCTACGGCTGAACCTCGCCCCGAATCGGGCCAGCCCTGACGGCGAACGCCGGCTACCTTGCGTCACACCGGGAGCCGGCGTTCGCGCCGTTCGGCGCGGAGCGTAGCGCCCGAGCGCACGTCCATTCGGAAGAAGTCGGACTTACCGAGTGGTCCTTTCCAATCCTGGGGGGCCATCACGTCGTTGATGCCGGTGACGATCTGGCCGGCTGGCACGTCCTTGGTGACGGTCGCTCCGGCGCACACGTACGAGCCCCGGCCGATGGTTATGCCTCCCACGACGGTCGCACCCCAACCGATGAAGGCTCGCTCCTCCAGGACCGGTGACCCCTCCATCGACTCCGCCGCGTCCCACGGTCTGGTGGGATCGAGTTGGCGGTGGATGAGGTCGCCGAACACCCGGCAGCTAGGCCCGACCGAACTCCGCTCGCCGATCAGCCCGCCGATTACGCAGTCGTCACCGATCGTCGCCTTGGCTCCGACAGAGGCCCGATGGTTGAAGACGACTCTGGCTCCGATGCTCACACCTCCTGCAATCAGGGTGAATGAGTCAAGAACGCAGTTTTCGCCGATCAGGACCTCCTCGCCGATCACGCAGAAGTGCCCGATGTCGCAACTTCCCGCGATCGTGGTCGGTCGATTGAGCCTGTCCCATTCGCCTTGGAGGAGTTTGCGATAGGGCGCGCCGATCTGTGCCGTGGTGGCGATGCGTGTGCTCGGGTCGATCGCGACCCCGCTCACACTTGCCGGCGGGGGCTCCTCGGGGGCGTGGGTGGCGGTCATCCGGACGTCCTTCCTCGGCGAGCTGGGCGGGTCGGCGCCACCCAGAGTGCAGTGTCGAAGATCGAGCTGTTGCAGGGCGGCGTCCACGCTGCCCAAGCAGGAGAGTTCGCTGACCCGCTGGTTCCAGACCGAACCGTCACGACGCCAGGTGCGGATGTATGCCGCGCAGGACTGAGGCGTGATGGCCGCGCGGCGCTCCTCCGCCGCCAGCAGTGCGTGCACGGCGGCAGAGCGGCCGGCGGCTGCGGGCATGGCGGCGAGCCGACTGATGGTCCGCTCAATGAACTCACCTCGGCGGAGTAGGAACTGCCGCCAGTACAGCGGATCCTTGGCAGTCGACAGAGACGCCGACGTGTGAAGCAGCCCAACCAGTCCTTCGGCCAGCACGTCGCCGAACTCTTCCGCGACGGCACGCGTCGGGTCGACAAATGGTTCGTACCGCAGTTGCCGGGCCGAACCGACCCTAGCTGCCGATCCGCTGGCGAGGCTGTCGAAGAAGAACAGCCAGTCCTCGTTGTAAATCTCGGGGAAGAAGGAGTAGGGCGGCTGGCATCGTAGAAACAACGCCGAGCCGCTGATGAATACGCCCTGGTTCCCACCGGCGAGACGATTGGCGTGGCACACCACGGAGTTGTCCGGATAGTCGCAGACGGTGAGGCCCACCACGGCTCGTCGCCCGAGACGCTCGAGGGTGGCCATGGCTCGGCGTGCGGTCGCCGAAGTGATCCCGTCGATGTCGTCGTCGAGGAACATCACCGTCGCCCAGCCGGCGAGCCGAGCCAGCAGTACGGAGACATTGCGTTTGACGCTCAGGTCACCGAGCCGTCCCGCCTTGACGTCGTCAACTGCCGACGTGGCGAAAGCCAGCAGCGGATGGTCATAGCCGGCCGGCAGGTCGATTGCGATCCAGCGCAGGTCCGGCCATTCTGCGGCGAGCGTGGCGAGGTCTTCGGACCGCGCCTGGCCGCTGCACAGCGCGACCAGAAGGCAGCCCAACTCGGACGCGAGATCTGCGGCTGCGGACAATCGGTGCGCCGGTCTGGCCGCGGCGACTGCGATCGCGTCGGGGGGCGGCCCCCAGCCGTCCAGGCCGGCACGCAGCAACCTGTCGTGTGAGCTGTAGTGATGGACGTTTGGTGCGACCGCCGGTCCAAAGGCGGATCCGGTCATGTCAGTCCGCTGCCTCCGACCACTCATACAGGATCGTCTTCGCCCGGCGTAGGTCAGGCGTTCCGGTGGCGTGGTCCAGGATCGGCACTCGCATAAGAAGCCCGAACGTCGAGGCGCCTGCGAACAGATCGTCGAGAACCTTATTGTTCTTGTCGCGCAGCTCGCTGTCGGTCAGGAAAGACACCGCGCCGTATACGCCACGGGTGAACACGCCGCTGCACAGAGTCAACGTACGGCTGATGTTGTAGGGGTTCGGCGTGCGGAAGAACATCCCGACATCCTCGAGAAGCATCCCCCCATCGTCGACAAGCTCCGGTCGGAACCGGGTCGACGAGCTGTCTTTGAGCTCGAAGACCTCGCCATTCTCGATCTCGGGTTCTGTGACCTGGCGAAAGGGAAGATCGATGAGCCGGGCGACCCGCTGCACCGCCTCGTTGCTTGCCGCGCTGCCGAGCAGGACCAGGTGCGACCTCAGGTCCTCGGACTCCAGGCGAGTTGCCAGGTCGAACCCGACGTTCGACTCCGGGTTTTCGGCCCTGACGTGCCCGAACAGCTCGACCAGCGCGTCGATGTCCTTGTAGGCGGTGAGCTGCATGTAGTTGTGATTGCGGGCCGATGCGTACGGCGATCGATCCCTCATGTGACCGCAGATGATCCGCACCGGGCCACCGTCGGGAAAGTGCCACAACGACCGAGGTGCAGCGTCCGCGGTGGATTCGCTGTCGTCGCCGACGGCGACGGTGCGTAGCTGCTCGAGCTCGGCGGCGAGCCGCTCTCGTTCCGCTCGTTCGGCATCGGTCAGTTCGTCTTCCCTCAGCAGCCGAGGGCGAGCGCCGTCGACGGACCGAGGCGTCGAGAAGAGGGTCGCGTAATCGGCAATACGGAGGGCGGGAGGCACCTTCACCGATTTGGTGCTCTCCCACGAAGAGACGCTGGACAGCGCGACGCCCAGCGCGTCCGCCACGTCCTGCTGCGTCAGGCGCCTGTCCGGCCAGCGATCAAGGCGAAGCACACGGAGCTTGCGGGCTAGTGCCGCGACATCGCGTTGCTCCATGTGAACCTCCGCGGAGACCACTCGTATTCCAGCGTCCTTCACCGTATCAACTGAAGATCGATGGAATCTTGGCACTGACGGAGCCTGGACGCAAACACCATGGTCGGGGCGGCGGCCAGCCGGGCAGCGTGGAGCCGCAGGTTGACTACCATCGGTGCGCGGCCTTACGGTAACTTCACCAACTTCATCAGGACTTCACCCGCTACGGGTGGAGTCCTGAGGCAAGGGGGTGAAGACGATGAACTCGATGCATTAGCACCGGGCCCGGGCACCTCCCGGCGCGACGGATACTCGACCGTCGTTGTCGCCGGACAGCGGACACCCCCGGGGAACATCGTTTGGCCGCGACCCCCCGGGGGTGCCGCATCGGCGATGACCCCTTCAGCAGGCACGTCGCCATGCCCTTGGAGTTCGCCATGCTCAGCGTAGCCACGCTCCAGTTCGGCACGTATCTATCGACCACTGATCTGCCAGCAGCGCCGTCGACTGTCGCTATCGCTCTGGTCGCCACGGCTGCGGTGCTCTTCGTCGGGGCAGCGAGTGCCCTGGCGAGCGCGATCCGTAGCCAGATAACTGTGTTAGGCAACCTCCTGGCCAGCGCCTTCCAGCTGTTACTGATTGTGGTGCTGGCCTTGCTGCTGATCGTCGGCGCATTGATATCCGGCGGTGGCGGCGGATCCTAACCGACGTCGAACCAACCATGGCTCTCCCGCACGTACGAGGGCTGAGGTTGTGCGACGCTCGACGTGGGAGGGCAGGAAGGCCGGATTGACGGTGGCCGGCCTTCCTGCGAGAAGTTGGCCGAGTCGGTCGTGCGTACGAGCAGCGTCACCCTGAACTCGCCTTCCGCATCGGATCGAACGGCCTCAGCGCGCATCACGGCCAGCTGACCGACCCAAACGCCGGCTACCAAGATCACTGGTAGCCGGCGTTCGCGCTGTTCAGAGCGGAGGATGCGGGATTTGAACCCGCGAGGGGTTTCATCCCCAACACGATTTCCAATCGTGCGCACTAGGCCACTATGCGAATCCTCCGCCGGACATCGTACCGGCGAGGGTCCTGACCAGCCAAAACGGCTGGTCACGCGGAGCGGCCGCGGAGCGACGTTCCACATCGTGAGACGCACAGCGCTCACGGTGGCGCGCCACTGGCCTGCTTCGGGCCAGGGGCACCACCGTCTCCGCCGTCAGGAAAGAACGACGAAACTCGACGAGTTGTAGTTGTACTGTCCACAACTCGCCGTCGAGGTGCCGTTACCGGTGACGACATTGCCGTTGATGTAGACGAACTCCAACCATTCGATCATGCATTGCTGGCGGTGCACCCATTGCTGGTTGGCTGGCCGGTTGGTGCACGTGATCGAGTAGGAGCCGGTCGACACGTTGGCCATGCTGCAGTCGGCAGGCATGTTGCCACCGTCGAGGATGGTGCCGGTGCCGGTGTCGCTGATGTTGGCGTTCACGCTGATGCCGGTCGCCCGCAGCCGGAACGTCTCGTTGCCCTCGGTCACCCCGTCGTTGACGATCGTGACGTGCAGGTGCGCCTGCGACGAGTGGGGCGCGAGCGTCAGCGTCCCACTCGTTGGGCCGGTGTAGTCCTGCCCCGCCGTCGTCGTGACGTCCTCGATGAGATAGTCGACGGTGACCGCTGAGTTCTTCGACGGGTACAGCCAGACCAGGAACTCCATCGTCTGGGTGACGGTCCCGCACCCGGAATGGCACGACGTCACATACTCGTAGCGCGTCGAGTCGTAGATGCGCAGTTCGGGCGGGGCGGCCTGCGCCGTGGGCACGATTCCGAACGTGGCCAAGGCCATTGCGCCGAAGACCACACTGAGCTGGCGGAACTTCATGGGCTCTCCCATCTTACAACCGACCGACAGGACAGCGCCGAGCCTGGCACGGCCGTACCCGCTACGAGCCCGATCCCGAACATTTCCGAACACAGGCACAGGCGGGCGGTCAGCCCGACACGATCTGTTCCGTCAAGGCCCAGTGTTCGTCCAGCGCCGGGAGCCGATCGCGGGTCGGGCCGACACCGTAGGAGCTCTGCACCACGAGCTTGCGAACGCTGGCGCGCCGCATCGCCGTGATCACATTCAGGGTGCCGACCGAGCGGATGTCGAGCGGGGTCCGGCCGGCGCCGAGCAGTCGCACCCGGATCGCGTTCTCGCTGATGCCAGGGTTACCACCACCGCATCGTGCCCACGGACGGCCTGCTCGACAGCCGCCGGGCTGCTGGGAGCGTCGCCGGTGACGGCGAACACCGACGTCGTACGGATCGCCGAACCGGCGCTGGTGAAGAACGCGACCGCGTCGACGCGGCTCAACAACGTGCACATGGAGACGGCGCGAACACCGACCTGCAGCGATGGTGGATCGACCGTGGTCAGAGGACCGGCGCCGCGCGGCTCGTCAACGTCGGCACCGGCAGATGCCTGACGGTCGACCCGAACTCGACCAGCCAGAACCCGTACCTGCTCGTGTACACCTGCGGGACGCAGCCGCGCCAGCACTTCCGCCTGGTCAACTCGCCCCGACCGGCCTCAGCGCACGCTCGGCCGGCCAGCGGCTAGGGGACCTGGCGGGTCCAGGTCGCGGTGGTGGTCCAGGTGGCTCCGCCGTCGGTGGTGGTGAGCAGGCGGTGGTGGTAGCGGCAGTCCCGTTTGCCGGTGCCGCAGGTGCCGTATCCGGCCAGCGCCCAACCGAGCTTCCCGTCCGGGGCGAAGGTGACGGTCTGGACTCCGTCGGGCAGCCCGGACGGTCGCGTGTCCAGGCCGTCGCGGCGGTACGCGTGCCCGGCCACGGTGTCGTACACGACGTGGCCGGCGGTCGTGCCGGCCACGGCGAGCCGCACGCCGGGACCGGTCCTGCCGCGTACCGGCAACCGGGCCGGCTGGCCCCAGGTCTGGCCGCCGTCCACGGTCGTGAGGAGCTGCACCTCGGTGCGCTCGCCGCTGAGGACGGTCACCGGCACCGTTCCGTCGATCGGCGGGGAGACCGCCGCCGCGGCGACCGGGCCGGCCAGCGCGAGTGCCGACGGCGTCCAGCTCCGCCCCTGGTCGGTGCTGCTGCTGAGGGTGGCACCGGCCAGCCAGATCCGGCCGTCCGGCTGCACGCGCACCACGCCGGCCTCGGGCGCCGGGTGGGCCGACCAGCTCGCCCCGCCGTCGGTCGTGGCGAAGATCGTGCCGAGCGAGAACGCCTGGCTGGTCGCGGCGCGCGCGACGATCGCTCCCTGCGCCTCGTTGCCGAACGACACCGACAGCGAGGAGTACCCGGTCGGAGTCACCGCCGGACCGTGCATCGTGGCGGTGCGCCAGGTCCGGCCGCCGTTCCTGGTCGTGGCCACCGTGATCGAGTCGCCGGCCGCGGCCGCCACCACGCCGGTCCGGGCGTCGGTGAAGTGCGCGGCCCGGACCTCGCCCGCCGGCACGGGCACGTCGACGGGCGTGAGGGTGGCGCCGCCGTCGTGGCTGATCAGCAGTTGCTCGGGGGTGAGCACCCAGCCGAACGCCGGGGTCACCAGCGCCGCGGCCAGTGGTGCCGGGCCCGTCATCGCCGTCGCGGGTTGGCCGCCACCAGCCTGCTGCGCGGTGCCGCAGCCGGTCAGCGCCACGGCGCCGATGGCGACCAGGGCGAGCGAGATTCGCTTCATCGTCGTTCCTCCCCGCGCCTCAGACGCAACCCTGACCGGCGTCCCACTGATCCGGCGCGGGATAGACGGGCCCGTTCGAGCAGTCGTTGTCGATGTTGAGCGTGACGCCGTTCCACGTCTCGTAGTGGTCGCCCCGGTACTGCTTGTGCCGCTGGTTGCTGACCCAGTAACCGGACGGGACGCACGTGATGGTCCCGGTGTAGCGGTTGCCGGACCAGTCGGCGCCGTGGATGAAGTCCGGCACGTTCGAGATGCCGGCGTAGGCGCTCAGGCCCGAGGCGCAGCCCGAGCCGTACACGCCTGCCTTCTGCGCCGGGTTGAGGTGCAACTGGTAGACCCAGCCGGAGATGAACTGCTTGGCGGCGGCGAGGCAGCTGCCGTTGCCGGTGTTGAACGCCTCGAGGTCGTAGATGATCGGCGCGCCCAGCACGTCCCAGCCCAAGGAGACGATCTTGTTGTAGGCGGCCGTGGCCTCGTTCCGGCCCTGCGCGAACGCCGTGGGTCCGTCGTAGCTGAACCGCGACGGGAATCCGGTGCACGGCGCCTGCGGGCCGACCCACAGCGGCAGGAACTTCCATCCCTGCGCGCGCAGGGTGTTGACCTGGGAGTTGCTCCACCGCGTGCAGCCGCTGCCATAGCTGGAGCCGCCCAGGTAGAGGCCCATGTTCCAGTACGGCGTGTTGTTCCAGAACGCCTGGGCGTTCGAGGTGGAGCCGATGCCGCAGGCGTCCCAGCCCATCCGCTGGCTGATGCCGAACGACGCGTGCGCGGTGCCCGCCGCGGGTACCACCAGAGCGGGGACCAGACCGGTGAGCAGCGCCGCCACGAGCGCCAGCCACGATCTCCGGTTGCGGTTCTGCACGCGCATGAGCACCACCTCTTGACCGACTGGCCGGTGATAAGCCGACCAGGCTCAGGAAGTCGAATTAATGGGTAACCGATTCGGCCGGGCGGGCGTACGTTACCCGCCATTCTGTCTATTCGTGTGGCGGCTGAAGGCGATCTTTATCGGGGATAGGGCGCAGGGGTCGAACAACCTCATCGGATTGAACCACACCGGATCGGTAAAGGTGTTAAGTGAATTTGGCGGCGCGCGACGCGGTTGTCGAACATGCCTCCTGGCTTTACCGAAGCGGATTCGAGGAGTGGGATGATCCAGTTCCGGATTCTCGGACCTCTGGACGTGATCGTCGACGGTCGGTCCAGGACGCCGGGCAGTCCTCGGCAGCGGGCGGTGCTGGCGGTGCTGCTGATCAACGCGAACCGGACCACGTCGATCGACCAGCTGCTGGGCGCGTTGTGGTCGGACGCGGCGCCCGACACCGCCGTCGGGCAGATCCACACCCTGGTCTGGCGGCTGCGCAGGCTGCTCGGCCAGGCGATCGTGACCAGGCCCGGCGGCTATCAGCTCGTGGTGCCGCCGGGTGCCTCGGACGCCGAGCTGTTCGGCGCCAGGGCCGCGGCGGGCGCCGAGCTGGCCCGGTCCGGGCAGCTGGGGTTGGCCGCCGAGCGGTTCTCCATGGCGCTGGCCCTGTGGCGGGGCGGCGCCCTATGCGATGTGCGCCTGCCGGGCGACGCGCGGGCGTGCGGGCTGCAGGCCGCGGTGGCCGAGTTGACCGAGCGGCGGCTGGCGGTGGAGCGCGACCACATCGATGTGGAGCTCCGGCGTGGCCGGCACGCGGAACTGGTGCCGATGCTGCAGCACCGGGTGGACGCGGAGCCGCTGCGCGAGGACCTGCGCGAGCGCCTGATGCTGGCGTTGCATCGGGGCGGGCGCCGCGCCGAGGCGCTGGAGGTGTACCGGCGCGGCCGTGAGGTGCTGGTCGCCGAGCTGGGGTTGGAGCCCGGCGGTGGCCTGCGGCGGTTGCACGCCCAGATCCTGGCCGGCGACCCGGGGCTGGACGGCGCCGGCGGGCACCGGCCCGGCGGGTGCCAGCTCCCGGTGGACCTCGCCGACTTCGTGGCGCGTGAGGAGCTGGTCGCCGAGCTCGCCGCGGTGCTGACCGCGGCCGGCGGCACCCCGCCCACCGTGGCGATCTCCGGCGTCGCGGGCTGCGGCAAGACCGCGCTGGCGGTGCACGTCGCGCACCTGGTCCGGCACCGGTACCCGGACGGGCAGCTGTTCGTGGACCTCCGCGGCGTGGACGAACCGCTGCCGTCGGGAGAGGTGCTGGCTCGATTCCTGCGCGCGCTCGGCGAGGACGGCCGCGCGCTGCCGGCCGATCCCGACGAGCGGGCGGCGCTGTTCCGCGCACGCACCACGGGCCGGCGGGTGCTGGTCGTGCTGGACAACGCCGGCTGCGAGGCGCACGTCCGGCCGCTGCTGCCGGCCGACCCGGGTTGCGCGCTGCTGGTCACCAGCCGGCGGCGGCTGGTGACCTTGCCGGCCGCACACCAGGTCGACGTCGCGGTGTTCACCCCGGCCGAGGCGTTGACGTTGCTGGAGCGCACAGCGGGCGTCCAGCGGGTGGTCGTCGAGCCGGCGGCCTGTGCCGTCGTCGTCGACCGGTGCGGCTACCTGCCGCTGGCGATCCGGATCGCCGGTGCCAGGCTGGCGGCCCGCCCGCATCGGCCCGTCGCGCGGCTGGCCGACCAGCTGGCCGACGAGCGCGCCCGGCTCGACGTGCTACGCACCGGCGACCTGGCCGTCCGCAGCAGCCTGGCAGCCGGATACCGGACGCTCGCCGAGCCGGAGCGGCGGGCGTTCGAGCTGGTGGGCGCGCTCCGCGTGCCGGACTGTGCCGCCTGGTTGGCCGCGTCGCTGCTGGACGTGCCGATGGCGCAGGCCGAGGAGCACCTGGAGCGGTTGGTCGAGGCGCGGCTGGTGGAGGCCGGCCGCCGCGGTGACGGGCCGGTCCGCTACCGGCTGCACGACCTGGTCGGCGCCTACGCCCGGGAGCTGGCCGGCCGGCGGCCGGACGTGGACGCGGCGCTCGGCCGGGCGTTCGGCGCCAGCCTGGCGCTCGCCGAACGCGCGAACGACCGGCTGCCGGGAGGCTTCCGGCGGGGTGGCATCGGGGACGCGCCGCGCTGCACGGGATGGACCGAGGCCGAGGCCGGCGAGTTGCTCGCCGACCCGGTGGCCTGGTTCGAGGCGGAACGCGCCGCCCTGGTGGCCGTCGTGCGGCAGGCCGCCGGAGCCGGTCGTGACGAGTCGGCCTGGGAGCTGGCCTGCGCCCTCGGCCGGTTCTTCGAGCTGCGGGAGCATCACGACGACTGGCGGGCGACGCACGAGGCCGCGCTGCGGGCCTGCCGGGCCGCCGGCAACGACCGCGGTGAGGCGTACCTGCTGCGCGCGCTCGGCGAGATGTACCTCGACGTCGACCGGCTGGACGAGGCGCTGTCGTGCTTCGCGCCGGCCCTGTCGATCATGGCCGCGCTGGGTGACCGGCTGGGCCAGGCGCTCGTGCTGCGCGGGCAGGGCACCGCATACCGGCTGCTCAGCCGGGACCGGGAGGCGATGGAGTCGCTGGACCGCGCGCTGCTGGTCTGCGACGAGCTGGACGACCGAGCCGGCAAGGCCCAGGTGCTGCACAACATGGGCGTGCTGCACCGGCACGCCGGGCGCGCCGACGCCGCCGAGGCGTGCTACCGGCGGGCGCTTGCGCTGTTCGGCGGGCTCGGCGACCGGTTCGGGCTGGCCTACGTGCTGTGCAGCCTCGGCATCGTGCTCGGCGGGCACGCCGACGCCGACGCCGTGACCGCGGCCGCCGCCGAGCGGCACCTGGCCGACAGCGTCGGGCTGTGCCGCGAGCTCGGCTACCGCCGGGGCGAGGCGCTGGCGCTCGGTCACCTCGGCGAGCTGCACCTGCGGCGCGGTGAGCACCGGCGGGCCGTCGGGGAGCTGCGGCTCGCGGTCGCCGGCTGCCGCGAGGTCGACGACGGACCGGGCGAGGTCATCGCCCTGCGCCGGCTCGGCCAGGCGTACCTGGCGGCCGGCAACCTGGCGGCCGCCCGGTCGGCGTTGCAGCAGTGCCTGGCACTCGGTCGCACCTTCGAGCCGGCGCCGGAACGCGTGCTGCCGCGGGAACGCGCCATGGCGCTGAGCTGCCTCGGGGAGATCGACGCCAGGGAGAGAGCCAGGTGAGAGCAGGCTGAGAGGACCCGACCCGGCGGTTACGGCGAGGCTCGCGAACGGGAGCGGCATCGGCGCTCACGTACAGGGTGGAGCTGATCATGCAACGTCATCGGGTGAATCTTGTTCTGCTCGTCGTCGTGATGGGGCTGTCATCGGTGCTGCTGGCCCCGCCGGCGCAGGCGCACCACTCCTCGGGGTTCTACCTGGCCAGCATGCGGTCATTGGCGCAGACCGAGCAGTACTGCGTCGAAGACCGGTACACCTCGGCTTCGTTCGACTACGTGCTGCACGAGGTGCGCAACACTCTGGTCGTCGAGAACACCGCCTACAACTGGGACCTGAAACGCGGCGGCAAGACCGATTTCCGTACGGTCTGGGTGCCATGCCGGCAGCTCAACTCCGGCACCGTGCCGACCCGCAACGATGTCGAGATCGAGTACCACGTCGAGGACGTCATAACGACGGCGCCGGGCTGGTGTGGAGGCACCAGTTGCGCCGCACCGGCGGGACCGTCGTGGTCCGGCCCGTACGGCCGCACCGAGTACACCTGGTACAACGTCTGGCTGAGGGGCACGCTCATCAAGTCCGGCGGCGATGTGCGGCGGCACGTCGTGAACCACGAGACGGGACACGTCCTCGGGCTCTCCGACGGCAACGGCTCCTGCCCCTACAGCATCATGCACCCGAGCTACTACGGCTGCCCTGGCAACGGCAATCCGGCGTGGCCGAGCGCGAGCGACCACGACACCGTCAACCGGTTGATCGACGGTGTGTGGGCGCCGTAGGCCGATGCGCCTCCAGGTTGTCGCCTCCGGCCTGTTCACGGTCGTCCTCACGGCCACGCTGGCGTTGCTCGTCGTCACCGTGGCCGTCGATCGAGGCGATCACGAGCGGGACCGGGTGACGGACTCCACCGCCCTCCTGGTCACCAGCCGGGCGGGGCTGCAGGTGTGCGTGGAGTCGCTCGGCTCCGGGATCGAGCCGGGCACCGTCCGCGACCGGGTACAGGCCGGGCTGGCCCGCGTCAGCCGGCATCCGGACTTCTCGGCGGCCGGTCTCGGCCGCCGCCCGGTCGACGTGCACGAGGGCTGCTCGGCCGTACCCTCGATCGACCAGCCGAGCTATCGCAGCTCCAGCAGGTTGGGCGCGCCAGTGGCGGTCGTCGAGGCCAGCCCGTACCGCCTGATGGTCTTCGTCGCCGCGCCCGACCGGATGGCCGCGGCCTTCGACGACCGGGACCCCGCGGTGACCGCCCAGGAGGTCATGTGCGAGGCCGGCACCTGCCCCGTCGTGACCACGGCCGCGTACTTCTCGCCGGCCAGCCTCTTCGACACCGACGCCCTGGACCGAGCCCTCACCGAGGGCGTCGGCCTGCGCCCCGTCGTCCCGTCACCACAGCCCAACTGAGGGTCTGGCCTCACCGACGAGCGCGTCCAACGGCACCCCGCCACGCAATCTGCGATCTGTGGAATATGTGCACTACCCACTGTGGAAAATATGCATCATCTGCTGTGTAAAAGCGGTAGTGTCGTGGTGTGGCGAGTGTCGGCTATGTCCCGCGGCTGGCCGACACTCGGCTTGCCGAACTGATCGCCCACCTCCCGGCGGTCATGGTGACCGGTCCTCGGGCGGCGGGTAAGACCACGACCGCGCGCCGCCTCGCGGCCGGGGTTCTGCGGCTCGATGATCCCGCGCTCACGACCGCGGTGGCCGCCGACCCGGACGCGGCGCTGCGCCGCGTGCCGGAGCCGATCTTGATCGACGAGTGGCAGGAAGTCCCGCCGGTACTCGGCGCGGTGAAGCGTGCGGTCGACGACGATCCGAGGCCCGGCCGGTTCCTGCTGACCGGCAGCGTCGAGGCTGACCTGACTGCGGGCATGTGGCCCGGTACCGGCCGGGTCGTGCGGGTCGTCCTGCACGGCCTGACCCAGCGGGAGATAGCAGGTTCCGTTGCCCGTCCCGGCCTGGTGGACGTTGCCGTGCGCGGGAACCTGGACGAGGTCCGTTTTCCGGCTACACGGTTGACCGTGGACGACTACGTGGCGCTGGCCGCGGCCAGCGGTTTCCCCGAACCAGCACTGCGACTGGGGCCCGCGGCGCGATGGGCCTGGCTGGACTCGTATCTCGACCACGTGGTCACTCGGGATGTCTCTGTCGCCGGCCAGACCCGCGATCCGGTCCGGTTGCGCCGCTATCTCGAAGTGCTCGGATTGACCACCGCGGGCCTGCCGACGGACGCGACCCTGTCCGACGCGGCGGGTATCGACAGACGGACCGCGGAGGCCTACGACCGGGTGCTGACAAACCTCTTCCTCGTCGACTCGGTGCCTGCATGGACGTCCAACCGGATATCCCGGCTGGCGAGCAGACGCAAGCGCTACCTCACAGATCCGGCGCTCGCCCTGGTGGCCGCGAGGATCAGCACTGACGACGTCCTGCGCGACGGCGACCTGCTCGGCCGACTACTGGACACGCTCGTCACTGCTCAGCTGCGTCCCGAGGTAGAACTTCTCCAGCCGCGAGCCCGCCTGCACCATCTGCGCACCGACGCCGGCCGGCAGGAGATCGACCTTGTCATCGACCTCGGTGGCGGTCGCGTCATAGCCGTCGAGATCAAAGCGGGAACCGCGCCGTCCGCCCGCGACGCGCGCCATCTCCGCTGGCTGCGCGACGAACTCGGCGACGGGTTCGTCCGGGGCATTCTGTTCCACTCCGGCCCGCAGCCGTTCGAGCTCGACGAGCGCATCTGGGCGGTGCCCATCTCCGCGCTGTGGACCTGACCGGGAGTACGTCGCGTTCGTCGCCGCCGCGGATGACCACTTCGCTGTGCCGGGCGACCTCGACCCGCACCTCGCGCCTGGTCATCCGGCGGCCGCCATGACTGTGGTGGGTGGTTGGACGGTGGTGCCGTCCGGGGTGGCGGTGATGAGCCAGTCGCCGGCGTGGGGTCGTCCGGTGGCGTGCCACCAGTGGTAGGCGGTGTCGATCTCGTCCCAGAGCGCGCGTGGTCCGTATTGGTCGACGCGGTAGCGGCCGAGCGGCTGCCGGTGCCAGTGGGC
>Ga0299913_10000316_pt1 | contig 28949 bp, 23 predicted proteins | sample RVTome_9_FD_201360 | JGI IMG/M metagenome (GOLD analysis project Ga0299913, IMG submission 201360) | Soil microbial communities from uranium-contaminated site in the Upper Colorado River Basin, Wyoming, United States - RVT155D38 (version 2) ... | reverse complement strand
CACCCAGAGGGCGCCGGCGACCAGCACCGGCCCGGCGACGTGCTGAACGGGCTGGATCTCGTCCGGATCCACGATGTCGAGGTACTCGAGCCTCAATCTCGGATCCGCGGGGATCCGGGCCGCCGCTTCGCGCGTGATGCTCTCGGCGTCGGCCGCGCCCGCCGAGATGTTCGCGGCCGCCGCCTCGAGCGCACGATACAGCGCCGGAGCGAGCGCCCGCTCCTCCGTCGAGAGCCGCCGGTTGCGCGAGCTCATCGCCAGGCCATCCTCCTCCCGCACGGTACGCACGCCGACTATCGTCACCGGGACATTCAAGTCTGTCACGAGCCGCCGGACGATGGCCAGCTGCTGGGCATCCTTCTCCCCGAAGTACGCGGCATCCGGCTGCACGAGCTGCAGCAGCTTCATCACCACCGTCGCCATGCCCCGGAAGTGTCCCGGCCGGAAGCGGCCGCAGAGGTGATCCCCCAGCCGGCCGACATCGACGGTGCAGGCCGGCGGCGCAGGATACATCTCCGGGACGGCCGGCGAGAAGACGAGATCGGCGCCGAGCGAGCGGCACAGCTCCACATCGGCATCGAGCGTCCGCGGATAGCGCGCGAGGTCCTCCTCACGATCGAACTGGAGCGGGTTCACGAAGATGCTGACGACGAGGCAGCGGCAGTCTGGACGGGCGGCCTCGATGAGGCGCGCGTGCCCCGCGTGCAGCGCGCCCATCGTGGGCACGAAACCGATCGTCGCACCGGCGCCGCGCGCGGCCGCGAGCCGATCCCGCAGCGCGCCGAGCGTCTCGACCAGGACGGGCTCCCTCACGTCGAGGAGACCGGCGGGGCGGGAACGGCGGCCTCCGGGTATCGCCCTGCGCGTACGTCCTCCACGTAGTCCCGTGCCGCGCCTCGAATCGTCTCCGCCAGGCGCGCGTACTGCTTGACGAACGGCGGCACGAAGCGGTCGAAGAGCCCCAGCACGTCGTGCGAGACGAGAATCTGCCCGTCGCAGCCGGGACCCGCGCCGATGCCAATCGTCGGGATGGCGAGCCGGCCGGTCACCTCCCGCGCAAGCGACGCGGGAATCTGCTCGAGCACCAGCGCGAACACGCCCGCACGCTCGAGGGCGAGCGCGTCCTCGATCAGCCGCGCCGCTTCTCTCGGCTGCGTGGCCTGCTTGCCGTAGCTGCCCACCTGGTGAATCGACTGGGGCTGGAGCCCGAGGTGTCCCATGACGGGGATGCCCAGGTCGACCAGGCGCGCGACGACGTCGAGGATCGCGCGTCCCCCTTCGAGCTTCACCGCCGCGGCGCCGCCTTCCTGCAGCAGGCGGCCCGCATTGCGCACGGCTTCCGAGATGCTCACCTGATAGGTCAAAAACGGCATGTCCGCGATCACGAGCGCGTGCCGCGTTCCCCGCACCACCGCGCGCGTGTGGTGAATCATCGCGTCCAGGGTGACCGGCAGCGTCGTGTCGTGGCCCAGCACGACCATACCCAGCGAGTCCCCGACCAGCAGCGCATCAATGCCCGCGCCGTCGAGCAGGCGCGCCATGGTGGCGTCATAGGCGGTCAGCATCGCGATCTTCTCGCCGCGCGCCTTCTTCTCCCTGAGGTCCGGAATCCGGACGGGCCGATCGGTCATGCTGCTTCTCCCGCTGTGCGAGCCATCGAACGTCTAGGAGAGGGTGGAGGCCGGCGCGCGCAGCGCGGCGCCAATCGCCTGCTCGACGCGTCGCGCGGCGGCCTGGTCGAGCCCGCGCCTCCGCGCGAGATCCAGCAGGCGCCGGCTGACCGCGACATAGAGATCCACCACGTCCGGCGGAGCGCCGGCCAGCGCCCGCGCGTGCCGGAGAATCGTGTCGGCGTCCCCCCGTGCCACTGGTCCCGTGAGCGCGGCCACCGGGCCGACCGTCGTGGCGTTCCCGGCGCTTGCACGGCAGAGGGGCGTCAACGCCTCGAGCGCGGCATCGGGTGCCACGCCCGCCTGCTCCATCAGCGTGATGGCCGCGTCCAGAAGCGCCGGCACCGCGTTGCCGGCCAGCGCAGCGGCCGCATGGTAGGCGGGGAAGCCGTCCGGCGCAACGTGCAGCGCGCGGCCGTTCAGCAGCGTCACGAGCGTCTCGGCCCAGGCGACGGCCGCCGGATCGCCGCCGACACCGAACGTGATGCCCTGCAGCCTCGCAGCGCCGAGCTCGGCTGACGGCAGGGTCTGCAGCGGATGGAGCACGCCGCACGCAGCGCCGGCAGTGCGGAGCGCGGCCAGCGCGTCCGGCCCTCGCGCGCCGCAGGTGTGCACGGCAACTCCCGTGCGCCACCCGGCCGCGGCCAGCTGCTCTCCCACGATCTCGATCGCCTCGTCCGACACGGCCACGATGAGATGAGACGCGAGCCCGGGCAGCTCCGCGTACGCCGCCGTGCGGACTCCGGCGCCCACGAAAGCGGCCGCCGCCCGAGCCCGCTCGGGATGCCGTGCCGCGACCGCCACGACCGGAGCGCCCCGTCCGCGGAGGGCCCGGCCGAGCGACTGGGCGACGGCGCCGCCGCCGACGATGGCGACCGGTTCCATCTCCTAAGTCTACGTCGAGTTGGTGAGGGCCAGCTGCCGCCGACCCGCGCCGCCGGGTAGGCTATGTACAATGCCGCCGGAGCCCCACACCATGACGATGCTGAAGCAAGGCTTGCCCCGCGGCGTTGTGCTGGCGTGGCTGTGCGTCTCGGCCTGCCTGGCGGCGTTCGAGCCGTCCGCAGCGCACAGCGCCGACGCGAGGCCCCTCCGCGTGGAGCGGCTGCGCACGGAGTACAGCGACAACCCGCTCGGCATCGACGCCCGGCGCCCGCGTCTGAGCTGGGAGCTTCGAAGCGACCGCCGGAACGTCCGGCAGTCGGCGTATCACATCCGCGCGGCGGCATCCGCTCGCGACCTGCAGGCGGGAACGCGCCTGCTGTGGGACTCGCGCCGTGTCGAGAGCGCGGAATCCATTCACCGCGAGTACGAGGGGCCGGCGCTGCAGTCGGGGCAGCGCGTCTACTGGCAGGTTCGCGTGTGGGACGCCGGCGGCGTCGCGTCTTCCTGGAGCGAGCCGGCGTGGTGGGAGATGGGACTGCTGGCGCCGGACGACTGGCGGGCGGACTGGATCGAGCCTGGCATTCCCGAGGACCCGAGGGTGTCCTCACAGCCGCCGGCGATGATGCGGCGCGAGTTCCAGGTGGAGGGCCCCGTCCGGTCGGCCCGCGCATACGTGACCGCCCTCGGCCTCTACGAGCTGCACTTGAACGGGCGCCGCGTCGGCGACGAGCTGCTCACGCCGGGCTGGACCAGCTACCGCTCGCGTCTCCAGTACCAGACCTACGACGTGACCGATCTCCTGCGCGGAGGCAGGAACGCCATCGGCGCGGTGCTCGGCAACGGGTGGTATCGAGGACGCGTGGGGTTCAGGAACCTTCGGAACGTCTACGGCGATCGTCTCGCACTGCTGCTGCAGCTCGAGATCACGTATCGCGATGGCCGGCGTGTTCTCGTCACGAGCGACCACGGATGGAAGGCCGCGACCGGCCCCATCCGCTTCTCGGAGTTCTTCGACGGCGAGACCTACGACGCCCGTCTGGAGAGGGCCGGCTGGTCGGAGCCCGGGTTCGACGACCGCGGCTGGACCGGCGTCGGTCGTGCCGCTCACTCGAAGACGCAGCTCATCGCCTCGATGGGACCGCCCGTCCGCCGGATGGGCGAGATTCGCCCGGTCGAGATCCTCCGGACCCCGGCCGGCGACACCGTCGTCGACATGGGGCAGAACCTCGTCGGGTGGGTGCGGCTTCGCGTCCGCGGCGAGGCGGGGCGGACCGTCACCCTCCGCCACGCGGAGGTGCTCGATCGCGATGGGAACTTCTACACGGAGAACCTGCGGCGCGCGCGCCAGCGCGTCGAGTACACGCTGAAGGGAGGAGCAGAGGAGATCTACGAGCCGCGCTTCACTTTTCAGGGCTTCCGGTACGTCGCCGTGGAGGGATATCCCGGCGAGCTCACGCCCGAGTCGCTCACCGGCATCGTCGTCCACTCCGACGTGCGTCCCGCCGGCGAGCTCACGACGTCACACCCGCCCATCAATCAGCTTCAGCACAACATCGTCTGGGGGCTGAAGGGCAACTTCGTCGACGTGCCGACGGACTGTCCGCAGCGCGACGAGCGGCTCGGCTGGACGGGCGATGCCCAGGTGTTCGCACGGACCGCGGCATTCAACGCCGAGGTGGCGCCGTTCTTCGCCAGATGGCTGAAGGATCTGGCCGCCGATCAGTACCGGAACGGCGCCGTCCCGTGGGTGATCCCCGACGTGGTGACGCAGCCGGACATGCCCGCTGCCGGATCGGCCGGGTGGGCGGATGCCGCCACGATCATCCCGTGGACGATGTACCTGTCGTACGGGGACAGGCGCGTGCTGGAGGAGCAGTATCCGAGCATGGTGCGATGGGTCGAGTACATGCGCGCACGCGCCGGACCGGATCGCATCTGGCAGGGCGCCGACTGGCATTTTGGCGACTGGCTGGCATTCGCGACCACGCGGTCCGACTATCCGGGCGCGACGACGGGGAAGGACCTGATCGCCACGGCCTTCTTCGCGCACTCCACGGCGATTACGGCGCGCGCCGCGCGGCTGCTCGGCCGCGAGGCCGAGGCCGGACGGTACGAGCAGGAGGCCGAGGCCGTCAGGGCGGCGTTCGTCACCGAGTTCGTCACGCCCGAGGGGCGCGTCGGCGAGAACACACAGACCGCTTACGTGCTCGCGCTGCACTTCGATCTGCTCCCCGATCCGCTTCAGGCGAAGGCCGCGGCCCGTCTGGCGGCCGAGGTGCGGCAGCGCGGACATCTGACCACCGGCTTTCTCGGCACGCCGTATCTGCTGCACGTGCTGACGCGGTACGGCTACCTGGACGAGGCGTACAGGCTCCTCGAGCGCGAGGAGTACCCCTCGTGGCTGTACCCGGTCACGAAGGGCGCTACGACCATCTGGGAACGGTGGGACGGGATCAAGCCGGACGGCACGTTTCAGGACGCCGGGATGAATTCCTTCAACCACTACGCCTACGGCGCGGTGGGCGAGTGGATCTATCGCGTGGCCGCGGGGCTGGAGATCGATCCGGAGTCGCCCGGCTACCGTCACGTGCTGATACAGCCGCGTCCGGGCGGGACGCTCACCTCGGTGAGCGCGTCACATGACTCCATGTACGGACGTGTCGCCTCGTCCTGGACAAAGGAGGGGGATCGCTTCGAGCTCGAGGTCGAGATCCCGCCGAATACGCGCGCAACCGTGCGTCTGCCGCACGCGCGCCTCGACACCGTGACCGAGGGAGGCCGGGCGGTTGCCGCCGCCGAGGGCGCGGGCTCTCCGCGGCAGGACGGCGACGCGGTGATCGTGGAGGTCGGGTCGGGCGCGTACCGCTTCGCGTATGCGATGCGGTAGGGCCGCCTGAAGGCGGCCCCCACAGGTCACCTGCGGCCCCTACATGGTCGCCCGTTTGCACGTGATCGAGGTTCCCGCGGAGCTCTTCGAGTCGATCGTCGTCTCGCCGTCCTCGACCGTCTTCAGGTGATCCAGGAACTCGCGAATGCCGGACTGCCGCATCGAGACGTTGTGGGCGGTGAAGCAGCCGCCCGGAGCCATCTTCGGCCAGAGCGCGGTGAAGTAGTTCGTGTACCACTCCTTGTCCGCATCGGAGAATACGAAGTCGATCGGACCCTCCAGCCGTGGCACAATCTGGTGCGCGTCGCCCAGCCGCGCGTCGATAAAGGCCTCGAGCCCGGCCTCACGAAAGTTCGACAGCGCCTCCCGGTGCCGCCGCTCGTCGATCTCGATCGTGATGAGGCGTCCTCCCGTCTTCGCGAGTGCCCAGGCGATCCAGATGCCCGAGTGGCCGGTCGAGGTCCCGATCTCGACGGCGCGCCGGAACCTGCGCTTCACGATCAGCTCGTGCAGCGTACGCCCGTCGACCTCCGGCACGTTGAGATCGCGCCACGTGCCCCGGCGCGAGTCGAGAAACGCCTGCACCTTCGTGTCGAGGTCTCCGGCAGGGGCAGACTGGCTTTGGACGGGCACGGTTGCGGCGGCGGCAGCGAGCACGAGCGCGGCGGCTCGGAGCATGGTCATGACCACTCCTCCCGGTTCCTGACCGGATACCATTCTCCCGACCTCGGTCGACTCCGCGCAACCTGAAAGGGCAGCATGGACGGGACGACAGCGCTTGGCCTGATAGCCGCGACCTGCACGACGATCGCGTTCCTGCCTCAGGTGATTCGAAACTGGCGGACGAAGTCGGTCGGCGACCTGTCGTTCGGCACCTTCGGGGTCTTCACCACGGGCGTCCTCCTCTGGCTGATCTACGGCGCCCTCATCCGCAACCTGCCCATCATCGTCTCCAACATCGTCACGCTGGCGCTGAATCTGATGAACCTCAGCCAGATGGTGCGGTATCGACGGCTGGCGCGGCAGCGCCAGGAAGGCTGAGGCGGACGCTTCGGAGCGCCGGGCATGGTAGATTCCCCGCTCATGGACGACGACGACGTGCGGCTGATCGCCGCATCGCACGACATCGCCAGCGCCATCGCGCGCCGTGACATCACGGCGCTCGCGGGTTTTCTCGCGCCGCGGTTCGTCTACCGTACGCCAGGGGGCGAGGCGCTCGAGGCGGAGGGCTTCCTGGAGAACGTCCGGCAGATCCCGGGTGAGATCCTCTTCGTCCGCGTCGAGCGGCTGGAGATCGACATCGAAGGGGACGCGGCCATCGTGAGCGGGATGCAGCACGCACAGGTGCGGATGGACGGCGCCGCCGTCGACGACGTGCGCTCGTTCGTGGACTTCTTCGTCCGGCTCGGGGGTCGGTGGGTCCTGCGCGCCGCCGTGGGGCTGCCCGCAGCGGTGTCTGACCGGACGCGCGCTGCGGAAGAGAGCTGATAGGAGAAAGGGAGAGGGCGACCGATCCGTCGCACCTCTCCCTGGTGTGCTTACCGGCCCGATGCCGGCTGCTCGGGACAGTCCCCGCCGACCTCGCGAATCGAGGTCACCTCGAACTCGGGAAGTTCGATCTGGTCCGGACCCATGCTCTGGTCGCCCGACGGCGTGCCCGTCGTGCCCCGCGTATCGCCAGCCTCCGCATCGACGCGGCCGGTCACTTCCACCCGCTTGCCGACCATCGACTGGAGCTTCTCGTCGTCGGCGTGTTCGAGCTTGAACATCTTGCCCGCCGACGTGCCGGTCGCACCCGTCGCACCCGTCGTGCTCTCGGTGCCCGTCGTGCCGGCCGTGCCCGTCTGCCCGCCGTGGCCGTTCACCGCGAGGATGTAGTCCTCGAGGACCCCGGCGCGCTCGGCGATGTTGGGTGAGCGGCCCGGCACGTCCTGCTCACGGTAGATGCAGCCGGTGAGCGTCGTGGTCTGGCCGGTCGTTCCCTGCATGCTGGTGTCCTGCTGCGTCGTCGTCGCAGGCTCATCCTGCTGCGTGGTCGATTCCGGCTGTGTCTGCTCGCTCCCGGTCGATCCGGGCTGCGTCCCCTGTGTGTCGTCGCCGTACGTCTGCGCGCCCGCAGCGGCGGTCGAGATCATCGCGGCCGCGGTCACGCCGATCAGATAACGCTTGAGCACGTGTAGCCTCCTGTATGGTTGACGTTGCCTGCCCAAGGGTGTGGTGCAATAGGGGCGCCAGCGTGGGCGCCCGCGGCCGGAACGGCTGTGGTCGGCGGACGACGCGCGCTCTCTGCCATGAAGCCCGCTCCGCCCGGCCGCCTGATCGACATCGGCACGCATCGCCTCCACATCAACTGTGCGGGCAGCGGCGCTCCGGCCGTGATCTTCGACGCGGCGCTCGGCGGCTCGTCGTTGAGTTGGGCGCTCGTGCAGCCGGGTGTCGCACGAGTGACGCGCGCCTGCGCGTACGATCGCGCCGGCTTCAGCTGGAGCGAGGCGGGGCCCTTCCCGCGTACGGCCGGCCGCATCGCCGGCGAGCTCCACACGCTGCTGCAGGCCGCCGGCGTTCCGCCGCCGTACGTCCTGGTCGGACACTCCTTCGGCGGGCTGGTGGTGCGCCTCTTCGCGCAGCGGCATCCCGACCTGACCGCGGGCCTCGTCCTGCTCGACCCCGCGCACCCGGAGCACTGGGCCGATCCCGCGGACAAGGAGCGCGTGTCGATCGATCGTGGCGTGCGCCTCTGCCGGCAGGGAGCGTGGGCCGCCCGGCTCGGGGTGGCACGGGTCGTGGCGTCGCTGGCCGGACTCGGTGCGCTGAGGCCCGCACGCGCGCTGGCTGCCCTGGTCAGCCGCGGGGGGCTGCGGCGCGAGGACGAGAGCATCCTCGCACCTGCGTGGAAGCTGCCGCCCGACATCCGGCGGCCGCTGCGGCGCTTCTGGACGGAGGAGAAGTTCTACGCCGCGCTCGGCAGCCAGATCGAATCGATCTGCGAGAGCGCGCGCGAGGTGGCGGCGACCGGGGAGTCCGGCTTCGGCGATCGTCCGACGGTCGTGATCTCGGCGGGGAACGCGGACGAGGATCGCCTCCGGCTGCAGGAGGCGCTGGCCGCAAAGTCGTCGCGCGGCCGCCACGTCATCGCGGAAGGCAGCGGACACTGGATCCCGCTCGACAGGCCGGAGGTGGTCGTCCGCGCGATCGAAGAGGTGGTCGAGGCGTGCCGCCGTTGAATCGGCCCGGCTTGTTCCGCCGCCCGACTTGGGGGTAATGTTCCTCTGCTCGGCGCCTGGCGGCGGGACTCCCGGGACCGCCGGACGCGGATTGTTGGTCCGCCGGCCCCGCGTCAGGCGCGCTGAGCCGGAGGATGCCATGCGTTGCCTGCTCGTTCCTGTTTTCGCCTGTTCCCTTGTCGCGGCTTCCGCCGCCGCCCAGGACCATCAGCACCAGAACCACCAGCACCATCACGACACGGCCGGCGACGCGCTCGGCACCGTGAGCTTCGCGACGACGTGCCGCGCGGACGTGAAGGATGCGTTCGAGCGCGGCATCGCGTTGCTGCACTCGTTCGGGTACGACGAAGCGCGGGATGCGTTCAAGGGCGTGGCCGAACGCGATCCGGCCTGCGGCATCGCGCACTGGGGCGTGGCCATGACCTACTACCACCCGCTCTGGGCGCCGCCGACGCCGGACGAGCTCGCCGCGGGCCGCGCGGCGGCCGAGCGGGCGGCAGCCGCCGGCGCGAAGAGCGACCGCGAGCGCGGCTATATCGAGGCGATCGGCGCGTTCTTCAGCGGCGCGGACACGCCGTACGCCGCGCGCGCCAAAGCCTATACCGCGGCGATGGAGCGCGTCGCATCGGCGAACCCGGCCGATGACGAGGCGCAGATCTTCTTCGCGCTCGCCCTCCTCGGGACGGCGTCGCCGAACGACACCACCTACGCACAACAGAAGCGCGCGGCCGCGATCATGAACCCCATGGTGGCGCGGCTGCCGCAGCATCCGGGCATCCTGCACTACACGATCCACGCCTTCGACGTCCCCGCGCTTGCACCGCTGGCGCTCGACGCGGCCCGCAGCTACGCGAAGGTCGCGCCGGCTTCGCCGCACGCGCTGCACATGCCGTCGCATATCTTCACGCGGTTGGGACTGTGGAAGGAGTGCATCGAGTCGAACCGCGATTCGGCCGAGGCGGCGCGCGCGCAGGCCTCGAAGCATCCCGGCGCGGCCTCGTTCAACGAGCTGCACGCCCTCGACTACCTGGCGTATGCGTATCTGCAGCTTGGAGATGACGAATCGGCACGCCAGGCGGTGGATCGCGTCGAGCAGGCGACGCAGTTCGACGAGGCGAACGTGGCGGCCGCGTACGCCGCAGCGGCCGCGCCGGCGCGCTACGCGCTCGAGCGCCGCGACTGGAAGGCGGCAGCGGCCCTCCGGATTGCGCCGGTCCTGCAGCCGCTCGAGCGGCTCACGTACGTCCGCGGCGTCACCTATTTCGCCAATGCCATCGGCGCCGCGCGCAGCGGCGATGCGGGCGCGGCCCGTGCCGCGGTCGCCGAGCTCGGAAAGCTGCACGCCGTGCTCGCGAAGGCGCCGCCGGCGGGGCCCTACGACTGGGCCGGCCAGGTGGAATCGATGCACCTCGCCGCGCAGGGCTGGACGGCGTTCGCCGAAGGACGGAAGGACGAAGCGGTCGCGCGGCTGACGAAGGCCGCCGAGAAGGAGGAGCTCGTCGGCAAGCACCCCGTGACTCCCGGGTCCGTGCTGCCCGCCCGCGAGCTGCTCGGCGATCTGCTGCTCGAGCTGGACCGTCCGGCCGATGCGCTCGCGGCCTACGAGCGATCGCTCGAGGACGCGCCGAAGCGCCTGAACACGCTGGCAGGCGCCGTTCAGGCCGCCCAGGGAGCGGGCGATCGCGAGCGCGCGCGGCGTTACGCGGCCGAGCTGGCGGCGCTCTGCGGCGATTGCACGCGGCCGGAGGCGCAGCGGGCCAAGACCGTGGCCGGCGCGCTCTGATCGCGCCCCGGACCGATGGCCGGCCGGCGCGCGCCGCCGGCCATCACGTCCGATCCGCATCACGTGACCCCGATGCCGTTCACGCTGGCCAGCCCGTTGACGCCGATGCCGTTCGCGCTCACCAGCTCCGCCTTCGCGGAGGGGCAGCCGATCCCGCGCCGCTATACCTGTGACGGCGAGAACGTGTCGCCGCCGCTTTCGTGGAGCGGCGCGCCCGCAGGGACGCTCAGCTTCGCGCTGCTGATGGACGATCCCGACGCGCCGCGCGGCACGTTCACGCACTGGCTCGTGCACGACATCCCGCGTGACGCGACCCGGTTCCCGGAGGGCCTCCCGCACGGGCAGGCCGGGCGCATGCTCGCCAACGACTTCGGCCGAGCGGCCTACGGGGGGCCGTGCCCGCCGCAGGGCCACGGCCCCCATCGCTACCGGTTCACCCTCTACGCGCTCGACATGCCGGTGATCCGGGTCCGCGGCGGCGAGCGCGCCGGCTTCGACGCGGCGGTGCGCTCGCACATCCTCGACTCCATCACGCTCACCGGCATCTACGAACGGAAATAGCGGGACTCGCCTGTCGCGTCACGCGGCGGGCGGGCGCGGCACGCCATCGGCGGGCGCGCCCGTGCGTGGGGTGCGGCTCACGGTGGGTCGCGGCCCGCGAACGAGCTTGTGGAGCTCGTTGGCGGCGAGCACCGTGCTGGCCATGAGCACGATGCGGATCCAGACGGCGGGCTCCAGCGGCTCCACGCGCAGGATGAGCTGCGTCGGCGCCCAGTAGAGGGCGGCCACGTGGACGAGGAGCGCTGCCGCGGTCCCTGCGAAGAGAAACGGATTCGAGAACGGGCTCTTCGCAAAGACGGAGACGTGCTCGGAGCGCGAGTTGCCCACGTGGAACATCTGGTACAGCACCATCGTCGTGAGCGCGACGGCCTGCGCGCGCGACAGCGACGAGCCGGCGTCCAGCTCCCAGCGGAAGAGGGTGAGCGTGCCGGCCGCCATCACGAGGCCGGTCACGAGCGTGCGTTCCCATAGCAGCGCCGACATCACGCCTTCCCCGCGGGGGCGCGGGGGGCGGTCGATGATCCCCGGATCTCCGGGCTCGAACGCCAGGGCGACGTCCTGGAGCCCGTTGGTGACCAGGTTCAGCCAGAGCAGCTGCGCGGCCACCATCGGCAGCGGCCAGCCGGCCGCCAGCGCGGCGAGAATCATGATGACGCTGGCCGCGCCGGTGGAGACGAGGAAGAACGTCACCTTCCGGACGTTGTCGAAGGTGACGCGCCCTTCCTCGACCGCCGCGTAGATGCTCACGAAGTTGTCATCGGCCAGGACCATGTCGGACGCTTCGCGTGCGACGTCGGTCCCGCCGCGGCCCATCGCGATCCCGATGTCGGCGGCTTTCAGCGCCGGCGCGTCGTTCACCCCGTCGCCGGTGACTGCGACGGTCTCGCCGGTGTCCTTGAGCGCCTGAACGACGCGGAGCTTGTGCTCGGGAGCGACGCGCGCGTAGATCGACACGGAGGGCACCCGCCGGCGCAGTTCCTCGTCATCGAACTGCTCGAGATCCACGCCGGTCAGCGGCTCCTCGCCCGGCGCGGCGATCCCCAGCTGTGCGCCGATGGCCAGCGCGGTCTGCGCATGATCTCCCGTGATCATCGCGACGCGGATGCCGGCTCGCTGGCAGCCCCGGATCGCGTCGGCGACGCCCGCCCGCGGCGGATCCCACATCCCCTGCAGGCCCAGGAACGTGACCGCCTCGGGCGGCGGCATCACCCCGGCCTCCGGAGCACCGGGCAGCGGCCGGTACGCCATGCTCAGCACGCGCAGCCCGCGGCCCGCCATGTCCCTGGCCGCGTGCAGCACGGCGCCGCGGTCGAGCGGACGTTCCCCGCCGGCCGTGAGCATCTGCGACGACATGGCGAGGACGCGCTCGGGCGCGCCCTTGACGAAGAGCAGGACGCGATCGCCCAGGCGCCGGACGCTGGCCGAATACTGGCGATCCGGCTCGAAGGGCAGCTCTTCGAGCACGGCGTAATCGGCGCGCAGCGCCGCTGGCTCGAGCCCGGCGTGCGCTGCGGCGACCAGCAGCGCGGCCTCCGTCGGGTCCCCGTGCGTCTCGAGGCCGCCGCTCTCGTCGCGGTACAGCTCCGCCTCGTTGGTCAGGACGCCGGCCGACAGCGTCAGGCGCAGCGGTTCGGGAAGTCCCGGGATGCCGGCCGCGGGCGCCGGCGAGGGCCGATCCTCCTCGCGCGGCGGTTCCCAGACGCGGCCGTCGCTCCACACCTCGCGGACGGTCATCCGGTTCTCGGTCAGCGTGCCGGTCTTGTCGGACCCCACGATGGTGGTGCTGCCGAGCGTCTCCACGGCCGGCAGGCGCCGCACGATGGCGTTCCGCCGCGCCATGCGCCGGACGCCGAGTGCGAGCGTGATCGTGAACACGACCGGCAGCCCTTCGGGCACGGCGGCCACCGCCAGCGCCACGGCGACCATGAACATGTGCGTGGCCGGCTGGCCCAGCAGCACCCCCATCCCGAACGCCAGGACAGCGGCGACGCCGACGGCGATCCCGACCACCCGCGCGAACTGGTTCATCCGCACCTGCAGCGGCGTGTCCGGCTCGCCCTCGGCGCGGACGGATTGGGCAATTGCGCCGAGCTCCGTCCGGAGTCCCGTCGCCGCGACGTAGCCGCGGCCGCGGCCGCTGGCCACCACGGCGCCCATGTAGGCCATGTTGGTGCGATCGGCCAGCGGCAGATCCGGGCGGTCCAACGGCTCGCGGCGCTTCGTCACGGGCAGCGACTCGCCGGTCAGCAGCGATTCGTCGATCCGCAGCGCCGTCGTGGCGAAGAGCCGCAGATCGGCCGGCACCCTCGTGCCGGACTCCAGCAGCGTGACGTCGCCCACGACCAGATCCCGGCCGGCGATCTCCCATTCGCGGCCGTCGCGAATCACGCGGGCGCGCGGCGCCATGAGCTGCATCAGGGCGCGTACCGACTGCTCGGCGCGCCGCTCCTGCGTGAACCCGATGAGGGCGTTGAGGCCGAGGACGACCGCAATCACGCCCCCGTCGATGTACTCGCCGAGCAGGAACGTGACGACGGCCGCTGCGAGCAGGATGTAGATCAGCGGGCTGGTGAACTGGTGCAGCAGCACCGCCAATGCGCTCGCGGCGGGCGGCTCCGGCAGCTGGTTGGGTCCGTCCCGCTCGAGACGGCGGCGGGCCTCCGCCGTAGAGAGACCCTCGGGACCGCTGCGCAGCGCGTCCGCGACGTCCTCTGGCGGCCGCACGTGCCAGGGGTGCTCCGCTACCGCCGGCGGCGGGCCGGGCTCGCGGGGGGTCGGCGTCACGAGCTCGCGCCTCCGCGCGGCGCGCCAGGACGCCCGTCCGCATCCTGCAGCATCTGCTCGGCGCGGACCTCGTTGACGAGGGGCTCCCCCGACTCGAATGCGCGGACGTTGTCGAGTGTGGTCTCGGCGAGGCCCGCCAGCGCTTCCCGGGTGAGGAATCCCTGGTGCGAGGTGATGAGCACGTTGGGGAAGGTCAGGAGCCGCGCGAGCGTGTCGTCCTGCAGGACCTCGTCGGACAGGTTCCGGAAGAAGACCCCTTCCTCGACCTCGTACACGTCGAGTCCTGCCGCGCCCACGTGTCCACGCTTCAGGCCTGCGATGAGCGCGCGCGTATCGAGCAGCGCGCCGCGTCCCGTGTTGATGAGCATCACGCCCTTCTTCATCTTCCCCAGGGCGGCCGCGTTGATCATGTGGTGCGTCGACGGCGTCAGCGGGATGTGCAGCGAGATGATGTCCGCCTCGCGGTAGATCGTCTCGAGATCGGTGTATTCGAGCCCGACCTCCGCGGCGAGCCGTTCGTCGGGGAACCGGTCGAAGGCGAGCACGCGGCAGCCGAACCCGCGCAGGATGCGCGCGACGATGGCGCCGATCCGCCCCGTGCCGAGGACGCCTGCCGTCTTGCCGTTCAGGTCCATCCCGACGAGGCCGTCCAGGGAGAAGTTCGCCTCGCGGACGCGGTTGTAGGCGCGGTGGATCCGGCGGTTGAGCGTCAGGAGCAGGGCGATGGCGTGCTCGGCGACGGCGTGGGGCGAGTAGGCCGGGACGCGGACGACGGGGAGGTGCAGGTCGGCGGCGGCCTCGAGGTCGACGTGGTTGTAGCCGGCGGAGCGCAGGGCGATCAGGCGGACCCCTTCGGCGTGCAGGGCCGCGAGGGCGGGGCGATCGAGGCGGTCGTTCACGAAGGAGCAGACAGCCGGGAAGCCGGCGGCGAGCGAGACGGTGTCGCGGGTGAGGCGCGGCTCGAAGAAGGTCAGGTCGTGGTGGAATCGGGTGTTCGCGGCGGTGAACGCGTCCCTGTCGTAGGGGTGGGTGTCGAAGATCGCGAGCCTCATCTCCCCGAGTGTACTGGCTCCGTCCCCGGTCTGACCCCGGTCTGACCCCGATCCGACGCCAGCAGCACCTGCTCATAGGACGAGGCGGAGAGGGTGGTGGTGAAGGACGCGGCGCGGAGACGGCCGGCGGCGCTCAGCGCCGCGGACGCCGCCGGATCCTGCAGCAGTTCCACGATCGCCTCCGCCAGCGCCGGCGCATCCTCCGGCGGCACGAGCACGCCCCCGCCCGCCGACAGCACCTCGGGCGTGCCGCCCGCCGCCGTCGCCACCGCCGGCACCCCGGCCGCCATGGCCTCCAGCAGCGCGATCGGCAGCCCCTCGCTTCGCGATGGCAGCGCAAAGACCTGAGCCTCGCCCAGCCGCTGGCGGACCCGCCCGGCATCGAGCTGACCAGCGAACTCCACCGCCCCCGCGATCCCGAGATCCGCCGCGAGCGCCTCGAGCACGTTCCGGTACCCGCCTTCGCCGACCACGACGAGACGCGCGCCCGCGACGCGAGCGAGCACGAGGCGAAAGGCACGCAGCAGGACATCGTGCCCCTTGACGGGATCGAGCCGTCCGACCGACAGCACCACCGGCTCGCGGGCCCGCAGGTCACCGGCGGCGACCGGTGTGCTCCAGAAGTCGACGTCGATCCCGTTGGGGATGATGTGCACCCGAGCCGAACTCACGCCCGGATATGCCCGCAGACGCGAAGCCGTGAGCCGAGACACGGCAGTAATCGCATCGGCCCGCGGCAGGATTCGCGGCAGCAGCGGCGCATCCTCCGGCTGCGTGCGCAGGATGTCGCTGCCGTGGAACGAGAGCACCAGCCGGTACCGGAAGAAGCGCTTGAGCCACGCGAAGTAGAGCGCCTCTCCCGTGACGTAGTGCACGTTGACGACGTGGGGCCGGAGCCTGAGGAGCGCGATGGAGAGGCGGAGCAGCGCGCGCGCGGCCCACGCCGTGGAGCGCGGCGCCGGAAACCGTCCGCGCATCACGAGCGGTCTCGAGGGCAGCGTCACATCCCCCGTGCCCGAAGGGGCCGGAAACGCCCATGCCGTCGTGACGCGGTGCCCGCGGGATCGCAGATGGCGCGCCAGCCACGCCACCACCCCCTGGACGCCGCCTTCGTCGGCAGGGTTCACGCGCGCGTAGAGCAGGACGCGGCGGGACATGCGCTACTCGAGCGCGGCGTGGTGCCGCACCCACCGCACGTGCTCCGCACGCGGCAGCGCCGCATGCATCAGCGTGGCGATCGTCATGCGCGACAGCGGCGCCTCCAGCACGGCCTGCAGCGCGAGCCGGCGCGCCGCGCGCCGATCGGGAGCCTCGCCCAGCAGGGTCCGGCGGACGCTCTCGCGCAGGAACAGGTGCGCGACGCCGGCCCGCCGCATCTCGGCCGCGTGCTTCCGGTAGAACCACCACCGTGCGTCGGTGTTGGCGGGCACGTCGAGCGACTTGCGCGCGACGGCGCGCGCGTCGTGGTAGCGGATCAGCGGCGCCTCGATGAAGTCGATGTCGAAGAACCGCGCGAGCCGCACCCAGTAGTCGTAGTCTTCGATCGCCGGAATCTCCTCGTCGAAGAACCCGATGGCCGCGACCACGGCACGGCGAATCATGACGCCGGACGTACCGTGGATGAGGTTCGACAGCAGGAGATCGCGGTACACATGGCCCCGTCCGCCGGGGACGGTGCTCCACCGGCGGCCGGAGCCGTCCTCGTTCAACACTCCGCCGTAGAGCAGGCCCACCCGCTCCGGCAGCTCGCCGAACCGGCGTACCTGCTGCGCCAGCTTCCCGGGCAGCCACTCATCGTCGGAGTCCAGGAAAGCGATGAGGTCGCCTCGCGCCTCGCGCAGCCCCCGGTTCCGCGCGGCGCTCACGCCGGCGTTGCGCGGCTGGCGCAGGTAGCGCACCCGCCGATCGGCACAGCCGGACACGACGTCCCGGGTGCCATCGGTCGAACCGTCATCCACGACCAGCAGCTCGAAGTCCTCGTAGGTCTGGGACAGCGCGCTCCGCAGGGCACGGCCCAGGAGCCCGGCCCTGTTGTAGGTCGGCAGGATGGCGCTCACGCCCGGACGGTGCGGTGCGCCAGAAACGCGTGTCGCCCGCGGCGCGGAGCCGGTCGAGCCCAGCACCTGGGCGGCGCGATCGAGCCCGTACCGAATCTCCAGAGACGTGGCGCCTGGCGGCGCGGACGCGTCCCTCCGTCCGCCGCGCAGGCGGCCGTTCAGGCGAGACCAGGCCGCGGGCCCGTACTGCGACCTGAGTTCACGCGCTCTGAGCGCGAGATCGTCGTGTCGGCCGCGGGCGTCCGTCTCCACCTGCGCCAGCGCGGCGGCAATCGCCGCGCGATGGCGATCGAGGCGGCCGTCCTGCTCGAGGAGCGCGGCGATCTTCTCGATGGTGCGGATGCGGCTGCCGAGCCCGTCCGCGGTCAGCCGCCGCACACTCATCGACGGCTCGTCCGCCGGCCGGCGCCGGTAGTACCCGGCGCCGGCGCGCCCCTCAGTCAGCCGGACCCCCAGCGCGAGCGCCCGCATCATGAGGTCGCCGTCCTGGTTCACCAGCGCCAGCTCGTCCCACCGGCCGGCGCGCTCGAACGCCTCGCGCGACCACAACACCGAGCAGGGCGGGTGGTACCAGCCGTTCAGCCAGGCGCTGAGCGCGTCCTGATCGGGATGGCGCGGGGCGCAGGACGGCGGCCGCTCGACCCAGCCATCGCCGGACTGCTCCAGGCGGAACCACGGGCAGATCGCCATGCCGCCCGGCGCGCCGGCGAGCGTCTCTTCGAGGGCGCCGATTGCGTCCGGGCGCAGGACGTCGTCGGCGTCCAGGAACATCAGCGCGTCGCCGGTGGCCGCGAGCGCCCCGAGGTTGCGAACCCGCGGCGCACGGCCGCACGGCGCGGAGAGCACACGTACGAGGGAAGGCTCGGCCGCCTCGAAGCGCTGCGCGATCGCCAGGCTCCCGTCCTCCGACCCATCGTCGACGACGAGAATCTCGTCGGGCAGCCGATGCTGGTCGAGCGCGGACCCGACGGTCTGGGCCAGATACGGCTCCGCGTTGCGGCACGGGATCACGATGGAGATTCTCATGACGCGAACCGCCCGCACGGTGCGCCGGTCCGCTCGCGTACCCGGTCGAGCACGTCACGCACCGTGTCCGCCTCGACGCGAAGGTCCCGATCGAGCGGATGCCCCTCGCCGACGCCTTCGCCGGCCGCCAGCCAGTAGTGGTGTCCGAGCGCGGACGCCAGCGCATAGAAGTTCGGGTTCGGGAACGTCAGGTCGGCGATCTCGATGACGTGGATTCCGGGCTGGCAGAACAGCATGTTCGTCAGGCCGGCGCCGTGCGGCGCGGCGAGGATCGCCGTCTCGCGCATCAGCGAGACCTGCTGGTCGGAGCCGAGCGCCTCCATGTGCACCCGCTCGAAGCCGTCGCGCTCGAAGAGGCGCCAGATCGCGTCCTCCTCGACCAGCCGCCGCCGGGCTGCCAGGGAGCGGCTGATGAACACACGCCGCCATGGCGCTTGCGATCCGGATGCGCGCGACGCTCGGGCCGCCAGGCGCAGCAGCTCCGGGCGGAACCGGTCGGTGCCGACCAGGGTCAGCTCGTCGACGAGAAGCGGCCGTGCCGGATCGAAGGTGTCGAAGGCGGAAGGGTCGAGCCCGACGACGCGAAGCGAGCCGTCGATTGCGGGCGTCCGCTCGCGGGGGAGCAGTACGTCCTCCAGGCCGCCGCGTTCGCGCAGCAGCAGCAGCTTGGGCAGGTGCGCGGTGAGCCAGTGCGAGTGGTTGTGGTAGACGCGCTCCACGATCCATGTGGCCGTCCGGCGCCGCGCGGGGGCCGGCGACCGGCGCAGGACCTCGGCGTGGCGGGGACGGAAGCGCAGCTCGCGTACGTCAAGGCCGCGTCCGTCGGCCGTCACGATCGCCGGGTAGAAATCGTTGCCGCGTGCCGGCTCGCGGTACCAGACGACCCGGCAGTCCGGCAGCGTCGCGATGAACGTCTCGCCGCTCGTCCGCGCGGGAACGTCGCGGAAGGAGAATCCCCACCAGCCCCGGTCGCCCGGAAGATCCTCGCGCGCCGCGATGTTGCAGGGGAGCGGGTTGTCGGCGGCGGCGGCGGGGTGCACCGTTTCGTAGCGGCCGGCCCGCGGCGCCCCTCCGTGGCGGGCGAAGTACTGGGAGACACTCTCGACCGGCACCCACCGGTAGCCGAGCCACGCGGGTGGTACGCCCCCCTGAACGCTGATCCAGCCGGCCCGGTCGCAGGCGTTCCGCAGCGCCTGCATCATTCGCGTTCGCATCCGAGCTCCGCCCTGATGAACAGCGCGTCGCAATAGCCCAGCACCTCCGGCCGGCAGCCGTCAGCCGTCCGCCTGGACCAGTCGCCCGGCACGCGGGCGCGCGTTCGACACTGGTTGTAAAGCCCGTACAGGTAGTACCCGCGCTCCGCCATGTGCGCGCGCGCCGTCTCGAACGGCAGGAACGGGCGGTCCATCTGATCGACGCCGACCTCCACCTGAACGATCGCGATCCGCGACGCGCGCAGCGCGCGCTCGGCGCCGTGCAGCACCTCGAGCTCGTAGCCTTCGGTGTCGATCTTCAGGAAGTGAACGAAGTCGAGGTTCTCCGCGTCCAGCACCTCGTCCACGGTCGACACCGGCACCGTCTCGGTGCCGGTGGAGGCGCCGGTCCAGCGCGGGGAGAACGAGTCCATGGAATGCACGTCGTTCAGGTAGATCGTGCCCGCTCCCGGAGCCGCGCCGAGCGCGAGCCGGAACGTGCGGACGTTCGGCAGGTGCGCCGTGCGCTCCATCAGCGTGCGATAGGTGGACGAGACCGGCTCGAAGGCGTAGAAGCGCGGGCCGGAGAGATGATCCTGCAGGCGCAGGATCGTGCGCCCGTCGTTGGCGCCCACGTCGAACACCACGTCGCGGCTCGACCACGCGCGGATCTGCCGCAGCGCGGCGTCTGCGTGCTGGTTCGGCGCCGGCGGCGTTCTCGAGATGCTGACGCCCAGCGAGCGCTCGACCAGCCCCCTCACGCGCGAACCGATGGTCCGGTGCGGAACCGCCCCCGGTGAAGGAACCCGGGAAGTCTCACCCATCTGTCCTCCTCACCGGCAACCCGTCGCCGTCGCGCGCCGGGCGGCCGGCGCGGTCCATCCCCCGCGGGGCCTCACCACGCCGAGCTGACGGGCGCGCCACGCGATCTGCTCGAACATCGGCTCCCAGTCGGAGGCGTGCGCGCGCTTCAGCGCGCCGTACCGCTGTGCGATGCGCCTCCGCAGGTCCCCGTCCTGCAGCATGCCCGCGATCTGCCCGATCGCCTGTTCCGGTTGGAACGCAGCCAGCGGCACGGCGTACTCCCGCAGATCGAGGCGCGCGAAGAAGTCGTCGCACTTCGCGTCGTACGAGAGCAGGAGGCACGGCACGCCGTGATCCAGCGCGAGGATCGTGGGGTGCAGCCGCATGCTGACCATCGCATCGAACTGGCCGTAGAGGTGCTTCAGGGCCGACGGGTTGGTCACTTCCACGTCGAGGAGCACCGAGCCCGGCGTGCGCATCCGCGTCTGGAGTATCCGTGCCACCTCAACGTCGGTACGCTTGTTCGGCTGCGGATTGTGGTCCGTCGAGAGGAAGAACACGTCGGCGAGATCGCGTTGAACGTGGTCGAGCACGCGTGCCAGGCCGGTGAGCACGTGGTCGCGGGTCCGGAGGGCTTCCGTGTAGGCCGGCTGGTAGTCGCGCGCGCAGACGACCAGGCGCGGCCGTCCGGATCGCGCGTGAATCCGCCGCTCGATCGCCGCGTACGAGGCATCGGGCCTGGAGGCGAGGAAGACCGCCGCATCCGTGGACTCGACGACACGCGTGGCGGCGCCCAGCGCATCCAGCGCCGGCCGGGAGAACGCGTCGCGCACGAACACGATGTCGTAGCAGCTGAGCGCGCGCCGGCAGAGCGGCGCCATCCAGAGGCGCTCCGGATACCGCCAGGCGAAGGGCCCGCAGCTCACGCCCACGTGGTAGAGCCGGCAGCCGTGGCCGCGCGCGGCTTCGAGGAACAGCCACCGCTCGAGCGTCTTGCGGCGATCGAGCATCCGGTCGTTCCAGTTCGGCCCGCCCTGGAGCACGACGGCGGCGCATCCCCGCAGGGCATCGCGAATCTCGGCGTACACGGCGCGCGGCAGCGTGCGGGCGCCGCCGGTGGCTCGAAGGTCCGCCAGCAGGCGATGGAGCCGGAAGGGCAGCGCGGGCGTGCGCAGCGCCGGCGCCGGAACCGGCGGGAGCGCCGTCCGCACCTGGTCGTCGTCGTCGAGCTCGGGAAGCGCGCCGAAGACGTCCGGCCTCGGCGTGAGCACCCGGATCGGGAGCCCCGCACGCGACTTCAAGGCGTGCAGGATGCTCTGGCCGATGGCCGCGTCGCCGATGGTCGGCGCAATGCCCGAGAAGCAGAGAAACGGTCCTTCGTTCACCGGTGCGGCCCTCCGTCGCGGTTGCGGGTCAGCGCCCCGGCTCCGGCACGATCCACCGGTGCCGCGGCACGAACACGCCGGAGCCCTGGTGCGGGGTGAGCGATCGTCCATCGAGCGACCCGTACTCGACGTCGAAGGTGAGGGCGCTGTCGACGTGATCCTCGAGCACGGAGCCGGACAGGATCGCAGCGTTGATGCGGTACTGGCCGGGAACGAGCGTCAGCTCGGGAATCTCGCAGACGAACTCCCGGCCGCCGCCGACCCGGTCCGACGGTGCGTGCGCCACGCTCGTCAGCCGGCAGATCGTGCCGTTCACGTGCGAGTAGATGGTGAAGCGGCACGCGAGGTGGGGGAGCCACTCGCTCAGCTCGAACCGCACCCGGGCGGGCCGGCCGTAGATGAGCAGGCCCGCGGCATCCTCGTGCCCCTCGCTGCAGATCGCCGCGCTCACCATCCGGGTGCGCCCGCGTCCCCGCCTGTCGGTGCGCCGCGCGAGGTCGAGCTCTCCCTGCCCGGCGACGGTCTTCAGGTAGGTCTTCACCGCCTCGATCGGCGTGCCCTCGGCGATCAGCCGCCCCGCGCGCAGCACGAGCGCGCGGCCGCACATGCGCTGAATGGACCCCATGTTGTGGCTCACGAACAGGATCGTGCGCCCTTCGCTCGACGCCTCCTTCATCTTCGCGAGGCACTTGCGCTGGAACCCCGCGTCGCCGACCGCGAGCACCTCGTCGATGATGAGCACCTCGGGATCGAGGTGCGCGGCGACGGCGAACCCGAGCCGGACGTACATGCCGCTCGAGTAGCGCTTCACCGGCGTGTCCAGGAAGCGCCCCATCTCCGAGAACGCCACGATCTCGTCGAACTTCGCCGCGATCTCCCGGCGCGTCATGCCGAGAATGGCTCCGCTCAGGAAGATGTTCTCGCGCCCGGACAGCTCGGGATGGAAGCCCGTGCCGACCTCGAGCAGGCTGCCGACGCGTCCCCGGTACCACGCGCTGCCCGAGGTGGGGTCGGTGATGCGGCTCAGGATCTTCAGCAGCGTGCTCTTGCCGGCGCCGTTCTGGCCGATCAGGCCGACGACTTCCCCCTGCTTCACCTCGAAGCTCACATCGTCGAGCGCCCAGAGATCGCGATCCGCCGACGAGGGCCGGCGGCCGCTGCGCAGGCGGCGCGTCATGCGGTGCACGGCGTCGCTGACCGCATCGCGGAAGTCTCCCTGTCCCTGCGGCCCCTTGCCGAGGCGGTAGCGCTTGGAGAGGCGATCGACGCTGATGGCGACATCCGGCATGGCGTTCGGGTCTCAGGTGACGTCGGCGACCTGGCGCTCGGCGCGCGCGAAGTAGAACAGCCCGAAGAGCAGCAGCGCCGACGACAGCGCGAGCGAGCTGGCGAGCGCCCACACGTCGAACGGAAGGCCCATCACGGCGGCGCGATGCGCCTGGACGAAGCCCGCCGCCGGGTTGAAGTGCATCAGCCAGGCGAGGTGCTCGGGCAGGATCTCGACCGAGTAGATCACCGGCGTCACGAAGAAGAGCAGCTGCGTGAAGACGGGCAGCACGTGCTGCAGGTCGCGATAGTTGACGGTGATGGCGGCGACGATCAGTCCCACCCCCAGCGCGGGGATTGCGCAGCCGGCCAGCAGCACGGGCGAGAGCAGCAGGCGCCATGACGGCTCGACACCCGAGGCCGGATCCGCCGCGTACCAGCCGACGAGGCCGGCCATGAGCAGGAACACCATCGCGGTGTCGACCGCCGGCTTGCCGAGAGCCGAGAGCGGCAGGACCAGACGCGGGATGTAGATCTTGCGGATGATCGCGGCGTTGGTGATCAGGCTGTTGCTCGATCCGTCCAGGGTCATCTTGAAGAAGTTCCAGACGATCTGCCCGGTCAACGCGAACAGCGGGTACGGCAGCTCGCGGCCGGCCGCCCGGTTGATGCGGTCACCGACGCCGAGCGCGTTGCCGAAGAACACCGTGAAGACCAGCACCTGTGCGACGGGCACGACCAGCGCCCAGGCGAAGCCGAAGAACGTCTGCTTGTAGCGGACCTTGACGTCGCGGACGGTGAAGATCCACAGCAGGTCCCTGGCGCGCCACAGCTCGGCCAGATCGACGGCCTGCCAGCCGCGGCGCGGCCTGATCTGCGTGAGGCGCGATGCGGCCTCCGCCCGCTCGGAGTGTCCCCGGCGCGCGCGCCGGCCGGAAGCCCGGCTGCGCGGAGTGCCGGCGGTCTGGGCCGGGTCGCGAGGCGGCCCGGCTGGAGCTGAGGGAATCAGTGTTTCCATTCGCGTCGGCGCGTCACGCGCAGGGCACGCTTCGCTCGACAGGCCGTGTCTGCAAGGTGGACGCCAAACCGCTGAGCCGAAAGCTCTGCCGGGTTCGACCGGATTGCGACGGGGAGACCGATGAGGGGTGCCTCGCCTGCCGGCCGCGCGGAAGGCGCCGGCACACGATGGGCAAGCGCGGACTACACCCCGGTTGCGGGGGACGGGTCGGCGTGTCCGGAGCGGCGTCAGCCGGTCAGAAGAGCGGACCCGCCTCGGACTTCAGCAACGCGCGCCGGACCATCGGGACGGGCGGGCCGCCGTAGGTGAGCATGAGGTCGTGGAACTCGCGCCAGGCCTTTCGCCCGCCGCGCGATGCCGCCCAGTCGTCGCGGAGCCGCCGGATCATCAGCTTGCCCATCGTGTAGTTGAGATAGGCCGGATCGTACGTGCCGCGAGCCGCCTGCTGGCGGGCGGTGCCCGGGTCGGCGTAGGCGTCCTCGCGGAACAGGCGCTCCGATTCCTCGACGCTCATGCCCCGCGCGTGAAGCCCGATGGCCGACAGGAAGCGGACGTTCCGGAGCAGGGCGTTGGTCAACTGCCCGACGTGCGTCTCCGCATCGCCGTCGCCAAGCCCCATCTCCCACATCATCTCTTCGGTGTAGTGGGCCCAGCCCTCCGCGAAGGCATAGCCCACGAACAGCCGGGCCACGAGCGACTCGGTCCGGTTCGAGTGGAGAAACTGCAGGAAATGGCCGGGCCAGACTTCATGGACGGACGTGAAGAGCAGGTTGGCCTCGCCGGGCAGGTAGTCGTGCTGCTCCTTCGGCGTCCACGAGGGATCGGGTGGCGCGATGTAGTAGACGGCGGGCAGGTCCTTCTCGAACGGCCCCGGGATGTCGATGTACGCGAAGTTGGCGCGATTGTAGGGCGGCGCTTCGTCCACCAGCGCCTCCTCGGTGCCCGGGATCGTCGCGACTTCCGCGTCGATGACGAAGCGCTTCAGGCGCTCGAGCTGCGCGCGCGCGCCTTCGACCGAGCCGCCTTCGGGCTTGTTCGACTCCATGCGCTCGACGCAGGCGGGAATCGTGGCACCCGGCGCGAATCGGGCGCATGCGTCCGTCAGGGCCTTCTGGTTGCGCTCCAGATCCGCTCGGCCCGCGGCCTCGAGCTCGTCGAGGGGCGTCGTGACGCCCTCGGTGGCGCGCAGCATCTCGGCGAACCTCTCGGGACCGAGGGCGAAGCTCGCCGTCGCGGCCGGCCGCTCGCTCTCGAGCCAGTCGGCCATCTCCCGCATGGCCTTCGCGGCGCCGGCGTTCGCGTCCCTGAACTCGGACTGCAGCGTCTGGTCCTCGACGCTCGCGAAGATGGCCGGCACATCCTGTTCGTAGAACGCCGCGTAGCCGCGGAACGCCGAGAGGCCGCGCTCGAGCAGCGGCCGCGCGAGCGGGCGCCGCAGGTTCGCTCGAATCTGGCCCATGGCGCGGGGCACCGCCCGCGCGTACTTCGTGTACGCGCGCATGCGCACGTCCAGGGGCGCGTAGTTGCGCGTGAGATACGGGCTTGGGTCGAGGTTGTCGCCGACCCATCCCAGATAGAAGACGGGGTTCACGAACGGGGCCTCCGCCGTCTCGTACCAGAAGAGGTCGTGGTCCATGCGGGCGACGAAGTAGTCCCGCTCGAAGCGCTCGGCCTCGCTCATGGACGCGGCATCGACGGCGAGCGCCCGCGCCTTCGAGTCGCGCAGCCGTGCGATCTCCGCCGCGATGCCGTCGGCGCTCCAGTCCGGGAGCTGGCCGTCGTACTCGTGCCGGCCGGACACGACGGCGAAGACGGGATGCGCTTTCAGGTACTCCTCGATCAGCGCACCGCGCACGGCCGGCCATGCGCTCTCCTGCGCCGCCGCCGTCTCGGGCGGCGTCTCACCGCCGCAGGAAGCCATCATCATTGCCGCGGCCAGCACGCCGCACGCCGCCCGCCACTGTCGTCTGCGCATCGCCTGTGCTCTCCCCGTTCACGAGACTACCTGGCCCCCTGGTCGCGCGGCTTGTTCCAGAGCAGTTCGAGCGCGACGCCGCCATGGCGCTCGGTGTCGAGATAGGCGAAGCGGCCCTGGCTGCCGCTGCTGTCCCATCCGCCGCTCATGGTCACCTGCAGTCCCTTCGACTCGAGGGCGGAGACGGCCGCGTCGATGTCGGCCACGTTGAAGCCCAGATGATGGAACCCTTCACCATGCCGTTCGAGATGCTCGTCGTAGACGCTCGGTCCGACGATCGGCTGGATCCATTCGAAGACGACATCGGACCAGCGCGCGAAGCCGAGGAACATCTCGAAGCCGGCGGGGCGCCCGCGGTACCGGCGATCCAGCGAGACGTTTCGATCGACGGCAATCGGGGCGAAGCCCACTCGCTCGTAGAAACGGCTCACCCGCTGCACGTCGCGGACGAGCATCGCATACTGCGTCACCGGGCCGAACGGCGGGGCATTGGCGGCCGGACCGCGCTTTCGCTCGGGTCCCGATTCCAGCGCGAAGGTGATGCCGCCGCCTTCCCCGGCGTTGTCCAGGTACGCGACCCGGGTCTGCCCGTCCGGCGTGTGCCACGTGCCTCGTTGGACGACGCCGACACCCGCCGATTCCAGCGCGGCGATCTCCTGCTCGAGGGCGGCATCGTCGCCCGCGCGGAACGTCAGATGGTGCACGCCGTCGCCGTGCGCCTCGAGGAACGCGGAGAACGCGTTCCCGCCTCCCAGGGGCTGGATCCAGTCCACCTGCGCGTTGGGGAAGCGCGCCACCGCGCGCCTGACACGCACGCGTACCGGCTCGCCGCGAGACGTGCCCTCGAACGATGCCTCGACGGCGTCGCTCACCTCGGTGACGCCGAGGCGCCGCCACGCGCCGGCCACGGCGTCGAGATCGCGCACGATCCAGCCGACAGCCGCCACGTGGCCGTAGATCGCGCGATCGCGCGGGAGCGGCGACCCGTCCTGTGCGCCAGCGCCGGCCGACGTGGCTGCGACGGCGGCCGCCAAAAGCCACGGGGCCGGCCGGCGCGGTGTGAGCGGTACTACGGATTTCATGACGCCCCCGCTCCCTATTCCATCACCATTCGCTCTTTCGAGGCGATCTCATCGCCGCGGGTCGTGCCGCGAGGCCCGCCTCACGCGCACCCCGGAGGCCTCCGAAAATCTGGCACACGGAGGCTCGCTGGCGATACGCTAGGCGCCGCATGCCCTACCTGTACGCACAGCTCCATCGCCGGTACGGCCGTCCATCGGGCCTCACGCGGCGCGAGATGATGGAACGCTCGCTCGCCGCCGCCGCGGGACTGCTGCTCAGCGACCGCTTCGTCTCACGCCCCGCCGCGGCCGCGCCCGGACGCGTCGTCGTCATCGGCGCCGGGTTCAGCGGCCTCGCCGCCGCCCACGAGCTCGCGCGGGCCGGCTATGACGTCACCGTCCTCGAGGCGCGGAACCGCGTCGGAGGGCGCGTGCTCAGCTTCGCCGATCTCGTGCCAGGCAAGAACGTCGAGGGCGGCGCCGAGCTGATCGGCACGAATCATCCCGCCTGGATGGCCTACGCGGAGCGCTTCGGCCTCGCATTCCTGGATGTCACCGAGGAGGATCTCGATGCGCCGATCGTCCTCGGCGGGCGGCGCCTGACAGCCCCGGAGGCCGAGGCGCTATGGGAGGAGATGGACGCGGCGCTCACCGGCATGAACGGCGATGCGGCCACGGTGGACTCCGCGAGGCCGTGGACCTCGCCCGACGCCGCCGCGCGCGATCGCCGGACGCTGGCCTCCTGGATTGACGCGCTCGGCGCCTCTCCCGTGTGCAAGGCGGCGATCCACGCGATGATGACGGCCGACAACGGCGTGCTCGCCGAGTGGCAGAGTTACCTGGCTAATCTCGCGATGGTGAAGGGAGGCGGGCTGGATCGGTTCTGGACCGACTCCGAGGTGTATCGCTGCCGCGGCGGCAACCAGCAGCTCGCGCGGAGGCTGGCGGACGCCCTCGGCCCGCCCAGGATCCGCACGCGGACGATCGTCCGCGCCGTTCGCGTCGACGACCGCGGCGCGCAGGTGACGCTGGCGGGCGGGGAGGTCCTCGAGGCGGAACACGTCGTCCTCACGGCGCCTCCTCCCGTCTGGAACCGGATCGCGTTCGAGCCGCCGCTGCCCGATGGCCTCGTGCCGCAGATGGGATCGAACGTGAAGTTCCTGATTGCGCTGAAGGACGCGGCCTGGCGGAAGAGTGATCTCGCGCCGGACCTCCTGAGCGACGGTCCGATCTCGCTGACCTGGCACGCCACCGACGGTCAGGCGGGCCACGGCGAAGGCATGGTCGCGTTCTCGGGCGGCCCCGCGGCCGACACCTGCCGCGAGTGGACGCCGGAGGCGCGCACGGAGCGGTATCTCGCCGAGCTGGAGCGCGTCTTCCCGCGTCTGCGGCGGAGCGTCGTCCGCACGCGCTTCATGGACTGGCCGTCGGATCCCTGGGTGAAGGCGTCGTACTCGTTTCCCGCGCCGGGGCAGGTCACCGCGCAGGGCCCTGCGTTCCATCGCGGCCTCGGGCGCCTGCACTTCGCCGGCGAGTACTGCAGTTACGCCTTCATGGGGTACATGGAGGGCGCGCTGCAGTCCGGCGCCTCCGCCGCGCGCCGCATCGCCGCCGCGGACGGCGTCGTGACGGAACACGCGGCCTGAGGCGCGATAAGATCCGCTCGTGGACGCGCAGGGCGCGATCGCCTTTCTCGAAAGCTGGGGCTACCCCCTCTTCGCGCTGCTGCTCGCAGCGACCGGCTTCGGCTCGCCGATCCCGGAGGACCTGCTCCTCCTCATCGCGGGCTACCTGATCGCGGTGAACGTGTTCACGTGGCCGGTGACGCTGCCGCTCGCGTACTCCGGCGTCGTGATGAGCGACTGCCTGCTCTACTGGATCGGCACCCGGATCCGGGCTCACTCGGGCGGCTGGGGCCTCCGATTCATCCGCCTCGATCGCGTGGAGCGCTTCGGATCCTGGTTCCGCCACGGCGAGGTGATCGTGATGGTGGCCCGGCTCGTGCCCGGGACCCGGGCGGTCGTGTTCGTCGGCGCGGGTCTCCGCGGAATCCCCTTTGCGAAGTTCCTCCTGTACGACGCGCTCGGCGGCGCCATCTGGGTGCCGCTGATGCTCGTCGCCGGCGCGCAGTTCGGCGAGCAGATCGGCAGCATCGAGCAGGTCCTGGTCCGAATCGCGAACGCGTTCTGGCTGGTGCTGTTGGCCTCGCTGTTGCTGGCGTTCGCGTGGCGCTATTTCGTGAGCGAGGAGTCGAAGCTCTGATGCAGGCCAGCATCCGCCTCGGCCGCGTGGCGGGCATCCCGATCGGGCTGCACTAC
>Ga0299913_10000315_pt1 | contig 28953 bp, 22 predicted proteins | sample RVTome_9_FD_201360 | JGI IMG/M metagenome (GOLD analysis project Ga0299913, IMG submission 201360) | Soil microbial communities from uranium-contaminated site in the Upper Colorado River Basin, Wyoming, United States - RVT155D38 (version 2) ... | reverse complement strand
GAGACAGGATCGTCGCCGAAGACTCTGGTCCTTCCACTTGCGCGCTCTTCGCCGGCATAGTCCATGAGACGCCACTGGAGCGGCGAGCCTGACGGGGATGCAATGATCGCGCGCTTTGCGCCTTCCGCATAAAAGCCTGCCTGGTTGAGGTAAATGCCTTCGACGTCGCAGGATGCTTCGTCGGCGGCGGAAATCTGCAGCCAGAAAAATGCCGTGACAGAGATCAATGCAAGCTTCCGCGGCATTATCCCGAAGCCTTTTTGCCGGCCGCAACGCGAACGCTTGAAAGGTAGTCGCCGTGCAGCGGCATCTTCGCAAGCTCCTCGATCATGATAGTGCGCACGCGTTCACAGTGGGACTTGAGTTCGGCAGCGTCGAAACCGTCTGCCATCGGGTTGTAACGGCGCGGATGCACGCCGTGTTCATCGAACAGGTTAAGCCAGCTGACTTCCTCCAGCGGCTCTTCATCGTACATTGCAATCCGTCCGCGGCTTTCATACGAACGGCATTTGTAATCCAGAGTTGCAGGGACGGGCATTGCTCGGCAGGCATCCCACAGCGGCTCGCGGTGTCGGCCGTTGAGCTTGTAATGCAGCACCGCGAAGTCGCGGGCATGATCCTGTTGCAGGGCAGTAAGTCGGTTGTATTCCGCTGTCTCCGCTCTGGCACTCCGCTCACCCGGAAGCAGCTTCAGCAAGCGATCGATTGCCGAACGCAGAAGGTGCAGGTTGGTGGTGGCTATCGGGTCGATAGCGACCGCGGCGGAGCCGAGCGCGATGCAGTTACGCTGCCACGCCTGCGTACGCCGCCCGAACCGGATTGAACCCGTCAGGACTTCTTCGAGCTCGGCCCTGTCCGCGGATTCTCGCAAGGCGGCCAGCGCCTCGTCCGCGTTGCAATGGTCCGAGGAATAGACGCCGGTCAGCCAGGTCGCACCTTGCATCGGCAAGTGCCGGATCCAGCCTGCGCGGGTCGCCGCCGCGATGCTGTACGGCGGCGGTGCATTGCTTGTTGCAATGTGGGCGGCGACAAAACTGTCGCAGGGCAGCCACAGAGACCAGTCCTCCCAACCGCCATCCTTCAACTCACCGATCAGCCGTGCGTCGGAGCCGCTGCAATCGAGGAACAGGTCGCCGTCGATCCGCTCCCCGGTTGCCGTCACTATTGCTGCAATGGTGCCGTCGTCCGCCAGTTCGGCCCTGGTCATGCAACCGGTCAGGCAGTTGACGCCCATGGATTCCGCTTCCTTCCTCAACACGGCCGACAGTTTTTCGCAATCGAGATGCAGGCCGTGCCGGCAGGTCGAGAGGACCGAGCGGGGATTCTCGCCGGGCCGGCAGAAGCGCCCTGCCTGTGCCGCCAGAGCAGCCAGCGAATAGTTGGCGAGACGCAGCGGGACGCCCTCGCTGCGAAGCCGCATGACCAGATGGTGGAAAGCGACCGGACCAAGTCCCGCGCCCGTGGAACCGAAAGGATGAAAGTACGTCGCGCCCGGGTCGGACCATCCGCTTAAGGCGATGCCGAAAGTGAAAGCGCCCCCGGTCGCGCAGACGATTCTGTCCTCGTCGAGTTCGAGCGCGGGATGGCAGCTTGCGGATAAAGGCAGCGTAGCGTCGGCTGCGGTGAAAGCTGCGAGAGGGTCTGCTTCGGCGTCGTGGACGACGCAGATCGACCAGTCTTCGAGCTTGACTGCTTTTGCCAATGCGGCGGCAGACATCCACGCGGCGATGCCGCCGCCTACTATCACGATGCGCCGCGACGAAGAGGTATGCGTTGCCGTTTCGGTCACTTCGATCTCATTGCACACCGATGACACGGTGATCCGCGCCGATCTTCCGCAGGAACTCCTCGTGCCCAGGCATGCCGCCGACCGCCTGTACATACTCACTGTTTATGCCCGTGAGGTGAGCGGCAAGCCAAGTCGCGGGCACACGATCGCAGGAGGGATCGTAATGGCGCGGAATGATGTTCTGTCCGAAGAAAACGGCGAGCCAGCTCGCGTCGAGGAACATGCCTTCACGGTATTGCGCCACGACGCCGCGTTCGCGAAACAGTTCCATGCGGTACGCGAGCGAGTCTGGAACCTGCATGGTCCTGCAGTAGTTCCAGAACGGCGTATCGTCGCGCAGTGTAGCGTGGTAGTGCAGGATGATGAAATCCCTGATGCGCTCGTATTCCAGTCCCATGACGCGATTGAATTCAGTCTCGTTCATCGGATCGAAATTGCGATCCGGAAAAAGCTCGAGCAGGTAGCCGATGCCGAGCTGTATCAGATGAATGCTCGTCGACTCCAGCGGTTCGAGAAATCCCGAAGCAAGTCCTATCGAAACAACGTTGCGCGACCATTGCCGACGTCGCTTGCCGGCCTTGAAACGCAGTTGCCTGGGGTCTGCCTGCGGCGGTGACTCGAGCTGCTCCAGCAATGCCGTTAGCGCGGCGTCATCACTGAGAAAAGCGCTCGAGTAGACATGCCCGTTGCCGACCCTGTGCTGCAGGGGGATGCGCCAGATCCAGCCTGCTTCACGCGCGGTCGCCCGAGTGTATGGGGTAAGCGGGCCGGCAGTTTCGCAAGGTGCCGCGTAGGCCCGGTCGCAGGGCAGCCAGTGCGCCCAGTCCTCGTAACCTGCGCCGAGCGCCTGTTCGATCAGCAATCCACGGAAACCGGAGCAGTCGATGAAAAGATCGGCTGTAATCCGCTCGCCGCTCTCGAGCGTCACGCCGTCGACGAATCCGCTTTCGCCGTTCAGGCTTGTGTCGACGATCCTTCCTTCGGTCCGTACCACGCCGCGAGCCTCGGCGTACGCCCGCAGATAGGCAGCATAAAGACCTGCATCGAATTGGTAGGCGTACGAATAGGTGGAGAGAGGCGAGGCAAGGTCTTCCGCGGGATGCGCGAACCTGCCTTTGCGGGCTGCGAGGATCGGCAGCGACCAGGCTTCGATCGAACCGGCAAGGCCGGCCTTGCGCGCGCGAACCCAGTGGTGATGGAACGGCACTCCGGCGAGATCGCGGCCGAAGGCGCCGAAAGGGTGGATGTAACTGTCGCCTGCGCGGGACCAGTTGCGAAACTCGATGCCTAGTTTGAAGGTCGCCCGGGTGCGTGCCATGAAATCGGCTTCATCGAGCCCGAGCTTGGCATTGAAAAAACGGATATGCGGGACGGTAGCTTCGCCGACGCCGACGGTGCCGATCTCCTCGGACTCGAGCAGACGTATCGCCACCCGCCGCGGCGGAAGCAGTTGTGAGAGTGCTGCCGCCGTCATCCAGCCGGCCGTCCCGCCGCCTACGATCAGAACACGCATGGAGGAATACGCATGGGACTATAACTGTTCGGACTGTAACTGTTTGGATTACAGGTCGCTGACGAGGTTCTTGACTTTGTGCGGCCGAGGCATATTATAGCCTATGTTAGCGCTAACGCTAACGTCTTTGGCTGTTGGGGGGGAGCGCATGCCGGAGCACCAATCTCTCAGGACCTTTCGCCGCACGAAGGTCTCGTCCGCGATTCGAGCGAGCTTATCGCTCCTGGCCATCGGTGCCATGTCGCTCGACAGTCCCGTCCTTGCACAGCAGACGGATCCACCCGACCAGACGTCCACCGACGTTGCGGATGACGATCGGCCGATCGAGGAAATCATCACCCGGGGTGTCCGCCGAAGCCTTGAGTCGGCACAGGCACTCAAACGCAATTCGAGCGTCATCGTCGATTCGGTAACCGCCGAAGACATCGGCGCATTGCCGGACCGCTCCGTGACCGAGACTTTGCAGCGCATACCGGGCGTTGCCATCAACCGTTTTGCTGCAGGCCGCGATCCGGACCACTTTTCCGTGGAAGGCAGCGGCGTCGTGGTACGCGGGCTGACTTACGTCCGCAGTGAAGTCAACAGCCGCGATTCGTTTACCGCGAACAACGGTCGTGGCTTGAGTTTTGCCGATGTGCCTCCGGAGCTCCTGATCGGCGTCGATGTATTCAAGAGCCCTTCCGCCGATCGGATCGAAGGCGGCATTGCCGGCACGGTCAACCTCCGCACGCGCAAGCCCTTCGACTCCCAGGACCCGCTGTTCGCGTTCTCGCTCGAAAGCAACTACGGCGACTTCATCGAAAAAGCGTCCCCGACCGGCTCGGCCCTCGGCAGCTGGCGCTGGGACACCGATGCCGGAGAGTTCGGCATTCTCGGCAGCCTGGTCTATTCGCAGGTCCGTTCGCGAGCCGACCGCTTCCAGGTGTCGAACTTCGCCGACCGGACCCTTTTTTCGTCAGGTGACGTTGTCGACACCGGCGGTGGCGAAACGCCGGTCGCTGACGTCATTTTTCCGCGCGGTGCGGTCATGGGTTCGCAGGAGTTCGACCGTGAACGCTACGGCTATTCGGCGGCGATGCAGTGGCGCAGTCCCGAAGAGAACATGGAAGCCACTTTCCAGTTTCTTCGTTCCGACTCTCGCGAAGCATGGAGTGAGCGCGTAGTCGAGATCGCCACCGACGTTGTTGCGGGACAGGGCGACTCGCGCGCGGTGCCCGGAACCACCTTCGATTTCGACTCCAGCAATCTGTTCGACAGAGGCACGATCACGGGACCCACGGGCTGGCGTGACGACCAGTTCAGCGGCGACCCGCGCACGCCCATGTTCGGTCTGCAGAGCAACAATATACGCCGTGATGTCAAGCAGAAGTTTGTCACTGACGATTACGGGATCAATTTCGTCTGGAATGTTAACGACGACTGGGCGCTGAGTTTCGATTACCAGCACGTTGACTCTACCGTCGATAACCTCGACGCCGGGATATGGGGATCGACGTACCAGAACGCTTTCATCGACCTGGATGGTTCAGACATCCCGACGGTCGAGTTCACTCCGCCGATTCTGTGCCCGGATGCCCCTTCCAATGAGTGTCCGACGTACTTCAGCGCCGGGCACGAAAGCTTTACCGACCCGTACAATTCCTTCTACCGGGCGGCGATGGACCATATCGAGGAAAGCGAAGGCACGTCTGATGCATACAGGATAGATGCGGAGCGGATCTTGCCTGAGAGCGGCTGGCTCGAGTCCGTCAGGTTCGGATACCGTTTCGCTGAACGGGACCAGACTGCCCGCTTCTCAACCTATAACTGGGGCAGTCTCAGCGAGATCTGGGGCGGGGGCGGTCCGGTCTGGTTCGACGATCCCATAGCGTCGAACGGCGGGCAGCCGTTGCTGGGTTACGAAACCTTTCATTTCGAAAATTTCTTTGACGGTGATACCGGTAATCCGCTGGGCAATAACGGCCGGCTTTTTTACGCCGAGAACATCGTCGATAACTACGATGCTTATGCGGAGTACGCCTCGCAGATCGCGGGCGAGTGGGGTGGCGCATCGTGGGTACCCCTGGCCAACCGGCCAGGCACGACCGGATGGTTCCTGCCCGGTGAACTGAATCCGGTCAAGGAAACGAATAATGCCGTCTACCTGATGCTGAATTTCGACAGCCAGCTCGACAACGGCTGGAACCTGAGCGGAAACCTGGGCGTTCGATACTCGGACACAAAGCGCGAGGCCAGCGGTTTCCAGACGTTCGCGTTCCAGGATTTTTCGACCGAGGCTGAGTGCGCGGTAGTGCCCCCCGGAGAGCAGCCAACGCCGTTCTGCAGCCTTCCCTTCGAGGTTCGGGAAGACGCGCGTGCGTATGCCAATGGCGCGATCACACCGTTTGAAAGCACACTGGATTACGAGTACTGGCTGCCGAGCGTTAATTTCAAACTCGAGGTGGCCGAAGGGCTGCAGTTCCGTGCGGCATACTTCAAGGGCGTGGCGCCGCCGGACTTCGGCCTGACGCGCGCCTTTTACAATATCAATCTGGAGACCGAGGCCGACGACATTGCGGCGGGTGGCGGCCGGCCGATCGGACGGTTCAATGCCGGCAATCCACTGCTGAAGCCGGCGGAATCCGACAACTACGACTTCACGGTGGAATGGTATTTCTCGGAGGTCGGACAGCTCAGCCTGGCGCTGTTCCATAAGGAAATATCGAATATCCGAACCAACGATATTCAGCGACAGACATTTACGAACAACGGGGCCACCTTCGATGCGATCGTAACGACGGCGGTCAACTCACGGGAAACCGGCGAAATCCGGGGATTCGAGCTGGCCTATCAACAGACGTACGATTTCCTGCCGGGATGGCTCAACGGCCTTGGCCTGTCGGCCAACTACACCTACGTCGATTCCACCAACGTACCGCAAAGCACGCTCTCGGAGACCGACCCGGATGTCGCCGCCGGCAACCAGTCGACGGTCGATATCGGCAGCCTGCCGCTGGAAGGCCTGTCGCAGAACACGATCAACCTCGCGCCGTTTTACGATCACGAAAGGTGGTCGGCGCGGCTCGCATGGTCGTGGCGCGACGACTTCCTGCTGACCATTCGTGACGTCATCGTCCCGTTTCAGCCGATCGTGCATGAAGCCACGGGGCAGCTGGACGGGTCGATCTTCTTTTCAGTGAACGACAGCTGGAAAATCGGTTTTCAGGGCGTGAATCTGCTCAATGAAACCATCAGAACCTCTGCGATCGTAAACGACGACCTGCAGACTGCTCCGCGTAGCTGGTTCATGAACGACCGACGTTACAGCCTGATCCTGAGAGGCCACTTCGAATAACCGCCGCCGCGCGCGTCGGAGCCGGTCCGGCGTGCCCGGCTAACGCTGTTTCGGCGGCCGGAGTCCCGCCTGCCGCCCTACCGACCCCAGCAGCATCATGCGGATCTGCTGGCGCATGTGCGGATCGTGCGCCCCGAGAGCGCCCCGTGCCGCCGGGGGCAGGTGCGCGACCGGGTCGCCATTCAGACCGAACGCGTAGTACTCGAACATCGTATGCCATGCCGCTCGCTGGCGTTCGGGCATGTCCCTGATGGCGAGTATGGCGTGCAGCAGCGCGTCGAACGGCGAGCCGAGATCGGGTTGCGCTTCGTTCCACCAGTAATTGACGAGAATGTTCAGATCGTCAAGCGTGCGGACGTGGTGCCACCAGAAGTAGGGCACATAGATCGCGTCACCGGGCACGAGGTCCGCCGTCAGTGCCGCTTTCACCGCTTCGCGAAACCGGGGATACTTTTCCAGATCCGGATCGTCGAGCTTCACCATACTGACCGGCGGGCCGGCGAGGGTGAGTTCGAACGGACCGGGATACAGGTTTGGCGTCTGCGACGGGGGAAAGAGCGTGAAGCGCCGCCGCCCTGCCACGACGCAGGCGATGTTCTCGCTCAGGTCGAAATGCGTCTGTACGGTCAGCCGGTTGCCGATCCAGATGCGCGGCGCCACTGACGGATCGACCAGGCTCAGCGTGTTTTCATACGCAAAGCCGGGCAGGCAATCCCGGATCGGCACGGACTGGATGTAGATTGACGGCGGCCTTTTTCTGTCCTTAAGGCTCAGAATGCGGTCGACGGAGTTGCCGACAGTCTCCGGCCTTCTTTCGAAGTTCAGGCCGTCGAGCCTTTGGTTGTAGAAGAACTTTCCCTCGATGTCGGGGCTGCCGAAGATCGTCTCTACGGGCCTGCCCTGGTCGAAGCGCCTGAGGTAGTCGGCCATCGCGTGCGACGATTTCGCACCGTCCCGCACCGCGGGCCAATGCGCGACGACTCCCTTCAGCACGACGGGGGCATTGCCTGGCAGTATCTCGTCACGGAATTTTTCGAACGTGACGTTTTCGGCGACCTTCACCGGGGGAATAGCGTCTTCCATCGTGTACCTCGAGTGGCGCCTCCGGCTGAAGTTGATGCGCGCCTTGCCATCTGTCGTCGGCCGTATAACCGGTTGCGCAGTGTTACCAGCCGACCTGGAGGCGCCTGACCAGACGCCGTCTGGGTAGAGCCGCGAATCCATGCCGCTCATAAAGGCCTCGCACTCTTTCGTGACCGGCATCGATCTCGAGATCCAATGCCGCGCACCCGAAGGACTCGCATTCAGTTATGACCGCGCGAAGGAGCTCTGTCCCGATTCCCGAGTTCCGGAATTCCGGATCGACATAGAATTCCTCAAGCCAGGCCGATCGGCCACCGTGTTCCAGTGTCCAGACGAACGATACATACGCGACTCCAGCGCACCGGCGATCAAGGTAAGCAACCAGAATCAAGCCACGACCCGAATCCTGAATAACACCGCGAACTGCTGCACCAAGCTCAGGCTCGGATACCTCGACATGGTGCTCCCGCAGCTGTATGGAGAGCAGCCGGAGAATGTCGTCAAGGTGCTCCGAAAAGCCTCTGACTATGTTTGCTTTTGTCTGCATTCAACGTTCTGACGGATAGCGGTTTGGCCAACTCGCGCCAGTGTCTGGCGCGCGGAGTGCGGCTGCAATCGCGGAACAGGTACGCCCGGCAGCCAGTGCGGCGTCATGTCAGGCCCTCATCGCCACGCGGTTTCGATCCAACAAACCTCGGTAAGGCATCGTTGGTATCGAACCAGGAAATGCGGCTGCCGCACCAGATGTGGTAGCGAGGCTTTACTCGGTCGGTGTCATCCAGGCTTCCGATATTCACTTCCACCGTAGCCGTGTTCTGCGAATCGCGGTAAGCGATCTGTGTTCCACAATCAGGGCAGAATTCCCGTTGCCCATGGTTCGACGACTGAAACAACGCAGGTTTCCCCCGCGTATACGAAAAGCTGTCAGTTGGATACGAAGCCCAGGCAAGAACAGGGGCGCCGGTAGTGCGCTGACAGATCTTACAGTGGCAGTAGCCGGCATCCACAGGCTCGGCGGAAGTGGAAAAGCGTATCGCCCCGCAAGCACAGCCGCCGTTGAATTTCATTGACAAGCCCGATCTCCCAGGTCCTTCTCGAAATCGACGTAAAGCTCGGTGTATCCGGAGGAAGCGTATAGTTCACGAGCGACCCTGTTTGCCGCCAACACAGTAATTCTCAACCAGCGCACGCCGTGCTGTGTCGCTACGGCCTCCGCAGCTTGCAGCATCTTCCTGGCCATTCCGGCTCCGCGATGCCTGGCGCGAACCAGCAGATCGGCGATCAATCCGTACTCAATGTCCCCATCGTCCAACTCTCCGCTTCTGACGCGGGTCAGAACCGTCACATATCCGCCAACTTCACCGTCAACGTCTGCGACGAGAATTTTTCCCCGGGATGCGTCACATCGAGCCATCATCTCATCGATGTATGAATCCGCAATTGCCTCTTCGTGAGGCATGCGCGCATCGATCTGGCGCTCAAAGTCCTGAAGTTCGACCACACATTCCCGAAGCGCGCGTCGGTCTGCTTCGCCCTGGAGTTCGCGTATGTTCATGTCGAGTCGCCGCACCTGATTCTCGATTGTATTCGTTGAGAGCGATCGGCTCACGATCCCGGAGGCCGGCAGGAAATCTCAACGTTCTCAGTGGGTTTCGCTCCATCCCATGGACAGGCTTCATCGCACCCGTCCATAAATGTAACAGTCCCGAGGTTCGTTCGATCGATTCGGGTGCATGGTCCACCGGGAAAGCACTCCCTCTCGCTCGAAACCCGACTTCTCAAGTGCCCGGGCCGAGCCAATGTTCTCCGTATCACAAACTGCCCCGACTCGGAATATGCCCGGCTGGGACAAGCACCATTCTGCGACTGCGGCAATCGCCTCCGTCATAAATCCCCGGTTCCAGTGCTTTCGGCCAAGAACGTAGCCCAGGTCCACCATGTGCCCCCGAACTCGCGCAGCGATCATTCCAATGGCCCTGCACTCGTCCGGCATCGTGAGAACCCAGGAGAACTCCTGGCCGGAGCGCTGTCGGTCGATGAGCGCGTCCAGAAACCTGGAAACCGTTTCTCTTTCCTTGTGCGGCGCCCATGTCAAATAGCGCGTGACTTCCGAATCTGAAGCGTATTCGCTGAATATCGCTTCCGCGTCATCCATAACCGGAGCACGCAATAAAAGCCGCTCCGTTCGAAGTTCGGTCAGCACTTCAATCATGTGACCAGGTTCGACTCGGCGCGAATTATGTAGTCGTTGATAACGTTCTCTATCCACTCCTGTTTGCCGCTGATCTGCGGAGGCTCTCCCTTCCCGGAAGCGTGGTCGCGCAGATCGCCGAGCGACAGCTTGCCTGACGCAAAGGCAAGGCCCTGGCCGTCGTCGAAACTCGCATAGCGTTTGCTGCGGAACTCCCGAAGCGGCGAATTCTCCAGAATGTCATGAGCGATCAGCAACCCCCGCGCAAGAGTATCCATGCCGCCGATGTGCGCCATGAACAGGTCCTCGGGGTCGGTTGACTCCCTTCGAACTTTCGCGTCGAAGTTCAGGCCGCCGCTCTTGAGCCCGCCACCATCGAGCACGACCAGCATGGCATGAACGGCGTCGTAAAGGTCTGTCGGGAACTGATCGGTATCCCAGCCGTTCTGCGGGTTGCCGCGGTTCGCATCGATCGAACCCAGCATGCCGGCGTCGACGCACATCTGCAGTTCGTGAGCGAAGGAATGACCTGCGAGCGTTGCGTGATTCGCTTCGAGGTTGACCTTGAAATCCTTGTCCAGTCCATGGTGACGGAGGAATCCGATAACCGTCTGGGCATCGGCATCGTATTGGTGATACATCGGTTCCATCGGCTTCGGTTCGATGAGGAATGAGCCGTTGAAGCCCACCGAGCGACCGTAGTCGCGTGCCATGCCGAGAAAGCGCGCCATATGTTCCAGTTCGCGGCGTGTGGCGGTATTGAACAGGGATGAATATCCTTCGCGACCGCCCCAGAAAACGTAGTTTTCACCGCCGAGCTCCACGGTAGCGTCAATTGCCGCTTTCACCTGCGCACCCGCATGGGCGACGACATCGAAGTTTGGATTTGTCGACGCGCCATTCATGTACCGGGGGTGGGAGAAGACATTTGCCGTACCCCACAGTAGCTTTATGCCGGTTGCGGCCTGCCGCAGCCTGGCAAGATCCACCATCCGTTGCAGGTTGCGTTCGCTTTCCGAGACCGTGGCGCCTTCCGGCGCGATATCGCGATCATGAAAGCAAAAATAGGGGACGCCCATCTTGCTGAAGAACTCAAACGCAGCATCCAGCTTGTCTTCTGCAGCCGCCATCGGCTCGCGCTTTTCCTTCCACGGATAGGCACGCGTTCCGGGACCGAAAGGGTCGCCGCCGTCGGCGCAGAAGGTGTGCCAGTAGCAGATCGAGAAACGCAGGTGATCGCGCATGGTCTTGCCGCCGACGACACGTTCCGCGTCATAGGCCTTGAAAGCCAGTGGATTGTCGGACGCCGGCCCTTCGTACTGGATGCGGGAAATGCCGGGAAAAAATTCTCGGCTCGAGATAAACGGCGCAGTACTCATTTTGTCACTCCACTGGTTTCGAACAAAGGAGCCAGCTGCGTAACCGCCCGGAGATAGGCAGCATAACTCTCCTGGTAGCGGTCGGCGTTCGCCCTGTCGGGTAGCCGGGAAAGGTCCGGCTGGCGGTCCAGGTGCTCCACGGTAATGTTTTCGATCCCGATTGCCGGATCCTGCCGGCGTTCCAGAATCCATAATGCGTGCAGGGCGGCGCCAAACGACGCGCCTTCGTCCTGGGCGAGCAAGGTTACCGGCAGGTCGCAGACGTCGGCGACGATCTGGCACCACGTCCGGCTCTTCGATCCTCCGCCGGTCAGGACGATCTCCGAGGCCTGAAGGCCCAGATCCGAAAGCGCATCCAGGCCTGTGCGCATTCCGAAAGTGGCGCCCTCCACCGTGGCGCGAAGCATATGGCCCCTGGTGCAGTTGCGCTCGTTGAGACCCAGGAAGCTGGCCGTTGCCCGGGGCAGGTTCGGCGTGCGCTCACCGCTGAAGAACGGCAGCACGGTCAGACCGTTCGAGCCCGCGTCTATCGTGTCGATCGTATCGTCGAACCGCTCGTTGGTGACGTCGAGCGGTTTCTTCATCAGTTCTGTCGCATAGGTGCAGTTCATCGTGCACAACAGCGGCAACCAGCCGCCAGTTGAACTGCAGAATGCCGCAATGTTGCCGGCCGGGTCGATCACGGGAGTATCGGAATATGCAAACAGCGTGCCCGAGGTGCCGAGGCTCATGGTCAGCTTTCCCGCCGTCACGTTGCCGGTCCCGATTGCAGCCATCATGTTGTCGCCGCCGCCGGGCGCAACGGGTACGCCAGCCGGCAGTCCAAAGCGGCGAGAGAATGCTTCGCTGGTGGTGCCGGCAATCTCGTCCGCCTGCAGCAAGGGCGGCAGGCAGCCGGAAAGATCCCGTCCGGGGTCGACAGCGCGCAGCACTTCGGCGCTCCAGGTACGCTCGCGAACGTCGAGCAGCCCGGTCCCGGATGCGTCACCGAACTCCATCGTCATGCGCCCCGTCAGTACGAAGTTCAGGTAATCATGGGGCAACAATATGCGCGTCATTTCCCGGTATGCATCGGGATTGTATTTCGCCAGCCAGCGAATCTTGGGTGCCGTATAGCCGGTGAGCATCGGATTGCCGCAATATTCGATGCACTTCTCGCGGCCGCCGCAGGCTTCCATGATTTCGTCCGCTTCCCGCTGCGTAGCCGTGTCGCACCACAGTTTCACCGGCGCCAGTACTTCGCCTCCGGCATCGACGGCGACGAAGCCGTGTTGCTGACCGGAGACGCCGATCGCCTGGGCCGACGCGCGGACGTCGCGCGGTATTTCCTTCAGCGCGGACTCCAGGGCTGTCAGCCACCATTCGGCTTCCTGCTCGGCGCGGCCGTCATGATCGCGAAGCACATGGAGGGGCGCCGCCGCGGACGCGACAAGTTGCTTCGCACGGTGATCGTAGAAGACCACCTTCAGGCTCTGTGTCCCGAGATCGATGCCTAAAACGGTCTTCATCCCGACGTCACTGAATGCTCAGGGTTACCGATTGGAGTTCGACCGAGTTGGCCCCGGTCATGATATCGAACTCTCCCGGCTCCACGACGCGTTCCATCCTGTCGTTCCACATCCGGAAGCTTTCGGGCGTCAGGGTGAACCTGACGGTCGTTCGCTCTCCGGGACCGAGCGTTACCCGCTCGAATGCCCTCAGTTCCTTCACCGGCCGCGTAACGGAAGAGACCTTGTCCCTTATATAGAGCTGAACCGTCTCGTCGCCGGCGAGTCCACCGGTATTGCGCACGCTGACCTCGACGCCGACCGACTGGTCAGGGGTAATTCTGCTTCTGGTAAGCCTTGGCGCGCCGAGTTCGAACCTCGTGTAGCTCAAGCCCCAGCCGAACGGGTACAAAGGTTCGGTGGTATCGAACAGGTAGCCGCGCTTGGACGATGGCTTGTAGTTGTAATACATCGGCAGCTGCCCGACGTGACGCGGAATCGTAACGGGAAGTTTACCCCCCGGATTGACATCGCCGAACAGCACATCGGCCATCGCATGACCCCCCTGCTCCCCGAGATACCAGCCTTCGATCAGCGCGTTCGCCTGCTCCGAAATGGCAACCGTCGATGCCGGACGCCCGTTGATCAGAATGACTGCCACCGGAATATCCAGCGCGCGCAGGGCATCGAACAGCTCCTGCTGCTCGCCGACGAGATCCAGGCTTGCGCGGTCGCCAAGGTGGCTGTCTGCCCAGCCCTCACGGCTCGTCTGTTCGGTATCGCCAACGGCCAGCAGGATCACGTCGGCATCGCGGGCAACATCAACGGCTTGCCTGATCAGGCGACGGTTCTCCTCCGGATCGCCCAGCACGACTTCGTCGGCCCACCAGTCATCGTCCTCTGTAATGACGACGCCTTGCGCAAAGCGGATGTCTGCGCGGCTACCGACTTTGTCTTTCACGCCATCCAGAATCGAAACCGTGTGTGGTGGTTCCCCGTAATAGCCGCCGAGCCGGGCCACCGCGGCGTTCGGACCGATCACGGCAATCACCGGCTTCTCATCGCCGGAGGCAGGCAGCCTCAACGGCAGCATGCCGTCGTTCTCGAGCAGTATTATGCTGCGCTCGGCGGCCTTGCGAGCCAGCGCGCGAGCTTCGGCGTTGTTGGTGATGCGTTCCGCGTGGGCTGCATCGGCGAACGGCTGCTCGAACATGCCGGATCGAAACTTGAGTTCCAGCACGCGCATCACCGCCGCATCGATTTTGCTTTCGTCAACCTGCCCGGCGCGAACGGCGTCGAGGAGGGTGGCGTACGCGTCGCCGTTCGGCAAATCGATGTCGACACCCGCGTTAAACGCGCGAACCGCCGCCTGCTGAAGATCGTCTGCTACATGGTGCAGGTCGACCAGCTGGTCGATTGCGTAGTAGTCGGCCACGACCACGCCGTTAAAGCCCCATTCGTCCCGCAACACGTCCTGCAGCAGCCAGGTGTTCACGTGGCTCGGCACGCCATCGATTTCGTTGTACGAGGCCATGACCAGTTCGATTCCCGCACGGTTGATTGCTGCTTCGAACGGCGGGAAAAAGTTCTCGCGCAATTCGCGTTGGGAAAACGGGGCCGGGCCGATGTTGGTGCCGCTTTCGGGCTGTCCGTGACCGGTCATGTGCTTGAGGGTCGCGAACACCTTGCCGTCGGCGAGTCGGCCGTCCGCCGATTCGCCCTGCAAACCAAGCACGGAGGCCACGCCGATTTCGCTGACCAGAAAGGGATCTTCGCCGAAAGTTTCCTCGATGCGGCCCCAGCGCGGGTCCCGCGCGATGTCCACCACCGGCGACAGGACCAGGTGTACGCCGCGCGCGCGGATTTCGCGCGCCGTGACGTTATTCACCTCGCGCACCAGGTCCGGATCCCATGTGGATGCGAGCGCGATCGCCTGCGGGAAGCTCGTCGCGCCGACTGCCGCGTACCCGTGCAGCCCTTCTTCGTGGAAGAACACGGGGACGCCCAAGCGTGTTTCTTCGATCGCGTATTTTTGCACGGCATTGACCAGCTCGACCGTCTGGCGGGCATCGCGGCGCGGCACGACTCGCGGCGAAACCGGACCGGTGGCGTCCGAGGGCCGCGACAGCTGGCCCAGGCCATGGGGATATCGTCGCTTCAGTTTTGCAGGGTCAAGCTCGAGTGAGCTGTCGAAAATCTCAGTCTTGTCGTCCCATACCGCCAGCAGCTGGACGATCTTTTCCTCGACGGTCATTCGCGCCAGCAAATCCGCTGCACGCGACGTAGGCGCAGCGTCGGGATCCTTATATAAGGAGTCGTCGCCGGGCTTGTCCGTCGTGGACGTGGCGGCCGAGGCCGCAGGGACTGAAACCGCAGCCGTCAGAACAAGCCCAACCAGTGACAGAAAAGACTTGCCGATCTTCATCCGAACCACCATAACCAAACCCCCTTTTCGTTATAGGCGCCCGCTATCGGCGCGAAGCCGGCCGGCGGCACCCACGGCGATGCCGATCGCAACAGAATCCCCGCCGGTTGTCCTGCTGACGTTCCGTGGCGGGCTGCAGGCGCGAAGAAAACCCTTAACCGCAATGCCCGCCCCGCGGTTCGGGTCGTCGTGCGATCGCCGCCCTGTTGGCTCCCCGGGGCCCGGCGGCGAACGCGTGATAGCGCTACCATAGGCGTAGCCGCGATGCCTGTCAATGCGCAATCGAACCTCTGCAGCCTCTGACCGGCAGCTAGAGATTTCCTGGTTGTCGATTCGCCGCGCCCGTGATCGACCAACTGACAGCCGGTTAGTAGCCGGACCGGCAGGGAGCACCCTTTCAAGGAGAATCGTTATGCCAATCGTCACCAGAATCGTCCCGTGCCTGTGGTTTGACGACCAGGCAGAGGAAGCCGCCAGCTTCTACACCTCGATTTTCAGTAACTCGAAGATCGGCACCATCGCGCGCTATGGCGAAGCCGGGCACGAGATACACGGCCGGCCGGCCGGCTCCGTGCTGACCGTCGCGTTCGAACTCGACGGGCAGCCCTTTACCGCTCTGAACGGCGGTCCGGTATTCCGTTTCAATAAACTTTCCGCGGGCGGCGACGCAAAGGCGCAGCAGTGTGGCTGGCTCAAGGACCGGTTCGGTGTTTCCTGGCAGGTCGTGCCCGAGATCGTCACACAGCTCGTCAGCGACCCCGACTCGGAAAAATCCCAGCGCGCGATGCAGGCCCTTCTGCAAATGAAAAAGCTGGACATTGCCGAGCTGAAGCGGGCGTACGCAGGCTGACGTCGCCTGCGACGTTGAAGTAGCGTGCGGGCGACCCGCTCAGGGTTTCGGAGCAAAGGTCTTGAGGTAATCGCGGATCTCGTCGCGCACCCGGCGGAACCCGGCGAGGCGCTGTTGTTCGGTGCCTTGAAGCGCAGCCGGGTCTTCGAAGGAGCGGTGCAGCCGCTCCCCCTGGCCGGGCAAGACCGGGCAGCTTTCGTTTGCGTTGTCACAGACAGTGAGGACGTAATCGAACTGCTGTCCGGCAAACTCGTCGACGTGCTTCGAGCGCTGCCCGGAAATGTCCAGGCCGATCTCTTTCATTACGGCAATCGCTTCCGGCCTGACGTGACCCGGGTTCAGGCCCGCGCTTTCGACATCGAATCGATCGCCCGCATCATGTCGAAGCAGCCCTTCAGCCATCTGGCTGCGTGCGGAGTTGCCGGTACACAGAACGAGGACGCGTTTTTTGCCCATTACGGTGACTCCGGAACTAAAGGCGGAGCCGCGTGCCTGCGGACCCGCTTCACGCACAGCACCCTGGGGCGCAACAGGCGGTTGCGGGCTTGGTGGCGCGCACAAAGGCGCTGACGAACTTCCCGTCGATATCCTTCGCAACGGAATCGACATCGAGGCCGTGGCCCGCCAGGAAGTCACGGGCTTCACCGGCGCCGTAAGTACGCGTCACTTCGATGTCAATGCTCTCGAAACCGGCAGCCGCGAGCATTTCGACATACTCCGAATCGCGCAGGGCGCCGGCAACGCAGCCGATCCATAGTTCCATGTTCTTCCTTATGTCAGCCGGCACCTCGCCGCGGACCACGACGTCGGAAACGGCGAACCGCCCGCCGGGCGTCAGCACACGGAACGCTTCCTTAAGGACGCGGGGCTTGTCACCGGAAAGGTTGATGACGCAGTTGGAGATGATCACATCCACCGAGTTGTCGGGGAGCGGAATGTTCTCGATCTCTCCCTTCAGAAACTCGACGTTCGTCAATCCGCTTTCGAGCCTGTTTTCCTCCGCGAGCGCCAGCATTTCGTCGGTCATGTCCAGGCCGTAGGCCTTGCCGGTGGGGCCGACACGCCGTGCCGAAAGCAGCACGTCGATACCGCCGCCCGAGCCGAGGTCCAGCACCGTTTCACCGGGCTTCAGTTCCGCCAGCATCGTCGGATTGCCGCAGCCGAGCGACGCTTTCAACGCGGCGTCGGGCAATGCGCCTTCCTGCGCAGCATCGTAAAGATTTGCGCTGATCGGATCGCAACAGGTTTCGAGCGCCGTGCCTGCACCGCAGCAGGACGCATTGTCGCGCGATTTCACACGCATCGCCGCCTGACCGTATTTTTCCCGGACGGCTTCCTTAACATCGGTCTCGACATCGTTGTGCATACGTCAATCCTTTCATTTGTTCATAGAGAGAATACTTTGCGGCCTGATGGCCTTGTTCCGGGTGCAGCACTCCGCGTAAAGAAAACCGAGCAGCTCCCGAAGAGCCTCCGTACTCGCCGAATACCACATGAACGTGCCTTCGCGCCGTACCCTGACCAGCCCCTCGTTCTTCAGTTTCTCGAGGTGATGCGACAGCGTGGAGCCCGGTATGCCGAGCTCCGCGCCGATGTCGCCGACGACCAGACCTTCCGGGTGCGCGGACAGGAGCAGCTGCATAATGCGCAGCCGCGGCTCCGTTCCCATCGCCGCGAGCATGTCGGCATATCGTGCAATCAGTTCGAGATCCTGCTTCTTTGCCACGGGACTAATCCTCCATATTTCTACAATAATCGAAATACAAACGCACGGTCAAGTTTTCGCTGGACGTGCTCGTTCCGGACTTATAATTTTCCCCGCGAGCAGAGGAGGTCGAACTCAGGCCTTGTCACCGGGACCATTTAGTGCCATTTTGTCCGAGTATTGGCGGGGCGGGCCGAGCAAATATGTTGAGGGACCATAAAACTAATGAGAAAACAGGTATTTACACTCGCTCTCCTCACGTCATGCCTCGGTGTCGCGGGCTCGGGACAGGCCGCTGAAGTGACCCGCGCGCATTTCGGAGAACTCGGCGACGGCACTCGCGTGGAAGCGATCGAGCTTTCAAATTCAAGGGGCGTAACGGCCCGGATCATCACGCTCGGAGCGACGCTTCAGTCGCTTGCCGTTCCTGACCGGCACGGTGGCAGCGCGGACATCGTGCTCGGTTATTCGACCGCCGGCGAGTACCTTGAGAAGCCCCAGTACTTCGGCGCGACGGTGGGACGTTATGCGAACCGAATCGCGGGAGGCCGCTTTACCCTCGATGACAGGCACTATTCTCTCCCCACGAACGACGGAAAGAATCACCTGCATGGCGGCCCGCAGGGGCTGGACAAGGCCGTGTGGAAAATCGAGTCGGCGACCGGCGGCTCGCCGGCGGAAGTGGTGCTCTCCTACCGCAGCCCGGACGGCGACCAGGGGTATCCCGGTACGCTCGACGTTACGGCAATCTACACCCTGAACGATCGGAACGAACTTGCCGTCGAGTATCGCGCTACGACCGACAAGCCGACGATCGTCAACATCACGAATCACGCTTATTTCAATCTTGCCGGCGAGGCGGAAGGGCAGGATGTCATGGACCATCGCCTCACGATGGTCGCAGATCGCTATACGCCGGTTGATGAAACGCTCATTCCGACGGGGAAACTGCGCCAGGTAGCCGGCACCGTGTTCGATTTCCGTGAAGCGCAGCCGATCGGGCTGCGCATCCGCGATGGCCGCGATCCGCAGGTACGCTTCGGCCGTGGTTACGACCACAACTTCGTCATAAATGGTGCCGTCGGATCTCTGCGCCTCGGGGCGCGAGTCGAGGATCCCCGGTCCGGGCGGATCATGGAGGTGCTGACGACCGCGCCGGGCATACAGTTCTACTCCGGTAATTTCCTGGACGGCACCACCGTTGGAAAAAGCGGCCGCGTCTATCGACAGGGCGATGCCCTGTGTCTGGAACCTCAGGTTTTTCCGGACTCGCCGAACCAGCCGGACTTTCCGTCTCCGAGACTCGATCCCGGCGACACCTACGTGAACAAAATGGTCTTCCGCTTTTCGACTGCCAGCCCATGACCATGCCGCCTTCAATGCTCCCATTTCCTGACTGAAGTCCTTCTATGACTGCACCGAAATCCAGTCCGGCCGCACCGCGTCGCCTGCGCTCCCGCTCGTGGTTCGACGATCCGGCGAACGTGGACATGACTGCCCTGTACCTGGAACGCTACATGAACTTCGGCTTGTCGCTGAAGGAACTGCAATCCGGCCGCCCCATCATCGGCATTGCGCAGACGGGCAGCGACCTCTCACCCTGCAACCGTCATCATCTCGTGCTTGCAGAACGGGTTCGCGAAGGGATCCTCGAAGCGGGCGGCATCGCGCTCGAGTTTCCGGTGCACCCGATCCAGGAAACGGGCAAAAGGCCGACCGCCGGACTGGATCGCAACCTTGCCTACCTGGGGCTCGTCGAAATCCTGTTCGGCTATCCGCTCGACGGCGTCGTGCTGACGATCGGCTGCGACAAGACCACGCCGGCGTGCCTCATGGCTGCGGCGACCGTGAACATTCCTGCAATCGCGCTGTCGGTCGGACCGATGCTGAACGGCTGGTTCAGGGGCGAGCGCACCGGTTCCGGCACCATCGTCTGGCGCGCGCGCGAGCTGCTTGCCGCGGGCGACATCGATTACCAGGGCTTCGTCAGGCTGGTCGGCTCATCGGCACCGTCCACCGGGTACTGCAATACCATGGGAACGGCCACCACCATGAACAGCCTGACGGAGGCGCTCGGGATGTCGCTGCCAGGCTCGGCGGCCATTCCGGCGCCGTACCGGGACCGCCAGGAGTGTTCCTATCTTACCGGCAAGCAGATCGTCGAGATGGTCGCTGCGGATCGCAAGCCATCCGACATCCTCACGCGCGAGTCGTTCATCAATGCGATTCGCGTCAATTCCGCAATCGGCGGTTCGACCAACGCGCCGATTCACATGATCGCGCTCGCCCGTCACATAGGCGTCAACCTCAGCATCGATGACTGGCAGGAATTCGGGTTCGACGTGCCGCTGCTGGTTAACCTGCAGCCTGCCGGCGAATACCTTGGGGAGGACTACTATCACGCCGGCGGAGTTCCGGCGGTGGTCGCGGAACTCATGAAGAACGGCCTCATTCACGAATCCGCTCCGACGGTGAACGGCCGCTCCATCGGCGATAACTGCCGCGACGCGCGCATCCAGGACGAGAACGTCATTCGCCCGTTCGATCGGCCGCTCAAGGACAAGGCGGGCTTCACCGTGCTCCGCGGCAACCTGTTCGATTCGGCGATCATGAAAACCAGCGTGATTTCCACCGATTTTCGCGCTCAGTATCTGTCGAACCCGGACGACCCCGAGGCGTTCGAAGGGACTGCACTGGTGTTCGACGGTCCGGAGGATTACCACACGCGCATCGACGATCCCTCCGTCGCCATCGACGAAGAAACAATCCTGTTCATGCGTGGCACGGGCCCTATCGGTTATCCAGGCGCCGCCGAGGTCGTGAACATGCGCCCGCCGGTCGGTCTCATCAGGGCCGGCATCCATAATCTTCCCTGCATCGGCGACGGCCGCCAGTCGGGCACGTCGGGCTCACCTTCGATACTGAACGCGTCGCCGGAGGCGGCCGTCGGCGGCGGGCTTGCGCTTCTGAAAACCGGCGACCGCGTGCGCATTGACCTGCGGCGCGGCTCCGCGAACATACTCATCAGCGACGAAGAGCTCGAAGCGCGACGGCGCGCGCTCGAGGAGGCCGGCGGATTTCCCTATCCCGCGAGCCAGACGCCGTGGCAGGAGATACAGCGCGCAACGATCGGACAGACCGATACGGGAGCCGTGCTGGAAGGCGCGCCGAAGTACCAGCGGCTCGCACAGACCGTCGGTGTGCCGCGCCACAGTCATTGACGGCAGTCTTCAAGTCCTCGTAACCGTCGGGCGCTGCGTCACTCTTCGACCGAAACAACGATGACCGCCTTAGGCGGAAGTTCCACTACCAGTGCATTTCGTGCGCGTCGCGCTTCAAACGGCTCCGGCTTTACCGTGTCCGGGGAATCGAACGTGTTGTGAGCATCCATTTCCGTTGCAGTAAGCAGTTGCCCGCTCGCGCCCCGCGCCCTGATTCCCGATATCGTCGTCGATACGGTCGCGGCCCGGTTCGGATCCAGGTTCACGAACGCTACCTGTATGCGACCGTCATTCCCGCGGGCCGCCGAGACGTCGACGGCGGGCATCGCGCGATCGCCGTGCCGATACTCCGGCGTATCGATCTCCGCCGGCAGCGAGGTCGCGTCCTGGAAGGGTATGTACATCTCGAAGACATGGTAAGTGGGCGTCAGAATCATTCGCTCCTCGTCCGTCAGGATCATCGCCTGCAGCACGTTCACCATCTGCGCAATGGCAGACATCTGCACCCGGTCGGCATGCCGGTGAAAAATGTCCAGGGTCGAAGCAGCGACCAGCGCGTCGCGCAGCGAGTTCTGCTGCCAGAGAAATCCGGGCTCACGTCCGGGCGCCGGGTCGTACCAGGTTCCCCACTCATCGACAAAAAGCCCGATGCGCTTTTCCGGATCGTACCTGTCCATGATTTCGGAATGTTTCGTGACCAGTTCGTCCATGCGCAACGCGTTCTTCAGCGTCGACGCCCACTGGTCCTCACCGAAACCGGTCGACGGTCCCTTGTCTTCCCACCGGCCGGGGAACGTGTAGTAATGAATCGAGTATGCGTCCATGTGGCGAGCTGCCCGGGACAGCATCACTTCGGTCCAGTTGTAGTCATCCGAGTTAGCGCCGCCCGCGATTTTGACAGGCCTGTTGTCGCGAGGCGCGTCGATGAAGGTTGCGAACCGGCGATAAAGATCCGTGTAGTACTCCGGCCGCATGTCGCCGCCGCAGCCCCAGTTTTCATTGCCGACGCCGAAGTAGGGGAGGCGCCAGGGCGCCTCACGGCCGTTGTCGCGGCGCATCTGTGCAAGCGTAGAGTTCGTGTCCGAGGTGATGTACTCGACCCATTGGGCCATTTCCTTAGGGTCGCCGGTGCCGACGTTGCCCGCAACGTATGCATCCGCGCCGATCAGTTCGGCGAAGTCGAGAAATTCGTGCGTACCGAACTCGTTCGGTTCTTCGACGCCGCCCCAGGTCGTATTTACCCTGACCGGACGCTCGTCGCGCGGGCCGATGCCATCGCGCCAGTGATACTCGTCGGCGAAGCAGCCCCCGGGCCAGCGCACAAGTGGCACGCGCAGCCGTTTCAGCGCCTCGACGACGTCGTTGCGGTAACCGCGCGTGTTGGGAATCGATGAGCCCTCGCCCACCCAGATGCCGCCGTAGATGCCGTGCCCGAGATGTTCGGCGAACTGTCCGTAGATGTTGCGATTGATTTTCGGGCCGGGCTGGTCGGCGCGGATTGTGACGGTTACCTCGACGGGACTGCCTGGCTGGGCCCTCGCCTCGGGTATCGCCGCGAGCAACAGGATCGCGGCCAGCGCGAGCGTTGAAAGCCGAACTGCTAAAGTCATCGCTCTTCTCCCTGGTCGATTGTTCCTTTTCAATGCCGATCTATTTATTCAACGAACGGCTCCGCGACCGTGCGCCGTCCGCACATGAACGCATCTGCCACCAGCCGGAAAGGCGTGACATCGACGTCGATGCTGCGGTCGCGCACCAGCTGCTCGAAACCTGCGTAAAGGTTCGGGTATTCATTATCGGGATTCTCGACAGGTGCCGCGTCGCCGATTTGCATCACCGAGCCGCCCTTCGACAACACCAGGCGTTCTGCGTCGGTTTCGATATCGATATCCCAGCTTGGCGGCCCGGCTTGCAGGAAGTCGAGTTCCATGCGCACTGCCGTGCCCAGCTCGTTCTCGAGGCGCAGGCTCGCGGCGATCGGTGTTTCGCAATTGGAGGGAAACGCGAGCACGGCGTCCTTCAGTACCAGCGTGCCCGGCAGGATTCGCGTCAGGATGGAGAGCGCGTTGATGCCCGGATCGAACACTCCGAGCCCGCCGGCTTTCCAGATCCAGGTTTGCCCGGGATGCCAGACGCGCACGTCCTCCTTCCACGTGACCGTAACACTCGATACCTTGCGCGCCTCGAGCCAGTTGCGCGCCGGCTCGACTGCCGCCGCTTCTCGGGAGTGCCAGGCCGCAAACAATGCGACGCCCTTCTGTTCTGCCAGGACGACGAGCGCTGCCACTTCGTTGAGCGTCTTCCCGGGCGGCTTCTCCAGAAGCACGTGCAGGCCGTTCTCCAGGGCCAGGCGGGCCAGCGAGTAGCGAAGTTGCGGAGGTGTGCACAGGGCGACCGCATCGACGTCCTTCATCGCTTCAAGCAGGGCTTCGATGCTTGCGAAGTTCGGCACGCCTTCCAGCCGCTGATGCGGGCTGGCCACGGCCACGAGTTCGAAAGCGCCGTTTCGCGCGAGCGCCGGAACATGCTGGTCCCGCGCAATCTTGCCCATGCCGATCATGGCAATCCGGATTTTGCTCATATCGTGGTCACAACGGCCTTACCGCGACATCCGGCACGGCGACCTGGGCCAGCGGGTTTCGCAAAGAGAGGGAGAACGGCGCCGCCTCGATCTCGAAAACGTCGCCGACCTGCGTGCGGACGCCATCCGCGAACGACAGCGTTGCCGTCCCGAAAAAGTGCACATGCACGTCGCCCGGAGATCGAAAAAGCGCGTACTTGAAATGGTGGTGCTCGAGGTTGGCGATGGAATGCGACATATTCGCGACGCCGGTGAGAAACGGCTTTTCCCAGATCGTCTCGCCGTTACGCTCGAGGCGGCTGACGCCGCGGACGTCATCGGGAATCTCGTCCAGCAGCTCGGGGCCGAGAGCCGCGGGGCGCAACTTGGAATGGGCGAGCCACAGGTAATTGCCGCGCTCCGTCACGTGATCGGAGAATTCGTTCGCAAGGCAGAATCCGAGACGCCGCGGATTGCCTGCTTCATCGATGACGTAGATGCCCGCGAGCTCGGGTTCCTCGCTGCCATCCAGTGCGAACGACGGCGACGGTAGCGGGACGCCGGGGCCGACGACCCCGGCGCCGTTGCCCTTGTAGAACCATTCCGGCTGCGCGCCCACCGAGCCGTCTGATGGCTTGCCCCCGTCGACGCCGAGCATGAACATGCGCATCGAATCCGTAACCGCGTCGCCCGCCGCTTTGCGGTGCATCCGGTCGCGGCCTTCCGCGGAACCCAGGTGCGTGAGGCCGGTACCCGTGAGATACAGATGCGCGTTGTCCGGATGGTCGATCGGCGCCAATACCCGGCCTTCCTCGAGTGCTTGAGCGAGATCGACCTTCGTGGCCGACAACCGCGAAGCAACCGTGGCGCGCAGCGTGGCGCCGGTGTCGAGGGCAATTCGCGCCAGTTCGTAGGTGGTGGCGGCACCGTCGACCAGACGGGCGCGGCCTTCGCCGTCTGCCGCCGCCACCTGCCGCGCACCGCCCGCCATCCGAAGTTGCACGAGTCGCAGGCCCACTCCGTTGCTCAGTCGATTCGGTACGAGCCGTCGACGCGGCGTAGGCGCGGCGGTGCGTCGTCCTGCAAGTCTTGCGGCAGCAACGCGTCGGGAAAATCCTGATAACAGACGGGTCTCAAGAAACGCTCGATGGACAGTGTGCCGACCGAGGTGCTGCGTCCGTCCGAGGTTGCCGGGAACGGTCCTCCGTGGACCATGGCATGCGAGACTTCCACACCGGTCGGCCAGCCGTTCGCAATCAGCCGCCCGGCCTTGCGCTCGAGAACCGGTATGAGGCGAGCGGCCAGCGCATGGTCTTCTTCGACGAGGTGCAGCGTGGCGGTGAGCTGGCCTTCGAGGTGCTCGAGCACGTCGACCAGTTGTTCTTCGGTGGCGCAACGAACGATGACGGACGATGCACCGAATACTTCGTCCATGACCTCGGGGTGCCGCAGCAGGTCCTCGCCCTTTACGGCGAACAGCGCGCCTCTGCCGCAGTGCTTGCCTTGCGATTCCGGACCGCGCGCCAGCGGCTCGACTTTCGGGTGGTCAATGAGCTGTGCGACGCCTTTCTCGTAGGCGCCGTGAATTCCGGCTGTGAGCATCACTGCCGGCTCGACTTCGCCAAGAGCGCCGCGCGCAGATGCGATGAATCGATCCAGGTCTTCCCCGTCGAGTGCAAACAAAAGCCCGGGGTTGGTGCAGAACTGGCCGACTCCGAGGGTGAGAGAGCCGACGAACGCGCCGCCCAGCGCCTCGGCCTTTGCGGCCAGGGCGTGAGGTAGCAGCAACACAGGATTGATACTGCTCATCTCGGCATACACCGGGATCGGTTCCGGCCGTTCGCTCGCGATTTTCATAAGCGCAAGGCCACCGCGTCTCGAGCCCGTGAATCCGACGGCTTTGACCCGCGGGTGGGCAACCAGGGCGCCTCCGAGGGCGTGCGCATTGCCATTCAACAGCGAGAACACGCCTCCCGGCAAGCGGCATTTCCTGACCGCGGAGACGATCGCCTGCGCCACCAGGTCGCTGGTGCCGGGATGCGCCGAATGACCTTTCACGATAACCGGGCAACCTGCCGCGAGAGCCGCAGTGGTGTCGCCGCCCGCCACCGAGAAGGCGAGCGGAAAATTGCTCGCGCCGAAAACGACCACCGGTCCCAGCGGCAGCTTGCGGAGCCTAAGCTCCGGTCGCGGCAGGGGCTTACGGTCGGGCAGAGCGGGATCGATTCGTATGCCCAGCCATCCGCCCTTGCGGAGTTCGTCGGCAAAGAGACGCAGTTGTCCCACTGTTCGCGCCCGTTCGCCCGTCAGCCGCGCGATCGGCAGCCCCGACTCTGCGTGACCGCGCTCCGGCAGCTCGTCGCCGAGCGCCATGATTTCATCCGCAATCGTTTCCAGAAAGCGTGCCCGGATCTCCGGGTCGAGATCGCGGTATTCGTGGAACGCGGACCAGGCCAGCTCGCAGGCCTGATCCACTTCGGCGAGTCCCGCAGCACTGAAATCAGGCGTGAGCCGGACTCCCGATGCAGGATCGATAACGTGAAACGTATGCGGCGTCGCGACCTCGCGCCCGCCGATGAAAAGTTTTCCGGAAACGGGCATGAAGTCTCCGTTACTATTCCGTTTGGACAAATAACAATAACTCAGACAATATTACACCAATCGAGGGGGAGACAAGCATCGTGCAGACTTCTTTGATAACGACGCTCGACTGGTACGTCATTGGCATCTACTTCGCCATCATCGGATTCATCGCGTGGTGGTACGGACGCGACCAGAAGGACAGCGTCGACTATTTTCTCGCCGGCAGGAATGCGGGTTTCATCGCCATCGGCGCCTCGATCTTCACGTCGAACATCGGTTCCGAGCACATCGTCGGGCTCGCCGGCCAGGGCGCATCGACCGGTATGGCGATGGCCCACTGGGAACTGCACGCGTGGATACTGATCCTCCTGGCCGGTTTTTTCGTGCCGTTCTATTACAAGGCGGGCGTGCAGACGATACCGGAGTTTCTGGAACGCCGCTTCAATGCCCGCGCGCGCACCATCCTGTCCGTGGTCTCTCTGGTCGGCTACGTCTTCACCAAGGTGAGCGTCACCGTTTATGCCGGCGCCATCGTCTTCCAGACATTGCTTCCCGATACGTTCGGCTCGCCCGACAACGCGTTCTGGGTGGGGGCGTTCACGACCGTCATTCTTACAGGGCTCTACACCGTTTTCGGGGGCATGCGCGCGATCATGGCGACGGCCACACCGCAGGCCGTGATCATTCTGTTCGGCGCATTCCTCATCACCTGGCTCGGATTGACGACGCTGGGGGACGGAGCCGGTGTCATAGCGGGTTGGGGCGAGCTGGTCTCTACCGTGCAGGTGAATGCAGACCAGTTTGCGCTCTGGCGGCCTTTGAGCGATCCGAATTTTCCCTGGCTCGGCGTGATGATCGCCTCGCCGATCGTCGGCATCTGGTACTGGTGTACCGATCAGTACATCGTGCAGCGCGCACTTTCCGCAAAGAACCTTACAACCGCACGGCGCGGCGCGCTGTTCGGCGGTTTGCTGAAAGTCTGGCCGGTGCTGATCTTCCTCGTGCCCGGACTGATCGGCTGGTCATTGCATGAGAAAGGCCTGATAGAACTGCCCATGAGAATGGTGGACGGGGTCTCGCAAATCAACGGCGATACCGTGTTTCCGGCGCTGGTGTCGACCCTTTTGCCCTCCGGGATTCGCGGCCTGATCGTCGCCTGCCTTCTGGCGGCCCTGATGAGTTCGCTGGCTTCGCTGTTCAACTCGAGCGCGTCGCTGTTCACCGTGGATATCTACGAGAAACTCAGGCCGGGCAAAACCGAGAAGCATCTGTTGCTGGTCGGCCGCATCGCCACCACCGTGGTGGTCGGGCTGGGAATGCTGTGGATTCCCGTGATGAAATTGATCTCAGGCGGTGGTCTCTATCAGTATCTTCAGAGCGTCCAGGGTTACCTGGCGCCGCCGATCACCGCGGTCTTTTTGCTCGGGCTGTTCTGGACTCGCCTGAACGGCAGGGGAGCGGTGTGGGCGCTGGTCGGCGGGTTCGTACTGGGCATGGGCAAGCTCACCTGCCAGGCCCTCTTCGGTGCCGGCAAGATCGAGAGCCCCGCCATCCTTGCGGCGATTGGCGACTTCAATTTCCTGTACGCCACAGGGGTCCTGTTCGTGGCAAGCGCGGCGCTGATGATTATCGGCTCGCTCACCAGTGCGCCGCCGCCGGCAGAAAAAGTCGACGGCCTCACCTATCGCTCGATACGCGCCTTGCATGGTGACGAGATTCGCGCAAGCTGGGATGCCGGTAACAAGTTCATGGCTACCATGATCCTCGTGCTGGTCGCGGCGATCTACCTGTATTTCAGTTTCTGGTTGGACTGATCGCAGTCAGGCGCCTTTTTTTCCTGCTCTGCGGGAGTTAGTGGTATCGAGGAAGGCCAGGTCCACCAGATTCTCCATGGCTTTGTGCGCGGCCTCCGGGTCCGCCGCCTTGACGGCTTCGTAGACACTCACGTGATCCGGCATTGGGTCGCGTGACAAGGGATTGTCACGCTGTTTGAAAATGGTCGTCCAGGAGATCGCTGCGCCGACGCCGCTGGTCAACGAAACGATGAAAGCGTTGTCGCTCGCGCGAAGCAGGGCCGAGTGAAATTCCTGATCGGCCAGCCTTCCGGCTTCGACCGCGAGCGTGTGTTTCGCCATGCTGTCGAGTGCAAGCGCCATCGATTCGACATCCTCGTCGGTCCGCCGCAATGCGGCGAGAGCCGCGGCTTCGGGTTCGACGATCTTGCGCAGCTCGAACAGGTCCGTAAGCAGCTTGTCATCGGGTTCGAACTCGAATATCCAGGACAGAACGTCCGGGTCGAGCAGGTGCCAGCGCCCGGGCTGACTTACCCGCGTCCCTACCTTCGGCCGTGATTCGACGAGCCCCTTTGCCGCGAGAATGCGAACTGCCTCGCGGTAAGCCCCTCGCGATACCTGCAGCCGATCGCTGGCCGCGATTTCGCCGTTCAACAGGTCTCCCGGCTTGTAACGACCCGAGACGATCAGCACCCCGAGATCGCGCGCAATCGATCCATGCAACCGGAGCAGTCGACGCCTCTCCCGCGCGTTCGACTTCTGCGACGGTTTCGCCGTTTTGGTCGCAGCCGCCGGACTGGCCGCCACGCGGAGCATCGACTTTGTCTGCTTTCTGCCGGTCATGGTCTGCTAACTGTAATCCCGTGGCGGTCGCTGATGGAAGCCGAACCACCCTGTCCAGCCCTTTCGATCGTCGCGAGCGTGAAGTCCTGGTGGTTGAGGTGACGATGCCGGTGGGAGAAAAGCACGTGCAGGAGCCCGCCATTGCGGGCGACATGAGAGGTTCCGCTGGCCGCCCGCAATGGCGGGCTCCTGCACGG
>Ga0299913_10000314_pt1 | contig 28977 bp, 18 predicted proteins | sample RVTome_9_FD_201360 | JGI IMG/M metagenome (GOLD analysis project Ga0299913, IMG submission 201360) | Soil microbial communities from uranium-contaminated site in the Upper Colorado River Basin, Wyoming, United States - RVT155D38 (version 2) ... | reverse complement strand
AGCGAAGCCGATAGCCGTAGCTATCGGCTGAGTGAAGACCAAGTCAGGCGCCGCCAGACCGAGCGAGACACTTCCGATTTCGCTGTTACAGGCCACTAGTGCAGGGCAGGAGATTGCCGGCAGGCGCAAATTGAACGACAAGATCGAGGTTTACGGCGATGAACATTTCGTGTGTTGCAGGATTATGGCGCCGGATCATGTACGGGGCAGCCGGGTTCCTTTTCGTCATGTTGAGCGCGGTTGCGCAGCAACGCACGGAAACGGAAGAGCGCATCTTTATCGCCGCGGCGAACATGGAAGACGCGATTGTCGTCGACTGTCAGCTGCCCGGAAAGCTCCGCAAGCTGGGCGGCACGCGCACCTACCTGACACCGGGACGCATCGTGCGCGCGTCCGCCGTGGAGTGTCGCACGCGCGGCGGGGAATACACTCTGGGCGATCTGGCCAGCGGGACCCTGTCCCTGACGCGCTGGCTCAATCCCGCGAACGACGGCGACCCTGAGGCGCAGTATTACGTCGCCCGGATCTATGCCAACGGGATGGACAACGTGCCGGTCGACTATGGGGAGGCGGCCGCCTGGTACCAGCGCGCCGCGGACCAGGGTTACAGCGAGGCGAAGCAGGAACTGGGCTACCTGTACGAGCAAGGGCTCGGCGTCGAGAAGAACCCGTTGCTCGCCCTGAATCTGCAGCGCGACGCATCCGGTCTGGGCGAGGAGCTCGATTACGCGTGGAAAGTCGTCGAGGCCGAGCGTCTGCAGGCCGAGCTGGCCGCTCAGCTCGAGGCGGCGAACGACGGTCTGCAACGCTCGCGGCTGGAGTTGCGAAACACGCAGCAGCAACTTGCGGGTGCGCGCGGCGAGGTTCGCCAACGCGAGGCCGAGATGGCCGGAATCATCGCCGAGTTGCGGCAAGCAGAAAGCCGGTCCCGGAACGCTGCGCCTGAACGCATCGACGCGCTCGAAGGTGCGCTCGAAGAAGCAAAGGTCCAGCTTGCCGAGAGCCAGACGCGAATCGTGGAGCTGGAGCGCGAGCGCGATGGCGCCGTTGCCGAACTCAAGGCGGAGCTGATGGGAGGCCAGGCAACCAGTCTGGAGCTCAGGGAGCTTCTCGCGATTTCCCGCGGTGAAACCGATACATTGCGCGCCGAGCTGGCGAACGAACAGCAACGCCTCATTCAGTCGGAAGAAGAGTTGCGCGCCCTGCGCGACCGGTATCGCGAAGAGTCCGAGCAACTGGCGGCGGAAAACGAGCGCCTGCTGACGGCCCGCTCGCACTCCGAATCCGACACCGCCGCACTGCTCGCTGCCCGTGAGGCGAACATCGCCTCGCAGAATGCACGCGTCGCCAGCCTGGAGACCGAACTGCAGCGATTGCGGCAAAGAGTCGCCAATATGTCGTTGCAGGAGCCGGCGCTGCAACAGGAGGTTGCTGCGATGGAGTCGCGGTACGAGGCCGAGCTTGCGAAGCTGCGCGCGGAACGCGACCTGCTCGAAGGGAGCAACAGCCGCAGTCGTGAAGAGCTCGATGCAATGGCCGCCGAGACGCAGAAGCGCCTGCAGGAGAAGGAATCGGCGCTTCAGGCAAAGCGACGGGAAATCGACAGCTTGCGTGCAGCATCCGACACGCTACGCGGCCGTGTCGCCGAACTCGAGGCACGGCAACAACAGCAGGCAGCATCGGCGGGAGCAGCGACGGGACTGCTGCAGGCGGAGCTCAGTGCGTCGCGCAAGGAGGTGATCGAATTGAGGGACTCGCTCGAAGCCATGCAAGCCGAGAAATCGGATTTGCAGGCGAAGCTGTCGAAACAGCGTCTCGAGTTGCAAAATGAGGTGCAACGGGCGGCAGCGGCGAACCGGCAGAAAATCGCCCTTCTCGAGGCGGAGATCGTCGCCAGCGAGAGCACGATAAATGCACAGAACCTGAGGATCAGCGGCCTCGAATCGAGAATCCGGGAGAGCGACGTCGAACTCGCCCGTCTCAGAGACGATCGGACGACGAGCGAACCGGTGTCCGAGGACGTGCGCAACGCCATGGCGGTTCTCGAGATGGCGCGTTCCGCTCCCGGTAACTATTACGCTCTGCTGATTGCGAATGAGCAGTACCAGCACCTGCCGCCGCTGACCACGCCGGTCAGAGACGTGAACGTGATCCGGCAGCTGCTGACCGAGCGCTATGCCTTCGAAGTGGAACTGCTGGAGAACGCCACCGACGACCAGATCATGAAGGTTCTGCACCAGTACGCCAACACGTTGACCGAGGCCGACAACCTGCTGATCTATTACGCGGGGCGGGGAAGTACGCCGGACGGCCCGCCGGACCGGGCGTACTGGCTCGGCGTCGACTCGGACCCCGAACTCCCCAATACGTGGCTTCTGGCGGAACACGTCAGCGAGAAGATCAAGCAGATTCCCGCGAAACACGTGCTGGTAGTGACCGATTCCTGTTTCTCGAAACGACGCACCGGTTCGAACGCCTTTTCCGTCGGCCGCGGCCTGAACCCGAAGCGCTTCGGCATTCTGGCAAACCTGCCGGCGCGGCTCGTGTTGACATCCGGTGCCAACATGCCCGTTACCAGCGCCAATGGCGACCAGAAACACTCGTTGTTCGCAACCTACTTCATCGAAGTCCTGCGCCAGAACGAAAACGTTTTGAGCGGCGAGATGCTGTCGCACGAGATGATTTTCCGTGTGCGTGACAGCGTCGAAGAACCGGAGCGGGCAACGCCGACGTATACGCCGCTTCTCGGCGCCGGCCACGGCCACGGGGACTTCTTTTTCGTGCCGTCCATGGAATCCACGATGGTGGCCGCGACCGGGGCGCCATGAGCGAGGGCTGCAACCGGCACGTTGTGTGAAACGCAGGCCCGGCATGGGTTAGTGCCCGAGGACATCGTGGCCGGCGACCGCCGGTGCGTGCAGGGAAAGTTGGATTCGAATAGCAGCCCGAAAGGCTAATAATAATTGGGGAGACCGTTTAAATGACTGAACACAAACTATCGAGCATGGCTGTGATGTTCGCCGCAGGGCTGGTCTGTACCACGGCGGGTGCGCAGAGCCGACTCCCCAACCTGAGCGACTTTGTGAACAATCCGGACAACGGCGCAACCGCGCTCCAACGTGAAGCCGGAGTTGCGGTGCAAAACATGTGTGGAGCGTTGGCGGCAGCCGGAGGGTTCGGTCTGAACGATCCGCAACAGCAGGATCTTTTTTTGCGTTGCAACGAATTCGTGCAAACGTCGCAGGAACTGCAGGGCAATCCCGACACTACGCGAAGTCTCGGAATTACGGGCGGTGAATTGCTCGCTGCGATCCAGCAGGTGTCCGGCGAGGAGCTTCACAGTCAGGGCACCCTGGCGACTCGCGTCCCGAACGGTCAGTTCTCCAACATCGCGGGCCGGCTGAATTCGCTCAGACTCGGCGGTGCAAGTGTCGCGGGTGGTAGCGTAGCCCATTCGGCTCCTCTGGACAGCGATCGACTCGCCAGCGCCAACACGGGTGTTTTCTCGATGTCGGATGGTGCCACTGGCGGGGGAGCGAGCGCCGACGGCGAAGGCAGCCGGCTCGGCTGGTTCCTCGACGGCAGCTACAATACCGGCGATCGCGACCACAGCGTGAATGAAGACGGATTCGATTTCGACGCGACGAGCGTGACGGCCGGCCTCGACTGGTCGTTCGGCTCCGGTGTCATCGGCGTCTCCGCAGGCCTCGACGCTTACGACGCAGATTTCGCCACCATACGGACCGGCAGTGCCGAGGTGGTCTCCGGCGGTAATGTCGAGGTCGAGGGCACGACCGGATCGCTGTTCGGTGCCTGGAACGTCGGCAACTTCTACATGGACGGCATCGTCTCCTTCGGCAGCCTGGACAGCGATATTTCGCGCAACGTCGTTTATGCGTCGAACAACCCGATGTGCGCGCCTGCCTGCCCGAGCCAGAATCGCGCGTTGACCGGTGAGACGGACGGCGATTTCCTGTCCGGCGGCGTCACGGCGGGTTACGACGCGATGTGGGGCAACTGGGACGTTTCGACTACCTTGAGCCTGAGCTATCGCGACGTCGACATCGACGGCTACGATGAGACCGATTCCGCCCCCAACGGAGGACTCGCGCTGCGTTATGCGTCGCAGAACATCGAATCCCTGCGGTCGATTCTCGGCTTCGCATTTACGCGCAATATAAGCCGCAGCTTTGGCGTTCTGAGTCCGCTGTTGCGTGTGGAATGGCATCACGAATTCGAGGACGATCCGCTGGTACTGGCGGCCAAATACGTCGCGGAGGACGACCTGCCGAACGGCTCGGAGCCGGACAACTTCACGACCTGCATCTCCTGCTTCCGCCTCAGTTCCGATGAAATCGACAGCGATTTCGCGCTGGTCGGCGTCGGTGTGTCGATGGTATTCGCGAGGCGCCTGCAGTTGTATGGAGCCTATGACGCGCTGCTCGGCCTCGATAACCTGACGAGCAACACGATTTCACTGGGGATACGCGGCCAGTTCTGATTTTGGACAGATTCCGCATAGCCATCGTCGGCGCGGGGCCGGCTGGAATCAGTGCCGCCGGCCGCGCGGCCGCGAAAGATCGCGAAGCCGATCGGGCCGAACCCGCGCACGTTCTTCTGGAATCTCACGGCCTCCCCGCGAATACCATCCAGCGCTACCAGAAGGGCAAACACGTCATGGCCGAGCCGGGATTTCTGGACCTTCGCAGCGACATCCGCTTCGAGGCCGGCATCCGCGAAGCCATTCTTGCCAACTGGCAGAACGACCTGACGGACAAGGGAATCAATCTGTGGTGCGACGCCGAGGTCAAGTCGATCTCCGGCGAGAAGGGCGACTTCACCATTGCGCTCGCCGACGGCCGCGCGCTGTCGGCAGAGCATGTGGTGCTTTCGATCGGCTTGCAGGGCAACCCGCGCAAGCTGGGCGTGGAGGGGGAGAACCTTCCGCTGGTGCAGTACCAGCTCGATGATCCCGACGAGTACGGCGACGAAACCATCCTCGTGGTCGGCGCGGGCGATGCCGCCATCGAAAATGCCCTGGCGCTTTCGAAGCAGAACGACGTCTGTATTCTCAACCGGCGCGGGGAATTCAGCCGGGTCAAGGACGGCAATCTGCACCTGGTGCTGAGCGCGATCAACAACCCGGAGCAGCGGCTGACCTGCTACTACTCTACGTCCGTCGCCCGAGTGGTCCAGGCCACGGACGGCGGCAAGCCGCTGGTGGCGACGCTCGATACACCCGAAGGCGAGGTCCTGGTGCCGTGTGACCGCATCATTGCGCGACTGGGAGCAATTCCGCCGCGCCGCTTTGTCGAATCCATCGGCATCCGCTTTCCCAACGATCAACTCGACGCCGTGCCGGATCTGTCCCGAACGTACGAAAGCAACGTGTCGGGGGTCTATATCGTGGGTGCGCTTGCAGGTTATCCGCTGATCAAGCAGGCGATGAACCAGGGATACGACGTGGTCGAGTTCATCAACGGCAACGATGTCAAGCCGGCCGATTACCCGCTGCTGGAATATCAGTTCCACGGACTTCCGTACGATCGCGACGTCGACGACCTGATCGAACGGTTCCAGAGTCTCATCCCGATGTTCCGGGAACTCAATGCGTTGGCCTTCCGGGAACTGATCATCGAAAGCAACATCATCGTGTCCTACGGCAGGGGACCGGAATTCGACGAAGCAAAGCGGCGCGCTGCCGAACTGGAACAGGAGCTGGCGCGGCGCGGAAAGACTCCGCGCAGCACGCAGATATTGCGCGAGGGCGACGTAATCTATCAGCCCGGCCAGTTCGGCACGTCGTTTTACACGATTGTCGACGGAGAGGTTCTGCTGGAGCGAACCGGCGAAGGCGCTGCTACCAGTTACACCCTCGGTCGCGGCGAGTTCTTCGGTGAAATGAGTCTGCTTTCCGGCCGCCCGCGGCTGGAACGCGCCGTTGCCGGGGCGGGCTGCATACTGGTCGAGACGCCGCGCCGCACCATGGTCAAGCTGATGAATTCCAACGAAACGGTCCGGGAAGGGATCGACTGGATCTTCGTCGTGCGCGAACTGCAGGCGCAGTTCGCGCCGTTTGCGACGACCGCGGACCTTCGCGGGATCAGCGGGCGCGTCGATGTCCGCAGCTTCAAGGCCGGCGAAACCGTTTTCTCCGAAGGGGAGCAGGCCGACAGTCTGCACGTGCTTCGTTCCGGAGGAGTCGCGCTGCTGCGCGATGTCGACGGCGCCGAAGTTCTGGTAGCCGAAGTGCGCGCGGGGCATCTCGTCGGGGAGATGGCGCTGATGGGCGATCCGGTGCGCCGCGAGACGGCGCGCGCAACCGTGGCGCTCGAGACAATTGAAATCAGGCGACCCGAATTCATCGAGATTCTGAGCCGCAACGAAGAACGCATTCCGGCGATCCAGCAATCGGTCAGCAGGAGCGCGACCGACAAGGCACGCATGGCCGTGCGTCCGGAATCCGGCTCCCTCATGAACTTCCTGATTCGCGAAGGCCTCGGGGAGGCGACCAACGTTCTGGTCATCGACGAGTCGCTGTGCATCGGATGTGACAATTGCGAGAAGGCCTGTGCGGAAACGCATGCAGGCATCTCGAGGCTCGATCGCGAAGCCGGCGCGACGTTTGCGAACGTGCATATTCCGACCGCCTGCAGACACTGCGAGCAGCCGCATTGCATGAAGGACTGCCCGCCAAATGCGATCCGGCGGGCGGAAAGCGGGGAAGTCTATATAAACGACTCGTGCATCGGGTGCGGCAACTGCGTCACCAATTGCCCGTACGACGTAATTCGGCTCGAGTACGACGCTCCGCCGAAACCGGGAATATTTCGCTGGATGATGTTCGGCGCCGGCCCGGGTCCGGGCGAAGAACATTCCTACGAACCGGCGGCGGAGGCCAGGGCAAAAGGGAAGAAGGCCGTGAAATGCGACGCCTGCGTCGGCCTCGAGGCAGGCCCCGCCTGCGTAAACGCATGTCCCACGGGCGCGGCAATCCGCATCGGGCCGGAGCGATTCATCGACCTGGTCGAGGAACGCAAGCGTTGATACATGTCGGCATTCTGAACTACGCGCGATCCCGTTATCTGTGGTGGGCGCTCGTGACGATTGCCGCGTCGGTCGCCCTGTATGCAAGCCAGCGCGGTCTGCAACCGCCGAACGGCGGTACCTGGCAGGGCTACGTTCTCGGTACCGCGGGAGCACTCCTGATTGTCTGGCTGGCGCTGCTCGGCGTGCGCAAGCGGCGCTACCGATCCACCCTGGGCACGGTGCAGGGCTGGACCTCCGCCCACGTGTATCTCGGCAGCGCGCTGCTCGTCGTCGCGACGCTGCACAGTGCGGCACAGCTTGGACTGAATGTGCACACGCTGGCTTATGCCCTGCTGTGCGCGGTCATTTTCAGCGGCTTCTACGGGGTGTTCACGTACGTCAACTATCCGCATCTGATCAATGCGAACAGGGCCGGATTGTCGAGGGCGGAACTGTTCGCCGAACTCTACGAGCTCGACCGCCGGGGACGCGAACTGGCGGCGAAGGCGCCGCACGCCGTCAGCGTCGCGGCCCGAAGCAGCATCGAAAGAACCTCGATCGGCGGCGGGCTCATTGCGCAGCTCTTCGGCAAGGATCGGTCGCAGATCATCCGCGACAGCGATGACAGCGGCGGCGGCCACGTCACCAGCAACCGCGACCAGGAGTCGGTTATCCAGTTCATCGCCGAACACATCCCGAGAACGAGCAAGATCGCGGAAGCGGAACTCCTCCAGGAACTTCTGGCGGTGTTCTGCCGACGCCAGGCCGTGTTGCGGCGTATCGCGCGCGATATCCGGATGCAGGGCTGGTTGCGGGTGTGGCTGTTCGTGCATATCCCTATGACCATCGCGCTGCTGGTCGCGCTCGCGATACATATCGTGACGACCTTCATGTACTGGTAACGGCATGGAAGCCCTGGTCAGAGAAATGCGCGAGAGTGCCGACGGCATCGGCGAGTATCGCGACCTGGAACTTTCGGTCGACTGTGTCACGCTTGGCAGCGCGCCGGATCGCAGTATTCAGTTGCTTGGCGAAAACGTCTTGCCGGAACACGCGCAGCTCGAGCTGCGTTCCGACGGTCGCTTGAGGCTCACTTGCCGCCGCGGCGGCACAGTAAGTGTGAATGACGAGGCGGTCGCGGCGGCGAATGTAGCGAGCGGCGACCGGATCCGGATTGGCGGCAACAGCATTACGGTGTTCGAGCCGCCGGCCGGTTTCGATGCCGGTCTCCAGGTGGTTCGCGACGCCGACGTCGACCCGAGCGCGCTCGAAAGAGCGTTCAGAACCGACCTCGACCAGGTCTGGTTGTCGAAGCGCGCGGCTACCTGGGCACTGAGCGCGGCAGTACTCATCCTGGCATTCGTTCTGCCATTCGTGGCGAGTCGGGAGAAACTCAGAGTCGTCGAAGACCTTCCCTTCGTTCCTGGCGATGCCGCCTGGAGCAGCGGGCCGCTGTTCGCGGCACATGAACTTGCGGTCGGCAACGACTGTCGAGTCTGCCATCAGGCGATGTTTCAACGCGTGCAGGACGGGGCTTGCCTCGACTGTCACGATCGTATCCTGGATCACGTCGACCACTTGACCCTGGCCGATTCCACCGGCCTCGCGACGGCACCGCGCTGCGCGGCCTGCCATCGGGAACACAACGAGCCGGAGCCGCACCTCATCATTCGCGCGGACGCCCTGTGCACGGACTGCCACGAACAGTCCGAGCGCCTGTTCGGAGCGCTCGAGGTCCGGCCGGTCGGCGGCTTTTCCCTGGAGACGCATCCGCCGTTCAATGCCTCCCTGGATCGCCCTGTCATCAGTCCGGCCGGTACCGGCGTGACCTTCGACTGGGAGACCGCGATCGAGCCGATCGGCAGCGCGCGGGAAGCGTCGAATCTCACGTTTCCGCACGACCTGCACCTCGACCCTGCCAAGGTCACCGACCTGAACAGCGGCGAAAGCCTGGGCTGCGTGGACTGTCACCGGCTGTCGCTGGATCGCGAGCACTTTCTTCCAATCACGATGCAGAACGCGTGCATCGCCTGTCATGAACTCACCTTCGATCCGTCCATGCCGGATCGTCAGCTGCCGCACGGGCAGCCTCTGGAAGTGATCATGACTCTCGAAGGTCAGTATCTCAGAAAGTTCAGCGATCCCGCGGTCGACAACAAGGCCGTAAGGGAGCGGCGCATACCGGACAAGGACGACACGACCCGTGTCTGTGTCGGTACGGCGTTCGACTGCGCGGCCGAGGCGGCCGCCGAGGACATACGCGAGCAATTCGCCGTTCGCGGCTGCGTCAGCTGCCACGTGGTGCAGGAACACGCGGTGGACGACATCTACTCGCGCTACCAGGTACACCCGGTGCGACTCGCCGTCGATTATTTTCCATCGGCGCGTTTCGATCACGCGAGTCACCTGGTGATGAAGGATGCTACGGGGGACGCTGCATGTGCCGCCTGCCACGACGCGCAGACATCGTCTGAGAGCAGCGAACTCCTGATCCCGGACATCGATACCTGTGTCGAATGCCATGCGGATTTTCGGAGAGCGGGCTCGGTGCCGCTGCAATGCGTCGACTGCCACGGGTACCACCCGCTGCAGGCGGGGACGGGGAAACGCCGGAGGATCCACAGCAATGAAATGTAACAGCGTCTGCATCCTGATTGTCTCGACCTTCGTTCTCGTGTCCTGCTCCGGCGGCGGCAGCCCGGTCGGCGGCGACGAGGGCACCGACAGCGGCAATTCGTGCAGCGGCAGCTGCGCCGGGTCGACGTCGCGGCTGACGGTAGCGGACGTCGAGCAGGTGATCGCACAGGCCGTCTCGGAGGCCGAGGCGCAGGGCGCCGAGGCGACCATCGCCGTCACCGATCGCGCAGGGAACGTGCTTTCCGTGTTCCGCATGGGCGACCCGGCCGGGCGCGAGGTCGTGATTTCCACCAGTGAAAGCAACCCTGGCATCCTGCCGCCGGTGGACGCAGGTCTCGAAGGGATCCGCCTGCCGGCCGCCGGTTTTCCAACGCTGAATCTCGACGCACTGGCGGCCATCGCAAAAGCCCTCACCGGGGCCTACCTGTCTTCCGAGGGCAACGCGTTTTCGACCCGGACGGCGAGTCAGATCGTGCAGGACCACTTCAACCCCGGCGAAAGTTTCCAGCCGGGCGGCCCGCTTTTCGGGGTGCAGTTCAGTCAGCTCGCCTGTTCGGACTTCGTGCGGACATTCGACGGCGTGGGCACCAGTCCGGGGCCGCATCGCTCGCCGCTGGGGCTTTCCGCAGACCCGGGCGGCTTTCCGCTGTACAAGGACGGGACCGTTGTCGGCGGAGTCGGGGTCCTTGCCGACGGTATATACGGCATCGACGCACTGATTACCGACAGCGACCGCAACCTCGATGAAATGATCGCCTATGCCGCGTCGTTCGGATTCGCGGCGCCCCGGGATCGGCGCGGCGACCAGATTACGGTCGAAGGCAAGACCTTCCGCTTCAGCGACGTCGAGTTCGACGACCTGCAAAGCGACCCCGCCGCGGCCCCGTCGTTCGCAGGGCTCAACGGTGCGGTCGGCGCCCTGGTGAGCGTGCCGGGGTATTTCGACGGTCTCATGCGCGACGGTACCGCATTCGGTCAGATCGAATCGGGAATCGCCAGCGACGCCTCGAACCTCTTCGGCGCGGACGGGGCCTTCGTATTCGTCGACGCTTCCGGCATGCCGCGGCATCCGCCGCAGGCCGGCACCGACGCCACCGTCCTGTCCGTCGATCCGCTGTCGCAGGAAGAGGTCCGGGTCATCCTCGACAGCGCGCTCGAAGTCGCAAACCGTGCGCGCGCGCAGATTCGGCGGCCGCTCGGCAGCGCGGCCAGGGTAACGATCTCGGTGGTCGACACCAACGGCGAGATTCTCGGAATGGTTCGAAGCCGGGATGCGCCGGTATTCGGCGCGGACGTATCGTTGCAGAAAGCGCGCACGGCAACACTGTTCTCATCGCCGGGCGCCGCGACGTTCTTCACGAGCCTGCCCGACGTCAGGTACCTGAGCATCGGCGACGTGATCACGCCTTCGGCGCCTGTTTCGTTTGCGGGCTATGTCGCGGCGGCACAGGAGTTCCTGGAGGACAGCGCCGCGCTGACCAACGGCGCCATAGCCTTTTCCGACCGGGCGGGAGGCAATCTCTCGCGGCCGTTCTATCCCGACGGCATCGATGGCAACGGGCCCGGACCCTTCAGCAAGCCGGCCGGCCAGTGGAGCCCCTTTTCCACAGGACTGCAACTCGATCTCGCCTACAACGGGATCGTCCAACATGTCCTGTTCGCGAGCGGCGCCGGCGTCCCTGATGTGGCGGCCGGCTGTGCAGGGGTCGCGCTCGATCTGAATACACTGACGTTTTCGAATACCGTAACGACCCGGCAGGCGGCGAACGGGCTGCAGATATTTCCCGGCAGTGTTCCGATCTTCCGCGACGGCGAACTGATCGGCGGCATCGGTGTATCCGGCGACGGCGTGGATCAGGACGACATGATCGCGTTTCTCGGACTGCACAATGCCGGCGCGACGCTGGCGAGCGGCATCGGCAACGCGCCGCCTTCGATGCGCGCGGACAATCTGACGCCGCAGGGAACCCGGTTGCGCTTCGTGCAATGTCCCCAGGCACCGTTCCGGGACAGTGACGAGGACAACGTGTGCGGCGGCAAGTAGAGGAGCGGTGAAATGATCATGAGGGTTGTGACACGCATCGGCATCGGCATCCTTGCAATCGCGGTCCTGGAGACCTGGCAGGCTCCGGCGGCGCTGGCGCAGGTCTGTTACGAAGACGACGCGGGACGGATCGTGACGCGGCGCCGTCCGGGCTATCGCGAAGTGCCCTGTCCGGGCGCGGCGGAAGCGCCCGCAGAGGATGCCGCCGTGGCGCCTGACGCGGCGCCCGATGCGCGGCGGCGTGCCGAAATCGCCACCGACTCGCCGGCCGCACCGCAACGGCCGGCGCGTACACGCAATGCGGTATCGCCCGTGCCGCGGCCCGGGGTCGGCGACTACGTCGCCTCGGTGCCCTTGCCGGACCGCTGGCGCATCGTCGACGCGCTCGGCTACGAGGAGCGATGGTGGGATCCGTATAACCGCAACGTGCTCAAAGCCGACAGGCCGGTGCACGGCGACTGGTTTTTCAACCTGTCACTCATCTCCGACAGCGTTTACGAGAATCGACAGGTGGCGACACCGGTGGGCAGCAGCTCGACCGTCGATCCGTCGCAGAACGACGTCTTCGGCAGTTCCGATCAGTATGTAGTCGTCGAAAACCTGGCTACGGAGTTCGTTTATTACAAGGGCGATACCGTATTCAAGCCACCGGATCTGGAATTCCGACTGACCCCTGTGCTGAACTACAACTATGTCGCACTCGACGAAATACTCGGCGTCAAGGCCAATCCCGCCGACGGTATCACACGCACGGATTATCATTTGGGGATACAGGCGGCGTTCGTCGACAAGCACCTGCGCAACGTGTCCGACCGCTACGACTTCGACAGTATCCGGATCGGCATCCAGCCGTTTTCCTCGGATTTCCGCGGCTTTCTGTTTCAGGACAACCAGCTCGGGATACGTCTGTTCGGGACCCGCCGGAACAACGTCTTCCAGTACAACCTCGCCTGGTTCCGGCGTCTGGAGAAAGACACGAACAGCGGACTGAACGACCTCGGGCAGCCGCTCAGGGACGATGATGTCTTCATCGCCAATCTTTACTGGCAGGACATGCCGGCGCGCGGCTTCACTTCCCAGGTAACCGCTGCGTACAACCGCAATCGCGAGTCCGAAGAAGCCTATTTCGACAAGAACAACTTCATCCAGCGGCCAGCCTCGTTCGGCAGGGAAACGTTACGGGAATACGACGTGTATTACCTGGGCTATACCGGCGACGGTCATTTCGGGCGCATCAATCTGTCGACGTCCGTGTACTACGCCTTCGGCAAAGAGACGCCGGGAGTGTTCGTCGATCGGGAAATCGACATCCGCGCGGTGTTCGCAGCCGCCGAGTTCTCGGTCGACTTCGACTGGTTCCGGCCGCGGGTTTCACTGCTGTTCGGCAGCGGCGACGACGATCCCTACGACGACGAGGCAACCGGCTTTGACGCCATCTTCGAAAACCCGCAGTTTGCCGGAGCGGACACGAGTTACTGGATTCGCCAGGCGGTGCCCCTGATCGGCGGCGGCCGCGTGGCACTCTCGAGCCGGAACGGAATCCTGAACAACCTCAGGTCGTCGAAAGAAGAAGGGCAGTCGAACTTCACCAACCCGGGGATCATGCTTGCAGGCATCGGCGCCGATATGGACCTGACGCCGAAATTCCGCCTGTCGCTGAACTTCAACGGCCTGTTCTTCGTGCACGACGAGGTACTCGAGGCAGCGCGTAACCAGGCCGACATCGGTCATCGCATCGGCTACGACCTGTCGCTGTCGGCAACCTATCGCCCGTTGATGTCCCAGAACATCGTCATACGCGCGTCGTATGCGCAACTGATCGCAGAGGAAGCGTACGAGAGGCTGTTTCCGGACGAGGACTCGCGCTACTTCCTGCTCAACGCAATATTCGCTTACTGACATGTGGGGTTTGGAAATGAATCCGATGAACCAGAACCCTGACTTCCGCTGCAGGGTCGGGCTGCTCGCGGCCGTGCTGCTCACGACGACGCCGGGCCTCGCGGCGGCCGCAGAAGGGGAGAAGCCGGTCTCCCGCAACTACGTCACCGCCCCGCCCGCCCCGTTTCGTCAGTCGGCGGCCGACGCCCAGCGGAAAAGCGCGGGCTGTATGTCCTGTCACGTGGAAACCGACAATCGAACCATGCACAGCAACCCGGCCGTGCAACTCGGATGCACGGATTGTCATGGCGGCGACAGCAGTGCCACCCTCACGGCAGGTACCGCGCGCGGTACGCCGGGATACGACGGTGTCTTCGAACAGGCGCACGTCCTGCCACGATTCCCGGAGACCTGGCACTATCCCCACAGCGCCAACCCGGAGCGCACCTATACGCTGCTCAACAAGGAAAGCCGCGAGTTCATCCGCTTCGTCAATCCGTCCGATTTCCGCGTCGCGCGGGAAGCCTGCGGCGCCTGCCATCAGGACATCATCGAGGCGTCGAAACGTTCCATGCACTCGACCAGCGCGATGTTCTGGGGCGGTGCTTCGTACAACAACGGCATCCTCCCCTTCAAGAATTACGTCCTGGGCGAGTCGTATGACGAGCAGGGCAACCCGACGGTTCTTCACGGTCCCGAAGTGCCGGAGGAACTGCGCCGGGAAACGGCCGCGGCGGGGATCCTCGAGACGCTGTATCCGATGCCGGCCTGGGAATCGGTCAAGCCGGCCGATATCTTCCGTGTGTTCGAGCGAGGCGGACGCAACATCATCAATCTCTTTCCCGAAACGGGTCTGCCGAACGCGCTGGGCCAGCTGCAGCGGATAGAGGAGCCGGGGCGCCCGGATTTCCGCCAGTCGAACCGCGGTCCCGGCACCGGTGCGCGTATCGCGGTGCCGCTGATCAACATCGTCAAGACGCGACTCAACGACCCCAACACCTGGTTTGTCGGCACCAACGACCAGCCCGGCGACTTTCGTCAGTCGGGCTGTGCGTCCTGCCACGTGGTGTATGCGAACGATCGTGACCCGCGCCATTCGGGCCGCTACGCGCAGTTCGGCCATGAAGGAAAGACCCGCAGTCTCGATCCGACGATCAGCCGGGACGAGTCCGGACATCCGCTCACCCACAGTTTTACGCGGGCGGTTCCGACCAGCCAGTGCATGGTGTGCCACATGCACCAGCCGAACATGTTCATGAACAGCTTTCTCGGCTACACCATGTGGGACTACGAATCGGACGCACCCGCTATGTGGCCCACCGAACAGAAATACCCGGACAGCACCGCAATGCGAGCCATCCTCGATCGCAATCCGGAAGGCGCAGCCGTGCGCGGGAAATGGGGAGACGTCGAGTTTCTGAAGTCGGTATCGAGTCTCAACCCGGAACTGAACGATACCCAGTTCGCCGATTACCATGGCCACGGCTGGAATTTCCGGGCCGTCTACAAGCGGGACCGCCGCGGCAACCTGCTCGACACGGATGGCAACGTCGTCGGCGACGACGATCCGGAGAAGTTCGACAAGGCCGTGCATATGTCTTCGATACACCTCGACGTCGGAATGCACTGCGTGGATTGCCATTTCTCTCAGGACAACCACGGGAACGGGCACATCTACGGCGAAGTGGCGCTGGCCGTCGAGATAGGCTGCAAGGACTGCCACGGAACGGCGAGCGACTATCCCAACCTTTACACGTCCGGCCCCGCGGCGCTCGACGGCGGCATGGACCTGGAAGCGCTTCGCACCCCGGACGGACGCCGTCGCTTCGAGTGGACGGGCGGCGGTCTTTACCAGCGCTCGATGATCGAGCCCGACCTCGAATGGAAGCTGAGTCTGGTCAAGGACAGCGTGACCCTCGGGAATCCGGCCTACAACGAAAAGGCCGCGCGCGCGAAACTGATGAGCCGCGATACGTCGACACTCGAATGGGGAGGCGGGGCCCAATCGGGCAGTCTCGCGCATTCGGACGACAACATGGAATGCTATGCCTGTCACACGTCCTGGACCCCGAGTTGCGGCGGCTGTCATCTCCCCATCGAAGCGAACTGGAAGACGGAGCGCCATCACTACGAGGGTGGGGAGACGCGCAACTATGCGACCTACAACCCGCAGGTGGCGCGCGACGACATGTTCCTGCTGGGAAGACGCGGCGACGCGAAAAGCGGCAAGATCGCGCCGGTTCGATCGAGCTCGGCTCTGGTCCTGTCGTCGACCAACGCCAACCGGGAGCGAATTTACATACAGCAGCCGCCGATTGCGGCAAGCGGCTACAGTTCGCAGGCGTTCAATCCGCATTTCCCCCACACGACCCGCAAAACCGAGACCCGGGTCTGTAACGACTGCCACCTGTCAGCCGACAACGACAACAACGCGATCATGGCGCAGCTCCTGGTGCAGGGCACGAACTTCATCAACTTCGTCGGACTGAACGCATACGTGGGTGGGCGCGGCGAGATCAGCGCCGTCACCGTGACGGAATGGGACGAGCCGCAGGCGGTAATCGGCAGCTATCTGCACCGCTACGCGTATCCGGATTTCTATGCGGAACACCGGGACAACGATGCGCGGCTGCAAGATGCCTACCGGCACGGCGCCGGGACGGCACAGTGCCTGCAATTGCGCGGCGAGTATCTGTTCGTCGCGGAAGGCAAGAAGGGATTCCGCGTCTACGACGTGGCCGGAATAGCCAACAAGGGAATTTCACAGCGCATCATTACCGCTCCGTTCAGCGGTATCGGTCAGGACACCCATATCGCTTCGCGCAACGCGACCTGCATGGCCCTGCCGACGAATCAGAACATCGCTCCGGTACGCAACCAGGGGCCGATGATGCGAGACGAGAACCTCGAGCAGCCGTTTCATCCGCTGTACAACTATGCGTTCATCACCGACGCGGCAGAGGGCCTGATCCTGGTCGACGTGAACACTCTCACCGACGGAGACCCTCGCAACAACGAGCTGGAGCGAGCCCTTACCTGGAACCCTGGCGGGGTGTTGGACGGCGCCCGTCACGTCAGTGTCGGCGGATACTACCTCTATATCATGACCGGCCGCGGCCTTGCCGTGGTCAGCGTCGACGAGCCGCTGGCGCCGCAACTGGTCGCGGAGCTGGCCTTGCCCGAGCCGCGCGCGAGCATGCTGCAGTTTCGCTATCTGTTCGTGACCGATGCCGACGGGCTCGAGACGATCGATGTTACCGATCCTGCCGCCCCGCGGCTGGTGCCGAACAACACGATACGCATGGCGGACGCAAACAAGGTATTCATTGCGCGCACGTATGCATATGTCGCTGCCGGGAACGAAGGTCTGGTCATCGTCGATGCGGAGCGGCCCGAACAGTTGCGGGAGCTTACGCGCTTCACTGCCGCTGGTGCCCTGCGTGACGCACGAGACGTCGTCATAGCGTCCACCAATGCCTCGCTGTTCGCGTACGTTGCCGACGGCGCCGGCGGTCTCAAGGTGCTGCAGCTGACGTCGCCCGACTCGCAGCCGAAGTTTTACGGCTTCAGCCCCGAGCCCAGGCCGGAACTCATTGCAAGCTACCAGACGGCAAAGCCTGCGCTGAGCCTGTCCAGGGGACTGGAGCGCGACCGAGGCGTGGACGAAACCGGAGGCCAGATCGCGGTGTTCGGCCGACGCGGCTCGAGACCGCTCAATCTCGAGGAAATGCGAAGGCTATACCTCGACGAGAACGGGCGTCCGTGGTTCGTCGACGATGGCGAGCGACGGGCACCGGGTGGCAGCGCAGGAGAAAAGTGAGTGCCGGGACCGAGTCAGATCGACAGGATTGGCGGTCCGCCGATGCTGCTCCTTGCGACCGTACTGGCACTGGGCGTCGCGCAGTCCGCGGAGCCGCCTGCCGATACCGACACCCACATGGGTGTGGCAAGCTGCGCCAGCAGCGTGTGCCACGGCAAGCTCGATGTACAGAACGACCGTAACGTATGGCTCAACGAGTATCGCGTGTGGACGCGCGCCCGGCGTCATTCGCAAGCCTATCGTTTGCTGGAGAACGAACAGTCGCGGCGCATCGCCGCCAACCTGGGCCTCGCGAGTGCAACCACGGCCAGGATCTGCCTCGATTGTCACTCGGACAACGTGCCCCGCGAGAGGCGCGGTCCGAAGTTTCAGATTACCGACGGCGTCAGTTGCGAAGCCTGCCACGGGGGCGCCGAAAACTGGCTCGAATCCCACTCCGAGGCTGGTACTTCACACGAAGACAACCTTGCGCGCGGCATGTATCCGACCGAATCTCCTCAAGCGCGGGCGCGGCTCTGCCTGAGCTGTCACATGGGCACCCCGGAGAAATTCGCGACTCACGACATAATGGGAGCAGGGCACCCGCGGCTCAGCTTCGAACTGGAGAACTTTTCGCAGAACCAGCCGGCGCACTACGAGGTGGATGACGACTACCGCGCGCGCAAGGGCGAGATCCCCACGTTCAATCTGTGGCTTGCAGGCCAGGTGGAGAGCGCCGGCAAGTTTCTGCAGCTGATCCGCAGCGACTACTACTCGAGCGGGGGGCAGTTTCCCGAGCTCGCGTTCTATGATTGCCATGCCTGCCACCATCCTATGGACGACCAGCGGTGGAGCAGCGCACGCGCCGGGCCCGGTATACCGCCGGGCACGCCTCGCCTGCAGCATCAGCACTTGCTGGTGCTGGAATCGATCACCGCCGTACTGGATTCGCCCGACGCCGCCGGCGAACTGCGCGCGGTGGCACAACGCTTCGTTCGCGCGGGACAAAGCCGCACGGACGAGGTGCGCCAGGCGGCCGACGCGTTGCTCGGCTGGCTCGACCGTCGCAAGTCACGCTGGGTCGAGACGACGCATTCCAGCGAAGCGATTCGTGCGGTGCGCCGCGCCCTGGTTCGTGCTGCGGCCGACGGCCGTATGAGCGATTACAGTGCGGCGGAACAGGTCTATCTGGCGCTGGAAACTCTGAGTTACGCAAGCGGCGACCGCGCGGCTCTGGCCGCCGCCCTGGACAGCCTGTATACCGAGGTGGAAAGCGACGGCAGCTTCGATCCGACGTCGTTCGCCGCGACCGCAGCGCGAATCCGGGACAGGTTCTGAATGACCAAGTTCGCGGCGAAAACTCATCCAGGACGGCGGCCGGGCCCGAACGAAGACGCGATCGGCTGGAACGCCGAACGGCAGGTCTGGTTCGTCGCCGATGGCATGGGCGGACACGTCAGCGGGCAGGTCGCCAGCCAGGTGGTGAAGTCCTGCATACTGACCGGCGATCCGCAATGTAGTATGGCGGATACGCTGATCCAGGCACATCTCGCCATCCTCCAGGCAGCGTCGGCGGACGACGAATTGAGCGGCATGGGCGCGACCGCGGTCGTGGCCGTCATCGTCAAGCGCTCGCTGGAGATTACCTGGGTGGGCGACAGCCGTGCGTACCTCTGGCGTCGGGGGAAGCTCACGCAACTGAGCCGCGATCATTCCTTCGTCGAGCTGCTGCGCGAGCAGAACCTGTTGAGCCCGGAAGAAATACGGAACCATCCACAGGGCAATCTCGTGACGCGGACGCTGGGACACGGCGATCCGGTGCCGTCGGTCGTGCGTCGGTCCCTCCGATCGCGCGACTGGATCCTGCTCTGCAGCGACGGTCTGAATGACGAACTCGACGATGAGGAAATGGCTGGCATCTTGCGGGAAAGTTCGAACGTAGACGAAGCGGTCGACCGCCTGCTAGCGGCCGCGCTCGCGAGGGGCGGCCGGGACAATACCAGCGTCGCCGTCGTAGAGTACGAAGGGACGTGGTTTGGCGACGCGCGCCAAACGTTGTTCGGTAGTCCGTGGCTGCCGATTGCGCTGGGTGCCGGCCTGGCCATCCTGGTAGCGGCGGTATTATGGGGCACAGGGCGCCTGAAATGATGGTCAACAGGCCCTGGAACGGATAGGCAGATCCAGGCAAGTCAGTGGGGAACAGAATGTCCGCAACACGCATCGTGCTGAGAAGAGCCAGTGACGGGTCCGAAACCGAAGTCACGGACCAGTTGCTGGTGGGGCGTCTGCCGGAATCCGGCCTGGTGCTGACCGAGGGCCACCCATCGCGCCGACATGCGATGCTTACGGCCAAAGGGACCACGGTGACGATCGAGGATCTGCAGTCGGCCAACGGCACGTTCGTCAACGACGTAAGGCTGACCGCGCCTCGAGTCCTCAAGTCCGGAGACCGCGTAAAGTTCGACACGGACGAGTACGTCGTGCAGATTTACCCGGCGGACGTTTCCGGTGAGGCAGAGAAGACGATGCTGCGCCGTCCGGAGGAGGTCGCCGTCGATGCTCCGGGCAGTACCCGCAGCGGTCCGGCCTGGATCAACCCGGACAAGCACGCGCCCGGCGGGCCGAAGACCGAGTTCATCGATGCGGCGAAGCTCAAGGAAATGGTGCAGACACCGGTAGCGTCCGCCCCGGACACCGCTCCGGCAAAAGTCGATGCGCCGACTCTTTCGGTGACTTCCGGCAGCAAGGCAGGCATGCGCATCGCTCTCAGGTCGACTGCGAAGCACGGGGAGTGGACGCTCGGCAGTGACAGCGATCGCGACATCGTTTTCAACGACGAAGGGGTATCCGGGGTCCACGCCAAGATCACCTTCGACGGCCAGCGATGGCGGCTGTCGGATCAGATGTCGGCCAACGGCACTTATGTAAACGGAAAGCGCAGCAACATGAGCTATCTCGGCGATGGCGACCGACTGCGCCTGGGCCCGGTCGAATGCCTGTTTCAGGTACCGTCGCGGAAGTCGCCCGGCAAGCGCGCAACGCCGAAACGCTCCGCGGCGAGCCGAAGCCTTTTGCTTGCGGTGGCGACATTTGCGGTTACTCTTGCCGCCCTTTATATCTACCTGTTCGTCTGGCGATGAGCCGCCCGGCCGATATGTCGAGGCGCCTGTGCGCCTGACGGATGCGGGTTAGCAGGTGGCCGAACAACGCGGCAACGCTCTGCCCGTAGGGTACGAACTCGATGAGTTTCGCGTCGTGGAAGTCCTTGGCCGCGGCGGATTCGGCATCACGTACAAGGCGATGGACGAGCGCCTGCGGCGAGCGGTCGCAATCAAGGAATACCTGCCCACGCAGTTTGCCTATCGTGGCGAGAACTTCGCCGTACTGCCGCGCGACGAAAACGACAAGGAAATGTTCGTCTGGGGGCTGACACGCTTCATCGATGAGGCGCGAGCGCTGGCAATGTTCCGCCACCCCAACATCATCGCCGTCATCCGTTACTTCGAGGCCAACGGCACTGCCTACCTCGTCATGGAATACGAGGAAGGGTGCGACCTCGACGCGTGGCTCCGCCTGTACCCACAGGGCGTCGCCGAGGACGTTCTTGTCCACAAGCTGCTGCTGCCGTTGCTGGACGGTCTGGAGAAAGTGCACGACAAGGGGCTGTTGCACCGCGACATCAAGCCGGACAACGTTTTCATCCGGCACGACGGCACCCCGGTGCTGATCGACTTCGGCGCCAGTCGTCCGCACGGCAAGGACGCTCAGACCCACCTCACCAGCCTCATCTCGGTCGGTTACTCGCCCTTCGAGCAATATGGCGGGGCCGGACGGCAGGGCCCCTGGAGCGACTTCTACGCGCTCGCCGGCACTCTCTATCGCGTGATCACCGGCCAAAAACCCCCGGACGCCATCGCGCGGCAACAAGGCGAGGAGCTCACTCCGGCAGTGCAGGCGGGCGGCGGACGCTACAGTGAGACCCTCCTTTCCGCGATCGACCGGGCGTTGTCTCTGGACCCGACCGACCGGCCGCAAAACGCAGCCGAATTCCGTTCCATGATTTCAGGTTTCGCCCCGGACGGTGCCACACCGGACCCCGGAGCGACGCTGGTCAGGCAAACTTCGGCTACGCGGCGTGGCGAAGGGGTCCGGCAGAGCAGAAAGGCGTTCTGGTGGGGCGGCCTGGGCGCCCTCGGTGCACTGGCCGCGGTCGTTGTCGCGCTGACACAGGGACCGTGGGCCGAACGCCCGCCGTCAGGCCCTCCGGCGACAGTCGAGATCGGTGCGGAAATTCCGGCGCCAGGCCTCCCCGAATCGCGGCCCGGCGAAGCAACCGTCACGGAGACCTCGCCCCCGGAGATCGGCGATTCCGTGCCCGGCGGCACCGCCGCAGAAGCGGCCGAGGCAGAAGGCCGGGAGCCTGAGGAAGACGCGATCCTGTCCGGCCTTTCGGTCTCGAGCCCGGTGCGGGACTTTCGCGATGCCCAGATCTCGGGTGCGTTGCTCGCCTATGTGAGCAACAAGACACGCTTCGACGACTGCCGTGAATCCGGATGCGCTGAAGTGGGTGCCCTGATGAGCAGGGTGCAGGAAGCGCTCGAAGGGTACGAGTGGGAGCGGGCACCGGTCTCCGGGAGCATAAGAGTCGTCAATCCCAGGCGTCTCGACAGCAACGAATGTCCCTTCATGGTCGACATGGAGGAAACCATTCGGTTCGGGGACGAACAGCGGCAGCAAACACGCACCTACTGCACGCAGAACGGCTTCGACCGGGAGTTGCAGGCCTCAGGAAAGGTCGTCCGCTGAGCCTCACGCAGCCGGCCGCCTCTGTTGCATGCTTCGGGTCCGGCGTACAATTCCGAGAAAACAAAAGGGGCTTCGATCATGCGTACGAACAGGCTGCTGGTACTTGGGGCGTGTGTGTGCACCGTGCTGGGAGGGTGCAAGACAACCGAGGGTGGGGGCGGACTGCTCGGCGATGTCGGCCGCAAGGTGCTGCGGGACGAAGCGGTGCGGCAAGGCGCCGGCAGTGTCGACACCGTGGCAGGTCGGGCGGCGCGCGCCGCATCGCTGGGCGCCGCGGACGAGATGTGCGGCCCGACCGGCAGCGTCTTCTGCCGCAACCTCACCGGAACGCTCGCCGCGAGCTTCACCGAGGAGTTCATCGAGCGCATGACAGAGGAGGACCTCGAAAAGGCTGCGGAGGCCCGCCAGAAGTCGATCGAGACCGGCGAACCGCAGGTCTGGGAAAACGCCGAATCCGGTGCGAGCGGTACGGTGGAGACCAAAGTCGCGGAACCGCGGCCGCCTCAGCCGACGCCCATCGTGGTCGAGGAGCCGGTTGAAATGACCGCGCCGATCATGGATGCGGTAGGTGAGCCGTACGTGGTCACGGCATCCGGCGGCGTCAACGTTCGGCGCGGACCCGGCACCGGGTTTCCGGTGGTTACCAAAATGGCTTCCGGCGAGCGCTTCAACGCCATCGCCAAGGTGCAGAACGACAACTGGTACCTGGTCGGTAAGGGTGCGGTGGGCAAGGGCTACGTGAGCGGCGCTTTGATCTCGACCGCGCCGCTCGAGCTCAACGAGCCGGCCCCGCCGGAACCCAAAGAACCGACGAAGGAAGTGGAGGTAGCCGTTGCCGCGGAGTGCTACACCACGACGCAGAGCGTGACGCTCGCGGACGGCACGGCCGAGAACGCGACGGTAACTTCCTGCCGCACGCCGAACGGTTGGGTGCAGGTCTAGGCCGGATATGTCACCGATTGCGCCGCGTTTGCGCCGGCCTCGGGTTTTGCGTGTTTGAGGTTGGACGGTCGCCCGTAGCGAGTTCGGCGACGGCTTTCAGGCACGCGAAGGGGTAGGTTCAGGGAACCAGCCGTTCGCAGGCCTGCCAGTCGCCTCTGCGCAGCGGGATCTCCATGCCGCCGCTTTCCTGCAGCCTGTCCCACAGCCTGGTGCGCATTTGAGAGGCAATGCTTTCGAACTCCGGAATGTCGATCAGGTTGTAGCGTTCGTGAGGATCGTTCGAAAGATCGAACAGCTCCTGCGTGTCCCACACGCCGTGATAGTAGATGTACTTGAAGCGATCGCCGCGCAGAGCAAAGGTCGTTGGTGTGTGCGGAAACGCATGTTCCCAGTAGTATTCGTAGAGCAGCTCGCCCGGTGAGTCCATCGATTCACCGCGAAGCGCCGGCACTACCGAGCGGCCGTCCACCGGGCGCACGGGTTCGATGCCGGCAAGCGCGAGAATGGTCGGCGCGATGTCGATGTTGCGCACCATGTCGGTCACGGTTCTGCCGGCCGGGACGAACCCCGGGCCCCAGGCGATCATCGGGATGCGGATGGATTCTTCGTAGGCATGACGCTTGTCGATGAGCCCATGCTCGCCGAGCGAGAAACCGTTATCGCTCAGGTAAATGACGAGCGTGCTGTCTTCCATGCGGTTGTCACGGACATAATCGAGTATGCGACCGACACTTTCGTCCAGCGCCAGCGTGGTTTCCGCGTAACGTCGATAGAAGGTGTCGAAGTCGAACTGCCCGTGGTACGCGTAGTCGACACCATGCCAGCTATTGCGTTGCTCGCGAACCCAGCGCGGTTGATCGCGAAGGTTCGCTTCCGTTTTCGGCATGGTTTCCGGATACGGGATGTCGACGTCGCGGTAACGTCCGGCATGGCGTTCCGCCGGCACGAACTCCGCGTGCACGGCTTTGTGCGACAGCATCAGGAAAAACGGTTCATCACTTCGTTTCCGCCGCTCCTTCTCGAGCCAGTCCAGCGCGAATTGCGTCAGGATGTCGGTGGTGTACCCCGGCACTTCGCGCCGTTGCCCGTCGACGTTGAGTACCGGATCCACGTAAACACCCTGTCCCTGAAAGCTCACCCAGTGATCGAAGCCCGGCCGGGGGTCGTCCCGGTCTTCGCCCATGTGCCACTTGCCCACGTACGCCGTGCGCCAGCCGGCCTTCTGCAACAGCTCGGGGAAGAAAACGGTGCCTTCGGGGATTCCGGAAGAGTTGTCGACGACGCGGTGCCGGTGCGCGTACTGTCCGGTGAGAATGGAGGCGCGGCTCGGTGAGCACAGCGAGGTCGTCACGAAGGTGTTGGCAAGGTGCACTCCGTCCTCGGCCATCCGGTCCATGGCGGGCGTTTGCAGCCAGCTTGGCGCCGATTCCATGAATCCCATGAAATCGTAGCGATGATCGTCGCTCAGGATCAGGATGACGTTTCGCCCGGTCGCAGGCGACTGCGCGTAGGCTGCGGCGGCCGAGAACAGGAATATCAGAAATGCGAGTCTGTGAATCATGACAATCCGAATTCAGGCCTCAGCTGCGCGAGTAAGTGCCGACGAGACGATTCATGGCTTTCACGTTCGGCTCCGTTTCCTGAAGCAGCTCCCACATCGTAAGACCTCGAGGCAGGTCGGTTTCGGCGTCGAGCGCCAGCAGCCAGAAGAAATAATGATGCGTCCCGTGACCTTCGGGGGGCATCGGACCGCCGTAGCCCTGGCGGTCGAAGTTGTTCGTTCCGGGCGTGTAGTCCTTCACATTCTCCGGCAATCCGGTCACCGTGCCGGGGATGTTGTACAGCACCCAGTGTACGAAGCCGTAAGAACCCGGCAATACCAGCGGCGCGTCGGGATCGTGGCAGATCAGTGCGAAGGATCCCGTTCGCTCAGGCGCGTTCGACCACGAAACGGGCGGCGAGACGTCCTCGCCCTCGCCGGTATGCTTTTTCGGGATCTTGCCGTGATGTTGAAAAGCCGTGCTGGTGAGCTTCATGTCTGAAAGGGCAAACGCCATGGGAAGACCTCCTCGCGCGCGGATGGCACGATATTCGCACAATCCGCCGAGCGATTCGAACGCCGATCGCCCGCGGTGCTGTACAATGCCGGCAGTTCCACCGACCGGGGGAGACCCGCATGCCTAAGGAACGTCGTCCCAACAAGGAAGCCAAAAAAAAGCCGGCCATGACTCCGAAGGAGCGCAAGGCGGCCAAGAAAAGCCGCAAGGAAGGGACCAAGCCCCTGATCGGCTGATCCGGTGAACGGTGTCCTGCCCGCGCTACTTTGCGAGCGGGTCGGGACGTACCTGAAAGTGGACGACGATCGGTTTCGAGTCTTTGCCGCCTTCCTTGAGCCAGGGCGTGCGATCCCCTTCGGGTACCCAGATGCCTCGTCCTTTCCAGCCGATATCGGGATCGTCGATGCGGCCCTCGAACCCCTTGGTGTAAAAGCCCAAAGGGTAGGGGATGCGCAAGGTGACGAATTCGCCGTCCACCAGGGCATGGACGCCATCGAACAGATTGCCGGTGGCGATCGGGACGTCCTCGCCGAGTCCCAGTGAATTGTGCTGGTCGACCCAGGTGTAGTAGCTCGACTCCACGCTGAACCCCGGCAAGTCGGCAAAGGCGGGTCCGGGAAGGTCGTGCAGCGTCCAGCCTTCGGGGCAGTGATTGCCGGTCGCGTCCGGGCCGTTCAGCGGGGACTTGCATTTACGGCGATCGAACTCACCCAGGTGACCGCTGCCGAGCGACGCCCAGACGACACCATTTTTGTCGATGTCCGCGCCGCGTACGCCGAAACCGGGCAGTGGCGGGTAATAAACCTCGGCAAGCGCGGTTCCGGGCGGATTGTCGCCGGGGTCGAGGCGGGTAATCGAACCGGGGTAGCGGAACGCGTTCGAGCCCCAGACGGCGTCGCCGCGCGGCTCCGGCATCACGGCATAGAAGCCGTTGGGCAGCCGTATATCGAGTGCGGGGTCCAGGTCCTCGCCCGGCTCGGTCCAGGCATCCTGCCGGCCGTTCCCGTTGGTGTCGAGGATCAACGGCGCCCAGCCCTGCGATGCCGCGGCATCTCCGGTCGCCAGGAATTTTGTGCTGTCCAGCCATCCGACGACGTCACCGCCGCCGCTGGTCCAAAGCGTGTTGCGCTCGTCGTAGGCAAACTGGAGGTGATGGGTGCCGAAACAGGTGTCGACGAACGTGTACTCGGCCGTGTCGGGGTCGAACACGGCAAGCTGCCTGGATGCGCTGTCCTTGGGATACAGTCGCGCCGACGGGTGGTCGGAGCCCGCTTTGCAGAAATCCGGGTTGTTCTCGGCGCGGATGCGGGCGGTCAGCCACACGCGACCGTCCTGGTCCAGCATCGGATTGTGGATGTTCGAGCGGCTGTCCCAGATTCGCTCTGCACCCCAGTACGGCGACGGCGCCACAACGGGCTCATCCTTGGTGGTCGGCGTGTCTTCGTCACGCACCGGAACGTCGAAATGCGTCGCCGAATTGGCGACCGGGTCCAGTATCGGCATCCGGTCCGTGCTCAGCTCCGGAGCACCGTAAATGAGACCGTAGCCGTTCACGGTCGGATTGCGGCGGTCAGTACCGGACAGGTCGTGCATATAACGCTTTGGGCCGGACCAGTCGCGAACGGTAGCAACGACATTGCGCTCGATGCCTGCCGGACGTTCGGGGACCGCTGCCGGCAGCTCGCCTTCGGCGATGCGATCCGACCATTCTGCGAGATATTTGAGCGGCAACCCCCGCAGCAGCTCCGCCGCGATTCGCACCATGCTGTTGCCGGCCTGTCCCGACGCGAGCCGCCGCGCCCACGCCTGGTGTGAAGACTCGATGTCGGCGAACATCGGGGGCAGGGTCCGCGTCGCTTCGTTGCCCATCTGGTGACAGCCGACGCAACCCATATTTTTGACCCACGTCAGATAATAGTTGAGTCCGCCGGGCAGGCCGGCGACTTCGCCTTCGGTTGGTAGCCTCATCATCGCGTACCAGTACGCGGCCGGATAGACTTCTGCGGCAACGGCGGGGTCGTCGGCGACTCTGGCGGTCAGCTCGAGAATGGTGCCCGGGGACGCCGTTACATCCGCCGAGTCCTGAAGTCCGTACCCGCGTACCCAGACCCGATAGTTCGCCGACGGCAAGTCGGGAACGAGAAAACGGCCTTCGTCGTCGGTGACCACGATGCGCGCGAAGCGGGTATCGAAGTCGTCCGTTTCGGCGATTACCCAGACGCCGGCTTCCGCCCCTTCGGAACTGGTGACCACACCGGCGATGTCGTCATCGTCGATCGGAACAGTCGTTGCCGGCGGCGCCGGATCTTCTCCCTGGCAGGCAGCGAGCACGAGCGCAAAGGCGAGGAGGAGCGGACAGGTTGCTGCCGGTAGCCGGACGGGCATGGCGAATCTCCAGGATGATGAAGCGGTCCGAGGTCAAGGGTACCATTCGTTCATGAACAATCCGGGCCAGCAGGGAAACACGTGCACAATGGATCGATGAACGGACGAGGACCTTCAGGCCCGGGCGACGCACCGGCCTCCGCACCGCGGATTGCGGTCGCGCCGATGATGGACTGGACCGACCGGCACTGCCGGTACTTCCTGCGACTGCTGAACCGGGACGTTCGTCTTTATACCGAAATGGTCACCGCGGCTGCGCTGGTACATGGCGACGGAGACCGCCTGCTTCGATTCCACCAGGCCGAGCATCCCGTGGCGTTGCAACTGGGCGGCAGCGATCCCGACATGATGGCCGTCGCGGCGAGCCAGGGTGCGGCCGCCGGGTACGACGAAATCAACATCAACGTCGGCTGTCCCAGCGACAGGGTGCAGAGCGGACAGTTCGGCGCCTGTCTGATGGCCAGCCCCGACACCGTGGCCGCCTGCGTGCGCACGATGCAAGCGGCGACCGACGTCCCGGTGACGGTCAAGACACGCATCGGCATTGATAACCGGGACAATTACCATTTTCTCCTGGAGTTCATCGAAACGGTCGCCGGCGCCGGATGCACGACGTTCATCGTGCATGCACGCAAGGCAATCCTCGAAGGCTTGAGTCCGAAAGACAACCGGCAGGTACCGCCGCTGGACTACGAGCGCGTGTACCGCCTGAAGCGCGAGCATCCGGAGCTCGAGATCGTCCTGAACGGTGGCGTGACGACGACGGTGCAGGTGCTGCATCACCTCGCGCACGTCGACGGCGTGATGATCGGGCGCCAGGCGTATCAGGATCCGTGGTTCCTGGTCGAGCTCGCTCACGCTCTGGGCAGGGTCGAGCACGGCGCCCCGACCCGTTGCGCGGTCGTCGAACAAATGCGCCCGTACGTCGAGCAGGAGCTTCAGTCCGGCACGGAGCTCAAGCACATCACGCGTCACATGCTGGGTTTGTTCAAAGGGCAACCCGGCGCCAGAGCCTGGCGCCGGCACCTGAGCGAAAATGCGCATCATGCGGACGCGGGCATCGAGATCATCGATCGGGCCCTAGCCCGTCTTCCGTCGACGGAGATTACTGCGCCAGCGCAATATAAAACGCGAGCGTGCAGATAACGACGACCGCCGACGCTTCCCGCGCGTAGCGCCACGGATGCAGGTCGACGCCGGTATCCGCCGCAGGCGCCGGTGTCCATACCGAGGGCCGCAGCCTGCTGACGACGATCATCAGCAGGATAGTCAGAACGAACACGACGGCAAGGAAGTGCAGGAAATGCACCGGTTCTTCAGCGCCCAGGTAAGTCATTAGGAACGCCTGGATCTCGTCGAAGAAAGCGAAGTTGATCAGATAGAACACCACCGGACCGGCG
>Ga0299913_10000313_pt1 | contig 29039 bp, 20 predicted proteins | sample RVTome_9_FD_201360 | JGI IMG/M metagenome (GOLD analysis project Ga0299913, IMG submission 201360) | Soil microbial communities from uranium-contaminated site in the Upper Colorado River Basin, Wyoming, United States - RVT155D38 (version 2) ... | reverse complement strand
CGAAGGTCCTGTCGTTCCTCTTCGACGAGCTGCCTGTGATTCCGGCGTGGTCGAAGTCACTGGTGGCGATCGCATTCGTAGTTGGATTCCCGATCGCCATGTTTTTCGCATGGCGACGCCTCGGTATCGGGCCTGCTGGTGCCGAGGAAACGTCACGTGGGGGCACGAAGGGACGCACGATCGACGCATTGGCCGTTCTACTGATGGCCGCTGCGACCACAGGCTTGTTCTACTTGATCTACCCGGACGCACCCGACGAGCCTGCCGTGCGACCGTACACTCAGGTCGAGTATCGACCGGACGCCGTTGCGGTATTGCCGTTTCGCCTCGTAGGCGACAATCCCGACGACCTGTACATAAGCGAAGGTGTCGCTTACGAGCTGCGGGCACAACTGGGGCGGGTAAAGGGCCTCGAGGTTGCCGCGGAAACCTCGTCGATGGCGTTTCGCGACCAGAACGTCCTGGCGCAGGAGATTTCCTCACGCCTTGGCGTCGGCCGTCTGATCGAGGCCAGTATTGCGCCTCAAGGGGACTCCGTGAGCGTATCGGTGCGCATCATAGACGGCGCAACCGGATTGCAGACCTGGTCCGAAACATACGAGGGAGCACTACAGCGACTCCTGGATATCCAGCAGGAGATTGCACTCGATGTCGCGCATCAGCTGGTGGACGCTGCCGACCCGGGCCTGATCATCGGAGAGCCGATAACGCAAAACGCCGCGGCATACGATCTCATGTTGCGCGCACGTCACCTCGAACAGCAGGTTCGTGACGAGCAAATCGTCGATCCGGAGAAGCAGCGCCAGGTCATCGAGCTGTATCGCCAGGCAACCGAAGCCGATCCGGATTCCGCGATTGCCTACAGCCGACTCGCCAGCGCACTGCTCTACACAGGAGACGTGTCATCCGCCCGAGCTCCGATCATTCGCGCCATGACCCTGGATCCCGACATCTCGGACATCCAGTACACGCTTGGTCATTACTACTGGCTGACGAACGACGAACGGGCCGGCGAGGCCTACAGGGAGGCCATCAGGCTGGATGGGCAAAACGCCGACGCACTTGGCGCCTACGCGCACTGGTTGTTGCAACAGGCCAGCGCCGACAGAGCAGGCGAGTACCTCCGCAGAGCGTGGAGCCTCGACCCGGAGTCCCTCGAGCGCTATCGGGATCTCGGAGGATATTACGGAGCCACCGGACAGCGAGAACAGGCTCTGCTGCTTGCGCAGGACATCCAGCTTCGCTTCGATGATGTCCGCTCGTACCAGGTACTGGCGCGCATGTACGAGCAAACCGGGGACGTCGACGTCGCCATCGCGTGGGTGAGAAAAGCCGTTCAGCGCGAGCCTGACAACCCGGAGTTCAAATGGCAACTGGCCGAGCTGTATTCCCGCATCGGCGAATCCGATATGGCGAATTTCTACCAGCCCGAGCCGGGCCTCGCCAAGTTGTACTGGCAACGGCGCTACGATGAACTGATCGACGCCGCGGAGGTGGCGATGATCGATTATCCGAGCGAGCTGCCGATCCGTTACATGCTGGCGTTTGTCTACAACGTCCAGGGACGCTACGACGACGCGATCAGCTTGCTCGAACGCTCGGGACTGCCGCATCGCGCGACGAGCAGCAGTCGCTTCGTGGCCGCGGTCGAGGCTCTCGTGACGCTGGCGATCGCCTACCAGGCTGTCGGGCGGACCGAAGAGGCGAACGACGCCCTGCAGTTCATCCTCGATTACGTTGGGAAAACCATCGAGAGCGGCGTGGATAAACAGTACTGGCCGTACCTGTACGGTGCCTGTGCGCTGTCGATCGCCGGCCGGAACGAAGAAGCGCTCGCGTATATCCGCAGCATTGTCGAAACGTCGGAACTCGTCTGGGAGCCGGTTCTGCGAGATGCGCCGTGCTTCGCACCTTTTGCAAATCATCCCGACTACCTCGCGGTGCTCGAGGACCTCGAGCAACGCCGCCGGGCATTACGCGACAGGTTGCCGGAAACGCTGGAACGGTTCTCGGACTCGCTCTGATCGGAGAATCAGAAAGAGCGCGTCAAAGTGACGCTCGTCGCAAAATCCACGATGAAAACCTGTTCCGCCCAGGCCATGGTCATGACGGACGTCGACAGCGCGTATTTCTCGTTCAATGCCCAGTCCAGGCCGGCACCGACGTTCATATAATTGTGGCGGACCATGCGATCGTGCTGGTACCAGCGCTCGCCCGTGCGCGGCGGGGGGAAGTCGTCCGGGAATACCAGGCCGTTTCCCTTCTTGAGCAGGAAGAACACCCGCCCGGACAGGCGTGGGCCAAAGAAATAACCGGCACTGCCGTTGACGAGCCAGTGGTCTATGTTGACGCCGAGCGTCTTCTCAACGAACACAAAGCCGATCTCGAGCTGGTAAAACGCGTCGGATATGGGCGGGACATAGGTGAAGTGGGCGCCGAGATCCAGCTTGTTGACGTTTTGCCCGACCGCAGCACCGCCATAGAACGGATAATCGTTGCTCGGGATCTCGAGGCCGACGTACGGCTCGATTTGCAGTGGGCCGGACCTGGCGAGATACCGTGCACCGAAGCGGAAATCCTGCCAATCGGTGTGGTAGCTGCCGTCGTCAATGAAAGGCGCGGTGTTGTTGGGAGGATCGAGGCCGGCGACGCTGTGGGGAGACGGGCCCTGGTAGCGCTTGCGGACCAGTGGAAGGCCAGCGAACAGAGAAAGATGATCGGTGACGTTGTAGTCGAGCTGGAAGAAGAGCGTGTGCGTGTCCGTCGTGCCGACATCCAGTGTCCCGATACTCGACTTGAATCCGTCGACGCTGATGTACTGGTATCCGACGGAAATGTGCCCGTGCCCTTTCCGGCCTTCCTGGGCGTACGCGGGTGAGGAAAGACATGCCAGCAGCGAGAACCCGCCGATGACGGTAATTGCCCCGAAGTAGCGTCTGCAAGCCGCTGCGCTCATGACGTCCCCGGTGAGCCTATCATCAACCAGCCGTTGCGCGCGAACCGATTCAGCTCGCAACCGGTAGCTACCACCCACCTTTTTGGTTCTTCTGACCCCCACCGCCGGAGCAGCAGGACTGGCTCCGGGATCGGGTCCGACCCCCTGTGTCAGGATTGCCGGTCTTTCAGTGTATGGTGAATGGCCTTGAGGAAAGTCTTGACACTGTCATCCGATGACAGAGACCTCCTGTATGCCGATTCAGCCAGTTGTTCTTCCTGCGTGCCCGCGTGCGCCACCGGCAGGTAGATGATCGAAGTGTCACGCAGTTGCGCTTCCACGATCTCCCTCTGGGTGTAATACGCCATCACGATCTCGAACTGCTCGTCTTGCAACTGATCGGAGATTTCGGCCGGATCAGAGACAACGTGTACGTGATGCCCGGCGGCTGCGAGGCGCTCGACCATGGCGAGCTCCCCTGCCGTATTGGCAACGATCAGGATGTTGCCCGGAAACGGTGCGGTGTAATCCCTGTAAGTCAGTCCTTTGCCGACGCGGAACAGGCTTTCACCGCAAGCCAGTACATCCACAGAAAGAAACGCGGCTGAGCACGCGATCAGCAGAGTCAATGCTGCTTTGCGCATCATGACCTCCCCTCGCCGGGGCCTTCCGGCACGACCCCATAAACTACATCAAGTACAACATCAAGTGTAGCACTCCCCGGCCTTCGCGCCGCGAGATCGGCGCCCCGCCACCCCGGTATCCGGGCCATGCATCGTTCCTTCACCCAATCTTCACCCGATTTTCACACGCGTCCGCACACGGACTGGTATTCGTTTCAGCAGGCCAGTTGGCGCGGAGTAGATCAAGCGGAGCCGCCTCATGAGGACTGCGCCGGGGAGGGAGAAAGTGTTAAGTCAAAAGACGATCCGCAGGCGCGAGAGACGATGCGTGACGTACCCCGCGCTCCGGCCGTGGCTGCTCCTGCCTGGACTACTATTGCCTGGGCTGCTCCTGGCCGGCACCGTCGCCCACGCCCAGGTCGGACAGGAAACGTCGACTTATCAAAGGCTCGAGGACGGCGAAGAGTACACCGTGTCCGTCAGGGAGCTCGTCGCGCGGGGCCGTGCCGCTTTCGTTGCCAACTGGACACCGCAGGAAGGCGGCGGACGACCAATGACGGGAGGCACGGGAGCGCCGCTCGCAAATCCGGCCGCACCCCTGGTCTTTCCGCGAAACTTCAACCGCGTGTCGGCGCAGGACGCCAATGGATGCGCCGGTTGCCACAACGCGCCGTTCGGCCTTCCGGGCGGAGGCGGCGACTTCGTAACGGGAGTGTTTGTCGCGGCGCAGCGTTTCGACTTCGCCACGTTCGATCACGGAGACCTCCTGCCGAAGAGCGGTTCCCTCGACGAATTGGGTGCGTTCGTTGCACTCCAGGGTATCGGCAATTACCGCGCAACCATCGGCATGTTCGGATCAGGCTTCATCGAGATGCTTGCGCGGCAGATGACCGCCGACTTGCAGGCCGTTCGTGATTCTCTGCTCCCGGGAGAATCAGCGGCGCTTGTCACCAAGACCGTATCGTTCGGGGCCATCTCGCGAACCCCTTCGGGCGCGTGGGACGTCTCCCTGATCGAGGGCCTGCCGCCGCAGAGCCTGCGGTCGTCGGGTCCGGCGGACCCCCCGAGCCTGATTATCCACCCGTTCCATCAATCTGGAAGCGTCGTATCGATCCGCCAGTTCACGAACAACGCCTTCAATCATCACCACGGGATACAGTCGAGCGAGCGCTTTGGCTACGGTGCGGACGCGGATGGCGACGGCGTCAGCGACGAACTGACCCGAGCCGATGTCACCGCTGTGTCCGTGTTCCAGGCGACTTTGCCGGTACCTACCCAGGTCATACCGGCGGATGCAGAGCTGCGGCGCGCAATCGAGGACGGCGAACGCCTGTTCAACGACATCGGCTGCTCCGGCTGCCACGTTCCCACGCTCCCGCTCGACAACGGGGGTTGGGTTTACGTGGAGCCCAACCCCTACAACCCACCCGGCAATCTGCGGCCCGGCGACGCACCGGCACTTTCGGTGGACCTCACGCGCGGCGACCTTCCCGGCCACCGGCCGAAGGTCCGCAACGGGGTCGTCCTCGTCACCGCCTACACGGACCTGAAGCTGCACGACATCACAAGCGGGCCCGGTGATCCCAACGCGGAGCCGATCAACATCAATCATGCCGGCGGCAGCCCGGAATTTTTCGGCGGCAATGGGCAGTTTCTCACCAAGAAGCTGTGGGGTGCCGCCAACGAGCCCCCGTATTTTCATCATGGTCTGTTCACCACGCTTCGTGAGGCCACGCTGGCCCATGCCGGCGAGGCAGGGCCGTCCCGCACCGCGTTCGAGTCGCTGACCATCGATAAACAGGATCGGGTCATCGAGTTTCTGAAGTCGCTACGGGTGCCGGCTCCGGCACCCGGGCAATAACCCCTGTTGGAAAACCTGGAGGAACTCAAAATGAAAACAACGCTATCAAAGATGATCCCGGTCGCCCTGCTGGCGATCAGTTTGCAGGCGAACGCCCAAGGCGCGTCGAAGACAACCGTGGACGTGGTCGGCCAGGGTATGGGCGGTCCGGTCGTTTCCGAAAAGGGAGCAACCCTCACCCGCGCCAGGAACGGCGTTACGGCCCATCTCACCATGCCGACGCCGCTCCCCGGCGGCTACAGCTATCCGTCGGGCAACGCATTCCAACCGACGGTTCTGGTTGGGCATCCCGAAGTCTTTACGGGCTGGATCTTCATCTTCAATGACCCCGCGGAATGTTCGGATGGCGTATGCGACCTCAACGACCTGGGCAATACGCCCGCTCGAGGCGGCGCGTACAATTTCGCAGGTCATCCCGTCAGCGGCTCGACGCTGAACCTCGCGGGCCACATCTCGGTGGGAAGTACGCCGTTCCTCGGCGCACCACTCGACAACCCGCTGGGGGCGGATGTACATCTGGCCGTGGCGCCACATGGAATGGTGCAACCAGATCTGCTACCCACGCAGATCACGACGCCCATCGGCACCCTGAACGAATGGTGGCTGGCCATCTTCGAGCTCTGATCGATCCGATTCTGACGGGGTTGGCCCTGAAGCGGTCAATCCCGTTTCTGGACCACAGTATCTGTATTTCAAACAGGTACCGGAGCGTCGGTCTCCGGCAGTTCGACATCCGCAAACCTCGGTATGCAAATCGCTCAGGATGTGGGGTTGCATTTGGCTGTCGATTAGATAGGTCAGGGTGGCCAGACACGGAGAACATAACATCGCGCAAAAGTGCGATTGCAAGCGCTTTTTTCGGGGTCCGGAGCATGGGAGCAGGCGAAGCGGCCCGGCCTCAGCCCCTTGTTTCTCTGCCAGGGGCGGATCGAACCGGAATCGAACCACCGACACGCGGATTTTCAGCCGTGCGAAGTTTCGCCTCGGGCTTCCTGATTCAACTAGTTACCGGGGCGTCCGTTGCATTCTGTACGACAATGCACAACCGTGTAGTACTGATTCACGCAAAGCTCACGTGCAGGCAGCGGCGGCACCGCGCAGGCAACCGGGCGCTGCGGCCCATTAATCGCCCGCTCCGGCGCGTGTAACCAGGGACCGCCCGTCTCGCGGCGGTACCGGCAGTCTAGCGAAGCGCGGCCACCGCGGGAGGTTGCGCTCAGTAATCACCGCTGAGCATGTCGTTGATGTCGCTATGCCGGACGCAGCGGCAGGCCTGCCGGTCTGGCGCCTCGGTGCGATGGCGGGAAACCTCGCAGTAGGGCTTGAAATTCATGGGGCAACCCGTCCCCGGGCCCCTGACTTGCCCGGTCGGGCTCGCGACGCAGCCGGTGAGCACGATTGCGGCGGCGGAAAACAGCATGGAACGTGAAGACATTTGCTCCCCTTGCGAGCGAGGCTTCGCTCGTGGCAGACCCAGTGCAAACAGTAAAACGCCCGCCATCCTGGCTGCATGAAGTCCGGTCAAAGGCGCGCCAAAACTTGCGTGAAGAACGCTGCCGAAAGGCTTTCAGTCGCGCATAAGGGCGTACCATCGACGATAGGAAAGAGGTCGGAAAACCTCACAGCAGGCACGCCATGACCTCGATCATTCGCATCGGAGACCTGACTCTCGACACCGGCCGTCAGCGCCTCACTCACGGCACGGTGTCGATCCATCTTGGGCCGCTCACTTACAGGCTCCTGTTGGCGCTGGTCGAAGCAGCCCCGAACGTGGCGAGTCACGACGAGCTGGCCAAAGCCGTCTGGAACGGCAGACCGGTAACCCCGGAGACCGTCAGTCAACGGGTGAAGCTGCTGCGCGACGCGATCGGTGACCACGCGAACGATCCCTTGTACGTCGAACTCGTGCGCGGACGGGGCTACCGTCTGCTGCCGCGGATTGAGGCGGTAGAGCCAGCCGATCCGCAAAGGCGGCGCAAACGGTCGCTGTGGTTTACCGCTGCGGCGATCCTGGTTGTTGCCGCGGTATTACTGATACGTGCCTTTGTAACGCCCGATGCCGCCTCGCCGACATCGCCGTCCGTCGCCGTATTGCCGTTCGCGGACATGAGCCCCGGCCATGACCATGAATACCTGGCCGATGGCATGGCGGAGGAGATCCTCAATGTCCTGTCCAGTTCAACGTCGCTCCCGGTCATTGCCAGGAGCTCGTCGTTCTCGTTCAAGGATCGGAAAAACGACATCGCGACCATCGCCAAGCAGCTAGGCGTTTCGCATATCGTCGAGGGCAGTGTTCGGAGGTCGGGGGATCGCATTCGAGTCACGGTGCAGCTCATCCGGGCCGCCGACGAAACTCACGTCTGGTCGGCAACGTATAACAGAGACCGGGTCGACGTATTGCGCCTGCAGGACGAAATCGCAAGATCGGTTGCCGCCGCACTCGAGGTAACGCTACTCGGGCCGGCAACGGCTGCGCATGCACCGCGGCAGCAAGTGGATCCTGAAGCATATGATCTCTACCTCCGCGGCCGGCAACGGTTGCGCGACTTCAATCTCGGCGACGCCGAACAATACCTGGACCAATCGCTCTCAATCGACCCGGGCTTGATACCCGCGTACAGCGCCCTCGGCGAAGCCTACGTCCGACGAATAGTCGATATCGATGTACCGATCACGGAATACCGGGAAAAGCTCCGTGATCTGCTCGTTCGGGGCCTCGAACGAGCACCGGACGACGCAGGCCTGATCGGCTTGAGCGGCCAGCTCGCTCGCTATGACGGCCATATCGACCTCGCTGAGGAGCGATTTCGTCAGGCGCTCGAGTTGGACCCCTCCAACCAGACGGTGCAATTGGTCTATCTCATGTTGAAGGGAGACCAAGGCTATCCGGAGCAAGCACTGGCCGTCACTCGCCCCGCTCGCGAGATGGATCCGCTGAATCCGCTCGTCTATCTCGGCGACTGGTCTGTCGCCATGGACAGGGGCGACGCCCAGGAGGCACTAAAGGCCACCGAGCGTTACGCGGAGCTGGCAGCGCCGAGCGATACCGCGGCTTTCGGCCTGCGCTGTGGGACCAAGATGGTCTTGCTGGGTGACCTGGCCGGCGCTGCCCGCGACTGCGCTGCTCACATCTCTACCAGGGGAGCCACGCAGTCTCATGCCGCTCCCTTGTCATACTACGTGTTGGGCGATTTGGAGAATGGAGACGCCGCTCGCGAACTTTATGATCGGCGTGTCGCCAGGTATCCCGGCCATGCCTTCGCTGCCGTCTATCGAAATCTTGTAACCGGCGACATCGCCAGGGCCCGGGAACTGGTCCTTCCCCTCTTTATCGGGCGCGGAGACTACTCGGCGTTCTACGAGGATGCGATGATCGCGCGTCTCGCCGTCGATGCACTGATCGATAGCGGCGACGCGAATCTTGCGATCGACATCATCGAAGATATGGCCCCGCAATATACAACCTTTCGCGCAGTGGAGCAGATAGCGCCCGAAAGACTTTCACCCGCCCCATACCCGGTCAAGAGTATCTACTCCTCCTATCCAGCCCTGTACTTCCCCGACTACATTCGCGCTTTGCGAGCTGCCGGCGACACCGGCGATGCCGAGAACATGCTGAATCACCTGGAAGGCATCCTGCAATGGCGCCGAGCCAGAGGACTGCTCGTAGAGGAACGCCATGTCGCGGAGGCCCGCGCGCTACGCGGCGATTACGATGGCGCGCTGACTGCGCTCGAGCAGGCACTGGAGGACCGCACGATCTTCCACGGGTGGCATGTGTTCCTCCTTCACAACCCCATCTTCGCCGACATCCGCGAGCGTCCGCGATTCATGGCGATCGTCGAGCAGGTGCGGGGCGAAGTAGAGAGGCAACGGGCAGAGTCGACTGCGTCGGATTGATCGAGGGTCGGGTGGAACCGGCCCCTGATCCGTTCGTGCCGGGCAGACTGTTAACTATCTGTCCGGAACAAAGTGTACCTTGGGTTCAATCCAAAGGGCCGGCTGATACTTTTCAATCAGGCTTTCCAGCCGGCTCGCGAATGCCGGGTTCAGCGGATCGTTGGCGTAGCGCATCGCGATTGACGTCGACCCAGGCAGGCCAGCAACTCCGCGTATCCGTGAATGGCAGGGAACTGATTGTTGACATGTCATCACAATTGACCGAGACTGCCTACATGGATAAAGCCGGTCGAACAGTGACAAGCAAGATGACGCGCGGGGAGCAACTCCGGCGCGCCAAGCGTGCGCAACGCGAACGGGAGCGCCGGGCGGGCCTCGTCAACGTGCAGCTCGTGTTGCCCGGACACACAGCCACCAAGCTGGCCGTCGCGCGTCGCACGGCCGATTTTCCGGACCTCCTGGACGAGGCCCTCGATCAGCTGATCGTGCATCTGCCCGACTATCCCCAGCTCCGCGATCTGGCGTGGAATCGTACGGACGAGTACATACCGGCGAAGGAAGCTTTTCAGCTCTACGAGCGCAACTGGCGGTTCGTCGAGCCTGGCCGCCTCGACCCGGAGGAACGCGCGTTGATCGACCGGCTAACGACAAGATTCGGGGGCGGGGTGATCAATGCCTGAGTACCGCAGGCCGCACCATCGACTCGTCGGCAGTGCACTGAAAAGGATGGATGCCGGCTTTCTTGCCCGAACTGAATGCTATTTCGGAGGCGGCACCTTGCTCGCGATGACGCTCGGGGAATATCGGGAATCCCGCGATATCGATTTTTTGTGCTCAAGCAGGGACGGTTTCAGGTCCCTCCGCGAGACGGTCACGGACCGGTCCCTGGGCGCGATCTTTCGTCAATCCGTCGATCTTGCGCGAGAGGTCCGGGCCGATCGTGACGGCATACGTACGTTCCTGAAGGTCGGCGATGTGCCCATCAAATTCGAGATCATCCTGGAGGCTCGCATCGACCTTGAAGGGGCAATCGATAAAACACTGGGTGTGCCGACGCTCCGCAGGGAGTGCGCGATTGCGGAAAAGTTTCTGGCCAATGCCGACCGCGGTCTGGACGAATCCACCTTGTCGAGGGACCTGGTGGACCTCTCGTTCATCGCGGCCCATGCAGGCCGGCCACCGCTTGAAAAGGGGATGGAGATCGCCGAGCAGGCGTACGGAACGGCCGTACAGAGAAGCCTTCAATTGTCTCTCGACGGCTTCAGGGGCAACCGAAGCCGCGCGAATGCACACATCCGCTCGCTCGGAGTGGAAGACACCCAGACACTGCGAAAAGGGCTTCAGTTGCTGCGCAAACTTGTCCAGGACCAGGAACCGAAAAAGGGCGTCTAGCGAAAGCTTCCGGTTGCTTCAGGTTGGCGACGTTCTCATGGGGCCTGATCTCGTGCCCTCCGTAGCGCCCTGGCCACGCTTGCCTAGTGAAACGCACGCCCTCCACGCGTGAAAGATCCTGAACGAAAATCCGCTCGCCCAGACTTGTGCAGAGGCTTTCTAGTGTCGCGCCGCTCGTACTTTGGTGCCGTAATCCAGCGACGCATCCCAGTCGTCTCGTCCTTGCGGCGTCAAATCGAGGACATTCCAGATGGGATTGTATTCGTCGATACCGCGCGTATCGATGCTGTGGGCCAGCCTTGGATGAACACTATAAAAGTGCCGCACCGTTCCTTCCTGGTCCAGAGTGAAGACAGAAATCATCGAGTCCTGCTGTCCCGCCGCGTCTTCGCTGCCGAGATCGTATTTGAAACTGCTTTCGCCCGCGCTCAGCAGACGCAGTTTGTCCCAACCTCTCTTCCGCGCGTGGGCGCGCAGCGCAGGCAGATCGGCCGCAGCGACAATCGCAACGTCGACATTCTGTGCCAGGTGATGCGCAACGCCGTTCCAGCTATCAATCCACGCCGTGCACATCGGGCATGGGCTGGATTACTTCTTGCCGAACATGAACTGATAGATCACGAGCGCACGATCAGGCTGCGTGAACAATGCGCTCAATCGCACCTTCCTGACCGGCGCATCGCCTTCGTCAAGAGACGCCGGCCCTTCAACGAACTCATAGTCCTGCACAACAGTGCCCGGGGCCAATTGCCGGCGAAGTTCGGCGACCTTTTCCCGCTGGTTCCTCAAGTCGATCTCAGCGAGGCGCAGTTCTTCGCGTTTGGAAAGGTGCTCTGCCGACTCGTTCGGCAGGTTTGTCTGTCTGTACGTTCCGTCGATGATTTCGTGAACCATTGGTCAGACTCCTCCAAAGCAACGAATTTCTGCCTTGCCAGTCGATTCGAGTGCCAATCAAGGAAATCGTGCCGTCATTTTGCCCGCATACTCGTAGCGTGCGACCGGGACTTTCTGGCAGCAGGACCAGAACGAGCCGCGAGGAGCTGAACCCTCATACCTCGCCGCGCACCGCCGCCTCGATCCTGGCAACGTCGATCTTCTGCATCTCCAGCATCGCCTCGAACGCGCGCTTCGCCACATCGCCGCCCCTGGCCATTGCGTCGGTCAGGACGCGCGGGGTGATCTGCCACGACAGGCCCCATTTGTCCTTGCACCAGCCGCACGCACTCTCGGCGCCGCCGTTGCCGACGATCGCGTTCCAATAGCGGTCGGTCTCCGCCTGGTCGTCGGTGGCAATCTGAAACGAGAACGCCTCGCTGTGCTTGAACGCATCCCCGCCGTTGAGGCCAATGCACGGCACGCCGCACACCATGAACTCGACCGTCAGGACATCGCCCGCCTTTCCGCCCGGAAAGTCGGACGGCGCCCGGTGCACTGCGCCGACTGTGCTGTCGGGAAAGGTCCGGGCATAAAAACGCGCGGCCTCCTCCGCGTCATCGTCGTACCACAGGCAAATCGTGTTCTTGTCCAACATTACTCTCCTCTCATTTTGGTTCCAGCCAAGAAAAACTCCCCGCCTTGCGGGCCGGCGGACGGGACAATTCGGTCGTTCGGTTATAGTCCGGTGACGCCGCCGCGTGAGACGAGTGTAGTCGGAGTAGAAGTGGAGCTTATCGACACATAGCTTACAAAACTCAGGGTATTTACACATTCATGCATTTGAGGAGCTCATCTGTCCGCATAAGCTGTAACGATGTGACCGGAATGGACCTTGACAGCATTGGTGGCCAGGGGCGGAATCGAACCACCGACACGCGGATTTTCAGTCGCGGACAGTTCTACTTCAGGCTTTCTATTTCGAACAGTTACCGGGGCGGCCGTTGCGCATCATGCACCACGATGCAGAACTCTGCAGAGCTGATACACGCAAAATTTACGCGCGCCATTCCAGTACGTACGAAGAGCCTTTGTGTCATCAATTGAAGATCTCCAGCCGTTCCACGAAGGCGTTGGCCTCGGATGAGGTGTTGTTCGTTGACCTGGCCGCTTGCTCAGCCAGGGCCGAAAATCACACATCGGGTGCGCCCGCTGGCTGACCGGTCTCAGTACGCCGCGCGTAGCTGCAGCGTCACGGTGCGCGGCGGATCGACGCGGGCGAGGAAATTGGCCCCGAGCAGAGCGCCAAGTGGAACATCGTCGATGAACGTCGACGTGACGCGATCGGTCAGATTGCGCCCGATGATCCCGACGGTCCAGCGTCCGGTCGGTGACGTGAAGAAGCCGCCCGCGTCGAGCTTCGCATTGCCGTGCTGGCTGGATCGCGGATCGGCGTCACCTGCCGTGAAGTACTCGCTGCTCGCATGCAGATCGATCAGTCCACGGAAGTTCCAGTTCTGCCAGGCTGCGGACTGCCATTCGAGCGCGAGGTTGCCGCTCCACCGCGGCGCGTATTGCAGGCGCTCACTGGAGAGATCGCAGAATACCCGCGGATCGCCGGGCACGAAGGGACAGGTGCCCATCGGGAACCGATCGTACTGCGCATCGAGGTAGGCGGCGGCCAGTGAGAACGTGAGGTTTCGGCCGGCGCGCCAGCGGCTGTCCAATTCGACGCCACGCGTTGAAGCTTCGGCAGCGTTCTGCACGATGAATGCCGTCGTCTGCGGATCGAAAGACGACACCTGCAGATCATCGAGTTCCGTATCGAACAGGGCAACGTTCACGCTCAGGCGCTCGTCCAGCAATCTCGCTTTGATGCCGAGTTCGTAGGCCGTGGCGCTCTCGCCGTCGAATGCCTCGCCGAGCCCGCCGAATCCACCCGTCTTGAACGCCTCGGCAAATCGAAAGTAAGCAAGTACGTCGTCCGACGGAACGTATTCGACGACGAACGAGGAAGATACGTCATCGCCCTCTCTCGAGAGATTCGGGATCGTGTTCGGTGGCGCCAGCATGAACGCCGCGGCAACCGCCGTAGCGGCCGGGCCTTCCATCGTCCCGCCGAGGTCGGCATAAAAGATTCGGTGTGAGCCAGTTTTGTCCTCCGCCGTGTAACGCAGTCCCGCGCTCAAAGACCATCGCTGGCTGAGCCGGTATCGCGTCTCGGCATAGGCGGACAGATTCTCCGTCTCGAACGTATTACCCAGGTGCAGGCTAAGAGCGGCGGGAACCGGCAGAACCGACGCGAAATCGAAATGTGCAGTCAAATTGCTGCGCTCGAGTTCCTCGCGGCTGAAGTAGACGCCCGCCAGATACTCGAGACGGCCGCCGGAAACGGATTCGATCCGGACGTCCTGGGCAAATGTCTCGTAAAGCTCATCGAAGCCGGCCGCGAGCAACTCGATCGGCGCGAAATCGCCTTCGCCGAGGCTCGCGAGTTCGTACTGGTGATGGCTGGTCGTGCCGACGAGCCGGTGGCGCGGGAGGCTCCAAAGCACCTCGAATACGGCCGTTGACAGATCCACCTCATAGATCTCTCGCCCGAACAGTGAGCCGTCATCGCCGAGGCTGGACTTGTGGAAATCCAGCCCGAACTCCGCCTGCGGGTCGATCGCCAGCGAAAGCCCCGTCAACTCAGGACTGGCCGCGGCGATCTGGTGCGATTGGCCCGATACGTCGTATCTCCCCCCCTCCAGTTTCAGCGACAGCTCGAGGTCTCGTTGCGCCGCGAACGCCAGCGTCCCTCTCGCGATCCACTCGTCGACGGCAGGCTCATCGTTGCCCGTATTCGTGTTTCGCACGTAACCGTCGCTCGAGCCGAGCTGAGCTGCGAATCGTCCCCTCAGACGAGCCGTCAACGGCCCCGAGACGACGCCGTCGAAGCGGTAGGCCTCGTGTTCGGGATCCCACGACAAGCCGACGTCGCTTTCGAACGCCTTCGTCGGCTTCCGGCTCGTGATATTGATGACGCCGCCGACCGTGTTCCTGCCGAACAGTACGCCCTGAGGACCCTTCAGGACCTCCAGGCGCTCCACGTCGAACGTGGGATTGCGGGCCGTGCGGCCGCGACCGAAATAGACGCCGTCCACGTAAGTCGCCACGGACTGTTCGAACAGGTCGAGGTTCCCGGAGCCGAGGCCGCGAATGTAGAGGTAATCCGCGAGTACGGACTTGCCGACGATGACGCCCGGAATCAATACGGCGGCCTCTTCGAGCCGGTTCATGACGAAGTCATCCAGGCGCGTGCCGGGCACGACCGACACCGACACTGCCACATCGTGGAGACTCTGCTCCCGCCGGGTCGCCGTTACGACAATCTCCTCCAATGGCGGCGGCGAGACGGTCTGGGCGGCCAGCAGCGCCGGCCAGACCATTCCCGATGCGAGGATCCCGGCCGCTTCCATACTCCGGGCCACGACACCCGGCGGGACGGATCCTCGCGCGCACTCCGGCATCGCTGCGCTCCTCGCCGGTCGCCGACCGACATCCCGTCGGGCGTCCGGCATTGGGGTCTGCGCCGTCATCATCCGGCGAGCGGCGCCCTGTCGGGTTCTTATAGCGCCCAGGGGCTGCCCGGATCAAGAAACGATCTCCCTGAGGGCGCCCGTGTGCGGCGCGGCTCCCGGCGGGATGGAGCGGGCGCCGCGATTTGAGACTATATTTGCAGGAGCCCACGGTCACCGCCTGCCGATGCGGGCGCCGGCATCGTCGGGGAAATCGCCAAACGAAGGGATGGCTCTGATATGCCCCGTCGGTACTCTTCAGAACAAACCGCCTCCCTCCAGATCTGGCTGGACAGGGCGGAGGTCAGACCCGCGAGCAACGAGATCCTGATCGATGGCAAGGTCGTGCGCGTAAGACCCAAGACGATGGCGGTGCTCGAGCGCCTGATCGCAGGTCGCGGTGAGGTCGTGACCAAGGAAGGCATCCTGAATCAAGTCTGGCCGCACATGGAAGTCTCCGACGGCGTGCTCACCGATGCCGTTCACGAGCTGCGCCGAGCGTTTTCGGACAACAGCAGGGATCCTCGATTCATTCAGACCATTCCTCGCCGCGGCTACCGCCTGCTCGCCGCGCTCGAGACACTGGAGGCCGCGGCCGCCCGCTTGTCTGCATCCGGAAGAGGGAGCCCGCGGATTGCCGTACTCCCGTTCGTCAGCTTGAGCGATGAACCGGAGGACAAATATTTCTGTGACGGCCTCTGCGAAGATCTGATCAACGGTCTCGGCAAGGCCGGGGATGTCGAGGTTGTGGCCCGTACCTCGAGCCTCAAAGCGGGCGCGGACCAGTCCGATCTCCAAAGGATCGCAGCACGGCTGCAGGCGTCGCATCTGGTGTGCGGCAGTTTGAGACGAAGGAACGACGAGATCCGGGTCATCGCTCATCTCATCGAGCCCAGAACGGATACGGAGATCTGGTCCGAAGTCTACGATCGGCGCCTGGACGATCTGCTCGCAGTGCAGGACGAGATCGCCCGCAGCATCGTCCAGGCCGTATTGCCGCATCTGGAGATTCCCGTCGACGACGGTCTTGTGTCGGTTTCGACCTCGAATCTGGAGGCGTACCGGGAGTTCGCGAAGGGCCGGTATTTCTGGATTCAGGACAACGCCAACCCGTCGAGGGCCATGGTGCATTACCAGCGAGCGCTCGAAATTGATCCGGACTTTGCCCTGCCTCATGCCGGCATGGTCGAGTGCTACAACACCATCGCCGTATTTCACCTGATGCCTCAAGCGTCGGCGCGGGAGGCGTCCATTCAGCACGCGGAACAAGCCCTGTTCCTCGATCCGCAATCGGCCGACACTCAGTTTGCCTTCGGTTATACGCAGTTCTACATCCACTGGAACTGGCGGCTGGCCGAAATGGCGTTCACAAAAGCCTTAGGCGTCAACCCGAACCACGTCCTGGCAAGATGCTTTTTGTCCCTGCTGTATTGTCCGCTGCGGCGGTTTGCCGAGGGCCACCGCTTTGCCCGATCCGCGACGCGACTCGACCCCTGCTCTCCTTTCGCCTGGTTCATGCGCGGCCTTGGCAGTCATTACCGGCGAGATTTCAAGGATGCGCTGTTTGCCGCGGAACAGGGCCTGGAACTGGCCAGTGAGGACGTACTGTTGCGTTTCGTACAGGCCGACAGTCTGGTGCGACTGGGCCAGCCGGAGCGCGCCCTGAAACTCAACCACGAGTTGTACGAACGCACGGCGGACTTCCCGCAGTGGCGATCATTGGCCGGTGTCGTTTACCGGATGCTGGGTGACACACGGCGTGCAGAACGTATTTGCGGAGATCTGCAGTGTAGCGGCGGCAAGGGGGACGCGTTCGTCTGCAGTTACCTCCTCGCACAACTGGGCGAAGTCGATCTCGCGCTCAACTGTCTGGAGCGGGCGGAGCGCGATAAGGACTCGGCCCTGTGGACGATCGGCTGTGGCCCCCAATATGATCCCCTCCGCCGACATCCCCGCTTCGTCGAACTCCTCGAGCGACTCGGCCTGGATACGGCGTCGCTGCAATCCTGGGCATCCGGTGAGATGAGTCCTGAGTTCCCGCGTTAGATTGCGTGCCCCCGCAAAGGCGGCGGAATCCCCCCGAGAATTTACTGAGAAGTCACTGAGGACGCCAAGCGCCCCCCGTGTTACTTGAGTATCAATGGGAAGGACCATTCCGCGCCGCGGATCGCATAACGCCAGGGGGAGGAAGTCATGAACATTGCCAAGCCTTTTGTATTCGCCATCGCCATTTTTGGCGCGCTGGCCCTCGCCGTTGCCGCGCGGGCCGAGGCAGCTCTGGAACCGGAAATAAGTGCGCCGTTCGGCTCCTTCAACGGCATTGACTACGTAAGCCATACGGGCCGCTTCAGCGGCGTGACTTCCAAGGGCGCTTTCGATGTCCCGTTCGAAATCGTGACGCCCTCGGATTCCGCCCTCGGCAACGGAACCCTGTTGTTCGAGCCCCCACACTGGGCCTTCGGACCACTCGGTCGTGATGTCATTCTCGGCCGCGATTTCCTGTTCGACGCTGGCTACAGTTACGCTGCGGTCGGATGGAGCGACGACGGGCTGAGCGTCCTCGATCCGGCAGCGACGCCGATCCTCATTGCCGGAGAGGAAGTCGAAAACCCCGGCGTGCTCAAAGGAGGAATCGATGTTGTAATCGACGTCGAAATCCTCGTTCAGTTCGTCAATGCGATGAAGGCAGATCCACAGGCGATCGCCATCGCTGGAAACCTCCGCGCCTTCTACTCGTTCGGGGCGTCGCAGACCAGCGCAGCCCAGCTTCAAATTTTGCTCGGACCGGAGGGCCAGGGACTGTTCGATTTCAGCCTGCTCGCGCTGCGATTCTGGCCGGCGTCAATCCCCGGCAATTTCGACAGACTGGCCGGCGAGTTCGAGCCGCCGAGCGGTGTCGGGCTCACGATCTTCGTGAACACCGAGTCCGAATTGATCGTGAGCGATGCCGAGCAATTCCGCGCGGCCACCGAGAATCACGACTATCGCGTTTATGAGATTGCGGGCGCCCCGCACTTTCCGCAGCCCCCGCCGCTGAATCCGCTCGATCATTTCACGATCATCCGCGCCGCATTTGCGGCCGGCGATGCCTGGGAGCGATGGCGTGTTGAGGCGCCGCAGAGCACGCTCATCCGTGCAGGGTCCGGCATCGATCCGATCTACGGATTCGAAACCGGCATTGCGCGTGATCTCGACGGCAACGCCCTCGGCGGCGTTCGCCTGCCCGACGTGGAACTCGGCCGCGCCCTGTTCATCGCCACGAATTTCTTCATACCGATCCCGGATTTCGACCCTCTACTCTTCGGCTTGTGGATAGACCTGCGGTGCGAACCGCTGCCCGACGGCTCGATCCGTTTCAGAAACCACGGCCAGTATGTGAATGGGTTCTTCCGACATGCCGACGCACTGGTCAGCCAGGGCTACTTGCTGGCGAGCGATGCGGAGAGGATGAAAGTGGAGGCCGCCCGGTCGGCTGTCGGCAAGCCCGGTAGCTGCGACTGAAACGCAGATTCGCGTGGCACTAGTCTACGGTGCCTAGACTGTCTGATCGCAGTACAGGACGCCATCGCCATTTTTGGCGCGTTTGCCAAGGAGGATTCCGTGAACTCTCGTTTCAGGCACAAACGACCCCGGATGGTCAGGATGCGAAATGCGATCGCTGGTCTGTTCTGCCTTTCGCTGTTGAGTGCATACCCGGCGGCACAGTCATCGGCCAACAGCGACCGGGTTCCTCAGCACGTCACGGAGAGATTCGCAATCTCGCTTTCGGCGGTTGACGCTCTGGAGGCGCTGACGTCGGGCCGCATGACGTCGGAACAATACGTGGACGTCCTGCTGCAGCGGATCGCCAACCATCCCGAGATCAACGCATTTGTTCATCTCGATCCGGACCAGGCCTGGGAGGCGGCTCGTCTGGCCGACCAGCAACGAGCGGCTGGTCAGAGTCTGGGTCCTCTGCATGGGTTGCCGATCCTGATCAAGGACAGCATCAACACGGCCGGCATGCCGACGACTGCCGGCACGCCGGCACTGGACGGTTTTCGACCCGCGGAAAACGCCGCCGTGGTTCAAACACTGCTCGATGCCGGTGCCTTCGTTCTGGGCAAGACGAACCTGCACGAATTGTCGGCCGGCTACACAACGAACAACAGCTTCACGGGGCCCACCCGCAACCCTTACGATTCCGACCGCATTGCCGGAGGCAGCAGCGGAGGCAACGGCGCAGCGCTGGCCGCGCGGTTCGCGCCGCTGGCCCTCGGTGAGGACACGGCCGGCTCGGTGCGGGTCCCGGCTGCGCTGACGGGGACAGTCGGCTTCAGGCCCACCAGCGGCCGCTACTCGCAGGAGGGCGTCGTGCCGCTCTCATCGTCGCTGGATACGCTCGGCCCCATGGCGCGGACGGTGCAGGACGTGGCGCTCGCCGATGCGATCATCACCGGATCGCCGGTGGGCCTCGAAGCCACGTCGTTGAAGGGGCTGCGCATCGGCGTCCCGCGGGCGCATTTTCGGGAACTGCTCGACCCTTCGGTCGAGCGCGCTTTGAACAGGCTCCTCGAACGCCTGGAGAGATCCGGAGCAATACTCGTGGAGGCCGATATTCCCGGGGTCGGCGAGCTGACACTACAGGTGTCCGGGGTGTTGGTTCTGTTCGAATGGCCAAGGGACCTCGGGAATTATCTTGCAGACCAGGACACCGGCTTGTCAGTGAGCGATGTCGCCTCGGCGGTGGCAAGCCCGGATGTGCTCGCTGTGCTGAGTCTTGCCCTGTCGGGTGTGATTTCGGAGGACGATTATCTGGCAGTGCTGCACGGTCTGGTGCCTCTCTTGCGGCAGCTTTATGTGGCTTATCTGGTCGACAACGCTCTGGACGCCGTGCTCTACCCGACTACGCCCCTCCCGGCGCCGCTCATTGGCGAGGAGATTGTGACGATCGACGCTGTGGAGGTAACCGTTTTTGACGCGTATTTCCGCATCAGCCACTATGCGCCTGTGGTCGGTGCGCCCGTCCTGTCATTGCCGCTCGGGCAGAACCCGCGAGGGCTGCCTCTTGGCGGAATCGACATTGCCGGGGCGCCCGGCGACGACCGGAGGATTCTCGCGATCGGTCAGGCTGTCTCCAGGGTCCTGCCGCGAATCCGTCCACCGAACTCGATATTGCCGCGCCCGGTGATGGTACCGTGACCCGATCGAACTCTGCTATTGGGGACAATTTGGGATATGCAAGCGCCAGGGACGGCGCGAGTTCATTGGCCGCTGACACGCGGATTTTCAGTCGCGCGGAGATCTGCCTCGGGCCTTTTATTTCAATCAGTTACCGGGGCGTCCGTTGCTTAGTTTGCAGTACGATGCAGCACTCTGCACAGCTCATTCACGCAAATCTCCCGCGTCGCATGATGGCTTTGCCCGCTTCTCGCTCGTTCGACTCGCAGTCGGACATGTCGATTCAGGCGGAGCTCTACGGCATCCAGGTCGCGGGGCGCATCGAGCGCGGGCGACGCTGCGACGGTGGGTCTGCGCCTTTGTCGGGTGAGCTCGCCATCGCGGCATCGCGCGCGATGCACGCTCCTCAAGAGCAGGGTGAGGAGCCATGCGATGCTCACGGCACCGCCGCCCCCTCCGCCCTCATTGTCACCGTTGCCGTCCGGGGGCGGGGGCGGCGGTGGTGAGGTCGCCTCGGCGGTCAACAGGCGCGCGTCGCCGCCGCTAATTGCGCGGACCTCGAGCGTCACGGCGCCTGCGGCGTTCGACGCCAGCACACCGACGTCCTCGCTGCCTGCGACCAGTTGCCGCGGAGTATCGCTGGAGGAATGAAAGAACTGTTCGTCGAGTGGCATGCCGTCCGCTCGTGAGACGAGCGCGACACGCAGCTCGCCGGCATCGTTCGCCGCGAGGATCGCCAGCGCATCGTCAGCCGCGGCGATGTCGAGCGCCGTCCGGCCGTCGTCCAGCACGGCGTAGCTCGCCACCGGAGCATCGCTGCCGACGTCGATGACGGTTGCGTTGATCGTTCCCGCGAGCGTCTGGTGCAGTACGGCGAAGCCGCCTGCGGATGCCGCGACTCTCGCGGACCGCCAGTCGTCGCCGGCTATTGTCCAGCGCCGCTCGATCGTATCGTTCACCGGCGACACCGCGGCAAGCTCCAGCGTGCCGCTGGAGAGATTCACGGCCAGCAGTCCGTAACGGCTGCCGTCTTCCGTAGCGGCAATGTCGATCGCACCGTAACCCGGGAGCAGGTCCGCCGAGCCGTTCAGCGTACTCGAACCAGCCGGAGCCCTGCTGGAACTTGTGGTGCTCGGGGAATTCGCCTGCCAGATTATGGAAAGCGATCGCACGGCCGGCGCAACGAAGCGAGGGCCAGGCATTTGGGCACTCCTGGCAAGCCGATGAAGCGGAGGACTGCTTGGGTGATTGTCCGCCGTCGGTCGATCTGCTTGAATCGAATGAACATCCCGCTCGGAAGTCCCTTCGAATGTCAATCAGGCTGCCCCGGCTCATAGTGACCTCGGTCGTTCGTGGAAGCCGGCAGGGCGAAAGTCACGGCGGCGTTTATATGCTGGACTTCGAGACCCGCACCGGCCGGCAGCTGGTGGACTGGAACACTGGCGAAATCGATTTCGAAGGTCGCGGCGCCGACCGGGGTCTGCGCGGCATCGCCTTCGACGGAGACGACATCTACATTGCGGCCAGCGACGAGTTGTTCTGCTTCGACCGCGGGTTCTCGATCAAGGGATCTTTCAGGAATCTTTACCTGAAACATTGTCACGAAATCTGCCGGATGGACCGCAAGATATTCCTCACCTCGACCGGATACGACAGCCTCCTCGCGTTCGACCTGGACAGCCGGCGCTTCGAGTGGGGCTTTCATCTGCAGCGGCGATACGGGGCGTGGTCGGGTTTTACCTTCGATCCGCGGTCGGACCTCGGGCCGGCGGCGGCCAACGAGTGCCACATCAACATGGTGCACGTCGATCAATCAGGCATATTCCTGAGTGGTCTGCGCACGAACGCGCTGCTGCACCTGAGTCACGAAATGCTTGTGACCGAGGTTTGCAGCCTGCCGGCCGGCGCGCACAACGCACAGCCAAGGAACGGCGGGGTACTGTTCAACGACACGGCCGCCGACTGCCTGCGTTACGTCGGGCGGGACGGCCGGCAGCGGGCGTTCCCCATCAAGCGCTATGACGAATCGGAGATCCTGTTCGCCGGCATCGACGATTCCAGGATTGCCCGGCAGGCCTTCGGCCGCGGACTTTGCACGGCCGGGAGCCGGCTGATCGTCGGCGGCTCGTCCCCTTCCACCGTCAGCGTCTACGACATGGAAACCGGGATGACCGTCGGCACCGTGAATCTTACGATGGACATCCGCAACGCCATCCACGGCCTCGAGATCTGGCCGTACGACGACTGACGGGAACTCACCGGTCGCGCGGCTTTCGCTCAGTTCCCCCAGCGTTTCATATAGCGCACCCCGAACTCGCGCGGCCGGTTCACGAACAGCGTCTGGTGATGCGGCCGGCCCTCGGCTGTCTGGGCCGCCGTCCACTCGAACAGGTCCGCCTGCACGGTATAGGTTGCCCGCTCGTCAGCAACATTGTTGACGAACACGTCGACCTGCCAGTCATCGCCGACGATTCCGGCACGCAGGTCGCCGATCGTGTAGGCGTCGGACTTGAACTGCGGATTCGGATGGGTCAGGCCTCGCGGTTCGAGGATGTTGAGGCTGTCGCCCGTGTATGACCACTGCGTGCGTATGAAAAACTCATTTCGGCCGAACAGCTCTACCGGCTGCCGATACTCGATCCACGCAGAGCCTTTGTCCTGCGGGACGAGCGGCAACCGCAGGCCCTTGACGAGATCGTTGACGCCGTCGCCGTCGAGATCCGCTTCGGTGTCGGTCTCGGCTTCCATCCTCTCGTAATTCATGCCGAGCAACCAGTTGTCACCGAGAGCGTAGTCGAGCTCGAGGTTCACTCCGTCGATGTGAGCATCGCCGGCGTTCGCGATCAGCACCTGCCACGGCTGGCCACATACCCCGGGGATCGAGAACTCGTTTTCCGGCAGCGGAACGCCGTTGTCATCCAGGCATGGCTTGTCGGTCGGGTCGACGAGCTGCAGCTGGTAGTCGCTCCAGTCCATCTTGTAGACCGTGACGTTGAACCGGCCACTGCCGTCGGCGAACGTCGACTTATAACCTATCTCGTAATCGTCCATGATGTCCGAATCGTATGTGTTCGGGAAAAACGGTTCGCCGCGACTACGGTTTACGCCGCCCTGCCGCGCACCCCGGGTGTACAGCGCGTAAACCATCTTGCTGTCATCGAGGTTGTAGCTCAGGCTCATCTTTGGCACGAACTGTTCTTCGTCTCCCGTGCGACCGGGCGGACGGCCGTTGTTGGCGAGTCGGAATTCACGGTCTCCGGCCGTGACATCGGGCTCGCCAGCGTAGTTCGGTCCGCCCGGATGATTGACGAAATAGTAGTTCGTGTTGGAACGCTCGAAATACCGGCCGCCCACGGTCAGGTCGAGGTTGTCGCTGATATGCCAGGTCGCTTCGCCGAATACGGCATCCTGCTCCCAGTCGGTATGGCTCTGGGAATACCAGTGTGCTTCCGCGGTCGGATAGGTGGTCGGCGTGCCGTAGTAATTCGACCAGTACCACTCCCAATAATTGAGCGAGATCGAATTCTGGTACGTCAAGGTCGATGCATCGCCACCGAGAGTGGGCGTGCCGAACGGCGTTATCCAGGAGTCGGTGCTCTCCTCGTGGTAAAGCCCTACGATCCAGTCGAGTGTATCGCCCTGACTCGACAGCCGGATTTCGGCGGTGAGCTTGTCGTCCTTCGACGACCCCCGGGTGCTGTTGAAGAAGTCAGAATCGACCTGCGGGCCGTGGCAGTACACGGGCCACCACACGACGTTACCCGTATCCGGGTTCGTCCAGTAGTACGGATAGTCGGCGGGGCTGTAATAGGTCGGGTCCGCGTCATGGCAGTACTGCGCCGACCAGTAATGAGCGTAGGTCGTGTTGTCCCGCAGGTACTTGATGTCACGTTCGTAATACGAGACCGCGGCAACCAGCTGCGCGAAGCCAAGGTCGCCGTCGACCTTGAGAGAAGCCATGTCGAACTTTTCTTCCCGCGACTCGTCGTGGAACCGGACGACCTGCAGATCCCCCACGAACGGATCGTAGTAATTGTCAGCACCGGCATCCGTCGTCTGGTGGTGATAGGACAGGGTCGTCGACCAGCTGTCGTTCACTTGCCAGAGCAGATGCACGCGGCCGCCGTAAACGTCGGCGTCGTTCCAGCGCTCTTCCACGGAAAGCGAGTTGTCGAGCGTGCCCCACTGCGCGGGCGCCCTGTTGTCGCCGTCGAGGCCGTACGAGTCGGCGGTATGGCCGAAAACGTTGTCGACGAATCCGCCGTCGTGGTCGTTGTAGCCGGCGATGCGGAGCGCAAGCCGGTCCTCGACCAGCGGGAGATTGAAGACGAGCGAGCCGCGATAGCTCGCGTCGCTGTCGCTGCCCGCGCGTACCTCGCCATCGAACACGGCTTCGAACTCATTCAGCAGCGGCTGGTTGGTAATGATGCGCAGGGTACCGGCCTGTGCGTCGGAGCCGTAAAGCGTCCCTTGCGGGCCTGAAAGCGCCTCGACCCGCGCGATGTCGACGGGCCTTATGTTCGGTTGGGTGCCGGTCTGGGTGACCGAAATCTCGTCGAGATAGACCGACGAGGTCGACTGGCCGAGATAGCCGGCCCCGGTAATGGCGCCACGGAATACGACAGTACTGGAGCTGGGACCGTAGTTGACGACGTTGATCGAAGGCACGAACCGGGCGTAGTCCTCGAGGCCCTTCGCGCCCATCGCGGCGAGAGACTCCTGGCTGATAGCCTGAATAGCGGACGGAATGGTTTGCGCCGATTCGCTGCGTTTGCGCGCCGTGACGATGATCTCATCGAGCGCCCTGGAATCGTCGGCCTCGATGTCCTGCGCGACGGCGTAGTGCCCCGGATACAGTGCTGCAGTCACTGCGGCGGCGATGGGCGAAACCGCCCGATTCGACATGCGGACCATGCTCTTTTCCTCCCCCGACGCTCCCGGCACGAATATCGCCGAGCGCCCTTTTCGTAATGCAATTTATTCCAGGTGCGGCCACATGGCAAGAACCCCGGGGCGCTGTCCAAAGGCTGTGCAGCCGTTCACCGCATGTGGTGATTTCGACGCGACCACTGATCGCACGTCAGGAAAGCAAGCTGCCACCGGCAATCCAGGGATCTTTCATGTTCAAAGGGTTAAAACGGAAGCCGCTCGCCTCATCAGGGGTAACGTTGTTCCGGTAGCGGCTCGAGCAGCGGTTTCAGTATGTGCAACAGCTCGCCGAGGTGTTGCTCGTAGTTGCGCCAGACGTTGACGGAGCTGGCGTAGATCGGCCGGCGGACCTGCTCCGAACTCGCGGTCTTCACCGCCCGCCGGGTCTCGTGAAATTTCAGGCAGCCTTCCTCGAACGGCAGCCCGCAGAAATCCAGTATCCGGCGGACCTCGTTCCCGAGGTCGGCGACGACGCGGTCATAGTGCACGTCGAGCACGAACCCGGGGAGGGTCCGGTGCCAGTGCTCCATCAGCCGCTGGTACTGTAGATAGTATTCCCCGAGCTCCGTGAGGTCGTAAGTGAACGGCTGGCCGCTGGCAAACAGCTGCTTGTAGCTTCCGAGACAGCTGTCCACCGGATGCCGCCTGGCGTTGATGATCTTCGCATTCGGGATGGCGAGCTTCAGCAGGCCGATGAAGACGAAGTTGTTCGGATTCTTGTCGATGAAGAACGGCGCGCCGCTGCAGTGTTTGCGTGTGCTCTGCAGGTACTCTCGGCCGAGCCGCGCCCAGCCGGCGGGTTTGAGGCCACTCAACGTTTGCGGAAACAGCTCGTTCCGCCGGCTGCGGTACCTTCGCACGACCTTCGACAGGTCGCTCAACTCATGCGTGCCTTCGACCTCGCTGTGCGATGCGAGAATCTGCTCGATCAGGGTCGACCCGGAGCGCGGCAGACCGACGATGAATATCGGTACCGGGTGGAGCTCGGCGGCCGCTGCCTGCCGCAGGCGTGTCTCGTCGAAGAAGCGGATCACGCGGTCATGAGTGGCTTCGGTGTCGACCGGATCGTAGGATTCCTGCTTTCTGCGAAGCTTGTTGCAGCGCTCGAAATTCGCGAACGCCGCGTCGAAGTCGCCACCGGCCTCGTACTCCAGCCCCAGCGCGTTGTGGAGCATGCACAGCGCTTCGTCCGGCAATCCTCCCTCCCGGATCAGCGTCTCCATCGCCGCCACTTCCGCTGCTTCGAAGCGGAACGTCTTGAGGTTGGCGAGGCTCCAGTAAGCTTCCGCATGGTCCGGCTTGGCGACGACGCAGGCTCGGTACTGCCTGATCGCTTCTTCCTGTTCGCCGATGGTTTTGAGATGGTGCGCCATGCCGCACATTGCTGCTGCTTTTTGCGGCGCGAGTTCCAGCGTTCTGCGATAGGAGGCGATGGCGTCCTGGTGACGGCCGGCGACTCCGAGTACGCCGGCATACACCATGTGCGACTCCGGCTTGTCCGGCTCGAGCGCCAGCAGCCGTTCCGCACTCTTTATTGCCTCGTCGTATTTCTCCTGTTCGCGTTGCGCGTCGACCAGGTCTACCCAGGCACGCGCATAATTCGGTGCGAGTGACGTGGCGCGAAGCAGAAAAACCTCCGCTTCGCGGAACCGCTTGTTCAGCGAGGCGATGCCGGCCAGCAGGCGCGCCGCCTCGACGTGGTCCGGATCCCTTTTGAGGATGCTGCGATAGATGTCTTCGGCCTTGTTGACGCTGCCGGCTTGCTGCAGGGATTCGGCCTCGCGAATCTCCTCCGCGAACGCCATGCGTGTCCTCGGCGTCTTCCTGTCGCCGCGCTCACCACCGCGCGCCGCGACGGCGACCTGCCTGGCTCTGTCGATCTTGGCCAGCGTCGCGGGTCGGGCGGGGTCGAGCCTCACAGCCTTTTCATATGCTGCAATCGCCCGGTTGGCACGACCGGTCGCCAGCATCAGGTCGCCGTAGACGTCATGCGCCACGGCAAAACCCGGAAATCGACGCATCGCTTCGGTCACATGGCGTTCGGATTGCTCGAACCGCCGCAGGGCGAGATAGGCCTTCGCCGCCAGGCACATTGTGTTGGCGTCGTCGGGAAAGGAAAGCAACGCGTCCTCGCAAAGGCTAGCCGCCCTGGCGTGTTCGCCGGCGCGAAGCTTTGCCAGTGCGTTTTCGAACGACTGCCGTTGACGGGCGATGTCCGTTGTCATGTTCTGCAAATCGTAGCTTAGTGAGATTTGAGCATATCGCCGGTACAGCCGCCAGCCGGCGCCGGCTTGTGGCGGAAACCGAAACGCACTAACCTGTTTCGGCATCCGGCACCCTGCCGTGACCCGGCGAGTTCAGCAAACTGCGACGGTGAATACTTTCCGACAAGCGGCGCGCACCCGCGATTTCTGCGTTTCGGCCGAGCTCTTTCTCTCACCGGAATCGAGCGCCGCAACAATCGCCGAGCAGGCGAAGCTGTTGAAAGATCACGTCGACGGCGTACTGCTTACCGACAACCAGTTCGGGCAGCTGCACATGTCGACGCTCGCCGCTGCCGCGCTTTTGATCGCGAACGGCGTGGACCCGATCATGCAATTGAGCTGCCGGAACCGGAACCGGATCGCGCTGCTGAGCGATCTGCTGGGCGCCGGCGCGCTGGGCGTGACCAGCCTGATACTGGTAAAGGGCAATCACGTGCCGGACGGTTTCGAACCGCGTCCCAAGGCGGTACTCGATGTCGATGCGACGGAGCTGATCGCCACGGCGACGCGCATCCGCTCGGACGAACGCCTGCCCGCGCTGTCCGACTTCTACGTCGGCGGCATCGTGACGGCGCATCGTCCGGAGCCGGACTGGACGCCCCGCACGCTCCTGCGCAAGATCGAGGTGGGGGCGCAGTTCATGATGACGAACGTCTGCATGGACCTGGCGATATTGAGGAGCTGGTTCAGGCACCTGGTCGCGGCAAAAATTCTGCGGCGCGTCGATATGATCGTGTCGATTGCGATCCCGGAATCGGCGGACGACGCGCACTGGCTGTGCCGGAACCGCCCCAATTTCCAGATTCCCGATGCGCTGATCCGGCGTCTCGAGCAAGCGCGGGATGCAGAACAGGAAGGCGTCGCCATCGCGGCGGAAATGCTCGCGGAAGTCGCGGCGATCCCCGGTGTTTCCGGCGTGCACCTGATGGCGACCCGCAACCTCGCCGCAATTCCAGCCGTTCTCGCCGACGCCGGACAGGCTCCGAGGCAAGCCGTATGACGGCGGCGAGCCGGCCAGATTTCGTCAAGGACGCCGTCCACGCCGTGCTCGCCTTGGCGCAGGCTGACCGGCTCGACGACGCCGAGGCGCTTTGCCGCGATCATCTTGCCGCGCTACCGGACGACGTCAACCTCGTGGCATCGCTCGGCGCATTGCTGATCAGAAAGGGCGGATACGACGAGGCACAGAAGTGCCTCGAGCGGGCGATCCAACTGGAGCCACGGTTCGCGAAGCCGTACGAGGACCTCGGCGCGCTGTACCTCGCGACGGAGCGGCCCGCGAACGCGATCGCTGCGTACGAAAGCGCAATCGGCCTCGATCCCCGGCAGGCATCTGCGTTCTACGGACTGGCGACGGCTCTCGAGCGGAGCGGCCGCCGCGAAGAAGCCGAGATCGCCAGGGGACGGTTCCTGGCGCTCTCGCCCGACGGAAAGGCGCTGTCGGAGGCGGCGCAGCTTGTTCTTGCCGGCAAGACCGATCGCGCCGAGACCATCTGCGGCGAAGTTCTGGCGAAGGAGCCGCGCAATATTCACGCGATGCGG
>Ga0299913_10000312_pt1 | contig 29044 bp, 28 predicted proteins | sample RVTome_9_FD_201360 | JGI IMG/M metagenome (GOLD analysis project Ga0299913, IMG submission 201360) | Soil microbial communities from uranium-contaminated site in the Upper Colorado River Basin, Wyoming, United States - RVT155D38 (version 2) ... | reverse complement strand
GCTTGAAGATCACGTCGACCTTGCCTTCGGGATGGTCGCCGACGAGCCCGGCGATCTCCCAGCCCATCTCGCCGAGGTCGTTCATGGCGAGCAGGCTCTCGGCCCGCCGGTCCATGGACATCGCGAATTCCTGGAAGTGGTACTCCCAACGCTGCACATCCGCCATGCGCTCGCCTTTCCCGGCCCTGGTCCTCGGAGAATGCTAGTCCCGAGAGCGGGCCGGGCGGGGCAGGCGGCACTGCGTCAGGCGGCCACCTCGAAGTCCGTGGACATGCCTTGGCGGTAGTGACCGGGCAGGTTGCAGAACAGCACGTAGTGGCCGGCTTCCAGGGTGACCGTCAGCTCGCGATCATCTCCGCCCGCGAGATCTTCGATCTCGTCCACGACGGACATGACATCGGAGCCTTCCTCTTCGACATCCCCGTCGTCGCCGGTGGGCAGCGCGTCCGCTTCCAAGTCCGTCTTCGCGACGACGAACTCGTGGACCTGGCCGGCGCTGTTGCGCACGTCGAAGGTCACCTCGCCCGGCTCGGCGGAGGCAGGCGACGCGGTCACCGAATAGTCGGCGAGGGTCACCGCCACACCACCCTCGTCATCGTCCCCGCCACCGCAACCGGCGATCGAGAAGAGCAGAAGCGCCAGCACCGGCAACCCGGTGCCCTTGAGCATTCGCCGCACGTTCATGGCAGTACCTTCCCGATCTCAATGGCACCCCGGCACGATCCCACTCTACGCCCGTTGTCGTAGGCCGACGAGCACTATCTGGGCAGGTCAGAGCGACGAGTTGGCGGCCAGTCGTGCTTCCAGGAGTGCCCGGCATACAGGCCACTCCTCGGCCAGGATCGAGTAGTAGGCACTGTCGCGCGCGGTGCGATCGGTCGCGGGCACGTGCGCCCGCCGGATCCCCTCGAACTGGGCACCGATGGCCAGGATGGCCCGGCGCGACTGCGCGTTGCGGACATCGGTCTTGAGCGTGATGCGCCGCACACCCCACCCCTCGAACGCCAAGCCGAGCAGCAGCAGCTTGGCCTCCGCGTTGTGGCCCTTGCCGTGCACGGTGCGGGCCATCCACGTACTGCCGATCTCGGCGACGTCCGGAATGCCGCCGACCGGCGCCTGGGCCACACCGGGGGGCCACGGCAGCGGCTCGTCGGGCGCCGGCCAGTAGTCGAGATCGAGAAAGCGCGTCGTGCCGATGACCGGCTCGCCCGGCTGCGACGCGTCGCGACACACGAACGGCACCTCGCGGCCTGCCTCCCACTGCGCCAGGCTCGCAGCCACGTAGCGCTCCAGCTCCTCGCGCGTGGCCGGCACGTACGTCCACGGCGCATGCGGCGAAAGGTCCTCGGCCACCACCAAGAGGCCGTCGACATGCCGCTCGTCCAGCGGCTCGACGACGACCAGACGCCCCCGCAGCTTTGGCCGGTCCAGTGCCATGAGGCCCCGGACGCTAGCGCAGCCGGTCGTCGATGCGGCTCAGGGAGCGTGGAGAAAGGGTTCGGGGTGCGGCCGCCCGCTGGTATTGACCCAATCCGCCGTGTCCTCGGCTCCCGCCATCAGCGCGGCGCGCGCGTCGGTGAACGCGTCGCCGTCGGCCGTGTGCGGGTTCGCACCCAGCCAGCGTGCCAGCGCCCCGGCGACGTGGGGAGACGCCATTGACGTGCCGCTCATCGTGGTCGTGCCGCCGCCTTTGCGCGCGGACAGGACCGAGACGCCCGGGGCGGCCATGGCGACCGCCGAGCCGTAGTTCGACCACGACGGCCAATCGTCGGTGCCGGCGGCGCAGCTCTGTGCCGACAGCGCGCACTTCGTCGCCGACACAGCGAGAGCCGCATCGTCGAACGCGGCAGGTGTCGTGGAGCCGGCATCCGTACCGCTGTTGCCGGCGGCCACCGCGAACACCACCCCGGCATGGCGAGCTCCGCAGGTCGCCTGATGGAAGGCCCCCGCACCGGTGAACCCTCCCTCGCCGCATGTCCCCGTCTTCGTGCCGCTGCCCCCGAGGCTCATGTTGGCGACGGACGCCTGGCCGCTGGTCGAAGTCCGGCCCGCGACCCAGTCGATGCCGGCGATGATTCCCGAGATCGAGCCGGACCCGGCTTTGCTCAGCACCTTCACCGCGTGGAGCGTCGCGGCGGGCGCGATCCCGAGCACGTCGCGGGCGTTGTCGTTCGCGGCGACCGTCCCGGCGACATGCGTGCCATGCCCATGATCGTCGTCCCACGCCGTGAGACAGTCGCGTCCGCGGCAGCGCTCGACGGCATACCCCTGGCCGATGCGGCCCGCCAGGTCGGGATGATTCGAATCGATGCCGGTGTCCAGCACGTACACATGCACGCCCGAACCTGTCGCGCCGCCGTCGGCGCCGATGCGCTGCACGCCCCACGGCACCGTCTCTGCAGCGATGACGGCCGGCGGAGCCGCCGCGGCGATGGCGACGGGTCGATCCGCCTCGACCGACCGCACGTTCGGCGACGCCTCCACACGTGCGGCCGCCTCGTCACTCATCTGCGCCGCGTAGCCGCGCAGCGCATGGCGATAGACATGACTGACCTGTGCGCCGTATTCCGATGCGTGCGCCGAAGCGGTCGTGCCGGGGTCACCGGAGGACAGGACCACGATCCAGCCGCGCTCCGGCGGCTGCGCCGACACTGGAGTCACCGCCAGTGACGCGATGAATGCCAAGCCCACGAAACGAACCAGCGTGCGGGACATGATCGCTCCTACGGTTGCGGGCTCTGCCGTCGACCGTAGTGCCGCGTCCCGCCCATCGATATGGCCCGATCAGGCCATATCCGCGGTAGTCCTCAGCGCAGCGCCTCGCGCATCCCACGCAGCTCGCGCTTGAGGTCGGAGATCTCGTCGCGCAATCGCGCCGCGTACTCGAAGCGCAGGTCCGCCGCCGCCTCGTTCATCTCGTCGCTCAGTGACTGGATCAGCCGCTCCAAGTCTTCCTGTGGCAGGTCGCTGATGTCCGGCACGTCCGAGCCGGCGCGCTTGCGGCGCGTCTTCAGGTTCGGCGTGCCGCCGCGGCCGTCGCGCGCCTCGTAGCGCACCCCCGCCTCGGCCGCGCGCGCCATCTGGATGATGTCGCCGACCTTCTTGCGGATCGACTGGGGGTCGATGCCGTGCTCGGTGTTGTACTGCGTCTGGAGCTTGCGGCGGCGGTTGGTCTCGTCGATCGCCCGCTTCATCGAGTCGGTGAGCGAGTCGGCGTACATGATGACCTGGCCGTTCACGTTGCGGGCCGCGCGACCGATCGTCTGCACCAGCGACGTCTCGGAGCGCAGGAAGCCCTCCTTGTCCGCGTCGAGGATCGCCACCAGCGACACCTCGGGCAGGTCGAGGCCCTCGCGCAGCAAGTTGATGCCGACCAGCACGTCGAACTCGCCCAGGCGCAGGTCGCGGAGGATCTCGATGCGCTGCACCGTGTCGATCTCACTGTGCAGGTACCGCACACGGACGCCCGACTCCATGAGGTAGTCGGTGAGGTCCTCTGACATCTTCTTGGTCAACGTCGTGACCAGCACCCGCTCGTCGCTCTCGGCTCGCCCTCGCACCTCGGCGATGAGGTCGTCGATCTGGCCCTTGGTCGGCCGCACCACGACCTCGGGATCGACCAGGCCGGTCGGGCGGATCACCTGCTCGACGACGGTGCTGCCCACGCGCTTCTCGAACGGTCCCGGCGTCGCGGACACGTACAGGGTCTGCGGCGTGCGCGAGCGGAACTCCTCGAACGTCAGCGGGCGGTTGTCCAAGGCACTCGGCAGGCGGAACCCGTGCTCGACCAGCGTCTGCTTGCGGGAACGGTCGCCTTCGTACATCCCGCCGACCTGCGGCACGGTGACGTGCGACTCGTCGATGATGCAGAGGAAGTCGTCGGGGAAGTAGTCCAACAGGGTGAACGGCGCCTCGCCCGGCTCGCGGCCGTCCACGTGGCGGGAGTAGTTCTCGATGCCCGAGCAGAAACCGATCTCACGCATCATCTCCAGGTCGTAGTTCGTGCGCATGCGCAACCGCTGCGCCTCGAGCAGCTTGTTCTGCCTCTCCAGCTCCGCCAGGCGCTCGTCGAGCTCGTGCTGGATCGTCTTGATCGCGCGCTCCATACGCTGCGGGTTCGCGACGTAGTGACTGTTCGGGAAGATGCCTGCCTGCGGCACCTCTTGCGCGACCTCGCCGGTCAGCGGGTCCATGCGCGTGATGCGCTCGACCGTGTCGCCGAAGAACTCCACGCGGTAGGCGAGCTCGCTGTCGGCGGGGAAGACCTCGAGCGTGTCGCCGCGCAGGCGGAACTTGCCGCGCGTGAAGTTGAGGTCGTTGCGCTCGTACTGCAGGTCCACCAGCTTGCGCGTGATCTGGCCGAGCTCGTACTCCTCGCCCTGATTCAGCATGAGCACGTGCTTCGCGTACTCCTCGGGCGAGCCGAGGCCGTAGATGCAGGACACCGAGGCGACGATCAGCACGTCGCGGCGGCTCATCAGCGCCATGGTCGCGCGGTGGCGCAGCCGCTCGACCTCCTCGTTGACCGTGCTGTCCTTCTCGATGTAGGTGTCGCTGGAGGGGACGTACGCCTCCGGCTGGTAGTAGTCGTAGTAGCTGACGAAGTACTCGACCGCGTTGTGCGGAAAGAACTCGCGGAACTCGTTCGCGAGCTGCGCCGCGAGCGTCTTGTTCGGCGCGATCACCAGGGTCGGCTTCTGCACCGACTCGACGATCTTGCTCGCCGTGAACGTCTTGCCCGACCCCGTGACGCCCAGGAGCACCACGTCGGTCTCCCCCGCGGTCAGCGCCTTGGCGACACCCTCGATCGCCCGCGGCTGGTCGCCAGCGGGCGCGAAGTCGGACGTGACCTTGAACGGAGGCATGGACGCCCCATGCTAGGCCGCGGGTGTGACACCGTCCGCGCGATCCCTACAGCGCAGGCGTGGTGCGGCCGAGGCCCGCCGCGACGAACGGGTCGCGGTCGAAATACCGCGTCGCGATGTGCTCGGCCGTGCGCGTGGCGAACATCTGCGTCGACAGCGTGGGATTCGGACCGCCCAGACCGTCCGGAAGCGACGACGCGTCGCACACGAACAGGCGCTTGACCTCCCAGCTCTCCTGGTTCGCGTCCACCACGCTGTTCTCCGGCGTCGCCCCCATACGCATCGACGACTGCATGTGCAGGTACAGCGGCGGCCAGTCCGCACGGTGCACCGTCGTGGCGCCCGCGGCCCGCAGGATCTGCGCGGCCAGTCGCGACAGCTCGTCGCGGCGGCGATCGCTCTCCGGAGTCGGCGCGTAGCGCACCCGCGGCACCGCGCCGTGCTCGTCCGCGGGCCAGTCCGTCGCGAGGGTCACGCGGTTGTCACGGCTGATCTCGTCGTCCGTCAGCACCAACAGCGACAGCGTGCGGTCGTGGTTGCGCATGCGCTCGCGCAACGCGGGACCGACGACGTGGCCACGTGTGTCCCACGGCTCCCCGGCGCTGTTGGGGTCCGCGCCCCAGCTCTGCGAGAACGTGAGCGATCCGAACGCCGTCTTGCCCGGGCCCAGGCCGACGACCTCCAGGCAGCCCAGCCCCGGGAACTCGATGCGGCTCTGGCTGTTCTGCCCCACGGCGGGGTGGATCGGGTTGGGGAAGTACCCGGTCACGAAGTCGAACCAGTGCAGGGTGAGGTTGCGGCCGACCGAATCGGTCGCGTTGGGGAGCTGGCTGTTCAGCCACAGCCGCGGTGACTCCACGCAACCGGCGGACAGGACCACCACGTCGGCGGTGGCCTCGCTGAGCGCGCCGGTCCGCGTGTTGCGCCACACCACTCCGGCGGCCGACAGCGCGCCGTCGCGCAGCGTGGTCAGGATGCGCGTGGCGAAGGCATCAGTCTCCAGCCGATAGCCGGTGTGCTGCTCCGCCAGCGGCACGTAGCTGACGTTGGTGGAGCGCTTGGCCTTGGCGGCAAGCCCGGCGCCGTGCGGGTGCATGCAACCCTCGTAGCAGTGCCCGCACTGGTTACAGCCGGTCCCCGGACCGTTGTATCCCGGCGGCAGGATCGCGTTGTACTGCGGCCGCCAGCCGGCCCCGTGCACGTCCCTGCCCGAGATCTGGGACATCCCGAGCTTGTGCGCGCCGTACACCGCCCAGGCGTCCTTGGTCGGCAGGTTGGGATCGCGCACGACCGGCAGAATCGACTCGACCCGCTCGTAGTAGGGAACCAGGTCGCGATAGGTGTGCGGCCAGCCGCCCCGTTCCACGGCCAGCGGGTACGCGCGCGGCGAGTTCGCGAAGTAGTGCTGGGTGGTCCCGCCGACTCCGGCGACCTGCTGGACCAGACCGGGCCCCTCCATGCGCCGCACCCACGGACGTTGGGCGCGATCCGAGGGACCCCACCGGAACACCCCGCTGACGGGGTTGTTCTGGTCGGCTTCCGAATGCGTCCAGTCCCGCTCGGGATCGCGCGCGTAGGCGCCCGCCTCCAGGTGCAGGACCCGCAGGCCCTGCTCCGCGAGCTCCTTGGCCGCGACCGGCCCGCCGCCGCCCGCGCCGACGATGATGACGTCGTAGTCCGCCATGTCGATCCCCCTACTTCCCGCGGTGGCCCCGGGGCTTGAAGCCGGGGTCGTCGGGCCAGTCGTTCATGAAGTCGTGCAGATGGCCGTGCGACGGACCGCCCCAGCCGATCTCGACCCACTGCGGCATCGTGTCGCCGGGCACGGACGGGCGACCGAGCGAGGCGTCCGACCAGTAGGCGAAACTCGCGAACGGCAGAATCTGGTTGGCGATCTGGCGGATGTCCGCCGAGCTGTCCTTGACCAAGGTGCCCAGCACCTGGCGGCGGGCGTCCGGCGTCGCGTCGGCGAACGTGGAGCCATGCCCGCCACTGAGGGTGTAGGCATCGAGCACCGCGGCGACCGCGGCGGTCACGGACCGGTCCGGCAGCGGCGGCAGGGCCTTGTCGAACTCAGCGATGACCCAGCGCGCGACCGCGAGCGTGCGCGGATCGGCCTCGTCGGCGTCGTTCACCGCACCGATCAGCGCCACGAACGCCCGCTCGACGGTCGGCAGGGTCTGCTGCAGCGCGTCCTGCGCCCACGGCGCCTCGTACAGCGCCGGCGGCACGCTGAGGACAAAAGCCCCACCGGCCAGCTTCACGGCGCCGCCCAACAGCGCCCGGCGACTCATCGTCGACATGAACCCCACCCCCTGCCCGTCCGGCCCGCGAACCTCCCGCGACAGGGCTTACTACGACGCACGTCGGACGGATTCCTGCTCCGGATCGAGGAAAACCCGAGCAGCCTTGCTCAGCCGCCGATGTAGGACATCTCCACGCGGGGCAGCTGCGTGACGCCTTCGGTGCGCAGCTCGGAGTAGCGATCGTCCCGCGCGCCCCAGATCCCCATGATCTTTGCCCGCAGGGCGTCGTCGTCCGTGGCGCCGCGCAGCAGCGGGCGCAGGTCGTGGCCGCCTGCCGCGAACAGGCAGGTGAACAGCTCGCCCACCGCCGACAGCCGCGCGCGCGTGCAGTCGCCGCAGAACGGCTGGGTGACCGACGAGATGAAGCCGACCTCGCCCGCGCCGTCGCGATAACGCCAGCGTTGCGCCACCTCACCGGGCGCCGCGGGCGCCACCGGCTCGAGCGGCCATGCGGCGTCGACCGTGGCGCGCATGGCGGCCGCGGCCACGACATCGCGCAACTCCCAGCCGTTGCTGGTCCCGACGTCCATGTACTCGATGAAGCGCACCGTGACACCGTGGTCGCGGCCGAATGCCGCCAACGGCAAGAGCTCGCCCTCGTTCACCCCCGCCTGCACGACCGTGTTGACCTTGACGCCGAGGCCCGCCTCGCGGGCCGCGACGATGCCCTCGAGCACACGCTCGACGGGGATCGGGCTGTCGGCCATCGTCGCGAAGATCGCGGGATCGAGCGCGTCGAGGCTCACGGTCACCCGATCGAGTCCCGCTTCCCGCAGGGAGCCGGCGTGCTCGGCGAGCAGCACGCCATTCGTGGTGAGAGCCAGGTCCTCGACCTGCGGCAGCCCGCGCAGCATCGCCACGAGCCGGTCGAGGTTGCGGCGCAGCAGCGGCTCGCCACCGGTCAGCCGGATCTTGCGCACACCCAGCCCGGTGAACACGGCAGCGACGCGGGCAATCTCCTCGAACGACAGCAGTTCAGCGCGTGGGACGAATGCGTGATCGGGACCGAAGATCTCGCGCGGCATGCAGTAGGTGCAGCGGAAGTTGCAGCGGTCGGTGACCGAGACCCGCAGGTCCCGCAGTCCACGCCCGAGCCGATCCTCCACCATGCCCACGAGCGTACCGTCAGGTTCAAAAGCCCCGCGCCGGGTGCGGCATGCTGCAACTCCACACGGGGAGGGACAGCATGCGCCGAGCATCGGTCTTCGTCGCCTTCGGGCTTGTCCTGGTCGGCGCGCTCATCGCGAGCAACCCAGCCCGGGCACACCTGCCTCTGCCGCCTCGCGGAAGCGTCTCCGCCGAATGGCTGCCGGACGGCACGCCGGTCTTCGTCATTCACGACGCTCGTGGACACGTCAATGTCGTCGAGGCCACGCACGCCATGAGCGTCTTCGACGTGGCGGTCGCATGGTGTCCCGTGGGAGGGCGATTCATCGGCGTCTTATCCGGGAGCAGGTTCGACCAGCATGGGCATTGGATGGGCGGGCCCTCTCCTCGCGGCCTGGCGCGGTTCTCCGCGACGACGGAGTCCGGAGCCGTCCGGGTGGGTCCCCGCATCAGCGCTCCCCCGCGTGACCCAGACCGGGCGATGGAGGCCTCAGCCGGGAGCGACCAGGACTGCTGGGATCACAAGCCCCCCGGCGACGTCCGGCTCGACGCGGTCGTCCTGCACCATGAGCCGTTCACCAAGGCGACCACCGCGGAAGCGCTGCGGCGCGGCGGCGCGACCGGGACGTACCTGGTGCGCGGCATCCTGTTGGAACGCCCTGACGGCGCCGTCCAATTGTGCTCGCGCCTTGCGACACCGGCGGTGCGCTGCGCGGACGAGGGCCTGATGCAGCCCGCGCGAGGCCCCGCCCACGGCTCCTGGTTCGCCCTGGACGGCTATCAGCGCATCCGCGTCGCCGGAGGATTCGCCCACCGGGTCGTCCTCGTCGCCATAACCGGCCACGGGGGCTGGGAGCGGGCCGAACCCGCCGAACCCCCTGGCTGATCAGTCGTTGGGGACGCTGGCGTCCTCGCGCGCGGCCTTCGCCTTCGCCAGTGCGCACAGCTCGGCGGCGAGCACGTCGGTGCGGGCCAGCAGGTCGGCCACGGAATCCTCGTTCCAGATGACGTGGGTGGCGACCTTGAGCTTCTCGTCCAGCGGGGCCTGGGCCGCGATGCGCGCCTCGGCGTCCGCGGCGGTCATGTCGCGCTGTTCGACCAGCCGCGCCACTTGCGTCTCGGGATGTGCCGCCACGACCACGACCGCGTCGTAGCCCCGCTCCGCGCCGCTCTCGACCAGCAGCGGCACGTCGAGCACCACCAGCCCGTCGAAGGCCTGGAGCAGTTCCAGGCGGTTCGCGATCTGGTCGAACACGGCCGGGTGCGTGATCTCGTTCAGCAGCGCGCGCTTGCGCTCGTCGGCGAACACGATCGCGCCCAGCTTCGGCCGGTCGATGAAGCCGTCGTGGTCCAGAACCTCGGAGCCGAAGTGCTCGACGAGCTTGTCGAACGCAGGATTGCCCGGGAGCACGACCTCCCGGGCAATCTGGTCTGCGTCGATCAGCTCCGCGCCGTGCTGGACCAAGCGAGCGGCGACCGTGGACTTGCCACTGCCGATCCCCCCGGTCAGGCCGACGAGGAACATGGGTGCCGCCTAGCTCTCGTCCTCGACCGCCTCAACCTCAACCTCAGGAGCCGCCTCGGCCTCGACCTCAGGAGCCGCCTCGGCCTCGGCCTCAGGAGCCGCCTCGGCCTCAGCCTCGGGAGCTTCCTCAGCCTCGGCCGCAGGGGCCGTCGCGACCTCGGGAGCCTGCTCAGCGGCTTCGCCCTCGACCGCGTTCTCGGACTCGGCGGCGACCTCCTGCTGGAGCTCCGCCACCGCCTCGTCGACCGCGGTGTCGTCGTCGCCCGCGCGCTGCTGGAACGCCTCGGCCAAGGCGGCGCCCATCGCGGACGTCACCTCGCCGCTGTCGGGCGCCTCGTAGGACTCGGCACTGAACTGCGGCTCGGCCGGCGGCGCGGCGATCTCGGGCTCCTCACCGAAGCCGGCCGCGACGGCCTGCTTCAGCGACAGCGAGATGCGGCGGCGCTGGTCGTCGATGTCGATGATCTTGACCGTGATCGGGTCGTTGATCTTGACGACCTGCTCGGGCAGCTCGACGTGCGCCTCGGCCAGCTCGGAGATGTGGATGAGGCCCTCGATGCCCTCCTCCACCTTCACGAACGCGCCGAACGGCACCAGCTTGGTGACGTTGCCCTCGATGAACTCACCCACGTAGTGCTGGCGGGCGAACTGGCGCCACGGGTCTTCCTGCGTGGCCTTGAGCGACAGCGACACGCGCTCACGCTCCAGGTCTACGTCGAGCACCTCGACCTCGACTTCCTGGCCGACCTCGACGATCTCGCCCGGGTGGTCGATGTGCTTCCAGCTCAGCTCCGACACATGCACCAGGCCGTCGACGCCGCCCAGGTCCACGAAGGCGCCGAAGTTCACGATGCTGGAGACGGTGCCCTTGCGGACCTCGCCCTTCTGCAACGTCTCGAGGAACTCGCGGCGGAACTCGCTCTGCGTCTCCTCCAGGAACTTGCGGCGGGACAGCACGACGTTGTTGCGGTTCTTGTCGAGCTCGATGACCTTGCACTCGAGCTCCTTGCCGACGTACGGGTGCAGATCCCGCACGCGGCGCATCTCGACCAGGGACGCCGGCAGGAAGCCGCGCAGCCCGATGTCGAGGATGAGACCACCCTTGACCACCTCGATGACCGTGCCGGTGACCGTGGAGTCGTTGTTGTAGATCTCTTCGATCTTGCCCCAGGCGCGCTCGTACTGTGCGCGCTTCTTGGACAGGATCAGGCGGCCTTCCTTGTCCTCCTTCTGCAGGACCAGGGCCTCGATCACATCACCGATGGCGACCACGTCGAACGGGTTGACGTCGTGCTTGATCGACAGCTCGCGCGAAGGGATGACGCCCTCGGACTTGTAGCCGATGTCGAGAAGCACCTCCTCGGGGTCGACCTTGACGACGACGCCTTCGACGATCGAACCGTCGTCGAACTCCTTGATGGTCGCGTCCAGCGCCTTCTGGAACTCCTCCTCGGAGCCGAACTCCTCGAGGACGATCTGCTCGCCGCGCTCGCGCTCTTCGCGAGGGGCAGTGGCAAGGGCGCGCGGTGCTTCGGTGGTGCTCTCGGTGGTGTCAGCCATGGGGTGGTCTCGGTCTCCTGGGTTTTCCGGACAACGCGCTCGGCGAGCGCGAAAAAGCCACCCGGTCGTTTCGGGCGGTTCGGCCAGTGTCACGTGCGCTTGTGCACCTGTCAACGCGACCCAGTGCCCGCTCACGCATCAGGACGAGGGCAAGCGATGTCCGAGCCAGACCACCATGCCGACCCACAGCGACGTGTTGAGTGTGAACAGCACCCCAAGACTTGCGGCGAGCCACACCGTCTGCCGCCGGAAGCCCCGCTCCACACGCACTTCGAGCGAGTTGATCCTGTCCCCCAGTTCCGTCTTGGCCTGGGCGAGTTCGGTCTTGGTAGCGAGGTGCTCGAGGTCCTTCTTGGTTGCGACGTCGGCCCAGCCAGCCTGGGACATCCTCCCGCCTCCTCACCCGACTCGCAACGACTTCACGCGAGTCTGCCTGCGACCACGGCTACTGTCGCGCCATAGCCCGCCCAGGCTGTGGACAGTCTGCTTGCCCATCGCCCCCGCGTGCGCCACGTTCACGGCCGTTGCCATATCGACGAGGGGGTGCTTGCATGCCGGTGGACGAGCGCACACGCCGCGTAATGACCGATGGCCTCGTTCGCGCACTCGGCGAGGAGGTGACGGACGCCCTGATGGCACACCTCCCCCAGGTGGGGTGGGCAGACGTCGCGACCAAACAGGATCTCGTGGGCTTAGGCGTCGCGACCAAACAGGATCTCGAGGGCTTACGCGTCGCGACCAAACAGGATCTCGAGGGCTTACGCGTCGCGACGACAAAGGATCTCGAAAAACTCGCCGACCGCCTGCGCGCCGACATGGCTGATTTACGCGCTGAGTTCCATCAGGAGCTGAGGATCGCCATCTCCCAGCAGACCCGCACGCTGGTTTGGGCGCAGCTCGGAACCGTCCTCACCGTCGCAGTCATGGCCTTTGGCGCCGCGCGCCTCATCTGACCGTTTAGTGCTTTTCGGCGGCGGCCCAGGACGGGCCGGAGGCGGTGTCGACGTCCAGTGACACCTTGAGATCCACGACGCTCCCCATCTCCTCGACCAGCAGTGTGCGCAGCGCCTCTTCCTCGCCCGGCGCCGTCTCGCACACGAGCTCGTCGTGCACCTGCAGCAGCAGCTGCGACGCCATGCCCTCGCGCCGCATCCGGTCGTGCACCGCGACCATCGCCTTCTTGATGATGTCGGCGGCCGTTCCCTGGATCGGCGCGTTCAGCGCCATGCGCTCGGCCATCTCGCGGCGCTGGCGGTTGTCGGACATCAGGTCCGGCAGGTAGCGCCGCCGGCCGAACAGGGTCGAGGTGTAGCCGTCCTTGCGTGCCTGCTCGACCACCCCGTGCAGGAAGTCGCGCACGCCGGGGAAGCGCGTGAAGTAGGCATCCATCAGCTCGCGCGCCTCATCCGGCGGGATGCCGAGCTGCTGACCGAGCCCGAACGCCGACAGGCCGTACGCGAGGCCGTAGGTCATGCCCTTGATGCGGTTGCGCAGCGTGCCGTCGACCGCGTCGATCGGCAGGTCCCAGACCTTCGCCGCCGTGCTCGCGTGGATGTCTTCGCCCGAGTTGAACGCGTCGAGCAGGCCCGCGTCGTCGGTGAGGTGCGCCATCACGCGCAGCTCGATCTGCGAGTAGTCCGCGACCAGCAGCGACGTATAGCCCTCGCCGGGCACGAACGCGCGGCGGATCTCCCGGCCCTCGGCAGTGCGGATGGGCATGTTCTGCATGTTGGGGTTCTGCGAGCTCAGCCGCCCGGTGACCGCGACCGCCTGGTTGAACTCGGCGTGGATGCGGCCGGTGCGCGGATCGACCAGCGGCGGCAGCGCGTCGACGTACGTGCCCTTCAGCTTGGACAGCTTGCGGTACTCCAGCAGCGGTTCGACGATCGGGTGGGTGTCGACCAGCGCGACCAGCGACTGCTCGTCGGTCGAGTACCCCGTCTTGATCTTCTTGGTCTTGGGCAACCCCAGCCGCTCGAACAGCACCACCTGGAGCTGTTTGGGCGAGTCGCAGTTGAACTCCCCGTCCGCCCAGCCGTAGATCTCCTCGCGCACCTGAGCGATGCGATCCGCCAGCGTGTCGCCGATCTCGGCGAGTACACCCAGGTCCACCGCGATGCCGGTCTGTTCCATGTCCGCGAGGACCGGCACGAGCGGCAGCTCCAAGTCCGACAGCAGCGGTTCCTGGTCGCGCTCGGCCAGCTCCTTGGCCAGCACCCCCTCCAGCGCGAGCAGCGCCTCGGCGCGCAGGCAGCGGTCCTGCCAGTCGTCCTCCAAGGCCATCGCGAGCTGGCCCTCGCCCGCCGCATCCGCCTGGGCTGCCAGCCGCCGCGACAGGTACTGCTGCGCGAGCGACTCGAGGTCGTAGTCGCGCTGCTCCGGGCGCACGAGATAGGCGGCGAGCTCGGTGTCGAATCGCACGCCATCCACGGCCCAGCCGCGCTCGCGGGCGGCGTGACACAACTTCTTGAGGTTGTGCGTCGACTTGGGGCGATCCGGGTCGGCCAGCAGCGTCCCCAGCGCATCAAGGTCTTCACGCGCGAGCTCGGACAGGTGCGCCGTCACCGGCCGCGCGCCCTGCGCAGCGAGCGCGACGGCGCTGAAGCGGGTGGCGGGCGGGCGCCCCTCGACGAACGCGAGCACCGCGACGGGGGCGTAGCCGTCCAGATCGGCGATCCATCCGGCCAGACCGCCGGCGCCCAGCCGCAGCGGCTCGGCGTCGAACGCCTCGGCCTCGACGATCGCTTCGGTCGACGCAAGCACCTGTTCGGAGAAGCGCGTCCACAGCGCGCGGAACTCCAGCGTGCCGAACAGCCGCCGCACCGCGTCCTGATCGACCTCGCCCATGCGCAGCGCGTCCAACGGCAGCGGCACGTCGAGGTCGCAGTACAGCTTGGCGACCGCCAGTCCGTTGAAGACCGCGTCGCGGTGCTCGGCGAGCATCAGCGGCAGCTTCTTGCCGCTGACCTTGTCGAGGTTGGCGTAGATGCCCTCGAGGTCCCCGAATTCGTTCAGCAGCTTCGCCGCCGTCTTCTCCCCCACGCCCGGCACGCCGGGGATGTTGTCGCTGGGGTCGCCGCGCAGCGCCGCGAGCATCGGGTAGCGGGTGGGGTCGACGTCGTACTTCTCCTGCACGGCCTTGGCGTCCATGAGCACCGTGTCACTGATGCCCCGGCGCGTGTAGAGCACCTTGATGCGGTCGTCGACGATCTGGAACACGTCGCGGTCGCCCGTGACGATCAGCACGTCCCAACCCTCGGCCGCCGCCATAGTGGCGTAGGTGGCAATCAGGTCGTCGGCCTCGGTTGACTCCCGCGTGACCTGCGGGATCGCCATGGCGTGCAGCACCTCGTCGATCAAAGGCAGCTGACTGCGGAACTCGTCGGGCGTCTCGGCGCGGTTCGCCTTGTACTCCGGCAGCATGGCCATCCGCTCGGCGGGGCGTCCGCGGTCGAACGCCACCGCGATGCCGTCGGGACGGTGCTCGGCCAACAGCTTGATGAGCATGCTGGTGAAACCGTAGACGGCGTTCGTGAGTTGTCCGGTGGTCGTGCGCAGGTCGTCAGGCAGGGCGAAGTAGGCGCGATAGGCCAGGCTGTGGCCGTCGAGGAGGGCGAGAACCGGACGCGGCGGGCTGCTCATGGAGGCCGATGCTAGCCGCGTGCCACCGGCGCCGGGAGAACCGCCAAGCATGCCCACCGGGAGGATTGGGCAACCCTTCCTACTACAAGGTACGTGGGCTAGGCTCAGCCCGATTCCTCAACCGACAGGAGAGCAACATGCTTCGGACGAATCTGCTCCGTCGTCTGGCCCTCGTCGCCGCGATTGCCCTCTTCGCCGCCGCGTGCGGCGACGGCAACAGCGCCGACCCCGCAGACGACGCCTCTGAGACCGAATCGACTGACGAAGGCGCCTCGCAGGGCGACGGTCAGCTGAAGCTCGGCTACATCTTCCCCGAGACGGGAGCCCTCGCCTTCCTCGGCCCGCCGCAGGTCAAGGGCCTCGAGCTCGCCGTGGACCAGATCAACAAGGCCGGCGGCGTCCTGGACCAGGACGTGACGGTCGTCGGCGGCGACGAAGCCGGCGACGCGGCCGTGGCCAGCCAGTCGGCCGACCGCGTGCTCGGCGAGGATGTCGACGCCATCATCGGCGCCGCGTCGTCGTCCATGACGCTCGCGATCATCGACAAGGTCACCCAGGCCGAGGTCGTGCAGTGCTCGGGCTCGAACACGACGCCGACGCTGACCGACTACGACGACGGCGGTTACTACTTCCGTACCGCCCCGACCGACGCACTCCAGGGTCCGGTGCTGGCGGAGACCATGGCCGGCGACGACCACACCAAGATCGCCCTGATGGGCCGCGGTGACGACTACGGCAAGGGCCTGGTCAACGCCACCAAGGAGGCGCTGGAGGAGCAGGGCGCCGAGGTGGTCGAGGAGATCATCTACGACCCCGAGGCGACCACGTTCGACGCCGAAGTCGAGAAGGTGACGGCCGCCGAGCCCGACGCCGTCGCGGTGATCGGCTTCGAGGAGGGTGCGCAGGTCATCAAGGGCCTGATCGAAGGCGGCCTGAAGGCGAACCAGATCTACGGCGCGGACGGTGTCCGCTCCAACGAGCTGGCCAGCAAGGTCGACCCGGCGAACAAGGCCGTGCTCCAGGGTATGAAGGGCACCGCCCCGGACCCCTCGGCCGACCCTGAGTTCGTCGAGGCCCTGAAGGCGTTCGCGCCCGACCTGACCGAGACGACCTACGCGGCGCAGGTGTACGACTGCGTGAACATCATCGCCCTGGCGGCCATCGCCGCCGGTGACGACAGTGGCGCGAAGTTCAAGGAGGAGATCATCGGCGTCACCCGCGAGGGTGAGAAGTGCACCGACTTCGCCTCCTGCAAGGAACTGCTGGACGACGGCCAGGACATCGACTACGACGGCGCGAGCGGTCCGGTCGAGTTCAACGAGGCCGGCGAGCCGGAGAGCGGCGTGTACGAGGTGTGGGAGATCGACGCGACCGGCCAGGTCCAGAAGATCGACACCGTGGAGTCCAAGCAGGACTAGCCGCAAGCCAGGAGGCACAGCAAGGGGCCCGCTTCGGCGGGCCCCTTCGCTTTGCTCGGCTCCGCCGACTACTCGGTGACGCGGCCGAGCGTCCCGAGATACAGCTCGATCACCTTGGGATCGTGCAGCAAGTCCTCCCCCGCCCCAGTGTGCGCGTTGCGCCCCTGGTCGAGCACGTAGCCGCGGTGCGCGATCTGCAGGCACCGGCGGGCGTTCTGCTCGACCATGACGATCGACACCCCGCGCTCGTTGATCTCGCGGATGCGCCGGAACACCTCGATCTGGTTCGCCGGGGACAGCCCCGCGGAAGGCTCGTCGAGAAACAGCACCTTCGGGTCCATCATCAGCGCGCGGCCCATCGCCACCATCTGGCGCTCACCGCCCGACAGCGACCCGGCGCGCTGCTTGCGGCGGTCCATGAGCAGGGGGAACAGCTCGGACACGACCGCGAGGCGCACCTCGAACGACCGGGGGCGCAGATACAGCCCCATCTCCAGGTTCTCCTGCACGGTCAGCGTGGGGAACACGTTCGCGACTTGTGGCACGTAGCCGATGCCCATGGCCACCAGTTCGTGCGGGGCGCGGTTCACGATGTCCTCGCCCTGGAACGTCACCCGTCCTTCGCGCACCGGCACCAGGCCGAACAGCGTCTTGACGAGCGTGCTCTTGCCCGCGCCGTTGGGGCCGATGATGCCGACGAGCTCACCAGAGAACAGTTCCAGGCTGCAACCGTTGAGGATGTTGACGCCCGGCAGGTAGCCGGCGACCAGCGCATCGGCGCGCAGCAGCGGGACGGTCTCCATCAGGCCACCTCGTCGTCGGCCCGGCCGAGGTATGCCTCGATGACCGCCTCGTTCTGCGCGATCGCCTGTGGCGGCCCCTCGGCGATGATCTTGCCCTGCGCCATGCACACGACCCAGTCGGAGATGTCCATGACGACGTCCATGTCGTGCTCGACGAACAGCACCGTCATGCCCGACTCGCGCAGTCCCTTGATGTGGCCGAGCAGCGACTGGGTCAGCGCGGGGTTCACGCCGGCCATGGGCTCGTCGAGCATGACCATCTTCGGTTCGACCATCAGCGCGCGCGCCATCTCGAGCAGCTTGCGCTGACCGCCCGACAGCGTGCCTGCGAGGTCGTCGCGCTTGGTGTCGAGCGTGAAGCGCGCCAGCAGTTCGAGCGCGCGCGCGGTGATCTCTTCTTCCTGCGCCCGCCAGCCAGGGTGGATCAGCGCGGGGACGATCCGCTCACCACGCTGGCCGGTCGCGGCGAGCCGCATGTTGTCCAGGACGGTCATGCGGTGCAGCGCCTTGGTGAGCTGGAACGTGCGGACCATGCCCCGGCGCGCGACCTTGTGGGCCGCGAGACCCGACAGCGCCTGGCCGTCGAAGGTCCAACGGCCCGCGTCGGGCCGATCGAAGCCCGTCATCAGGTTGAAGAACGTGGTCTTGCCCGCGCCGTTGGGGCCGATCAGGGACGTAATCAGGCCGCGCTGCAGCTCCAGGTGGTCCACGTCCACAGCGGTCAGGCCGCCGAACGACCGCCGCACGCCGTCGGCGACGAGAATCGGATCGGGCTTGGCGACGCCAGGCTCGGCGGCCAGGCCGTCGAGGGGACCGGCGGACATGGGCTCAGACATCGAGCTGCATCTCCCTTCGGTCGCCGAGGATCCCCTGCGGGCGGAAGATCATCAGTGCCATGAGCCCGACGCCGACGAGCATGAACCGGACGGCGCCGATGGTCTCGGAACGGAAGAAGCCCGCGGACAGCGCCCCAGCCGCCACACCGTTGCGCAGCAGCGAGTCGGTGACCGCCACCGTGAACCAGAACACGACGCTGCCGAGTACCGGTCCGAACACGCGGCCGGCCCCGCCCAGGATCAGGATCGCGTAGGCGAAGAAGGTGATCTGCGGGAGGTACGTGTCCGGCGACACGGCCTGCTGGCTGACGGCCAGGAACATCCCCGCCAGCGCGCCGATCACCCCGCCGAGCACGAGGCTCTGCATCTTGAATGCGAACACGTTCTTACCCAGGCTGCGCGCGGCGTCCTCGTCCTCGCGGATCGAGCGCAGCACGCGTCCCCAGGGGCTGTGCATCAGGCCCCACACCAGCGCGCACGCCGCGGCGACGAACGCCCAGGCGACCAGGGTGACCCACAGGCGGCGGTGGGAGAACTGCACGATCCAGAAGCCGTACTGCCCGCGCGGGATGGGATTCGCCTCGTAGAAGGCGTCCGCGAAGCGCTGGAGCCCGAACACCCCGCCGGTGACCGACGTCGCGGGCGTGGAGCGGAACACGAAGCGCAGGATCTCCGCGGCGGCGATGGTGGTGATGGACAGGTAATCCGCGCGCAGGCGCAGCGTCGGGCCGCCAAGGAGCAGAGCGAGCAGCACGGCCAGGCCGACCCCGACCACGACGCCGAGCCACAGGCTGCCGCCGAAGGTCGAGACGGTGATCGCAACGCCGTAGGCGCCGACGAGCATGAAGCCGACCTGGCCGAAGTTGAGCAGGCCGGTGTAGCCGAAGTGGATGTTCAGCCCGATCGCAGCCATCGCGTAGATCGCCGCCTCCACGCCGAGCACGGCCCGCAGGCCGTCGCCGAGCACCCGGGTCAGCTCCATGGCGTCATCCGATGCGCTCCTTGACGCCGAGGATGCCCTGCGGGCGGACCATCAGGACCACACCGAGGATCAGCAGCGCCCAGACGTACTTGAGCTCGCTCGACAGCCACACCGTGCTGATCTCGGTGACGAGCCCGACCACGATGCTGCCCGCCAGGGCGCCGTAGGCCGTGCCGAGCCCGCCCAATATGACGCCCGCGAACATCAGCAGCAGCAGGCGGAAGCCCATCACCCAGTTGACCGTCTCGGCGACGCCGAGGAAGACCCCGCCCAGGGCGGCGAGCGCCCCGCCGAAGATCCACACGACGAGGATCACCTTGCGCACGTCGATGCCCGACGACTCGGCCAGGTCGCGGTTGTCCGCAACGGCGCGCATGGCCTTGCCGATGCGCGTGCCCTCGAGCATCAGGCCGATGCCGATCAGCACGGCCAGCGACAGGCCCATGACGACGAGGTCGCGCGGCGTGAGCGAGATCGGCCCGACGTTCACCGTCCGCTGCACGGTGTATTCGAGGTAGCTGCGGCTGCGCCCGCCGAACAAGACCAGGATCACGTGGCGCACGATCAGCGCCAGGCCGATCGACACCACCAGCATCTGGATCAAGCCGGTGCGGCGGGCCCGCAGCGGGCGCCACAGCCCGCGCTCGAAGATCCCACCGAGCAGCCCGCCGAGCGCGACGGCGACAGCCCCCGCCGCCACCAGCCGCAGCTGCGGCCCGCGCACATTGAGGAACCACGCGACGACACCACCGAACGTGACCATCTCGCCGTGGGCGAAGTTCACCAGGCCCGTGGTACCGAAGATCAGCGACAGGCCGATCGCCGTGATCGCGATGATCAGGCCGAACTTGAGCCCGTTGGCCGCCTGCTGGGCGATGCGCGGCAGCAGGATCGACGCGGTCGACTGGCGTTCCCCGAGCGGGAAGATCAGCGTCCGCCGCTGGCCCCCGCGGATGCGGAAGTCCAGCGCCGCCCGGTCTGGGTCTCGCAGGCCGACGCCCTCGGGCAGGCTGTCCACGTCCAACGTCGCCTGGTACTCGCCCGGCCCCGGCAGCGCGACCTCCCAGGTCCCGTCTCCTGCCGTCTCGGCTTCGCCGACCTCCTCGCCGTCGGCGGTCGTGACCACGATCCGCGCGCCCTGCACCGGCTCGTCGTCGTGCCGCAAGGTGCCCTTGACCCGCTCACCGCCGCCGACCGCTGGCTCGGACGCGACCGGGGAGACCGGTGGATCAGGCTGCTCCTGCGCGCCGGCGGGCAGCGCGACGCAGAGCAGCACGAACAGCCACGCGACGAGTGCCCGCCGAGGCGCGAGGCGGCTCGGCCCCCTCACAGGACCTGCCCCAGGAACGTCTTCAGGCGCTCGGTCTGGGGGCTGCCGAAGAGTTGTTCGGGGGGACCCTGCTCGACGATGGCCCCGGCGTCCATGAACAACACGCGGTCGGCCACCTCCCGGGCGAATCCCATCTCATGCGTCACCACGATCATGGTCATACCCTGCCCCGCCAGCCGGCGCATCACATCCAGGACCTCCTTGACCAGCTCGGGATCCAGGGCCGAGGTCACCTCGTCGAACAGCATGACCTCGGGATCCATGGCGAGAGCGCGCGCGATGGCGACCCGCTGCTGCTGCCCGCCGGACAGCTGGGCCGGGCGGGCCTCGGCCTTGTCGGCGAGCCCCACCTCGGCGAGCCGCTCACGGGCCAGCGCGAGCGCAGCGGACTTCGTCATGCCTTTGACCCGCTGCGGAGCCAGCGCGACGTTGCGCGCGACGGTCATGTGCGGCCACAGATTGAACTGCTGGAACACCATGCCGACGCGGCTGCGCACCGCGTCGATGTTGGCTCCCCGCGCGGTGATGTCCTCGCCGTCGATCTCCACGACGCCGTCGCTGGGCTCCTCCAGGCGGTTCACGCAGCGCAGCATGGTCGACTTGCCCGACCCCGAGGGGCCGATGACACACACCACCTCGCCGATCTGGACCTCCAGATCGATGCCGCGCAGGACCTCCAGGCGCCCGAAGCGCTTGTGCAAGCCACGCAGCGCGACGCGCGGACCGTCGGTGTGCGGGCTCACAGGTGCACCGCGCCGACGACCGACGGGAGCTCGTGGACGGCGAGGCGCTTGCCCTCGCGCAGCCGTCGGTCCATGCGATTCACCAGGTGTGCCAGCGGCACGGTGATCGCGACGTAGAACAGGCCGGCCAGCACCAGCGAAGAGTAGTTGCCGTACTGCTGGGTGACGTTCTGGCCGACGCGGAACAGTTCGCGCTCCCCCACACTCAGGCCGAGCACGAAAATCAGGCTGGAGTCCTTGACCAGCGCGACGAACTCGTTCGTCAGCGGCGGCAGCACACGGCGGATGCCCTGCGGCACGACGACCAGCCGCATGGCGGAGAAGTAGGTCATGCCGACGCTGCGCGCCGCCTCCATCTGCCCCTTGTCCACACTCTGGATCCCGGCGCGAAAGATCTCCGCGACGTACGCCGTCGAGACCAGGCCGAGCGCGAGGATGCCGTATGCCCAGGTCTCGCGGCCGAACGGGCGGATGCCCGCCGACGGCAGGCCGATGCCGACCAGCACGATCGTCAGGATCGCCGGCAGGCCGCGGAACAAGTCGATGTACACGCGGGCGGGCGCGCGGACCCACCAGCGACGAGACACGGTGACGAGGGACAGCAGCAGGCCACCCACCAGCCCCAGCGCCATGGCTCCGACCGAGACGATCAGGGTGTTGCGCAGGCCTTCGCGGAACAGGTCCCCGAAGGCCTCGCCCATGATGCGCAGATCGAGGAAGAGCCGGGAGAAATCCTCCATGGCCTGCCGCCCCGTCCCTCAGCCAGGCGTCAGGACTCGTCCTCGGTCACGCCCGAAGCGGAACCGGAAGCCGAGGCGCCGGTGAAGCGCTCCGGCACCTCGGCGCCCGCGAACCAGCGCTCGAAGATCTCGGCGTACCCGCCGTCCGCGATGATCTCCTCGAGGGCGCCGTTGATCGCCTCGAGCAGCGCCTCGCTGTCCTGCTGGACGCCGATGCCGTACTCCTCGTTGGTGCTGACCTCCTCGACCAGCGCGAGGTCGTCGTTGTTCTTCACCTGCTCCACAGCCACCGGCACGTCGATGAACATGGCGTCCACCTGGCCCGCGGACAGGGCCGTGAAGCCGGCCGGCGCGTCCTGGAACTCCTTGATGGTGGCGCCGGTGAAGTGCTCCTTGGCGTAGTCCAGGCCGGTGGTCCCGGCCTGGGTACCGAGGTCCTTGCCGTCCAGGTCGTCGACGCTCTCGATGCCCGACCCCTTCGTGGCGACCAAGGCCTGATTCGCCTGGAAGTACGGATCGGAGAAGGCGATCGTCTGCTTGCGCTCGTCGGTGATCGTGATCGCGGAGACGATGGCGTCGAACTCGCCGGCGGCGAGCTGGGTGAAGATCGTGTCGAAGCTGGTGTTGACGTACTCGACCTCGAGGCCCAGGCGCTCGGCGATCGCGTTCATGAGATCGACGTCGAAGCCCTTCTCCTCGCCGTCCTCGATGAACTCGAACGGGGCGAAGTTGATGTCGGAGCCGACGCGGAGCGTGCCGTCCTCGACCAGTCCGAGGTCCGCCGCGGTGTCCTCGGTCTCCTCGCCGCCCGGCTGCCCGGCCTCCGGGTCACCACAGGCGGTCAACAACAGCGCGAGCACTGCACCCAGTGCCACCAGCCAACGCGTCCCAAGCTTCACGATGGTCTCCTCGTCAGTCGTCCGAACGGGAACATCACTCCCCCGGCAATGCCTGGATCACGCGTTCCGCGACCTCACGCATCGACAGGCGGTCGCTCATGGCCTGCTGCTGCAGGCGCCGGAACGCCTCCTGCTCGCTGAGGCCCTCCTGCTGCTGGAGCAACCCCTTGGCGCGCTCGATCACCTTGCGGGCCTCCAAGCGGTCCTGCAGCGTGCCCACCTGGCTCTCGAGTCCCTGCAGGTCGGCGAAGCGCCCCGCCGCGATCTCGATGGCGGGCAGCAGGTCGTGCTTCTGGAACGGCTTGACCAGGTAGGCCATGGCACCGGCGCGGCGGGCCTTCTCGATCAGGTCGCGCTGGCTGAAGGCGGTGAGGATCAGCACCGCGGCCAGCCGCTCGTCGGTGATGTGCTCCGCGGCCGACAAACCGTCCATCACGGGCATCTTGATGTCGAGGATCGCCAGGTCGGGCTGGAGCTCGCGAGCCTTCTCGACGGCGGCCGCGCCGTCGGCAACCTCGGCGACGACGTCGAAGCCCTCTTCGGTGAGCATCTCCTTGAGATCCAGCCGGATGAGCGCCTCGTCCTCGGCGATGAGCACGCGAATTGGCCGCGCCTCGTCGGCCACGGGCATGTCCTGCTCGTGGCCCTGAGGGGCGTCGGCCGCCTGCGCTGCGGGACTCATCCAGTTGCTCCTTCGTCCGTCGTCGTGCTCACTGCGCGCCTTCAGGCGCCCTCGCCCCATCCGGCCGCCGGCCGCGGCGCCGCCTGCTGCTCCAGCAGCCGGTCGAGCAGGCGGTCCTGCTCCGAGGCCAACTCGGCCATCTGGGCCGCCACGTCCTGGCGCTCGCGCTTCAGGCGGCGCAGATCGTCCTGCGCCTCCCGGCACTCGCGGTCCGCGAGCGGCGTCTCGGACACGATCGCCCGCGTTTCCGCCTCGTCGGCCACATCCTGCTGGAACGCCACCTGCTCGTCGAGGATGCGCAGCGATTCACGCAGCCGCGCGAGCTCGTCACGCGCCTCCGTCAACCGCTGCTGCAGATTGCCATAACGTGGCACCGGCACCTCGTCCCCCGCCGGCGCTCTCGTTCGATCGCTGCCGATCGGCGCTCCGGCGGAATCGGAAGTCTATGCCAGCAGGCGCTCCGCACCGCCAGCGGGGCAAGCGCGGTTCTATTGGTGCCCCGGGGGGGATTCGAACCCCCACACCCATACGGATAAGGGATTTTGAATCCCTCGTGTCTACCCTTCCACCACCGGGGCAAGCGCCTCGACACGATACCGCCCCGCCCGCCTCCCCTTCTCGGTACCCATGCACCCAGTCCTGCCGGGCGGCAACTGGGTGCAGGCACGCCCACATGCGAGCGCATCTGCACCCACTCAATTGGGTGCATGGGTGCAAGGAACTACGGGATAAGGTGGGGGAGATGGAACCGAGTCAGAACGGCCGTGACCCCGTCGCGGCCAACCGCGCGGCGCACCCGCGGCGCACGCCCGGGCGCGAGCCGCTGGGCCTGACGCAGACGCGGCGCGCGACCGTGGCGGTACTCCTCGTGGTGGCCGCCGCGACCGTGGTGTTGGTCGCGGTCCTGGCCGCCGGTCGCTGACCTAGCGGCGGCGGACGCCCGCCGCGAGCTCCGCCACCAGATCGCGCACGGCCTTCGGGCCGCCGGCGCCGGCCGCCCGCACAATCGCCGATCCGACGATCACCCCGTCCGCGAACGCGCCAACCTCGGCGGCATGCTCCCCCGTGCTCACGCCGATGCCGACGCACACCGGCTTGTCCGTCACCGCGCGCAGGCGCTTCACCAGCGGCGCCGCCATGGCCGACATCGACTGGCGCTCCCCGGTCACGCCCAATGTCGACGTCGCGTACACGAAACCCGTGCTGGCGCGGGCAACGGCCTCGAGGCGGTCATCCGGCGAGGTCGGCGCGGCGAGGAACACCGTGGCGAGATCGTGCGCCGCAGCGACCGCCTGCCACGGCGCGCCTTCCTCAGCGGGCAGGTCAGGCAGGATCGCGCCGACGAGGCCGCTGTCGCGCGTCTCGACCGCGAAGTCGTCCAGGCGCTCCACCCCGCGGTAGTGCCACGCCAGGTTGTAGTAGGTCATCACCAGGCACGGCACGTCCACGGCGGCGGTCAGCTCGCGGCACAGCGCGAAGTCGTCCAGCGGCGTGTAGCCCTGGTCCAGCGCCACCTGCGACGCGGCCTGGATCGTCGGGCCGTCCATGAGCGGGTCGGAGTACGGAAAGCCGATCTCCAGCAGGTCCGCGCCGGCCTCGACGGCCGCCTCCAGACAGGCGCGCGAATCGGTCAGCGACGGATAGCCCGCCGGCAGATAGGCGATCAGCGCCGCCCGCCCGTCCGCGTTCGCCGCGCGAATGGCCTCGGCGACCCGCGTCATTCCCCCACCTCGTCGGTCGGCGTGCGCACCGCCAGGATCGCCGACACCTCGTCGACGTCCTTGTCGCCACGGCCCGAGACGTTCAGCACGACGATGCCGTCCGGGCCCAGCTCACGCGCCAGGCGGATCGTGGTCAGGACCGCGTGCGACGGCTCGAGCGCCGGGATGATGCCCTCCAGCTTGCACAAGAGCTGGAAGCCCTCCAACGCCTCGTCGTCGGTCGCCGCCACGTACTCCGCGCGGCCGGTGTCCTTGAGCCACGCGTGCTCCGGGCCGACGCCGGGATAGTCGAGCCCCGCCGACACCGAGTGCGTCGGGATCACCTGGCCGAAGTCGTCCTGGAGCACGTACGAGCGCGCGCCGTGCAGGATGCCCTCGCTGCCGCCGCCGAGCGTGGACGAATGGCGGCCCGTCTCGACACCCTCTCCGCCCGCCTCGACGCCGATCAAGCGCACCGACGGGTCGCCGACGAAGTCGTGGAACGCGCCGATCGCGTTGCTGCCGCCGCCGACGCATGCCACCACGGCGTCGGGCAGCCGGCCCTCGCGCTCCATCATCGCGGCGCGGATCTCCTCACCGATGATCTTCTGGAACTCGCGCACGATCAGCGGGAACGGGTGCGGACCGACGGCCGACCCGAGCAGGTAGTGCGTGGACTCGACATTGGTGACCCAGTCGCGCATCGCCTCGTTGACCGCGTCCTTCAGCGTGCGCGTGCCCGAGGTCACCGGCACCACCGTGGCGCCCATCATCTGCATGCGCACGACGTTGAGGCGCTGGCGGCGGCAGTCCTCCTCGCCCATGTAGACGACGCACTCGAGGCCGAGCAGGGCGGCCGCCGTGGCCGTGGCCACCCCGTGCTGGCCCGCGCCCGTCTCGGCGATCACACGCCGCTTGCCCATGCGCTCGGTCAAAAGCCCCTGGCCGAGGACGTTGTTCAGCTTGTGGCTGCCGGTGTGCTGGAGGTCCTCGCGCTTGAGGTAGATCTTCGCGCCGCCCGCGTGCGCGGTGAGCCGCTCGGCGAAGTACAGCGGCGTCGGCCGCCCGCCGTAGTGGGCGCGCAGGCTGTCCAGCCGCGCGACGAACGCGGGATCGGCGGCGGCGCGGTGGAACTCGGCCTCCAGCTCGTCCAGCGCCGCCATGAGCGCCTCGGGCACGAAGCGCCCGCCGAAGCGCCCGTAGTGCCCCGGCGCGGACTGTTCGGTCGCACTCATCTCGATCCGACTGCCGCCCTTCGGGCTAGACGAAGTAAGGCGGCTCCGCCGCCCACTTGAGTCGGTCATGCTCCCGCCTCTACCAGCCCGCGGACCGCCGCGGCCGGGTCAGGGGAGGTTGCCACGTACTCCCCGACCAGCACCGCGTCGGCACCGAGCCCGGGAAGATGCCGCACGCTGTCGGGTCCCATGACGCCGCTCTCGGCCACGGCGATGGCCTGTTCGGGCAGCGCCTTCACCACCTCCGCGAACCGCTCGGGGTCGACTTGCAGCGACGTGAGATCGCGCGCGTTGATGCCCAGGATCAGCGGCCGTCCGGTGCCCGCGTGTGTCCAGGCCTTCACCGCACGGGCGGTCTCGTCGGGGTCGTGGACCTCGACCAGCGCGTCCATGCCCGCATCGTCCGCGGTGCGCAGGAACCCGGAGATGTGCGCGTCCGACAGCGCCGCCACGATCAGCAGCACGGCAGCGGCGCCCGCCGCACGCGCCTCCCACACCATGTAGGCGTCTACCGTGAAATCCTTGCGCAGCACGGGCACGTCCACCGCGGCCGCGACCGCGACGAGGTCGTCCAGCGAACCGTCGAACCAGCGGGGCTCGGTGAGCACACTGACCGCCGACGCGCCACCGGCCACATACGCCGCCGCCAGCGCGGCGGGATCGGGAATCTCGACCATCCGGCCCCGCGACGGACTCGACCGCTTCACCTCGGCGATCACCGAAAGGCCCGGCGCGCGCAGCGCGTCCACCAGGCTCGGCGCCGGCGGCAGGGCTTGGGCGCGCGTGCGCAGGACGTCGAGCGGGACGAGTCGCTGCGCCTCCGCGACCCGCTCACGCGAGGCGGCGACGGCGTCGTCGAGGAAACTCACCGGGACTCCTTGGACGGACAGTGGAACTGGCATCGTAACGGCGCGGTCAGGCCGTGGCGCCGTCCGGCTGGTCCCCCTCGTCGGATGCGAGCGACCATTCGCCCTCTTCGTCGCGCCCCTCGACCGTGTAGCGCTCGTCGAGCAGCGGCGCCTGCCGCGGCCTGCGCAGGGCACGCACACCTCCCCAGACGCCGGCGATCCCCCCAGCCAGCGCCATCCAGGGTGCGGCGGACAGCGTCCCGGCGGCTCCCAGGGCCTCCGCGAGCCCGGCCGCGATCGCCGCGATCCCGCCCAGCCCCAAGCTCACGAGCGCGGCCCCCGTCAGCGCCCGCCCACGCCCGCGCGCGGCCATGGCGATCGCGGCCGCGAGCAGCAGCGCGACGCCGCACGGCAGCGCCCACGGAGCAAATTCCGTCCCTGCCCGCGCGGCGGCCTCGCGCACCGGGACACCACCGACCTCGCGCACCACGGTGCGCTGGACCCATGCGGCCGACCCGCCCCACGCGAGCAACATGCCGCCCAGGACCGCCACCGCCGGACCGGCGCCGCCCCGCGACGCGCTCATCGCGCCAGGCTCATGGCGCCAGTCCCTCCGCCGCGCGCACGGCGGCGAGCAGCGCCATCGCCTTGTGCACGGTCTCCTCGTACTCCACCTGCGGCACGCTGTCGGCGACGATCCCCGCGCCCGCCTGCACCGACGCCACCCCGTCGCGGAACAGCAGCGTGCGGATCGCGATGCACAGGTCCGCGTTCCCGGCCAGGTCGAAATAGCCGATGCCGCCGCCGTACAGCCCGCGCCGCGAGGGCTCGAGCTCGTCGATGATCTCCATGGCCCGCACCTTGGGCGCACCGGTCAGGGTCCCGGCGGGGAAGGTCGCGCGCACCACGTCGACCGCGGTCATGTCGTCGCGCACCCGGCCGCTGACCTTCGACACGATGTGCATGATGTGGCTGTAGCGCGCGACGCTCATGAACTCGTCGACGGCGACGCTGCCCAGCTCGCACACCCGTCCCAGGTCGTTGCGCGCGAGGTCCACGAGCATGACGTGCTCGGCGCGCTCCTTCTCGTCGGCGAGCAGCTGCTTCTCGAGCTCGAGGTCGCGTTCGGGGTCCGCGTCGCGCGGGCGTGACCCGGCGATCGGCCAGATGGTCGCGCGGCGCTGCTGCAAGGTGACCAGCGCCTCGGGCGAGGACCCCACGATCTGCTGGTCGCCGTCGTCGAACAGGTACAGGTACGGCGAGGGGTTGATGACCCGCAGCACCCGGTACACGGTGAACGGATCGGCGTCGGTGCGCAGGCTGAAGCGCTGCGACGGCACGATCTGGAACGCGTCGCCCGCGCGGATGTACTCCTTGGCCGCCTCGACGGCATCACGGAACGCCTCGGGCGTCATGTTCGCGTCGGCGTCGGTGACCGGCGTCGCCACCGGTGGCGCGACCGGCGCGGAGGCCGCCGGTTCGCCCAGCAGCGCGATCAGCCGTTCCGAGTCGGCGACCGCGTCGTCGTACTGCGCCGAGGGGTCGTCGCCCACGAGCACGTTCGTGACCACCATCAGCCGCTGGCGCAGGTGGTCGAACGCCACGATCTGGCCGGGCAGCATCAGGCGCACGTCGTCCATGCCCAGGTCGTCGACGGTGCCGTCGGGCAGGCGCTCGATGAAGCGCACCACGTCGTAGGCGAGGTAGCCGACGGCGCCCGCGAACAGCGGCGGCAGGCCTTCGAGCTGCGGCGCGCGCAGTTCGCGCAGCAGCACGTCGAGCGTGTGCAGCGGATCGCCGCCGCGCGCGGCCTCGACCGCCGC
>Ga0299913_10000310_pt1 | contig 29054 bp, 19 predicted proteins | sample RVTome_9_FD_201360 | JGI IMG/M metagenome (GOLD analysis project Ga0299913, IMG submission 201360) | Soil microbial communities from uranium-contaminated site in the Upper Colorado River Basin, Wyoming, United States - RVT155D38 (version 2) ... | reverse complement strand
GACCGCAGCCCGGACCGCCGCCTCCGAGCCGACCACCCGGAGCCGTTCCTGGGCCCGGGTGACGGCGGTGTAGAACAGCTCGCGGGTGAGCAGCCGGGAGTCCGCGTCCGGCAGCAGCACCGTGACCCGCCGGGCCTGGCTGCCCTGGCTCTTGTGAATGGTCATCGCGTGCATCGTCTCGACGGCCTCCAACCGGCCGGGGGCGAAACCGCGCAGCCCGTCCGACCCGGCGATCCAGGCCCGCAGCCGGCCGTCGGGCTCGCGCACCACGGCCCCGGTCTCGCCGTTGTAGATCTGCAGGGTGTAGTCGTTGCTGGTCACCAGCAGCGGCCGGCCGACGTACCACTCGGGCTGAAACGGGAGCCGGAGCTCGTCGGCGAGCCACTGCTCGACCTGCCGGTTCCAGCGGCGTACGCCGTGCGGCCCCTCGCGATGGGCGCACAGCAGCCGGTGGTCGTCGAGCGAGGTCACGGCGGCCTCCTGATCGCCCGCCAAGGCCGCCTCGTGCACCGCCAGGGCCGAGGCGAGCGCGTCGTGCCGGAGCGCAGGGCCGGGGTCGTCGGTCTCGACGAACTCGACCTCGTCGGACCCGGACCGCAGCGCAGCCAGCACCGCGTCGGCGTCGCCGACGCGCAGCGCCTCGGCGAGCGCCTTGATGTGCTCGGTCGAGCGGAAGTTCTCGGTCAGCGCGACCACCGGTGAGTCGTCGCTCTCGAAGCCCGCGACCAGGTCGGACAGCACCGCCCCGGCGCCGACCGACGTCAGCTGCCTCGGGTCACCGACCAGCACCAGCCGGGCCTGCGGCCGGACCGCCTCGAGCAGCCGGCCCATCATGGTCAGCTCGACCATCGAGCACTCGTCGACGACCACGACGTCGTACTTGAGCCGGTTGGTGCGGTCGTGCACGAAGCGAGTGGTGTTGTCGGGGCGCCAGCCGAGCAGCCGGTGCAGCGTCATCGCGTCCGGCCGGCCCACCCGGGCCCGGTCCTCCTCCGGCAGGTCGGCGAGCTCGGCCAGCACGGCCTCCTGGAGCCGGGTCGCGGCCTTGCCGGTGGGGGCGGCGAGCGCGATCGCGATCCGCCGGTCCTGGGTAGCGGCCTGGTCGGCGAGCAGCACCAGCAGCCGGGCGACAGCGGTCGTCTTGCCGGTGCCGGGACCGCCGGTGAGCACGGTCGTCCAGCGTCGGGCGGCGCCCACGGCGGCGGCTTCCTGCTCGGGGCTGAAGTGCCGGCCGCGCACCCGCGCCACGGCCGCGTCCAGGGCGGCCTCGTCGAGGCCGGGCGGCGGCTGGTCGTCACGGGCCACCAGGTCGGCACACACCTGGGTCTCGAGGCGGTGGTAGCGGTCGAGGTAGAGCAGGTCGTGCTCCTCGCGGACCACGCCCGCGGCGACCAGCGGAGAGGCACGCACCGCGGCCCGCCAGCCGTCGTCGTCGGGCCACGGCAGGTCCGGGGCCAGCGCGCGGACCGTGCCGAGGTCGACGCAGACCGAGCCGTGCCGGACGGCCCGCACCGCGAGGGCGACCGCGAGCAGCACCCGCTCGTCGTCCTCGCCACCGAGGTCTGCGACCCGGCGGGCGACGTGGACGTCGGCGGCCTCGAGCAACCCACTGGTGTTGAACGCCGCCAGCACCCCGGTGGCCTGATGGGCGAGGCGCCGGTCGTGCTCGTCGACCGGCTCGAACAGCTCGGTCATGCGGTCACCCCGTCGAGCAGGTCGGAGAGCGCCTCGACCAGCGCCACCGGCGGGCGCCAGGAGAAGACACCACAAGGTTCCCCATCGACCAGCGGCGTCTCCGGCCCGCACATCCCGCGCAGGTAGAGGTAGAGCACCCCGCCGAGATGCTCCTCGGGGTGGTAGCCCGGCTGTCGCCAGCGCAGGAACCGGTGCAGCACCGCGGCGTACAAGAGGGCCTGCAGGGGATAGTCGGAGTGCTCCATGGCGGCGGCCAGCGCCTCGGGCCGGTAGGCGTGGGCGGTGAGCGGGGCGTCGCGCGGCCCGAGCCAGTTGGTCTTGTAGTCGACGACCAGGAAACGCGGCCCCGGCAGCCTGAGCACCACGTCGACCGACCCGGTGAGGTAGCCCCGCAGGCTCTGGCCGCCGAGCGCCGGCTGGTCGAGCGCATCGGCGTAGCCGCGCACCGGGTCGCCCTCGGGCAGGTGCCGGCGGAGCAGCGGCGCCAGGTCGGCCAGGGTGGCGGAGGAGCTCGTGGTCGCGAGGTCGCCGCCGGAGAGCGGGAGCTCGAAGTCCAGCTCGCGGAGCCGGTCGCGGAGCGGGATCCGGCGCAGCGACGTCATCTCGGCGAGCGGCCCCAGCGGCGAGTCGCAGACGGCGACCAGGGCGTCGGCGAGCTGGTCCCGGTCGAGGTCCACCGCCCACCAGACGAGCTGCTCGTCGAGGTGGCGCAGGATCTCCTTCCGCAGGTCGGGGGCCTCGGGGTCGGTGTGCTCGAGCACCGCGTGCACGAGGGAGCCGAACGTCGCGCCGACCGGGAGCTCGGCCATCGGCGAGGCGGGCGACCCGTCGGGGACGGGTTCCGGGACGACGGGTGCGACCGGGGTGTCGAGATCCTCGTCGTCCTTGGCCCGGACCTCGGGCTCGCTCGCCACCAGGGCCGGCGCGGCCTCGGCCACGTGGCTCAGCGCGGAGTACGACGTCCGCCGCCAGGTGACGTCGACGTCCCGGCCGAAGCTGCGGACGTCGAGGTGCGGGACCGGCGCGGTGGGCGTCTCGTCGCCGACCGGCGCCGGGACCGCGGGCTCGGGCGACGGACCGCCCCGGTCCCGCCAGCGGGCGAACAGCTCGACGACCTGCTCGTCGTCGGGCACCGACGGGGCGGCCGGGACCTCGCTGCTCCCTGGGGCGCGCATCAGCATCCGGTGCAGGGGTGAGGCGACGGCGTTCTTGGTCGGCGCCCACCAGCACACGACCTGGGACTGGGCGCGGGTGATGGCGACGTAGAGCAGCCGCAGCCACTCCCCGGCCTCCTCATCGGCCCACCGGCGACTGTGGTCGGCCCAGTCGGCGCCGCCACCGCCGACGTTGAGGCAACGCCGCCCCGCGTCGTCGTGGAACAGCGGCCGGGTCGGCTTGGGGACGTGCCGGTCGGCGATCGCGGGGAGGTAGACGATGGGGTACTCCATGCCCTTGCTGGCGTGGATCGTGACCAGCTGGACGGCGGCGGCATCGGAGTCGAGACGCCGGGTGCGCTCGGCGCCCCGCCCGGCGCGCCCCTCGGCCACCTGCTCGCGCAGCCAGCTGAGCAGCGCGACCACACCGAGGTGGTCACGCTGGGTCACCTCGTGGAGCGCCTCCCCGATGTGGCGCAGGTCGGTCAGCCGCCGCTCGCCGCCGACCTCGGCCAGCACTCGCCCCGGGAGGCCCCCGGCCGTGGCCGCCTCCAGCACCGCTGCGATGCCGCGTCGGCCGAAGACCTCGGCCCAGGAGCGCAGCCGGTCGGCCACCTCGTCGGTGAGGTCGTCACCGCGCCGGTCCAGGTCGACGGCGTTGTGTCCGAAGAAGCAGGTCAGCGCGGCGGCGCGGACCCGGGCGCTGCGATGCGGCTGCTCGAGTGCCTCGAGGAGCGAGAGCCACTCCACGGCGGCGGGGGTGGCGAACACACTGCCGCCCCCGGCGATCACGGCCGGCACCCCGACCCGACCCAGCGCGGCGCGGGTGGCGGCCAGGTCGGCGTGCTTGTAGCAGATCACCGCGACGTCACCGGGGGCGAGCGGCCGGCCGTCGAACCTCGCTCCCGACGCCAGCAGGGCGCGCACGTCGAGGGCCAGGTCGTCGGCGATGTGCGGCCGCACCTGGCCGACCGTGAGGGCGGCATTGCCGCGCCGGTTGAACTGCTCGCGGCGGACGACGCGCACCCGCAGCGGCGCGTCCTTCGGGACGCCGGCCAGCCGTCGCTCCTGGTGATGGGCCTCGACGTCGTGGACCACGATCCGCTCGTCGCCGAGCTCCGCACCCGCCATCAGCTCCTGGAACGAGGACAGCAGGGCGGCGTCGCTGCGCCAGTTGACGGCCAGGGTCTGCCGGGTGGTCGCGGTCTCCGCCGCCAGGAGGTACGTCGTGACGTCGCCGCCCCGGAACGCGTAGATCGCCTGCTTGGGGTCGCCGATCAGCACCATCGTGGCGTGGCCGGTGAACGCCCGGTCGAGCACCTGCCACTGCACCGGGTCGGTGTCCTGGAACTCGTCGACGAGCACGATCCGCCAGCGCTGCCGCATCCGGGCCCGGGCGGGGGCGTCCTCCTGCGCGAGCGCCTCCGCGAGCTGGCTGAGCAGGTCGTCGTAGGACAGGATGCCGAGCCGGCGCTTGCGGTGCTCCATCTCGTCCCGCACCGCGCGGGCGAACGCCACCCTGCGGCCGGCCGGGGTGGAGCGGTCCTCGGCAGTCGGCTCGAGGGCGGCCTGGGGGTCGCCGACGGCGGCGCGGGCGATGGCCATCGCCTCCTGGTGGTCGAAGACCGGGTCGTTCTCGTCGTAGGCGAACGCCCGGAGGTAGAGGTCGTCGACCACCTCGCCGATCAGGTCGTCGAGATCCTCGACCAGCCGGGCCCGCGAGTCGGTGTCGCCCGCGACGCCGAGCGAGCCGAGGACCATCGAGCAGAACTGGTGGGTGGTGGCGATGGTCGCCCCGTCGAAGCCCGCGAGCGCCTCCAGCACCCGCCGGTGCCGCGCCCGGCGCTCCTCGGCGTCGCAGTCGAGCAGCAGCCGGACCAGGTCGGAGTCGCGGACCTCCCCGCCGAGCGTGGGGTCGTCGCTGAGCGCGCGCTCGGCCTCCACCAGCTGGGTCCGGACCCGCTCCCGCAGCTCCTGGCTCGCCGCCCGGCCGAACGTCACCACCAGCATCTGCTCCAGCAGCGCCTCGCCCTCGGCGACGTAGCGGGTCACCAGGGCGCCGATGGTCCAGGTCTTGCCGGTGCCGGCGCTGGCCTCGAGCAGGGTGGTGCCGGTGGGCAGCGGGCCGCAGACGTCGAACGGCTCCATGTCCGGGACGCTCATAGAGGTCCGACCCGCTCGGCTCCGGTGAGCAGTGGCTCCCAGACCTGCCAGGCGTACGTCGCCAACCCGGCGTCGAGGAGCCTCTCGACGGGAGCGGACTCGCCGTGGATCCGCTGGTGGTAGGCGTCGGCGTCCTCGCCGAGGATGCCGTAGTCGTTGTGCGGGTCGGTCTCCCACGCCCGGCGGGCGGCGGCGGTCGGGGACCGGTCGTCACCCAGCAGCTCACGGGCATGCGCCTCGGCCCAGGCCGCGGAGGTGGCCAGCGGCAGCGGCAGCGGCCGGTCGAGGCCCTCGTCCCGGAGCGCGACCAGGTCGCGCAGCCATTCGGCCGCGCGATGGTCGAGCGGCCCGGCCAGCGCCCGCTTCGGCCCGGCCCGCTCCCGGCCGACGGCGTGGGACGTCCAGCTCTCGTCGGGAAGGGCGGCGCTCAGGGCGAGCAGGTCCAGCCAGCCGAGGAGCCGCTGCCTCGGCTTGAGCCGGGAGTAGCCGAGGCTGACGACCTTGCTGCCGTGCACCCGCGAGACGGTGCCGGTGAGCCGCCGGCCGTCGCCGAGGTCGACGTCGACGTCGATGGAGCGCGGCTCACCCGCTCGCAGCTCGGCGGTGCGGGAGAACAGCTTCTGGCACTCCTCGGTCACTCCGGTGAGCGCCCGGCGGCCCAGGCCGCCCGGGGGGAGGGTGCCGCGCAGCTGCTCGGCGGTCATCACGGCGGCCGGGTCCTGGCCGGCGAGCACCTCGCGGAGCAGCCGGTCGCCGACCTGCCACACCTCCAACGCGTCCAGCCCGACCGGGATGGCGTCGCTCAGCTCGTCGGGCTCGAACGGCGTGCTCACGTCGAGGCGGCCACGAAGGAAGGCGCGCACCGGATGGGTGAGGAACGCCTTCAGGTCGGCGAGGTTGACGTCGCCGCGCGGCCGCGCCGGCAGCGGCGCCGCGAGCAGGGGCGGTGGTGGGGTGCGCGGGCCGGTGGCGGCCACCGCGCCGGCGAGCGCCGCCCGGTCGAAGCTGAACGGCCGGGCGCCGACGAGCCCTCCCGGCTCGAGGTTGCGCACGTCGTAGGGCTGGAGCGGGTGCCGCACCAGCACCCGGTCGCGCACGGACCCGGCGGCGGTGCGCTCGACGGCGTCGAGGATCTCGCCGAGGGGTACGGCGGGAGGTCGCTCGGCGCCGGTGTGCTCGTTGGCGCCGGTGTAGGTGACGACCACGGTCTCGACCGCGGCGAGTAGTGCGTCGAGCAGCAGCTGGCGGTCCTCGCTCCGGACGTCTCGCTCACCGGTGAGCGGACGACGGCCGAGGACGTCGTCGCCGTCGACCGACGTCGACCGCGGGAACACCCCGTCGTCGAGGCCGACCAGGCAGACCACCCGGTGCGGCACCGAGCGCATCGGCACCATGGTGCAGACGGTCAGCGTGCCGGTGCGGAAGTTCGCGCGGGTCGGCCGGCCGCCGAGCCGGGACTGGAGCAGGGCCCGGACGTCGGCCAGCCGCAGGGGCACGCCGGGGTCACCGCCGGGCGAGGACCCGGCCCGGGCGAGCTCGCGCTCGAACTGGGGGAGCTGCCAGGCGTCCTCGACCGGGATCTCGGTGAGCGACCGCACCCCGTCGCCCAGCGCGGTCATCCACTCGCGGACGGTGCCGGCCGCGGCCATCGCCGCCAGGCACTCGCCGAGCCGGCCGACGTACTCCGCCAGGCGGCCGACCAGGTCGATGTCGGAGCTCGCCACGTCGTCGACCGGCAGCCCGCGGCCGAGATGGCGGTGGTCGTCGCCGCTCATCGCCACCCCGAGCAGGATCCGGTCGAGCCCGGATCGCCAGGTGTTGTGGTCGAAGCCGGCCATCGCGAACGCCTCGCGCGACGGCCCGTCGATGCCCCACCGGATGCCGGCCTGGGCGACCCACCGGGTCACCCGGGTGAGGTCGTCATCGGAGAACCCGAACCTCCTCCGGCAGGCCTCCTGGGTCGCCAGGTCGAGGACGTCGGAGGCCGTGACCCGACCCCCGCCGAGCTCGACGAGGGTCGCCGCCACGGCCAGCAGCGGGTTGGTGCTGGAGAGGGCGCGGTCGGCGAGCCGGACCCGCAGCCGGTGGGCCGGGTGGCCGCCGCCCTCGGCGTCGTCGACCACGTCGGCGAGACCGAAGCCCGCGGAGATCAGCGGCGCGAAGGTCTCGATGTCGGGGCACATCACCAGGATGTCGCGTGGCTCGAGGGTCGGGTCGTCGTCGAGGAGCCCGACCAGCACCTCGCGCAGCACGTCGACCTGCCGGGCCGCGCTGTGGCAGGCGTGAACCTGGAGGCTCCGGTCGTCGTCGCGGAGGACCCGGGAGGCCCGTTCGTCGACGGTCGGCGCGTGGTTGGCGCGCAGGTCGTGCTGCAGCCAGCCGAGCAGCGTGTCGGGGGCGTCGGCCGCGGCAACGGCGCTGGTGGTGGGGACATCGGCGAGCAGTCGACACAGCTCGCGGGTGTCGCGGCCGAGCGAGGCCAGCAGCGGGTGATCGACCCGTTCGGCCGATCCGTCCTCGTCGCGGGGAACGACGCCACCGAGGTCGGCGAGGTCGTCCCAGAGGGCCGGGGAGGGCTGCGGGAGCCAGAGGTGGACGTCGCGGTGCTCGCCGAGCGCCGCGAGCAGCGCGATCTCGGTGACCGGGAGCCGGGTGTGCCCGAACAGCGAGAGCCGATCGGGGAGGGTCAGGTCGTCTCCGCCGGCGCGGAGCCGCTCCAGGACCCGGGCGTGGCGCAGGTCGGGCGGGTCCTCGTCGACGCGGGCGAGCAGCCGGCGCCACAGCTCGGCCTGCCAGTGCAGGTCGGGGTCAAGCGGGTGCCCGGCGCCGTCGGTCTCGCGGCCCTCGCGCCAGTCGGCGACGAGGGTCGGGCGCTGCACGGCGTACGAGACGAACAGGCCCGCCAGCCGGCGCGCGACCGAGTAGCGCCGGTTGCGCCGGAGGACGGCCTCTTCCTCGTCGTCGTGGCCGTGACCCAGATGGGCCGCGAGGGTCGCGCACCACGGCTCGTCGAGGCTGTCGTCGATGGTGGCGAGCAGCGGCCAGACCAGGTGGTCGGGGTCCCACAGGTCGTCACGGTCGCGGTCGAGCAGCATCGACACCAGCGAGTGGGGGGTGAGGAACCGGACGCCGGCGCACACCCCGTCGCCGCCCCGCGGCCCGGTGCCCAGCCGGTGGCTGAGCCGCTGGGTGAGCCACCGCTCCACCCCCTTCGCCGGCACCACCACGACCTCCTCGGCGAACGGGTCGTCGAGCGGGGACGCAAGCAGCTCGCCGAGGGCGTCGGCGAGCTGGTCGGTGCGCGGAGCGCGGTGGAGGTGCAGGGCCATCGGAGCGAGGCTAGTCGCGGGAGCCGACAGCGGTGCGAGGTTTCCCCGGTCGACCGGGGATCCCTGAACTTGTCAGGTGTCACGATGCCTGACAAGTTCGGATTTCCCCGGTCGACCGGGGAAACCTCACCCCCGTACGTCGAAGCCGTCGGCTCCGGCGGGAGCGGTCTCGGTGGCCCGCACCCGCTCCACCCGGGCGTAGTCGGGGCCGGTGCGGCACCAGGCGACCAGTGCGTCCACGTCGTCCGGGGCGCCCTCGAAGTGCGCGGCCACCGAACCGTCGGGCTCGTTGGACACCCAGCCGGCGACTCCCAGCCGGGCGGCCTGCTCCTGGGTCCGGGCCCGGAAGAACACGCCCTGCACCCGGCCGGTGATCACCACGTCGACGGCCTTGCGGTCCATGCCCCCATGGTGCCTGCATGAAGCGGTGCTTTCGAGCCTGCAAGCTCGCACCTCAACCACCGGAGCCGTCAGTCGTCGTGGTGCCAGTGGGCCTCCTCGTCGGCCTCGGCGATCTCCTCCTCGAGCGCCGCGACCGCCTCCGGGTTGCCGTTGAACCGGCGGTAGCTGTAGACGATCAGGGCCAGGGCGATCACGGCCGAGGCGAGCTGGGTGATCGCGGTGGCCAGCCCTCCGGGCAGCCACCAGCGGTCGTCGATGGGCCACCAGTCGGGGGCGGGCGGCGACCAGAGCCACAGCACTCCCGCCAGGACCAGTACGGCGACGCCGGTCACCGACATCACGATCCGAGGCCAGGTCTCGACGCTCTCGGCGGCGCCCTTGAGGGCGCGATACTTGATCGGGGCGAGTCGGCGCTCGGCCCACTCGTACTGCTGGGAGAGCACGGCGAGGCCGCCGAACAGCATCAGCAGCCCGGGCCCGGGCAGCACCAGGGCGGCGAGGCCGCCGACCACCAGCACCCAGCCCACGACCTCGAGGGCGACTCGCTTCGCCGCCGCCTTCACCGGGCCCCCGTCATGGACTGAGCCTCCCAGACCGGGGCAAGCCCGAAACCCCCAATGGACAAACGCAGCGCGCGATCAGCTCGCGCCGGATCCGCCGTACTCCTCGACGTACGCCCTGCCCTCGGCGCTCAGCCGGCCGTGCTCCTCCGCGATCCGGGCCCAGCGCAGCGACATCCGCAGGAACCGGAGGGGGTTGTAGACGTCCTCCTCGCGCGAGAACAGCCCGTCGCCGGCGTAGGTCATGATCGTCAGGTTCGACTCCTCGTGGTGCGAGCCGTCGCCCGGGTCGGGCATCAGGTTGCGCACCTCGCAGATCAGTCGCGACGTCGGCTCGTCCACCACCTGCCAGGCCAGCGGGAAGCCGGTCATCTCGCTTCCTGGGTACGACGTCATGGTGCGCACCGACCACTCACGGATCTGGTCACGTCCGCGGAACGTGCCGAACGCGTGCTCGACGTACTCCGCATCCTCGGTGAAGTGGTCGGCAAAGGCCTCCCAACGCCCGGAAGCGGCGTACTCCTGGACGCGGGCGTGCATCGCGGCGTACGCCTCGGTGATCTCCGCGGCGCCGAAGCTGCCGGTGCGGTCGCCGCTCACGTCGACAGCTTCGATCCGAGGAACCGGGTCAGCCGGTCGGCGTCACCGGAGCGGGCGACCCCCTCGTCGCTCCGTTTCCAGAGCAGCAGCCACAGGCCCTCGGCGGTGCCCTCGAGCCGATCCGGCGGCGGGTCCGCATCGATCAGCCTCGGCGGGCCGTCGTCGACGGGCTCCAGCGTCCACCGGTCGCCGGTGTCCGTCGCGACCAACCCGACCGGTGCGTCCAGGTCGACCCGGAAGCCGCGGGCGAAGAGCCGCGGGAGGAAGACCTCGCACGTCTCCGCCACCCCGTCGGCGCACTGCCCGGCATCCAGCTCGGTGCTCCGGCCGTGCGCCTGGTCGAGATCGACGAGGTGCATGAGCGTCTCGTGCACCTGCCGCCGCACCCAGAAGCCCTTGGTGCGGTGCACGCCGGAGAAGTTCCAGCACGGCTCGTCCGGATCGGCGGCGTCGAGCGCCGCCACCAGGCAACCCGCCCGCGCGAGGTACCACTCCCGGACGCCGCCCGCCTCCGGCACGTCGTCCGGGGTCTTCGCGCCCTCGCCGGTCTCGACGATCCGGGACGCCCAGGCATGCACGTTGCCGAGGTGGGCGACCAGGTCGGCCACCGACCAGCCCGGGCAGGCCGGCACCGGCGCCGCCGGGTCGGCGTCGACGAGCCCGGCGGCGAACCGGTCGGTCGCACGTCGTACGTCGGAGGCCGCCCAGGTCATCCGCCCATCAAACCAGCCACCGGACGCCCCTCACGCCAGGTGGTGCACCTCCTGCAGCCCGTAGACCGGCGTGGGGATCCCCTCGCACCGGGCCTTGAGCTGCAGGGCGAGGTAGAGCGAGTAGTGCCGGGACTGGTGCAGGTTGCCGCCGTGGAACCACAGCCCGGGCTGCTGGGTCGGCTTCCACATGTTGCGCTGCTCGCCCTCCCACGGCCCGGGGTCCTTGGTGGTGTCCGAGCCGAGGCCCCAGACCTTGCCGACCCGGTCGGCGACGTCCTGGCTGATCAGGTCGGCGGCCCAGCCGTTCATCGACCCGTAGCCGGTGGCGTAGACGACCAGGTCCGCCGGCAGCGTGGTGCCGTCCTCGAGCACCACGGCGTCCTCGGTGAGGTGGTCGACCTGGCCGTGGGCGAGCTTGACGTCGCCGTTGGCCACCAGGTCGGCGGCCCCGACGTCGATGTAGTAGCCCGAGCCGCGGCGCAGGTACTTCATGAACAGCCCGGAGCCGTCGTCTCCCCAGTCGTGCCGGAAGCCGGCCCGCTCCAGCCGGTCGTAGAAGTCCTTGTCGCGCTCGGCCATCTGCTGGTACGCCGGGATCTGGAACTCGTGCAGGATCCGGTAGGGCAGCGACGCGAAGATCAGGTCCGCCTTCTCGGTCGTCACCCCGGCGGCCAGCGCCCGCTCGGAGTAGAGGTCGCCGAGGCCGAGGTCCATCAGGGTGTCGCTGCGGACGATGTGGGTGGAGCTGCGCTGCACCATCGTCACGTCCGCGTCGTGCTCCCACAGCGCCCCGCAGATGTCGAACGCGCTGTTGTTGCTGCCGATCACCACGCACCGCTTGCCGGCATACGCATCCGGGCCGGGGTGCGCGGAGGAGTGGTGCTGGTCGCCGCGGAAGACGTCCTGGCCGGGCAGCACCGGGACGTTGCGCTTGCCCGACATGCCGGTGGCCAGCACCAGCTGCCGGGGCCGCAGGGTCAGCGGCCGGCCGTCGCGCTCGATCTCGACCGTCCACTCCTCCGTCTCCTCGGAGTACGACGCCGACTTCACCTCGGTGCTCGGCCAGTAGGGGATCTCCATCACCGAGACGTAGGACTCCAGCCAGTCGGCGATCTTGTCCTTGGGCGCGAACACCGGCCAGTTGTCCGGGAACTTGATGTAGGGCAGGTGGTCGTACCAGACCGGGTCGTGCAGGCACAGCGACTTGTAGCGGCTCCGCCACTGGTCGCCGGGCCGCGGGTGCTTGTCCACGACCAGGCCCGGCACCCCCAGCTGGCGCAGCCGCGCACCGAGCGCGATCCCGCCCTGGCCGCCGCCGACGACCAGCACGTCCGGCTGCACCGTCGAGCCGAGCGACTCCGCCTCCTGCTGCCGGCGCTCCCTCCAGGTGGTACGCCGCTTGCTCGCCCCGTGCTCGGCGCCCGGAGGCCGTCGCTCGCCGCGCGGCTCCTCGTGGCCCTTGAGCTCATGCATCGTCGTCAGGAACGTCCAAGCCCTCGTCTCGCCGTCCTCGTCGACGAGCCGGACCAGCCCGCGGCCACGGCCGACGGCGGTCTCGAAGGTGAACCACGACGTGACCACCCCGTCGGCCTCGGTGGGCTCCTCCTCGACGGCGAAGCCGCTCGGGTCGACCCGGTCCAGGGTCGCCTCGAGCAGGTCGGTGACGCCGGCGGGGTGCTCGACGGTGGTGAGGTTCCAGGAGAAGGCGATCAGGTCCCGCCAGTAGCTGGCGGCGGCGAACATGCCCGCCGCCCGGCGTACGTCGCCGGCGCGGAGCGCCTCCTCGAAGCCGGCGAACCACGCGTCGGCGCGCTCCCTCGCGGTGGGTGCGGTGGTCTCGGCGGTGGGGTCCAGGGTCTGGGTCATGTGAACCAGGGCACACCCGTGGGGCACCGGTCCGGAAGCGTTGCATCGTGTTGCATGGCCGCGGACTGTGGCGCCGGTCACGGCGGCCGACCTATTCTCGGGACCGACCCTCGGAGGGCGAGATGACGACCACGGCGTTCGGTGCGATCCCCGCGGGCACCGACCTGCCGAGCCACGCCCGTGAGCTGCGGCGGATCCACGACGCGGTGCTCGCCGGGGTCCGGCCGCCGGCCCGGCCGCGCGCGCTGGTGGCTCGCTCGTGGGCGCGGATGATGAGCCTGGGGCTGGACCCGGACGGCGCGAACGCCCGCAACCCGGTCGCGCACCAGGAGGTCGAGAGGCTCCGCCACGGATCTCCGCTGAGCCTGGTGATCGACGAGCTCCGCGGCGTACTCACCAGCGTGGCGGACGCGTCGCAGTTCCTGATGGTGGTGTGCGACGCCGACGGGGTCGTGCTCTGGCGCGAGGGGTCGCCGCGGGTGCGGATCGTCGCCGACCGGCTCGGCTTCGCGGAGGGCGCGCGGTGGACCGAGCAGACCGTCGGCACCAACGCGATCGGCACGGCGCTGGCGGAAGCCGCACCCGTGCAATTGTTCTCCGCCGAGCACTTCGAGCACCAGCAGCACCCGTGGTACTGCACCGCCGCGCCGATCCACGACCCGCGCACCGGCGACCTCGTCGGCGTGGTCGACGTCAGCGGTCCGGCCCTGACCCTGCACCCCGCGAACGTGGCGCTGGTGGAGAGCGCCGCCCGGCTGGCCGAGGCCCAGCTGTGGCGCCGGCACGTGGCGAGCCTCGAGCGGTTGCGCCGGGAGAGCGAGCCCCTGGTGATCGGCGAGTCCGGGCCGCTGCTCGTGGTCGACGACCACGGGTGGGTGGCCCACCACGCCGGCATCTCCGCGCGCGACCGGATCGAGGCGCCGCGGCGCGACCGGGCGCTGGCCGTGCCCGGGCTGGGCCTCTGCGTCCCCGAACGCCTGGGCGACGGCTGGCTGGTGCGCGCCGGCACCGACACCGAACGGACCATCGTCGCCCGGCTCGAGCTCGGCGCGGCCCCGCTGCTCGAGGTGCGCTCCGACGACGCGCCCTGGCGGACCTCGGTCACCCCGCGGCACGCCCAGATCCTCGAGGCGCTGGCCGCGAGCGGGCCGGACGGCCTCACCGCCGCCCGGTTGAGCACGCTGATCTTCGGTGACGCCGAGCACGCCGTCACCGTCCGGGCCGAGATCTCCCGGTTGCGCCGCGTGGTGGGCGGGCTGGTCACGACCAACCCCTACCGGCTGACTCCCGGCGTCTCCCTCAGCGTCATCCGCGCCGACTGAGGCGCGTTCTCTGGAGCGGCCTCAGGGGCGGCAGAGGATGATCAGTGTGCACCCGTCGTCGTCCCCACCATCGTCGGGTGGCGGCGGCGGAGGCAGCTTCTTGCCGCCGGCCCTGGTCACCGTGCGGTTGAGCACGTAGCTCAGGTGCCGGGACATGCTGGCGCTGATGTGCTGGTCGTCCCAGAACGTGTAGATGCCCTCGGGCGAACGCGCGTAGCAGGTGTCCGAGCTGCACATCCGGTTCGCGTCGACGTAGCCCGGCTTGCCGTGCAGGGCCCGCATCCGCTTCTTCACGTAGCGCCGCGTGCTGGCCTCGTTGCGCAGCGCCTTCCTCCGCGCCAGGTCGCAGGCGTACGGCGTGTTGCCCTTCGGGCAGCTCCCGTGATTCGGGGGCACGGTCACCATCTGCGCGTTGACGTCCACGCCGACCCGCATCCGGCCGAGGGTGCGGAACAACCGGGGCCCGGCGGTCTTGAACTGCGCCGCCATCTGCCCGTGGTAGGACTTGGTGTCGCCGACCCGGATCGCCTGCAGGTACCGCCACCAGTAGGTGCCCAGCAGCACCCGCACCTCGCGCTTGTGAGACTTGAGCTTGGCCACGTAGCGCAGCGCGAGGTCGTTCGACCTCAGGCAGGCCGGCGCGCTCTCGCGCTCCTGGGCGGTGAGCTGGTTGTCCATCACCGGGCAGCTCCCCATCACGAACGCCACCAGGTTGACGCCGCGCTTCCGGGCCGCCTTGCGCAGCGCCGGGATCATCTGCCAGGCGTGCGAGTCGCCCCACAGCACGATCGTCGGCCGCCCCTTCCGGAAGTCGTTCAGGTTGCACTTCCCCGGGTACTGCGGGATCAGGTTCTCCGGGTTCACGCATCTGCGCGGCATCCGGGGGAAGTCGTCGGCGGGGTCGCGCGGCGCGGCCACGGCCGGGGAGGCCGAGGTCGCGGGGGCGGCGGTCGCCCCTGACGGGAGCGACATCAGGGTCGCAGTCAGGAGGGCAGCCAGGACGAGGCCGAGGAGACGTCGGGTGTAGATCATGGTGCCCGAATGGTGCCATCCCACCGGGGTCTGCCGCAGAGGAGTGCCACAACTCGATCGCCCCGACCTGGGCGGCGTAGTTCTCCTAGGTGACCGAGTCAACTGAGTCCTTGAAGTAAGGCACCAACGCTTTGGACAGCGTCGCGCTCAGGTGGTTGTCGTCGAAGAAGTTCATCGTGCCGTCCCGCTCGGCGTAGCAGGTCTTGTCGGTGCACATCTCCGGGGTGACGTCGATCAGCCGCGGCTCGCCGACCAGGCCATCCATCTGATCGTCCAGCCACTCGCGGGTGGTCTTCTCGTTGTGGATGGCCTCGGCCCGGGACAGGTCGCAGGAGAACGGCCGGGGCTGCGCCTCGCACAGAGGTGCGTTGCGGCGCACCGACGCGGTCGGCGCGACGACGTCGGTCGGGACCTTGAGGTCGGCCAGCCGCTCGAAGAGCGCCGGGGCGCGGGGCTGGAACAGCTCGGACATCTTCTCGATGTAGTCGGGGTTGGCGCGGTTGGCCACCACCTGGCTCGTCAACAGCTCCGGCCCGCCGTCGAGGTAGAGCTCCCAGCTCGCCGAGAGGATCAGCCGGTAGGGCTGCTTGTTGCTGCGGACCTCCCTGAGGAAGTCGAGGGCGAGGCGGTTGGAACCGGCACAACCGGCGGTCGCGTTCCTGGCGGCGAAGAACGGCGGGCAGCCACCCATCACGAACGCCACCAGGTTGACGTCCTCGTCGGCGATCGCGCCCTCCAGCGCCGGAATGTACATCCAGGCGTGCGAGTCTCCCCAGAGCACGACCGTGGGCCGGTCCTCTTCGAACGGGACGATGTTGCACGCCACCGGCTCGCTCGGGATCAGGTCGTCGCCGGACACGCACTCCTCGGGCATCCGGGGCACGTCGGTGAGCTGCTTGGTCACGGCCTCCCACTGCGGTGACGTCGACTCCTCCTTGGCGACCAGGAAGGCCCCACCGGCGAGAGTCACGACGATGGACATCGTGGTCACACCGGTGGCCACGACGCGGGGCCCGCCGTACAGCTTGACCGCCTTGCGATGCCCGGACCGCTTGTAGAAGATCCCCTCGATGAAGCGGTAGCTGAGGATCGCGATGCCGAGCGCCGCCATCACCAGCGCGATCCGGACCCACAGGGGCGGGGGAGCCAGGTTGACCGACTCGCCCATGACCAGCAGCGGCCAGTGCCACAGGTACCAGCCGTACGACACCAGCCCGAGGCCGACGAACAGCGGGAACGACAGGAAGTGGGAGATCAGCGTCTTGCTGCCGGTGCCGGCCCAGATGATCAGCATCGCGGAGGCGCAGGGCAGCAGCGCCCAGTAGTCGGGATAGGTGTCGGTCGGCATCGGGTTGAGCAGCAGGTACACCGCGATCGCGCCGCCGGCCAGCCCCAGCACCTGCCGGGCCAGGCTCGGGAGGCTGACCCGGGCCACGACCAGCGCCAGCACGACGCCGATCAGGAACTCGAACGCGCGGGTGAGCGGGAGGTAGTACGCCGCCTCCGGCGACGAGTCGGAGAGCGTCATCGCTCCCCACACCGAGGCCAGCCCCAGGGCGAGCGACGTGAACAGCAGGGTGCGGCCGACGTGGACCCGCAGCAGCTTGGCCAGCCCCAGGGCCAGCAGCACGCCCAGGGGCAGCGCGATGTAGAACTGCTCCTCGACCGACAGGGACCAGGTGTGCAGCAGCACGCCGGTGCCGGGTTCGGCGGCGAAGTAGTTGACGTCGGCGATCTGCCAGAAGAAGAAGTTGGAGACGAACGACGCCGCGGCGGCCGCCGAGCGCGCGGTCTCCTGTTGCGCCCCGGTGGGGGCCATCACGAAGTAGCTGAGGATCAGGACGCCGATGAGCATCGCCGCCTTGGCCGGGATCAGCCGGCGTGCCCGGCGCGCGTAGAACGCGCTCCACCGGATCCCCCCGGTGCGCTCGAACTCGCCCATCAGCAGGCCGGTGATGACGAACCCGGACACCACGAAGAACAGGTCTAGTCCGATGAAGGCGCCGTCGAAACCCGGCACGTGGGCGTGGTAGCCCATCACCATGATCGCGGCGGTGCCGCGGATGCCGTCGATGTCCGGCCGGTAGTTCGTCCGGGGTGCCGTGGGCCGCTCGGCCCTGAGGGCCTTTTCGCGCTCGGAGTCCGGGCGCGGAGCAGTCGCCAGGCTCACACCTACTCCTTTGATCCCATGTACGTTGCGGCCCCGCGCCGCCAGGCTAAGAGTCAGTATGAGACGCCGACCCCGGCTGCGACCGCGGAATGACTGGTTTCGGTACAACGAGCCCGGCGCCAGTAAGTTAGTCGGAGTGACCTCGAACGGGCGGATCGGCGCCCGGCCGGCACCGTTCGGCTCCCGGCTTCTGGGCTCAAGCAACCAGTCGGCCCGCACCTTGCGGGTCCGGATCCAGCTGCTGCTCACCGCGATGCTGGTCTCCACCAACGTGATCAGCGCGATCGTGGTCGTGGTCATCTCGGTCTTCCTGGTGCCCGCGCGGGGGCCCAGCGGGGGCATGGTGCTGGCCATGGTGATCGCGGTGCCGGTGTACGTCGCGGCTGCCGTCGTGGTCGGCGCCACGATCGGGACCACGATGAGCCTGCGGGCGCTGCGCTGGGCCACCGCCGAGCGCGAACCGGACGCCGACGAGCGGCGTACCGCCCTGAAGGTGCCGGTCCGGCTCACCTTGCTCCAGGCGGCGATGTGGCTGGCGGCCACCGTGCTCTTCACGCTGCTCGCGCTGGTCCTGCAGCCCGAGCGCGCGGTCAGTACCGGCCTGACGGTCGGCATCGCGGGGATCGTGGGCTGCGGCATCGCCTACCTGCTCACGGAGTTCGCGTTCCGACCGGTCTCGGCGAGGGCGCTGGCGGGCGAGCCGCTCACGGACCGCCCGCGCGGCGTGGGGGTCGGCGACCGGATGGTGATCTTCTGGTTCGTCGGCACCGGGGCGCCGGTCGTCGGTCTGCTGGTCACGACACTGGCGGCGCTGCTCGACGAGGACACGTCCAAGACTCGGCTGGCGCTGATCAGCCTGGTGGTGGCCGGGGTCGTGCTCACCTCGGGGCTGTTCATCACCGTGCTGAACGCGCGCTCGGTCGTGGCACCGATCGTGTCCGTTCGCGACGCGCTGCTCGCCGTCGAGCGCGGTGACCTCGAGCGCGAGGTGGTGGTCTACGACGGCACCGAGCTGGGGCAGCTGCAGGCCGGGTTCAACCAGATGGTCCACGGCCTGCGCGAGCGCGAGCAGATCCGCGACCTGTTCGGCCGGCACGTCGGGCACGAGGTGGCGCGGGCGGCCGCCGAGCTCGGCGAGGTCGAGCTGGGCGGGGAGTCCCGGGTGGTCTCGGTGTTGTTCGTGGACCTGGTCGGCTCGACCACGTTCGCCACCGAGCACCCGCCCGCCGAGGTGGTCGCGATGCTCAACCGGTTCTTCGGCATCGTCGTCGACGAGGTCGACCGGCGCCGCGGCCTGGTCAACAAGTTCATCGGCGACGCCGTACTGGCCGTCTTCGGCGCCCCCGTCGCCCTCGACGACCACGCCACCGCGGCGCTCTCGGCGGCCCGTGCGATGTCCGGCCGCCTGGCCGCGGAGGTCCCCGAGCTCGGTGCCGGGATCGGGGTCGCCACCGGGGAGGTGGTCGCCGGGAACGTCGGCCACCACCGCCGCTACGAGTACACCGTCGTCGGCGACGCCGTGAACACCGCGGCCCGGCTCACCGAGCTCGCCAAGGACGCCGGCGGCCGGCTCCTGGCCACCTGGGGCTCGGTGGCCGCGGCCGGGGGTGCGGAGGCGGCGTACTGGGAACGAGCGGGGAGTACGACGCTGCGCGGGCGCGCCGAGGCGACAGATCTGGCTAGACCACTCTGACGAGCGGAGGCCGCGCCGGGCATGCGATCGGGCGCCGACGGTTACCTGCCTAGGTGGCCGGTCGAGCGGAGGTGTGTGGATGACCGAGCCGGAGCGCGACCTCGACGACCTCGTCGGTGCCGCCGAGCAGGTGCGCGAGGTCTACGAGCAGGTCCCGATCCCGATGGCGAGCACGGCCGGTCCCGGTGAGCGGCTCACGACGAGCAACGCGGCGTACCGGGCGATGGTCGGGCTCTCCGAGGTGATCGGCCGCCCCGCGGACGAGGTCTTCGGAGACGTCGACGGGGACCAGATCCTGACCCTGATCGAGCGGGCCTACTACTCGGGGGCCGAGGCCAGTCTGCGCGCCTGGCGGCTCCGGGTCGGGGGGTCGGGCACGCCGCTGGACCGTTACCTCGACCTGATCGCCGCGCCGTACCGGTCCCCCGACGGGGAGGTGGCGGGCGTGCACTTCTCGGCCATCGACGTCACCGAGGAGGTCACCCGGCGGCTGGCGGCCGAGGAGAAGTCTCAGCAGACCGGCAGGGAGGTCAACCACGCCCGCGACGTGATGACGACCCTGCAGGACGCGCTGCTCCCGACCGACCTGCCGGTGCTGCCGGGCCTGGACATCGCCTCCCGATCGCTGCTGGCCGACCAGGACGCCGCGGCGGGCGGTGACTGGTTCGACGCCGTGGTTCGTCCCGACGGTCGGGTCGCGCTGGTGGTCGGAGACGTGGTGGGCCACGGGGTGGCCGCCTCCGCCGTGATGGCCCAGCTGCGCGCGGTGCTGCACGACCATCTGCTCGGGAAGGACACCATCGCCGACGCGCTGGGGGCGCTCGACCGGTTCGCCCGCAGCTCGGCCGAGACCCAGGGCGCGACGGTGTGCATCGGCGAGATCGACCCCGACTCGGGCGACCTGGAGTACTGCACCGCCGGCCACCCACCCCCCGCCGTCGTCTCCGGGTCGGGGGCCACCCGGTTCCTGGAGCCCACCGGGGCCGGGCCGCTCGCCACACACGGCCGCTTTCCGACAACGCGGACCGCGCTCGGGCTCGGCGACATGGTGCTGCTCTACACCGACGGACTGGTCATCCGTCCGGGTCGGTCGGTCAGCGAGAGCACCGTGGAGCTCGCGGGGGTGCTCTCCGAAATCGCGGCGAGCGTCGACCCCGCCGCGGCCCACGCGGCCGAGCGCCTGTGCCAGCAGACCCTCGACCGGCTGACCAGCGTGACCGGGTACGCCGACGACATCACCGTCCTGGCCGGGCAGGTCATCGCACCCCCCGCGGCGTACCGCACCGAGCTGGCGGCGGTCGCGTCCTCGGTGACCGAGGCCCGCACCGAGCTCGGCGAGTGGCTGGACCCACTCGCGGTGAGCGCGCTCGACGAGCTGGCCGTGCTCTACGCGCTGGCCGAGCTCGCCGCCAACGCCGTCGAGCACGCGTACGCCGACCAGTCCCCCCGGGACCCGCGGATCGAGATCGAGGCCGAGCTCAGTCCCCAGGGCGACCTGGTCTGCTGGGTCCGCGATCGGGGCGTCTGGCGGACGGCGGACCCCGCTCCCGGGCGGGGACGCGGACTGGGCATCGTGCGCGGCCTCGTGGACGGCCTCGACATCAGCCGGCACGAGTTCGGAACCGCCGCCTGTTTCCGGCACCGGCTCACCCGGTCGGCCGGCCTGCTGTCCGGAACCCACGGGCGCGCCGGCCCGCCAGCTCGTCCGGAGTCGGACGAGCTGTTCTCGACCGAGCTGGTGGGCGACCGGCTGATGCTGCACGGTGCCATCGACGTCTTTGCCGCCGACGACCTCCGGGTCACGCTCAACCACCACACCCGCGGTGGCACGAACCCGCTGCTCCTCGACCTCGCCGGCGTCACCCACCTCGGCCCCTCCGGCGTACTGGTGCTCTACGAGATCGCCGTCTTCGACGGCGCCGAGGTGCAGCTCCGCGCGCCCGCCGGCTCGGTCGCGCAGCACGTTCTCGAGCAGGTGCACCTCCCGTACAGCACCGGCGGGGAGTAGCCCCAAGTCAGCACCAAGCCGCCTCCAAGGGCGGTCCACGACGGTGGTCCCGACGATCCAACGATCAAGGAGACCACCATGCACACCACTCGCCGCCCCAGGGCACTCGCGGCAGTCGCGAGCCTCGCGCTCGCCGCCGGGCTGGCCGGCCTGACCACTCCCGCCGTCGACGCCGCTGGCCCGCGCTGCGAGGGCGAGCGGGCCACCATCGTCGGCACCGGCGGCGACGACCGCCTCCGGGGGACCAAGGGCAACGACGTCATCGCCGGGCTCGGCGGCGACGACCGCATCGACGGCGGCGGCGGGCACGACACCCTGTGCGGCGACGGCGGCAATGACACGATCCGCTCCGGCGGCGGAACCACCCACCTCTTCGGTGGCCCGGGCAACGACACCCTCTTCGCCAAGGGCGCCAACGACGCGGCTCTGGGCGAGGCCGGCAACGACGACCTGTTCGCCGACGCCAAGGGCGTGCTGCTGGACGGCGGGGATGGCAAGGACTACCTCGGCGGCAGCGAGTTCCCGGACACGCTGGACGGCGGAGCTGGGGACGACGAGATCGTAGGCGAGGGCGGAGACGACGTGGATGTCCACGGCGGGTCCGGCAACGACCTCTTGCGCGGCGGGCCCGGCGCCGACGTCCTCAGGGGTGACGGCGGCATCGACGCGATCCGCTCCGGCGGCGGCGAGGGTGGTCGCCTCTTCGGAGGGGGAGGCAACGACCACATGTACGGCGAGGGAACTCATGAGTCGCTGATCGGGGGCGGCGGGAACGACACCCTGCAGACCGACCAGTCCGGCGCCCTCCTCGACGGCGGTGCCGGTCGCGACACGATCACGGGCGGGCCCTACGCCGACACGATCAACGGCGGACTCGGCGACGATGTCATCGCGGCGGGCGCCGGCGAGGACACCAAGGTCCGCGGCGGGCCCGGCGCGGACCGGATCGCCGGGGGGCCCGGCTACGACGTACTCCGCGGCGACGCCGGCAACGACATCATCCGGAGCGACGGCGGCAACGGCGACCACCTGCTCGGAGGCGACGGCAACGACACGCTGTCCGCCCAGGCGCCGCTCGCAGCGGTGCTCGGCGAGGCCGGCAACGACATCCTGACCGCCACGCAGGAGGCCACCCTGCTGGACGGCGGCGACGGGGCGGACGCGCTCAACGGAAGTCCCTTCGCGGACACTCTGGACGCCGGGCCGGGTGACGACATGGTCAGCGCCGCGGGCGGCGACGACACCGACGTCGAGGGCGGGGCCGGCAACGACACCCTCAGCGGGGGCGCCGGCAACGACCACCTGCGTGCCGGCGACGGCGTGGACAGCTGCTTCGGCGGCGACGGCACGGACGTATGCGACGGCGGGTCGCCGCACACCGAGACTCCCGCGAGCGACCCGGACACGTGCGTCGACGCGGAGACCGAGATCTCCTGTCGCGCCGAAGGGCTGCCGCAGCGCTGGACGGTGACGTTCTCCGGCACCACATCGTGGCGGCCCGCCCCCGGTGCGCACGAGGAGACCACCACCTGGACCATGTCCACGACGCTCAACGCCACCAACGAGCACGACGGCATCGTGCGGTTCAGCGACGTGGCCAGCCCCGGCACGGGGAGCTACTCCGTCGATGGCTTCAACAACGTGTGCGCGATCGAGTCCTCGGGCACGTTGGACAGCTCCGACATGAGCATCGGGCTGATCGTCGACGCCGGTGGCAACACCTACGGGTGGGACTGGATCGGCATCGCGTCCGTCCCGAGCACGTGGCACTGCCCTGGGGACCCGGACTTCGAGCGGCCCACCCATGTCTCGGCCAAGGAGATGGTCAGCGGCCTCCCCTACAACCCGGACGACGGTGGCACGCTCACCGGCCACCGACTGATCCAGGCCGACGGCGACCTCACCCACGACTACTCCTGGACGCTCACCCCGGCACCCTGACGGGCTCTCGACAGGGCGGGCGCCAGCGAGGATCCTGACCGCGTGAACTTTCGACGCGCGATCCCCGCGCTGGCGCTCGTCCTGGTCGTGGGGCTTCCCGCGGTGCCGGCCGCGGCGTACGCCGGGACGTCGCCGACCGGCGAGGCGGCATCCGCCCGGGCGACCGCCGAGGTGACGAACCTGCGGGTGCGCTGGCCGGGGGCGAAGGTCCGACAGGGGCGCCGGTACGTTGTGAAGGGGAGGGTCAGCGGTGGCGCCCGGGCACTGCTGGTGCAACGCCGGATCCCCGGCGGCTGGTTCACTCTGGGCCGGGCGAAGTCGGCCGCGAACGGTGAGTTCCGGATCAAGGTGGGCACCCGCTGGGTGGCCCGGCACCGGACGATCCGGGTGCTCGCCCCCGCGACCACGACCCACGACGCCGCGGCCGTGACCCGCGACGGCGCGCTCACGGTGACCCGCAACTACCGACCCCGCGGCGGCAAGGCCTGGAAGCCGATCGCGGGAGGTCCCTCGAAGGGCCAGCGCTGGACTCCGTGCGGTGTGCGTCCCGGAGTGATCACCTACCGGGTCAATCCCAAGGGGCTCCCCCGGCGTGGGCTCCGGGAGATCAGGAAGGCCGTCGGCAAGGCCACCGCGGCCACCGGGTTCAGCTTCCGCTACCTCGGCAAGACCAGGCACGTACCCCTGAAGAAGGGCTCCAACGAGATCAGTCCGGGCGCCAACCTCACCATCGCCTACAGCACCCCGCGCAAGGTGCCCGCACTCCGCGGCCCGGTGCTCGCGACCACGCCGGTGGCAGCGGTGGGCGCCTTCGGCACCTCGATCTTCCGGGTCATCGAGGCCGGGCTCGTCATCGACAAGACCCATCGCCTGCGTGCGGGCTTCGGCCGCGGAGCGACCCGGGGTGGCACCTTGATCCACGAGCTCGGGCACGTGATGGGCCTGGACCACGTGCGCGACCCGCGGCAGATGATGTATCCCTCACCCACCCGCCACGACGCGTCGTACGCCAAGGGCGACCTGCGCGGCCTGAAGAAGGTCGGAGTCGCCGCCGGCTGCTTCCCGGGCGAGGCGGTGGGCCGGGTCTCCCCGACTCGCGGCCGCGTGCTGGTCACGATCCACCGCTGAACCGTTCGACCTGCGTAGAAGCGGGTCAGGGATTGAGCGCCTCCCCGTACCCGTCGCGCAGCTTCTCCCAGCCGTAGTCGTACGCCAGGTCACCCACCACCCTCTCCGGCTGGTCCGGGCCCCCCTCGTTCGCCGCGAGGGTGGCCAGGCAGATGTGCCAGCCGGCGCCGAGTGCGGCGGCGTACTCCTGGTCGTCGAAGGTCTGCTCGAGCGTGAGCAGGGTGCCGGCCGGCTCCTCAGCGAGCGTCCAGCGCAGCACCTGGTCACCCCACCGGTGCACGAGTTCGACCGGCGGGTCGCAGACCAGCACGGTGGCGTCCACCGGGGCGTCCTCCGGGTTCTCGCGCGCCATGGCCGGGCCGAGCGAGTCCAGTGGTCGGTCCGGCACGACTGGCGACCACCTGGCCAGTTGGTCGGGTTGGGTGAGCATCCGCCACACCCGCTCGCGCGGATGCCGCAGGCGGCGCTCGATGCCGAGGACCCAGCGGCCCTCGTGCTCGGTAAGTGTTGCGGCGACCGGCGCCGCGTCGATCTCGTGGGTGATCCGTACGTCGGTCATCGTTCGTCCTCCTCCATGGCCGTCTCCAGCCGGTCGAGGCTCGCGGTCCACAGCTCGGCGTAGGGCCGAACCCAGGCGAGTACGTCGGGGAGCGGATCCGCGGCCAGCCGGTACACCCGCCGCTTGCCCGCCACCTCGACGTCGACCGCGCCCGCGTCTCGCAGCACCCGCAGGTGCTTGGAGACCAGCGGCTGCGACAACCCGAGCGCGGTCACGAGGCCGGTCACATCCGACTCGCCCGCGCGCAGGTGGTCGAGGATGGTTCGCCGGGTGGACTCGGCGATGGCGGTGAATCCGTTCACGGCTCCAAATATGCCCACGAGATCATATGAATGTCAAGGCATGTGGCGAATCTGGGGGGTGCTTTTGCTGGGTCACGGCGCGCGCCTCCATAATTCGCGCACCGAGGGGCAGGCCCTCGCCACCGGAAGGCATGTGCAATGAAGAAGTGGATTCTCGGGTTCGTCGCCGCTCTCACGGTCGTCGCCCTCACCCCGTCCCCGGCGGCCGCCGCGGACGGCACCTGGTCCCTCAGCGCCAACAACCCCGGGGCGGGTGGGTCGACGCTCGGAGCCATCTCCTACGCCGGGCCGAGCCAGTTCGCGGTGTCCTACGAGCTCACCGACAACGCCTGCGGTGACGGCGCGCACTACTTCGTCCGGCTGCGGGTGCAGATGATGACCGGCACCCCCGGGACCCGGTACCTCGACCTGCCCGGAGTCCAGTGCGGAAACACCAGGACGACCACCGTCGGCTCCCCGTTCTATGCCAAGGAGATCAAGTACGTCGTGGCCCAGCTGATGGTCAACGACGGCAGCAGCGGCCCGGTCGCGTCGTCGACGTACAAGTACAACCCGTACACCGAGACGACGCCGGTCTGACCAACGGATCAGCCTCGCCGGCGGCGCAGCTCCTCGTTGATCGCGGGGACGATCTCGTGCATGTCGCCGATCACGGCGTAGTGCGCCTTGGTGACCATCGGCGCCTCGGCGTCGGTGTTGATCGCGAGGATCGTCTTCGCGCTCGCGCAGCCGGCCCAGTGCTGGATCGCCCCGGAGATGCCGCAGGCGACGTACAGCTCCGGTGAGATCCGGCTGCCGGTCTGGCCGATCTGCTCGTGGTGCGGCCGCCAGCCGGCGCCGGTGACCACGCGCGAGACGCCCAGGGTGCCGTCCAGCAGGTCGGCCATCTCGAGTACGGCGTCGAAGCCCGCGGGACCGCCCGCGCCGCGGCCGGCGCCGACCACCACCCGCGCCGACTTGAGCGCTCCGGACAGGTCCGGGGGCGGCGCCTCGCGGGAGACCACCCGGGCCACCAGATCCGCCTCGGCGACCTCCGGCTTGAACTCCACCACCTCGGGCGTCGTGGGCTGATCGGCGGCGGAGGCCTCCACGGCGTGCCCCGCGATGGTGAAGACCGCGGGCCGCTGGTCGAGGCGCATCTCCTCCAGCACCGACCCGCCGACCACCTGCCGGGTGACCACGAACGGGGAGAGGCCCTCGAAGGAGATCACGTTGGCCGCCATCGGTACGTCGGCGCGTGCGGCGACGTGGGCCAGGATCTCGTTGCCGCGCGGCGTACCGGAGCCCATGACGACGACCGAGCCCGCAGCGGTCCGCGCGGACTGCAGTGCGGCGGCCCAGGCGGCGCCCGAGTACGCCGAGAAGGCGTCGCCCACGGCGTGGTGGACCTGCCGGATCCCGTACTCGCCGAGCTGCTCGCCCAGACCGGGCGCCGGCTCACCGACCACCAGCGCGTCGACCGGCACGCCTCCCCCGGCGGCGGACAGGCCGCGGGCGAACGTGATCGCCTCGCGCGACATCTCCGTGGCACCGGTGGCGTCGGTCTCCACCAGGACGATGATCACTTCGACAACACCCCGATCCGCTCGAAGAGGTCGACCACCGCGGGGGCGGCGGCCGCACCTTCACCCAGCACCTGTACGTCGCTGCTCACCGGGGGCGGGAGGGTGAACCGGACCCGGTTCGGACCCGCCGGCTCGGACGCCGGCTCCCGCTCCTCGATCTGCACCTTCTTGGCCTTCATCCGGCCGGGCACGCTCGGGTAGCGGGGCTCGACCCCGCCCTCCAGGATCGTGACCACGGCGGGCGGCGGAAGCCGGAACGTCTCGTGTCCGTCGGGTCCCTCGCCGCGGGCCACGATCGACCCGTCCTCGACCTCGACCGTCGAGACGCCGTTGACGACCGGCCGATCCAGCTCGTAGGCGAGCCGGATGCCGACCTGGAAGTCGCCGCTGTCGGCGGCGTCGTTGCCGAGCAGCACCAGGTCGTGGCCGCGACCCTGGCCCTCGTGGTCGCGCACCACCGCGGCGATCTCGCGGGCCACGTCGGCGGCTCCGAGGGCGGCCGGGTCGGCCAGCACGTGGGTCGCGGCGGTGCAGCCGATCGCCAGCGCGTTGCGGACCTGCTCGGTCGCCTCGGCGGTGCCGACCGTCAGCACAGTGGCGGTGCCCTCGGTGGCGGTCGCGATCCGCACGGCGAGCTCGACCGCGCACGCCTCGTGGTCGCTGATCGTGAACCCGACGTGCCGGGCGTCGACGCCCTGCCCGTCAGCGGTCAGCGCGATGTCGCCCGAGACGTCGGGCACCCGCTTGATGCAGACCAGCACGTTCGTCATGCGCGCACCCGCTCGTTGCCGGGGTCGAACAGGGAGGTCGCGTCGGCCGAAGCCACGGTGACCGGGTAGAACTCCTCCATGTAGGACACGGCCAGCTGGTTGCCCACGGTCGCCTGGTCGGGCGGCAGGTAGGCCAGCAGCACGTGCTTGCCCAGCGACGGCGCGGACCCGGCCGAGGTGACGTAGGGGTGGTGGCCGTGCTCGTCGGTCAGCGTCCCGCCGTCCCGGGTCAGGATCGGCTCGCCGCCCAGCATGTAGCGCTTCATCCCGCTCGCCGAGGTGTGGTCGTCGACGGTCAGCGTGCACAGCACCGCGTCCGGGTCCTCCTCGCGCTGCTTGAGGTAGGCCTCCCGACCCACGAAGTCGGCGGCCTTCACCTTCGGCCGCTGCATGCCGGCCTCCACGATGGTGCGCTCGGCGTCGAGCTCGAACCCGAACGCGCGGTAGCCCTTCTCGAGCCGGCCGGTGGTGCCGTAGACACCGATCCCCACCGGGACGGCGCCGTGCGGGCGGCCGGCCTCGAGCAGCATCGACCAGAGCCGGGCGCCCTGCTCGATCGGCACGTAGAGCTCCCAGCCGAGCTCGCCGACGTACGAGATCCGGGAGGCGAGCACGGTCAGCGAGTCGACCTCGATCTCCCGGCAGGTGCCGAACCCGAAGCCCTCGTTGCTGACGTCGTCGGCGGTGAGGGAGGAGAGGATGTCGCGGGCGCGCGGTCCCCAGACCCCGATGGTGGTGTACGCCGAGGTCAGGTCGACCACGGACGCCGTACCGACCTCGTGCGCCAGGTCCGCGAACCGCTTGCGGTCGACCATTCCGTGGGCGCCGCCGGTCACGACGCGGTAGTGGTCGTGGGCCAGCCGCATCACCGTCAGGTCGGAGACGAAGCCGCCCTTCGCGTCGAGCATCGGGGTGTAGACCACCCGGCCGATCGCGACGTCGCACTGGGCGACGCACGAGCGCTGGACGGCCTCCAAGGCGCCCGGACCGACCACGTCGAAGACGGCGAATGCCGACAGGTCGACAATCCCGGCCGCGTCGCGCATCCGCAGGTGCTCGGCGTTGATGATCGGCGACCACCACCGGGCATCCCACTCGTGCTCGCGCGGCATCACCCGGTCGCCGTACTCCTCGAGGAGGGGGGCGTTCGACTCGTACCACATCGGGCGTTCCCACCCGGCGGCCTCGAAGAACACCGCGCCCAGCTCCTGCTGCGAAGCGTGCATCGGCGCCAGCCGCTGCGGGCGGTCGGACTCGTACTGCTCACCGGGGTGCACGATCCCGTAGGTCTTGTTGAACGCCTCGCCGGTGCGCGCCCGGATGTGCACGCGGGTGCGCTGGTGCGGGTAGAACCGGGCGATGTCGGAGTTCGAGACGTCGATCTCGCTGAAGCCGTGGGTCATCCACTCGGCCACCGCGCGGCCGACGCCCGGGCCCTCCTTGATCCACACCGCGGCCGCCGACCAGAGGCCCTGGACCTCGGGGCTCTCCCCCAGGATCGGCGAGCCGTCCGGGGTGAGCGAGAGCAGGCCGTTGATGGCGTAGCGGATCTCCGCGCCCTCCGCGCCGAGCAGGTCGGGCATCAGCTCGAAGGCCTGCTCCAGCTGGGGATCGAAGTCCGGCTCGGTGAACGGGAGCTCGGTCGGGGACAGCTTGGCCTGGTCGATCGACGGGATCTCGTCGGCGTCCATCAGGATCGGACGGTGGGCGTAGGAGCCGACCTCCATGTCGGCGCCGTGCTGCCGCTCGTAGCAGAACGTGTCCATGTCGCGCACGATCGGGATCGTGATCTCGCCCTCGAGGTCGGTGAGCTGGGGACACGGGCCGACCGAGATCATCTGGTGCACAGCAGGCGTCAGCGGGATGTGCGCGCCGGCCATCTTCGCGATCCGCGGGCTCCACACGCCGCACGCGACCACGATGGTCTCGGTCTCGATGTCGCCGCCCGACGTCCGGACCCGCACGATCTTTCCGTCCTCGACGTCGATGCCCTCGACCTCGACGTTGGGTACGACGGTGAGCGCGCCGAGCTCCATCGCCCGTTCGCGCATGATGGTGCCGGCGCGGAGCGAGTCGACGACG
>Ga0299913_10000309_pt1 | contig 29115 bp, 34 predicted proteins | sample RVTome_9_FD_201360 | JGI IMG/M metagenome (GOLD analysis project Ga0299913, IMG submission 201360) | Soil microbial communities from uranium-contaminated site in the Upper Colorado River Basin, Wyoming, United States - RVT155D38 (version 2) ... | reverse complement strand
GGACAGCAAGCTGGGATCAGCCGGCCCCCAAGGCGGCGGCGAAGCCGACGACGGTCCACACACCAGCCTGTGAGCCCCCCTTCTGCATGGCATATGGCATGAGGGAGTCGGTGAGCATCGCCAGCAGCCCACCTGCGGCGATGGCCGCAGCCCGATCCCCGCTGGCTCCGATCGCAGTTCCACCGAGGTAGCCGAGCCAGGCGGTGACGGCGCATGCCACAACCACCACGCCCCACATCCCGGCCACCTTGGCGCGAGACCAGCCGGATGCCGCCAGGGCGGCCGAAGGTGCCAATGCCTGGGGGATGTTGGAGACGAAGACGGCTCCGATGAAGGCCGCCCCGAGCATCTGCCCGGTGGCGATCTGGATCCCGAAGATGATCGACTCGGGGACTCCGTCGACGACCGATCCAACGACGATCCCCAGAGGCCCGGCGTCATCACCCTCCCCGTATCGCTTCTCCACGATGTTGTCGGCGATAACGAAGATCAGGGCACCGATGAGCAGCCAAATGGCGGTCTCCCACTCCACCAGCTCCTCTGCCTGAGGTATGAGATCGAAGGCGACGGCGGCTACCAAGGCTCCCGCTCCGAACCCTGCCAGACCACCGATCACCTTCGTCGAAGGATGTATCCAGTACACGGCGAGACCGGCGAGGAGCAGTGACGACTGGGCGATCCCACCAAGGAGAAATGCATCGAGGCCTTCCACGGCGCTATGGAACCGTGACACGGCGCAGTGGCCATCATGCCGTGGGGATGATTCCGATAGATTCAAAGCCGTCGATGACCGGATCTCTGAACGACTTATTCGCCCTGCTCATCTTCGTGACCGTTGCCCTAACTGCCTTGTCCATCGGGCTGGTGACATCCGTTGCGTTGGTGAGGTCCGCACTGAGACGTCGACGCGTGGCGGTCATCGTGCTCATCAACTGTGTCTTCGTCCCTCTCGCCGGGTACCTCCTCGCCACCGCTCTCCCGCTCTCGCGGGACGCCGGCACCGGAGTCCTCATCTGTGCGATCTGCGCCGGTGGGCCCCTAGGGCTCAAGGCGACTCAGATCGCTCGGGGCGACCTCACCTGGTCGTTGTCGCTGACGGTGCTCCTTCTCATCCTCAACGTGGTGACACTTCCCCTGTGGTCCGCCCTGCTCGTCGACGGTCCGGTCACGATGAGCCTCGGCGACCTCGTCGGCGTGCTCGGCGCGGCGATCCTGGTTCCTGTGGTCATCGGCATGGCCACGCGATCTCGCGTCCCCGATGCCGACAGTTGGTTCAGAATTCTGACTTTGGCGTCGAATGGCTGCATGGTCCTCGCCATCGCGGTTGGCCTGACAGCCAACACGGGTGGCCTGGTGGAGAGCCTCTCATCGTCGCTCCTGCTGGGAGTGCTCGCCGTGGTGGTGATCGCGGGCGGGGTGGCCTGGCTGGTTGGGGACGAGATGGGCCGGAGACAGGCCAGCACCTTGGGGACACTCAACCGGGCCACCAGCGTGGCCCTCCTCATTGTCGGTCGCGCTTTTCCCGACCAGGTCGAGATCTTCACCGCGGCTGTGGTCTTCGGGCTGGTTCAAACGGTGATCGCCATCGGGCTTGCCCTCTACTGGGGTGTCACCAGGTCGAGATCGACCGTCCCGGCGGCTGCAACCTGACGTTCTCGAGCGGCGTTTTTCATCCCCACCGGACGATGCCTCGACGCCCGATCCCATAAGACTCGAAGAGAAAGCGAAAGGAGAAATATGCCTCTATTGGATCTGTTCTGGGCCATGTTGTGGTTCTTCCTGTTCTTCATCTGGTTGATGTTGCTCTTCCGAATCTTCGGAGACATCTTCAGGAGTGATGACATGGGCGGCTGGGCCAAGGCCTTTTGGACACTGTTTGTCGTGGTCCTGCCGGTGCTGGGCGTTCTCGTCTATGTCATCGCCCGAGGTCAGGGAATGGCCGAACGAGACATGCGCCAATACCAAGCTGCTGAAGCAGCCCAACAGCAGTACATCAAGGAGGCGGCCGGCGCGACGTCAGCCGCCGATGAGCTCGCCAAGCTCGCCGCGTTGCGGGATCGCGGTGTGATCAGCAGCGAGGAGTTCGAGGCTCAGAAAGCTGTCCTGCTCGTCTGATTCGACAAGTCCTCTGATCGGCGGTCACATCACATCGGTGTGGCCGCCGAATTCATTTGGCCCGGCCCCGGTCAGGACGCAGCGGAACCCGATGTTGCCTGCGGAGCTGTCCGGTGTGTTCGAACTGCGTGCCGCCACGCGGTAGCGAAAGCAGTAGCTGTCGTGGCACAGGTAGGACCCGCCTCTCATCACCTTGCGAGTTCCTGTCGGGGGTCCGGTCGGGTCACTGACACCGTGTTGTGTGTACGCGTCGGGTTGGAACCAATCAGAGCACCACTCCCAGACGTTGCCGGTCATGTTGTGTAGGCCGAATCCGTTGGGTGGGTAGGCGTCGGCGGGCGCAGTCCCGGCGTATCCGTCTTCTTCGGTGTTGGTAGTGGGGAACTCCCCCTGCCAGACGTTCATCGAATGGGTGCCGTCTGGCTCCCGCTCGTCGCCCCACGGGTATCGCTTCTGCTCGAGCCCGCCGCGAGCGGCGTACTCCCACTCTGCCTCTGACGGCAGTCTCACGCCCCGCCATGAGCAGTAAGCGAGGGCATCGTTCCAGGAAACATGGACCACGGGGTGATCGAGACGCTCCGTGATATCGGAGTGCGGGCCCTCAGGATGTCGCCAGTCGGAGCCCTCGACCTGACGCCACCAGGGGGTCTGGGCGACACCACGCGTCTCCGGAAAGTCATCGGGGAGAAACCCTGCAAAGACGAAGGACCAGCCCCAGGTCTCTGCCTCGGTCTGGTGCCCGGTGGCGCCGACGAAATCCTCGAACATCGAGTTGGTCACCGTGATCACGTCCATGGCGAAGGGGGCCAGTTCCACCTCGTGCATCGGGCCTTCACCGTCTTCCGGATAGCCCTCGTTCAGGTCGTGGCCCATCTGAAACCGGCCCCCAGGGAGGTGGGTCATGTCAACCGTGACCGGCGAAGACGTTTGCGTGGCTTCGACACCTGACGTCGCGCCCGGCATCCGGCCAGAGGCCGGTGCGCAGCAGGACGACCCATGTCCTCCCGGATCCACCGTCAAGTGCTGGCGTAGCGGCGACGTCCCATCGTGGCCGAACCGGCATGGACTGCGATGTCCAGGAACAGCCCGATGAACGCCCCGAGGATTCCCCACGGCGCCGCGGCGTCACCGATCACATAGCCGACGACATAGAGGGCGGTAGTCCAAGGGAGCAGGATCACGCCGGCAAGGGGAAGTATCCACCCGCCGTCGAAGGCGCGATCGACCCAATCGGTGAACAGCCAGATCGCGGCGACCCCGAGCCGAGGGCTGATCCCTACGAGGATGAGGAATAGACAGCCCATCAGTGCGACATCGTGTCTAGGGCGACCGTGATGGCCAGCATCAGGATCGCATCTTGCCCGGGCTCCAATTGAACACCGTAAGTGTCCCGGACCCGGAACCACTTCTTCGACACTTCGGCGACCTTGTCGCGCCCGGCCGAGATCTCGTACTCGTGATCCACGATGTTGCCCTGGACCTCGAGATCGGGGCCGCCGGAGACGGACACGGAATACCTCTCGCGCAACGGGGTGATCATCGCCTTCTTGATGGTTGCGATGTTCGATCCGTCCGGGCCCTCGATCTCCATCGAATCCCGAACCCGTACCGGTCGATCCTGGATCTTGGCCAGCTCGTTCCCGTCGGGGTCCTCGAATACCAGCGTCTGACGGGCTCGGAGTGCCTTCCCGTCGACCTTGAACGCCTTCTCCCCTGTATTCGTCTCGATCCAGAAGTCATCACCGATGGAGATCAATTTCTCTCTCATCTGGTACTGGATCGCCCCTCCTCCGGGGCGGAACGCCTGGCGGTCCTCCCGCCGTTCCTCTCGCCTGTTGCGCAAAGCCAAACTGGTCTCCTCTTTTGATCCTGATGCGATCAAATCCACTCACAGGTGTCCACGCATCACCCGATCGGGGCGATGGTGCCCCCGCCGGCGAATCGCCCTCTTCGGGTGAGGCCGGCGAGCCGACGGCGCCGTACCTTTGGGCGACTTGTCGAAGATCGAGGCGCGTATGGCTGATGAAACGGAATCCGGGCCAGAGATCGGCATAGCCGACGGCGCCGACATCGATCGCCTGAAGGCGGAGAACGAGGCGTTGCGAGCCAGCCTCGACCGTCGTCTCCTCTGGCGGAAGGTCCTCACATGGCTGCTGGTCGTTCTCACCTCACTCGGCGTCGTCTCCTCGACGATCGCGATATGGGCCCATCAGACGGTGTTCGACACCGATCAGTTCATGGAGACCTTGAACCCGGCCCTGACCGATCCGGCGTTGTACGCGGTCATCGGCGATCGAGCCTCATCCTCGGTGTTGGAGGCCCTGGATCTAGAGGTTCGTGTCACCGACGCGCTCTCCAGGTTGGACGAGTATCTCTCCCAAGCGCTGCTCGATGCCATCGACCTCGATGAGCGTGCACTCGAACTGCTGTCCCGATTCGATCGGCCGTCGTTGGATGCGCTGGCCCCGCCGATCGTGGAGTCCCTGGAGACCCGTGTGAGGGATCGTGTCGAATCCTTCTTCGCCTCAGAGGCCTTCGTCTCTCGCTTCCCCGACCTCGTTCGCCGATCCCACGAAGTCACCATCGCCCTGGTCCGCGATGAGCTGCAGGAGCTCCCCAACGTCTACATCGCGGAAGGAGAAGTGCGACTCAACCTCATTCCCTTCATCACCGAGGCACTCCGCACCGTCGTCGAAGACCTCCGAGGCTTCTTGCCCGACATCGACCTGCCCTCAGTGGTTTCAGACCGTCTCGCTGACGGTCGTGAGCAATTGGCACAGGCGATCCAGGCTGAGCTTCCCGAAGACTTCGGTCAGGTCACCGTGATGTCCGAAGACGCACTGGGCGAGGTTCAGGGCGCTGCCGAGCGTCTCGACAGGTTCGTTTGGCTGCTGGTCGTGGCGACGGTTTTGCTCGGAGCTCTGACGATCGCGGTCTCGCCAGCCAGGCGGCGCACGGCAGTTCATCTTGCGCTGGGAGTGGTGGTCGGGATCGTCATCGCCTCGGTGGTCGTCCGCCGTCTCGAAGGCGCGATCCTCAGCCAGGTGACGAGCCCTGATGGGAACGAAGCAGCGCGAGTGTTGTTGGGGCGGGTGTTCTCGAGTCTCCGCACCGTCCAGTGGATAGTTGCTATCGGCGCTCTCGTGGTCGGAGTCGGCGCCTATCTGGCCGGCCGCCCGGCTTGGGTCACCAAAGGCGTCGCCGCGGCGAGATCGTCTGAGACCAACGACTGGATCGCCGGTCACTACGACCTACTGCGATTGGTCGGTATCGGGATCGCCGCGGTGATCTTCTTCATAGTCGGCCTGGAGTTGTGGGCCGTCGTCGTGATCGGACTTGTCCTGGCCGGCTACCTGTGGCTCTTGTCCGAGGCGAGAAGGCGATCTACTGGTCCTGGCATTCTCGCTGAGGAGGTTGTCGTCGGCCGCGAGGAAGGCATCGACTGACCGGGAACGGTCTGTCAGGTGGTCGGGCTCGCCCTCAACTCGGGTGCGTTGGGGCGAAACGAGACGACCAGGATGTGCACGCTGAGGGCAAACACCCATGCGGGGAAGACCAGTTCGACCCATGGGATGAAGCCGACTGACAAGAGAAGGATCGCACCGGTGGCGAACCCGGTGACAGTCAGCCAACGTGGGGCGAGTGACAGTCGGGTGACGATGGTGCTCGTTGTGATCGCAAACACAGCCGCCATCCTCATCGCATAGACGGTGAGGAGGGTATGACTCACCCAACGACCGAATGTCCAAAGCTCTGACGTAGGTTGCTCGCCGCTGGCGAAGACGAGCCCGCCTGCGACGGCGCCCGTGGCGAAGAGCATGGCGATGAACAGCAATCCGCTGCCCAGGAACACGGTCCCGAAGAACCGGTCCTCCTTTTGCCCGATCCGGTCGCGGACGACCCCCATGAACCAGAGAAAAGCGATACCGGCGAAGGGCAGCAGGTTGAGGGCGAGCACCAGTCCTGCCCTCATCGCTTCGGTGACTGGCTGGTCGGCCTCCACGGGGACGGCGAGTCGGGTCAAGACGAATGCGACGGTGAGCAGCAGCGAAAAGGCCATGCCCGCAAGAGCCGCGGCCCGGGGGGTCCTCATCTGGTCGAGCCGGCCGTTGTCGAACGGTCAATGACCCCCATCGATGCCTCCGGGACCTGGCTGCGAGGAGAATGGCCCGACGGCAAGGCCCTCGGTCTGCGCGGGTGTGGCAACCTCGATGGTGGCGTCCCCGCTCGTCAAGGCAATCACCGTTGGCGTGTCACGAATCCGCTTGATCTCACCGTCCGCCGCCACACGTCGCCCGGCGATCCTGTCGATGGGGACCAGATCGTTCTGATACATGAATGGCGCCTGGCTCCAAACGAGGACGTCGCGCTCCCACCGGCCCGTCCCCCTCTTCCACTGCGACGACAGCCCTTCCACGTCGCCTGCTGAAACCCTGATCGCTCCGGTAAAGGTGCCGGGTTGGCGTTTGAGCCACCGTCGCCTGCCGAAGATGAGGGACGCCAGGAAGATGATCACTGCGATGTTGACGCCGAGAGCGATAAGGAGGGCGATCAGCATCGCGACTCGTAGTCCGGATGGCCGAAGTTCTCTCTCACGTCCATCCCCTCTCAACCACTCGTGATCGGCTGGCCCAAGGCCACGACCAATCCTACGATCAAGCCGGATCCGGCGAGGATCAGGAGAGCCACCTGGGCGCGCACATACTCGAACCGCTCCGCGATGGCGGCGAAGAAGAGAACGGCGGCGAACAGCAGGGTCGTGAGTGTGTAGATGTCCGAGATCGTGTTGGCTTCCTCACCTTCGGCAAATAGCCCGTCGGCGCGTGCTTCGAGGCGATCGGCTTCGGCATCGGCGGCCAGCTGGTATTCGGGCATCCCGAGCGGGCTCGCCGGGGCGTCGGCGTTGTTGAGCGGGTCGAGGGCTGTCCATGCGTCGAAGGCCACCCTGAACTCGTCCCGGAACCGGTCGTGGTAGAACTCGGCGACGGCCGAGTCCTCCTCGATCGTGGCCTCGATGTAATTCTCGAAGATGCTCAGGTCAGCGAGTCTGAACTGGTTCCCTGCAGTCCGCTCCTGTGCGCCGGTGGTGCGTGACCCTGATGCCTGTGTGTAGTTGCTCGATTGGATCCCGTCCCACAACGAAGCTTGATACCCGCTCCAGGCTGTGGCGAGAGCGGCGAAGGCGAGGATCACGACCGTGATGATCTCGAGACGTCTCTCCTCTCGCTGAACCCGGGCCTGCGCCGGGATGTCAGTCGATGTCATGAGTCTCTCCGTTTGGTCGAGTCGGGGTCTCGCCCTGTCGGGTGACCAGCGATCGGGGGACCGGGTCCTCGTGCGGCACTGCGGTCGCCAACTGCTCGATGGGCTCATCGGCCACCAGGGCGCCATAGATCCGAGCCAGCGGGCGCGCCGTGACTCCATGGAGGATCACGGAGAGGAACACAGTCCAGGCGGCTATCTCGACGAGCGGAGCGGACATCAGGCCCTCGTGAGCCAGGGTCTCCACCGCCAACAGCGTGAACACAACCGAGGCCAGGCCACGTGGCCCGAACCATCCCATGAAAAGCACGCTCGATGCCCGAAGGCCGGAGCCGAACATGGAGATCCCGACCGGGACCATCCGGATGACGGTCAGGCTGAGGAGGGCGTAGACGACTGGCGTCCAGCGGAACCCCCCTTCCAGGACGGGGGCGAGCAGGAGAGCGCCGAATACGGCCCAGACGAGGAAGGACGTGAAGAGCCCGAGGTCTTCGGTGAACTCGACTGACTCCCGGACCTTGCCCCGCGAGGCGACCGAGAAGGCCAGTCCTGCCACGAATGCGGCAACGAAACCGTTGCCCCCCACAGCGATCGATCCACCGTAAGACAGAAGCGCTGTGGCGAGGATGGCGAACCGTTCGGGCGCCGCTGTCGTCCACGCCTTGGTCTGGGCCAGAGCGATCATCCGCCCGCTCACCGACCCGACGATGACCGCCACCACCAGTGCAATGCCGAGCTCTCTCACAGAGTCTGCGACCCAGCTGACCGGCTCGGCCCCTTCCTGGCTGATCAAGAAGGCGAGGAAGAGGGTCACCAACGGCGTTGCCAGGCCGTCGTTCAGACCGCTCTCGACGTTGATGGCGCGGCGGATGCGCCCGGGCACGGAGCGATTGGTGAAGACGCCCAGGCCCAGAGCGGCATCTGTGGGGGCGAGGATGGCGGCGATCAGCGCCGCCGCCGCCCATGGCGCTCCCGGCTCCAGGATCCGGGCGAATCCGAATCCGGCGAGGACGGTCAGAGGGAAGCCCACCAGCAACAGTCGGGCGGGCAAAGCCCCGTCTTCGCGTAGCTCGCGCCACCGCAAGGTGGATGCATCTGCGAACAGCAACAGCGCAAGGGTGAGCTCGGCGATCAGCTTCACGGCCTCGGGCTCGCCGAGAAAGCCAACCCACTCCGGAGCGAACAGCCCTATGGCCCCTCCGGTGAGAACGAACACCATGGGTGCGGTGACAGACCAGCGGTCGAGCCAGGCCGCGACGAGCGCATAGGCGATGAAGACGACCGCCAGGACGACGAGGGCGATCATCGTCGGCGTCCCGACACTCGATCGCGAGGCATCTCATGCCGTTGCATCTTCTGCCGAATACAAGCGATCCGGCCGCCTCAGGGCATCGTCCTCATCGGGTGAGACCAGCCCTGTGGCCCCTCAGAGACTGATCAGACCGGCCTCTCTGGCCTTCTCGACGGCGCCGGTGCGTGAGGACACGCCCAGCTTGCGGTAGATGGACATCGCCTGGGTCTTGACGGTGTGTCGCGACACGAAGAGCCGATCCCCGATCTCGGGATAGGTCAGATGTGTGACCAGCAGGGGCAACAGGCGCAACTCGGCGGTCGTCAACGAAGAGATGCCGACCGACCCCGCCGGCATCTCGGCAAGCCTTTCCTTGATGGCCAGGTGCTCTGAGGCGATCGTTCCCAGTTTGGGTCGAACCGCGACAATGTCGCCGGCGTCCCGCGTCACACGACGGGCGCCCGCCATGTCAGCCACCTCGATGAACGCCTTCGCCATCTCGTTCAGAGTTTGAACCGCGAGCAGGGGGATCGCCACGGTCAAACGTGGCCGGACCGAAGCGGCACTGGCCAAGTAGCCACGGGCCGACTCGACGTCGCCCGCCCGTGCAGAGAGTCGGGCGGCGATCGTGAACGCCAGCCCGCTGGTGATGTAGCGGTCCAGGCGTCGATCCTCGATCAGGTCGAGGGAGCTCTCGATCCAACTCTGGGCCTCGTCCCACTCGGAGCGTGCGATAGCCGCGAGCGCTCTCTGCGCCATTCCCTGGGTGGTGAAAGGATGGGCCTGCATCGGCTCACTGCGCCACAGTCCGTCGGTCCACAAGACCTCCGCGGCTTCTATCCCGTCGATGGCCATCGTGGCCAGCCCTTCGGCGCCCAGACAGCTCGGGATCCACTCGACCTGCTGGCCGAACGCGACGCGCGCGGCTCGCGCATCGTCTCGTGCCGCCCCTGGCCCCCTCAACACCTGATAAGACCTCAGCAGCAACGCAAACGGGCCGAGCATGCCGTCGTCCACGGGGTGGCCGATCTCGTCGGTGAGAGCGGCCATCCCGAACCGTTCCGATCCGGCGGCATCTCCTTCGAGAGCCAGGGCGAAGGCACCCAACGCCGCCATCTCGGCGTGATCCGAAAGGGCCTTGCTCTCTTCCAGGGCGTGCAACCAGCCCGAGATCGTCTCCATGCGTCCTTCGGCGTAGATCCGTCTCGCCGATTTGGTCACCATCTCGGCGAACCGATCGATCTCGCCTGCGTCTTTCACGTGCTCGATGGCGAGGTCGGGCTGCCCGTTGTCCTCGAACCACGTCGCCGCCCTGATGTGCAGGCCTCGTTCGATGTCCGGCTCGTTGCGATCCAATTCGGACCGCAGATAGTCCTGGAGGAGGCTGTGATAGCGGTACCAGGTTCGGGTCCGGTCCATCGGGACGATGAGCAGGTTGGCTCGCTCCAACTGGGCGAGCACCGACGCCGAGTCGTCCATCTCCAATACGAAGTCGCAGAGGGGCCCGGAGAGACGGCTGAGGATCGAGGATCGAGTGAGGAATGACATCGTGTTGTCAGATACGGCACCGAGTAGCTCCTGTCGCAGGTAGTCGGCGAGGAAGAAGTCGTCGCCATGGACGCCCGGCTCGGCCGGCGATGGTGCCCCGGCCTTCATTGCCATCGCGGTCAGGTAGAGCCCAACAGGCCATCCTTCGGTACGCTCCAGGATGTCCATGAGGCCATCCCCGACATCGAGCCCAGCGAAAGTGAAAACTGCCTCCGCTTCGGTCTGATCCATTGCCAGGTCGCCGGTTGTGATCTCGATCACGGCCCCCATCGAGCGGAGCAAACCCAGCGGAAGCTCGGAAGCGGAACGCGAGGCGACCACGACCTGGATCGGGCCCGCGATCCGGACCAGCACTTCTCCCACCACGTCCAGGGCACTCCGCGATTCGAGATGGTCTATCTGGTCGAGGAACAGGATCCCGCCCGCCGTCGGGTCGACCGCTTCGACGAGCGTGTTGACACCCACGGTGAGGACGTCTCCGACTCCAATCGCGGCCCGGCCATCGCTCACCTCGAGAAGCATCCCTGCCGCAGCCATGGAGCGGGTCAAGTCGGCGAGCAGCGTCACCGGATCGTTGTCGGTCACATCGAGGGTCAGCCAGGCCGAGGGGCGGTCCTGATCCGCCTGCAACTGTCCGAGGACCGTGGTCTTCCCGTAGCCCGGCGGAGCGAGCACGGCCACGACGGGCGCGGCGGCACCGGCGATCTGCTCGAGAACGCGGTCTCTGCGCACTAGGCCCTCGCGTGCCGCCTGGGGCCGAAGTCTTGTGTCGAGCATGGCACCTAACGGGAGTAGATGAGGCAGCAGCCGCCGGGACGATCTCGCGGCGAGGCGGCTTCTCGTTGCAGGCTAATCGGCGAGAGAGTGGGCCAGGATCACCCGTCGACGACTTCGAGCTCGAGTGCAGCCATGAAGTGGGGCAAGGCTGCTGTCAGTCTGGCGGTCCCGATTATCGGCGCCGCAGCCACCAGGGTGTTGAAGAGATCGACGTCATCGACGCCGGCGGCCATTGCCAACTCGACCGCCCACATGAACGTGGCAGGGTCTGAGTCGACTCCGAGAAGGATGGCGATGCGGACCAACGCCGCGGTGCGGGGATCGAGCGAGCCTTTCTCGTGCAGTTCCCCGCTCATGATGGCATGGACGGCGGCGCTGTCGTTGAGTGCGAGTCTTCTGAGCAGCTGTATCTGATCCGGCGTCATCGGCCGTTTGGACCTCCGCACGTGAGTGTCGATCGTCGAGTGCCGTCGAGCATCGCCCCATCGGGATGATGGCCCGTTCACCCGCATGGGGTGATGCGACCCGATCGGGCTCACGTTTGGCTCATCCAGACGAAGAGAAGGAGCACGGTGCCCAATCAGCCGGATCGTCACATGCGGTCGTCCCTGCCCATCCCCGATCGACCACGTCCTGGTCTCATCACCTACGACGCCAAAGACCCGAACACCAGCTTCCCACCTATCGAGCCCCTGCTTCCGCCGGAAGGCGCTCCCAACGTCCTGGTCATCCTTCTCGACGACGTCGGGTTCGGAGCTTCCAGCACCTTTGGCGGCCCGGTGGAGACACCGACCGCCGATCGCCTCGCCGGGGGCGGCCTCAGCTACACGCGCTTCCACACCACGGCGCTGTGCGCCCCCACCCGTCAGGCGCTGCTCACCGGGCGCAACCACCACTCCGTGGGGATGGGCGGCATAACCGAGATCGCAACGTCGTCACCTGGCAACAACTCGCTTCGGCCAAACACCAAGGCCCCGCTGCCCCTGACCCTGAAGCTGAACGGGTACTCGACGGCACAGTTCGGCAAGTGCCACGAGGTGCCGGTCTGGCAGTCATCCCCGATGGGCCCATTCGATGGATGGCCATCGGGAGGCGGTGGTTTCGAGTACTTCTACGGGTTCATCGGCGGGGAGAACAACCAGTACGACCCGGCGCTCTACGAGGGCACCACTCCGATCGAGCCGCCCCGCACGGCTGAGGAGGGCTACCACCTCACCGAGGACCTCGCTGACAAGGCCATCGACTGGATACGCCAACAGAAGGCGCTGATGGGGGAGAAGCCCTTCTTCGTCTATTTCGCGCCGGGGGCGACCCATGCCCCGCACCACGTCCCCAAGGAGTGGGCGGACAAGTACGCCGGCAAGTTCTCCGAAGGGTGGGACGTGCTTCGTGAGCAGATCTTCGCCCGGCAGAAAGAGCTGGGTGTCATCGGGCCTGACGCCGAGCTGACCGAGAGGACCGCCGAGATTGCGGCCTGGGACGAGATGGACGACGAGCTCAAGCCGGTCCTGGAACGGCAGATGGAGGTGTACGCCGGGTTCCTGGAGCACACCGATGTCCAGGTGGGCCGGCTCATCGACACCCTCCAAGACCTGGAGATCCTCGACGACACCCTGATCTACTACATCATCGGAGACAACGGCGCCTCCGCCGAGGGGACCATCCGCGGCGCCTTCAACGAGATGTCCAACTTCAACGGGATGGCGGAGATCGAGACCAACCAGTTCCTGATCGAACACATGGATAGCCTCGGGTCGGAGGAGTCCTACAACCACTTCTCGATCGGCTGGGCGCTGGCGATGGACACGCCCTATCAGTGGACCAAGCAAGTGGCATCTCACTGGGGAGGGACCCGCAATGCGACCATCGTCCACTGGCCAAACGGAGTCGACGACTCGGGTGGCAAGCGGCACCAGTTCAGTCACGTGATCGATGTCGCACCCACCGTGCTCGAGGCGGCCGGGATCCCCGAGCCGGCGTTCGTCAATGGTGTCATGCAGTCGCCGATGGAGGGGACGTCGATGCTCTATAGCTTCAACGACGCCGATGCTCCTGAGCAGCATGACCTCCAGTACTTCGAGATGTTCGGCAACCGCGGCATCTATCACAAGGGTTGGAGTGCGGTCACCAAGCACAAGACCCCCTGGATCATGGTTGGCGGGAATCTGCCTGCGTTCGACGACGACCTCTGGGAGCTCTACGACGGCAGCAAAGACTGGTCACAGACCAACGACCTCGCCGCGGAGATGCCGGATAAGTTGGCCGAGCTGCAGCGTCTATGGCTGATCGAGGCGACCAAGTACAACGTCATCCCCTTGGACGACCGGTCGGGGGAGCGGGTCAATCCTGATCTGGCCGGCAGGCCCACTTTGATCCAGGGGACGAGACAAGTGCTGTTCAGCGGCATGGGCCGGCTCTCCGAGTCCAGCGTTCTCAATATCAAGAACAAGTCGTTCTCGGTGAGCGCAGACGTCACCATCCCTGACGGCGGGGCCGAAGGCGTGATCATCGCCCAAGGCGGCCGTTTCGGCGGCTGGAGTGTCTACTTCCGTGAAGGCAGACTCAAGTTCACCTACAACGTCCTCGGTCTCCACGACTTCACGGCTACCGCCGACGAGCCGGCAGCAGCCGGCGCGCACCAGATTCGGGTCGAGTTCGCCTACGACGGTGGCGGGTTGGCCAAGGGTGGGGATGTCACCCTCTTCTACGACGGAGAGAAGTCGGGCGCAGGCCGGGTGGAGATGACCCAGCCGATGATCTTCTCCGCCGATGAGACCACCGACATCGGTCGGGAGACCGGCACGACGGTCACATCGGAGTACACCCCGGCGACCAGCCGCTTCAATGGAAAGATCGACTGGGTCCAGATCGACATTGGCGACGACGACAACGACCACTTCATCGACGACGACGAACGTCTGCGGATTGCAATGGCGCGCCAGTGACGGGGGACTAGCGGACGGGTCGGTAGACGATGTGGGCGACCGCGGTGGCGCCTCGTGCGGAGACCTGTTCGAAGGCCATCGGCGGCACCCCTTCGAAGAGACGCTCCCCGCTCCCGATGATGGTCGGAGTGACGTGCACCCTGAGCTCGTCGATGAGCCCGGCCGTGAGGAACTGATTGACGGTGCCGGCACCACCGGCGATGGCCACGCTTCGATCGCCGGCGGCCTGGCGTGCCCGCTCCAGCGCCGAGTGGATGCCGTCGGTCACGAAGTGAAAGGTCGTCCCACCCTCCATCGGGAGGTCCCCTCGCTCGTGATGGGTGAGGACGAACACCGGGGCGTGATAGGGCGGCTCCTCGCCCCACCAACCCCTCCACTCCGGATCCCACGCGCCACGGCCCGGGCTGAACATGTTGCGTCCCATGATGAAGGCTCCGGAAGCCAGGATGGCCGCGATCTCGTCCGGGTTCTCATCGGGGGTCTCGAACATCCAGTTGTGGAGCTTGTTGTGCTCGATGGTCCCGAATGGATGTTCCAGGGTCTGACCCGGACCGGCGGCGTAGCCGTCCGCTGACACGGAGATGTCACATACGACTTCGGGCATGATGGCTACCTTCCACAAATGACTGGCTCAGCCCATGTTGGCACAGCGGGCCTACGGAGAGATCGGGACATCTTCGACATTGGCGTGCGACGACAGCCGACTCGGTCGGGCGGGCCTCGGAGACGGAGAAGCGAAGCTGTTCTAGCAGGCAATCGGTCGCTCGGTAGAGTCGCCGCTCGGACCATCCCGATGAGGTGATGTGACGGCCTGATCCGATTTCAGACTGGTAAGCCATGGCTGCCCGAAGGGAGAAACAGGAGATGGGATCGAATCGCGGGGCAGACCAGGCCCGGGTGAGAGTGTCTGCCCTCGCCGCTGGGGAACGCCCTTCGTGACCGTTGAAGAGCCAAGCAGTCCCTCCGACTACCGGATTGTGCTAGGCCAGGCGGTCCTTCTCGGCCTCTTCATGGGTGGCTTCGGTGTCGTTTACCTGGTGGGAATCGAGTTGCTGACGGAGTGGCTTTGGGGTCACGATTGGATGGATCGCGGTTGGTTCTCCGGTGGTCCGTGGGCCGTGATTATCCCCGTCGCTGCTGGTGCCATCGTTGGCCTGATCTATGTGGTGTTCCACCTCCCGTCTCGCTTTCCCGGGTTCGTCGAAGAGCTCGAGTCGGGCCATGTCGACCCAAAGACGGCTCCAGGCGCCGTGGCCATAGCGGTTTTCTCTCTGATCTCCGGCCCTTCTCTTGGCCCGGAGGCGCCGATGGGGACAGCAGGTGGCGCGATGGGCACGTGGCTGGCACGTCGTCGTGGCGGGGACAAGACGACGGTGAGGCAGATGAGCTTCACCGGGATCAGTGGCGCGTTTGGCGGCTTGATGTCGACTCCGATTGGTGGTCCGCTGCTCGCATTCGAGCTCGAACACGAGCAGACACACAGCTACTACTTCACCAACCTCGTTCCGGGCGTGATCGCTGGCGCAGCGGCGTTCGGTGTGATGTGGCCGATCGTCGGTGCACCGTTTCAGGGTCTACTGGCCATCCCGCAGGGAGAGTTCGAGTCGTGGATGCTGATCGCAGCCATCGGTCTCGGTGTGGTCGGAGCCCTGGCGGCTTTGGTGGTGGGCAAGATCACGGTGGCCCTCGTCGAGCTGTTGAGACCGCTGGATTCCCGTCCTGTCGTCCGTGGCATCGTCGGCGGGCTCATCGTCGGTGTGATCGGCTTCACCCTTCCGTTGACTCTCTTCTCCGGGCAGGCTGCCCTGCCTGTGATCTTCGACGACATCGAGGGGTTCGGAGTGTTGATGCTCGTCGCTCTGGCTCTGTTCAAAGCGGCCGCTCTGGGAGCCAGCCTCGGCGGCGGGTTCTACGGCGGCCCGATCTTCCCGGCCTTCTTCATCGGAGCGGTTCTCGGGGTGGCAGTGCACACTCTGATCCCGGCGATCCCTCTCGCGTTGGCAGTGGCGTCACTGATGGCCGCTCTCGGAGCGGCGATGGCCTTGCTTCCGCTGTCCATGGCCATCATCGCCGCCATCTTGGTCCAGTCGGGATTGGAGGCCTTTGCCGCGGTGGTCGTCGCCTCGACCACCGCGTATGCAATCAGGGTGCTCGTCTCCCCTCCGGGGGCCACCGGTGACATGCAGCGCTCGACGGCACCAGAAAGCGCGCTCTGATGGATGGCGTTGGCGTCCGCGCTCGACTGAAAGGCTGGTGGTCGAGGCTCCGGCCCGATGCCCCTTCACTCAAAGAGGCCGCCGTGGTCGCCCTTCCCCGGACTGCGGCGTCGGTGCCGGACGGCATGGCGGCGGCAGCCCTCGTCGGGGTCAACCCGATCCATGGCCTCTACGCCAGCTTCGTCGGCCCCATGGTGGGCGGGCTCACCACGAGCACCAAGCTGATGGTGGTGACGACGACGAGCGCCGCTGCCCTGGCGGCGTTCTCCGCGATCCAGGGCGTCCCGGCCGACGACCGTCTTGCCGCCCTCTTCCTCCTGACGGTCCTGGCGGGCGGGATCATGGTCCTCGCCGGCTTCTTCGGTCTGGGACGGTTCACCGCCTTCGTGTCCCACTCGGTGATGGTCGGCTTCCTCTCCGGTGTGGCGGTCTCGATCCTCCTCGGGCAGATCCCCGATCTCCTTGGTGCCGAGGTGGAGGCGTCAGGGTCGGTCGGTAAGGCGATGGAAGTCCTCTTCAACCCGTCGCTCGTCGATGTGCCCTCACTGATCGTCGGTGTGTCGGCGCTGGTTGCGCTGGTGGCGTTGCCCCGCACCCGGCTGGCCAAGTACTCGGCTCTGATAGCGCTCATCGTCCCCTCGATCGCCGTTGCACTGCTCGGCTACTTCGAACCGGTGTTGCAAGTGGAGGACGCCGGTGAGATCGTGCGTGGGTTCCCGGTACCGGTGTTCCCACCGCTTGGACAGCTCAGTCTCGAGGTGCTGGCGGGGGCGTTTGCCGTTGCCGTCATCGTCCTCGTCCAGGGTGCCGGAGTGTCACAGAGCTATCCCAACCCTGACCGCACCCGTTCCGATCAGAACGCCGACTTCATGTCCCAGGGGTGGGCCAACGTTGCCTCCGGGATCTTCCGCGGCATCCCCGTGGGCGGATCGGTCAGTCAGACGGCCCTGAACGTGGCGGTCGGCGCCCGCGACCGCTGGGCCTCCATCGTCTCCGGGGTGTGGATGGTCGTGGTCCTGGTCTTGCTGTCCGGGCTCGCCGGAGAAGTGGCCATACCGACGCTGGCCGCCATCCTCATAGTCGCCTCCATCGGTGCCATCCGGCCCGCCGCGATCAGCACGATCTGGAGATCCGGCACCCAGTCTCAGGTCGCGATGGCCACCACCTTCGCCGCCACCCTCTTCCTGCCGGTGTCTGCCGCGGTGGGCATCGGCGCCGCCCTGTCCCTGATCCTGAGTGTCAATCGGGAGGCCCAGGACGTCCGGATCGTCGCACTCTCGGAGAACGTAGAGGGGGCGATCGTGGAGGGCCCGGTCCCCGTCAAGCTCGAGTCCAGGTCGGTGACCGTGCTCAACGTCTACGGGAGCCTCTTCTACGCCGGAGCCCGCACCTTCGAGAGCGAGCTTCCCTTGGTGGGTCTCGCCGAGAAGCCTGTGGTCGTGATCCGGGTGCGGGGGAGGGCGGTCCTCGGCGCCACCGCGTTCTCGGTGCTCTCGTCATATGCGGCGAGGCTCGATGAGCAGGGAGGTCGGCTCTACCTGAGTGGCGTCGAACCGGCGCTGCTCGCCCAGTTCGAGCAGTCGGGACGTGTCGGCGCCAGCGGGCCGATCAGACTCGTCGAGGCCACACCGGTCATCGGGGAGTCGACACGTAAGGCGATGGCCGAAGGCGAGGCCTATCTGATCACCGAGCCGGAGGAGCCCCTTGACACAGAGCCACCCCGACCTTGGGTGAGCCGGGCGGGCGATGGCCTCAAGAAGACCTTTCAGAAGCTGTTCCCCGGTTGAGGCTCCAGAGCCGGCCGGGGTATCAGCCGGCTTCGTCGTGGGTGACGACTTCGATCATGACACCGTGTGGATCGAGGAAGAAGGTGGCGTAGCAGTGAGGGCCGTACCGTGGGAAGGGCTTCGGATCGCGCACGATCTCATCCCCACGACCCTGGGCCCACGCGTGCACGCGATGCACGTCAGCACGCCTGGCGACGAGGAACGCCAGATGCTGGAGGCCGACCCCATGTCTCGAATACTCACGCGGATCGTCCGCTAGATAGAGAAAGAGTTGCGCCCCCTGAAAATCCTCCGGGCAATACCCGTTGCCGAAACAAGGCTGAAAGCCAACCATCGGCATCAACTCGTCGAAGTAAGCCTTGGCGAGATCCATGTCGGGAACGCCGAGGCCTATGTGCTCGATTGGCATCTGCCCCTTTGGGAGTGTGTCGTATTCGTGTTAGCAGCCTTCCGGCTCTCAGATCAACGGTACCGAACCGTTGTGGTGCTCGTCTCGGTGGCCCTCGGCCGAATTGGGGGTGCCGATGCCAGCTAGCCGCCGACGTTGCTGACGACCGGATCATCCACCAGCCGCCCTCCGCGGACGGTGGCGCCGATGACAAATCCAGCCGAGATGAGAACGGCGTTCTTGACTATGTATTGGCCTTCCAGGGTCAGGACAAAGGGGAAGTCGGACCAGATCTCTTCCGGGAATAGGACGAGTGGCGTCAAGGTCCCCGCCATTTGCAGGAAGAGCAACAGCAACGTCACCCGGAGGAACCGGCCGGTCAACAACCCGAATCCGATGACGAGCTCGAGGGCTGCGAGTGCCAGTCGGGCAAAGTCCTCCGACAGGAGCCCGAAGGTGAGCTTCATCGTGGTGTCGGTGGCGATCTGGTCGGCGGGGCTCATGCCCGGCACGAGTTTGAGGGCCCCGAACCAGATGAAGATGAGTCCGATGCTGCAACGCAGCATGGTGACCCCGTGTCTCGCCATCCAGCGTGTGACATGTCGGTCGACCGTGTCGAAGCGCTCCCGAAGGTCCATGAGCCCAGGTTAGGGAGGGCTCTGCGCACGACATTCGTGGCGCGCTGGCATCGAGCACGACGAGAAGCCCATCAGTGGTGGCGGCGCCCAGACACGATCGTGGAATATGTTCGGTTGAGGCACTGCATTGACAGGCAAGTGGCTGCTTGCATAACGTGGGTCGCGTGGCAGATGTCTTCAAAGCCCTAGCCGACTCGACACGTCGCAAGATTCTCGACGAGCTGGCTGAGGAAGACCCACAGACACTGTTCGAGATCTGCAGCCGATTGACCCTGAGACACGGCATCGGCTCCAGCCGACAGGCGATATCCCAACACCTGGATGTGTTGGAGGAAGCCGGGCTGATCCGAACCGAACGCAAAGGTCGGTACAAGCTGCATCACCTCGACACCACACCACTAGACACGATCTCAGAGAGATGGCAACCAAAGGAGTAGCACGATGCCGAGGATCACCACCACCAGCGTCCACGTCGACGACCAAGCCGAGGCACTCGCCTTCTACACCGACGTTCTCGGCTTCGTGAAGAAGGACGACATCGACCTCGGAGAGGCGAGGTGGCTAACGGTCGTGTCGGCCGAGGAACCTGATGGCACCGAACTTCTCTTGGAACCATCAGACCATCCTGCGGTGGAGCCCTACCGATCGGCACTCGCCTCGGACGGCATCCCTGCAGCCATGTTCACAGTCACCGACCTCGGGGCCGAATACGAACGACTCACCGGGCTCGGCGTCAACTTCACCCAAAAACCCGTCGACGCAGGGCCGGTCACAACAGCGGTCCTCGAGGACACATGCGGCAACCTGATCCAACTGGTCAGCCACAACGAGGTGCCGAGAGCTTGAAGAATCCAAGGGCTCTGCCGGACGGATAGGTGGTCGCGACCGGGACGTTTCGAAAATCGACGCCTGCACCCTTGACTTAGAGTGGCACGAATGACGCCGCCTGCTTCGAGCGAATCCGCCGACGCCCCCAACGCAGGTGATGATCTCGAGGTTTTGGGATCTCTGGCCGAGCCGATCCGCCGTGTGCTCTACGAGTTCGTTGTTGGTGCGGCAGATGCTGTGAGTCGGGACGAGGCCGCCGAGGCGCTGGGCGTCTCCCGACAGGTGGTGGCGTACCACCTGGACCGGCTGGCCGCCGACGGCCTGTTGGAGGTCGAGTTCCGACGTCTCACCGGTCGCGGTGGCCCTGGCGCAGGCCGGCCGGCGAAGCTCTATCGCCGATCGGACGAGGTCTACAACGTCTCGCTTCCGCCACGTCGTTATGAGTTGGCGGCGAGGATCCTCCTCGAGGCGATGGCGGTGGGGCATCTCGATGGAGATGCTCTCGATGACGTGGCCCGTCGAGCCGGACGGCAGCTCGGAACAGCAGGTCTCGAGCACGCGTTGGCGAACACCGGTTATGAGCCCGTGTCAGTGGACGATGAGACCCGGTTTCGCAACTGTCCCTTCCACGATCTCCGAGACCAGGATCGGGCGACCATCTGTGGGATGAATCTCGCTCTTGTCGAGGGAATGATCCAAAGCTCTGGGGAGGATGTTGCGGCTGTTCTCGACCCCGATGATGGCTATTGCTGCGTCCGGATCCGGCCCCCATCGAGTGCACCCGACCGGGAATGATGCCGGGTGGAGGCCACCCGCCCCAGAAGGCGCCGGGGTCTAAGCGCTCGCCATGGAGCCCTCGGTCACCTCGCCCTTGTGAGCGGCGAACGCGGCCAGGACCTCCTGTTTCTCTTGATCAGGTATCTCGAAGGCATCGAGTGTTCGCGCCAATTCCGCGGCGACTTCGTCGAACTCGATCGGCGAGATCGAGAATTCTCGGTGTGCCTCCTCGAGTCCCAGGTTGGTACTCCCCGGCTCGGTCGGGGTGTACTCGAAAGGCCCGCCTGCAACGTTGCATACCCACAGCGTTCGCATGAACTTCAGGCCGGGGAGTCGGCCCAGGCTGTTCGTGTGCCAGTCGCGTAGCGCCGGATTCTCCGACTTCTGGCCCACGATCGGGTTGTCAATCAAGTCGTCACTGAACCTATCCACCACGGCGGCGATAGCGAAGACCCCGCCGAGTCTGTCGTACAAGCTGGATTCCGGCATGGCTGTCCTCCTCGAATGCGGTTGACGATCTCTATCGCCAATCACATTCACTTTTACAGCCCATCGAACGAGGAGTCAATGACGTGACTACTGGCTGTAATCCTCCTTGGGGTGTTGCAGGTCTCCGGCGTCCCGCTGGAGCTCGATCAACTCGAGCATGTTCGCCTTGGCCGTTTCGACTCCGCCTCGTTTGGCTGCCTCGGTTTGACCTGCCCTCTCCAAGTCCTCCTCGACGATGTTCGCCGGGTCACCATGGTCCTCGTAGGGCAACTTGCATCCACACGTGTAACACACCGGTAGTTCCCTTCGTTGTGACGCCATAGGTACCCCACGGTCGAGCCCTCCAACCGCTGGCGGTAAGGGTTCGGGGGGCACCCAGCTTGCCCCAATCGGAGATCGAAACAACGGAATCTCCGAAGCGATACCTGCGGAGCTAGTGATACTCCTCGATCAGCCAGGCGGCATAGGCCTTGGGCCATGAGTGAGTCTGCGGCTGATTGTGATAGCGATCGTCGGCTTCGGCGAGCCAGTCCGCCAGCTCATCGATCTCGATCTCGGCGGAGAGCGCCGAGTTCAGATCGTCCAACGCATGTTCGGCATACCAGCGTGCCCACTCGGGATTGACCCCACCTGTGGCTGCGTGATGAGCCTTGGCTGTTTCGACCAGGTAGCCGACTATCTCGTCGAAGGGCTCTGATGAGGCCATCAACCCAGGCTAGGCAGGTGACGTGCCTTCAGATGTCGCGACGCGCCGTGTGCAGCTGGAGCGACCCCTTGATGCCTTTCAACTCGACGGGTCCTATCTCCTCGAATGCAACGGGTGCCCCCTCCGCTGCCTCCCGGACCGCTTGGCTCACCACAACCTCGCCTGGCCTGGCGTAGTCCGCGATCCTTGCCGCGAGGTTGACCGTACGTCCGAAATAGTCACCGTCCTGGAAGACCACCGGCCCCGCGTGGAGCCCGATGTGGGCAGGCGGTAGGCCGTCGTCCGCTACGCCCTCCACCATATCGAGGGAGGCCAGCACTGCGCTTGCGGGTTCGCGGAAGTACAGCATCACTCCGTCGCCGAGCCACTTCACCGGCTGTCCGCCGTGTTCCTGGGAGCACCGTCGCACCAGTCGTTCGAGGTTCATCGCCAGGGCCGCGGCCGCCTCATCGCCTCGCTCTTCGGTCAGCTGGGTGTATCCCGTGATGTCGAGGAAGCAGATCGCCGGGGGACGGTGCAGACCGCTGTACAGATTGGCACGCTCCAACGCGCCCTCGACCGCCTCGGCGAAACCCTGTCTCCAGGCGTGCTCCTGCTGGCCATGGTAGATGGCGAGCAGCGCTCGCTCGAAAAGGGGGGCGATTTGGGACCCGAGGTCGGCTTGAACCTCCATCATTTCGCCCATCGTCATGCCTTCATCGACGAGGGGCTGCATGATCTCTGACTTCCAATACTCGGTCTCGGTGGCAGCGATCCGGCGCAGACTTGACCCGTGGACTCTGAGCCATCGCTCGATAGCCAATGGACTGAACCCATTCGAGAGCTGGACCTCGATGGCTGGGACGACCGACAATTCGTCTTCGCGGACGAAATCGTCGGGCCCAGGCTCGGCGAAGCCGATGGCCTCACGGACCACTTTGAGGAGGTCCATTGGGATTCCGGTTCTCCCGCTCAGCTCGTGAAAATTGGTGGTGCTGAGTCCGGGGAACCGATCGAATGCGGCCACATCCATAAACGAGAAGGAGAGGGATCCGTCTCGGACCGCAGCGCCCATCCCCTCGAGGGGGATGCCGACTTGGTCGAAACCCCGTACCCAACGAGCCGTGAGCACGTCTCCCGATGAGAACCCGTCGCCACCGTCGGTCAGGATCCCAAGGTCGAGCAACTGGTCGACGTATTCGAGGTCAACACCGGCCCGCTGGGCGACCTCTTCGCTCGAGTAACCCGTCACGCCTCACCAGCATATAGAACGGCATCGTGATCGACGCTGGTGGACTGGTGCGACGAATCTGACATACGACCAATCGCTGTCCCGACCCAGCATGTCCTCGCACTGGCGGCGTGACCCAGCCATGGCGAGCCGACCAGCCAGACGATTGTGTTCGCCCTGGTAAGGGGCCGAGATGTGGTGGTCAGGGACGGCGTCGATCCGTCGACCTCCGGTTTTTCAGACCGGCGCTCTACCGACTGAGCTACCTGACCAGGTTGTCTGAATCCTCGCGGACTCAGATGCAGAACTCGTGAGAATTCTGCGGCGGGCACGACGGGATTTGAACCCGCGACCTCCGGCTTGACAGGCCGGCGAACACTCCAGGCTGTTCTACGCGCCCTGGGGCTCCCGCGAGTGCGGGCGACCGGTGAAGTATATCGGTCGGAGGATGCTGCTCAACCCGGGCCGGCGGGGTTTCAGTCCTGGCCGAGGCCGAGCTCGGCGAGTCGTGTCTCCACCAGACGGGCCACGAGGGCGTCAGGAAGCGCCTCGTCGACCGCGAAACGGAGACTGCCCTTCGTCCGTTCGTACGGAGCGAGGTCATCCGCCATCGACTCCAGCACAGTGCCCGAGTGGAGCAGGTAGCTGCAGTGGTTCTTGTGGCATGCGTGGCCGGCGACCGCGATGCCGGAGATTTTGAACGACGGCGCGCCGTAAGAGAGCTCCTCTGTGGCTCGGGAAGGAGCTGACGTAGCGTCGTCCGTATCTGTCTGAGGGTGCCGGCGTGAGGCTCTGGCGCCCGGTCGAGGTATTCGTCGACGGTCCACCCGGCGACCCTATCCGTCTGAGAGTCACACAATGTCCGGTTCTGCGAGGCGAGGAAGAAGGTGACTCCATAGACTCTCCTCATCTAGAGGAGGTGAGAGGTGACGGAAGAAGGAACCGCCCCGGAGGTCAAGAGCGCGGGTGGGAGCTCGCCAGGACTATTGGTGATCGGAGCCGGCGTCATCGTGGCAGGATGGGTGTTGCTCGGAGTTCTCGCAGGTGAGTGGAATCCCGGCGCCATCTACATCGTCCTGCCACTAATCGTCCTGCTCTCGGCGTACACCGTTGCCGGAATCAAAGTGGGCGTGAGCACACAGCGGGCGATCGGCTACTTCATGGGACTGGCCGCCCTGGTGTTCGTCATCGCCGACCTTCGGTACGACAATTTCCCGAACGACGCCTGGACGATCATCGCATATGTCGTCTTCCTGGCCGGGTGTGTGCTCATGTTCATGGGTGCGAGAGTGCTGTCCGACTGACGGTCTCCAGGCCGACGCCTCAGTCGGACGTCCTGATCTCGTAATCCTCGACCGGCATCCACTCGACGCCGTCCAGGCTCATCTCGTTGCGCCACAGGATCGAGCCAGACTCGAGTACCTGCCACGTCAACCGGATCATGGGCATCCTGTCCGGCATCGACCGGAAGGTCATCAGGTCGCCCTCGATCTCGCCGCGCAGGACGTCGGCGCGCCCGTAGTTGTCGGCGATGGTCGCCTTGTACTCACCAGCTAGAGGGTCCCAGCCACACACCCAGTGCAGCTCCCACTTGAGGACGAACGTGCCGTCGTCGAGCATCTGGCTCTGCTCGTAGTCGCCGACCACCCAACTCCCGTCCTGAATCCAGTGGTGTCTCGCTGATCCGACGGCGCGCTGTGAGGGGGTACCCGGGCCCATGCCGCCAGCATGGATGATCCCTTCCCAGGTTCCGTCGCGATGGAACCGGCGGAGAGCTTGGATCTCGGCGCCCGGGACCATCGGACGCGGAATCGTTGCCGAACCGAGATTGTCGGTCATGTTGAACCTCCTTCTCGCGCAGCATCAGTTCAACGGCGCCGACGCGCTAGAGGCCAAAGTCCAATCTCGGCGCGCACGGACCTGAGACCCCGGGCCATGTGACCTTGTCCCCTGTTGTAGTCGACCGGAGCGGCCGAACATGTCGACAAAGACCTATGGAGGCCTCAAATGAGTGTTCTCATCGACGGCTCACCGGCCGTCGTCGACATCGACCGTTCCGAGCCGCCACGACACGTCACCGTTCTCTCGCTAGCGCTCGCCATCGTCGCCGCGGTGAGCGCAGCCCTCACGTTCTATCTCCCCGACGTGCTTCTCGGCCCTGCGGTGACCAACGGAAACGCCCGGGGCACAGCTCTCGCGATCCTCTACGGGGCGGTCCCGATCTTGCTCGCTTCGATGTTCATGGCGCGTCGGGGGTCCTGGCGGGCGGTGTTCTTCTGGTTTGGGTCGATGTTCTACCTGGCCTACAACGCATTCCTGCTCCTGTTTCTGACCCCGTTCAACAGCCTGTTTCTGCTCTACGTGGCGACCCAGTCACTGGCTGTGTTCGCCATCTTCACGCTCTATTCGGCACTCGACCGCGACTGGCTGGTAGGCCAGATGCGTCCCCCGCCATATCGTGGAATGGCGGTCTTCGTTTGGGTGATCGTTGCCCTGAACGCGTTGGCTTGGCACCTAGAGATAGTGCCCGCTGTCCTGTCCGAAAACCCGATGTCCATGCTCGACGGCATCGGAGTGGCCACCAACGCCATCTATGTCCAGGACCTGGTCTTCTGGCTGCCGATGATGGCACTGGCCGCCTGGTGGATGTGGAACGGCCGGGGCGCAGGGATCCTGCTCACCGGGTCATGGCTGGTCTACGGCGTGATCGAGGCGATCGGGATCGCCGTCGACCAGTGGTTCGGCCATCAGGCCGACCCCACCTCGACGTGGGCGTCTGTAGAGATCATCCCGTTCCTGATCGGGCTCGCCCTGGTCAACGCGATTGGCGTCGTGTTCTACATGCGGGCGAGACGGGTCGACACCGGGGGTTAGGACTCGTACCAGTCGAGGACCCGGAGAGCACGCAACGTGTTCCACCTGCTCGGCTCGCCAGGGCTCTCCATCTCGAAGTGAACTTTGCCGGCGTGCCGGCCCTGGAGCGGCCAGGTCCCGTTGGCCCGCTGCTTGGATCGGATCATCTCGATGGCCTCCTCACAGCGCGAGTCGGGCTCAGCGCCGGCGTCGCGGAGGTAGTCGAGGCCACGGAGCACGTCGTAGTGCCATCGCGGCGGGAACGACATCAGCAGCCAGCGTGAGTTGACCAGCTCGCCCGTCCGGAGCGAGTACATGAGACGGCGCTCCAGGAAGTACTCGTGGGCACGCTCCCTCGCCGCCTTCACCGCCGGGTCTCCACCGACGGCCCGCTCGTACTCGAGGAGCCCTTCGAGGACCGAGATCGTTGTGTGAAACGACGATCGGTCCGAGCCCACCTTGCAGTTCCATCCGCCGTCTTCCCGCTGTCGTCCGAACAGCTTCTCGGGTTGGGGCATCGCAGATGCGTCGTGGAGGAAGTAGGAGCCAAGGGCGAGGACCATCCCGGTCACACACGTTTCCGTCGAGTAGTCGAAGAACGGTCCCGACATGGTCACCCTCTCTTGGATGAGAGCGGTCGCCGCATGCATTCTCTCGTCGCTCGGGTCGATCCCGAGATGGCGGAGCACCAGCATCGTGTAGGTGGTCGAGATCCACTTCGGGGAATAGACGCCTCCGCCCCAATTGCCGTCGGCCGCCTGGAGGCCGAGAAGACGTGCTCCCCACCCCTCGCCGGCCACCCAGGCCCGCTCCGCCGACCAGTCCTTCTTCGGGGCGATACCCAGGTCTCGCATCGCCTGCCAACGAATCGACGGGTCGGAATCGAGAAGCCAGGCGCGAGTTTGATCGTCCACGGCAGTCAAACTATCCCAGTCGGGCGAGCACGCCGAGCAGAGGGCGGGGGACGCGGTCGGGGTCGAGGGCGTCGACCATCAAAGGTGCGTATCGGATCTTGTGGTTGCCCAGCCAGCGCCAGATCTGCGCCTCGACGATCTTGTGTCGTTGAGCGGGCTGGTTCTGGAAGCTGCGGAACCGCCGGAGCTGGCCCTGGGACTCGATGAGCGACACCATCGTCTCTGCGCCGAGAGCCCTAACCAGCTCATCTTCGAGGTCGATCTCACAGACGTAGAAGCCTGCTCCCTCCAGGTCGGCTCTACTCGCAACGCGGCTTACACCGGCCGCTTCCACGGCCCGTCCGAGCTCGGCCTCTTCCCCCTCGTCACATAGTCCGGCGAGGGTCACGTCGTGTCCGTTGGGCCCCAACAGATCGAGGAAGCGACCGAAGTTGGTGGCTCCCGCCGTTGGTATCACAGCAACGCCCTCGGTCTCGAGATCCCGGCCGTTGCGCCGGGCGAGAGCCTCGATGGCGCGCTGGTCGCTGACACCCTCGACGAGGACGACTGTGTGACCAGCCTTCCCTGCCGTCTCGGCCTTCTCCAACTCCTCGAGCAGCACCGCCCCGTCGCCGCCCATCACCTCCCCGGTCATGGGCGAAGCCGTGTGAGCGACGACACCACCTCGTCGAGCTCGCCCTCAGTGTTGTAGTAGTGAGGGGAGATCCGGATGAGCTCGGGCAAGCTGCGTCGTTCGGCGTCGATCCGCGTCGAGTCGGCCCCGGTCACCGACACGTTGATCCCGTCCTCGAAGAGGAGATCGCCCACCTCTGCGGCGCGCCTTCCGGGGATGGCGGTGGTGACGATGGCGCACAACCGACTGCCGATGTCGTACGTCTCGAACCCGGCGTCAGCGAGTTTCAACCGGAGGGACGCACCCAGTCCGGTGACCCTCTCCTCGATGGCCCGAAGACCCCAGCCGAGCGCTTCTTCGACAGCGACGCCCAGGCCGAGCACGGCGGCGTGATTGAACTCCCAGGTCTCATATCGCCGGGCGTCGGGACGCATCTCGAATCGATCGGCGGCCACCCAGGTGGCCCCGTGGAGGTCGAGGACGGGTGGCTCGAGGGTGTCCAGCATCTCCTGCCGCACGTAGAGAAACCCGGTGCCCCGCGGCCCGCGGAGGAACTTCCGTCCAGTCGCAGCCAGGAAATCGCAGCCGAGGTCGGTGACATCGACGTCGAGTTGGCCGACTGCCTGGCAGGCGTCGAGCAGGAAGGGGACACCGGCTCCCCGGGCCACGGCACCTACTTCTTCTGCCGGGTTGACCAGGCCGCCGTTGGTGGGGATGTGGCTGATCGAGATGAGCCGGGTGCGTTCGTCGACGGCATCGGTCAGGGCGGCGACATCTATCTGGCCGCTCTCGTCGCTGGGGACGACCCGAATCTCGGCACCGTGATCGCGCTTCGCTTTCAGGTACATGATGAAGTTGGTGGCGTACTCGGCCTCGGTGGTGAGGATCGTGTCGCCTTTGTCGAACCGGATCGAGCCGAAGGCGAGATCCCAGGCGACGGTGGCGTTGTCGACGATCGCAATCTCTTCGGTGGACGCCCCTATGAGGCCGGCGATCGAGCCGTAGACCGAGTTGAAGCGGTCTTCGGTGGCAGCGGCCGCCTCGTAGCCGCCGATCGCAGCCTCGAGACGGAGATGCTCGATCTGAGCCTCGAGCACCGCATAGGTCATGAGGGCGGCACCGGCATTGTTGAGGTGTATCCGGTCGGCGGCGCCCGGAGTCATGGCGCGCGCACGCTCTACGTCGATCATGTGGGCGACGTTAGGTGCCCTTCTGCGAACCCAGGGTTCCAGACTTCGCTCAGCGAAGTGTGGAACCCTGGGTTCGTTGTACGGCGGTCAGTCACGCCACATGAAGTAGGCGTTGCTCCAAGCAACCACGACGTATATGCCGATGAAGAGGAGTTGGAGGCCGACTGCGCCCGAGTCGAAGCAGTCGGAGTTCCCGGCGTCGATGCATTGGAGGACTTGCCGCTCCGACACCACGGCGAGAGCCGAGCACATGATGGCGATGCCCAGTGCTGAAAGGGCGAAGTTGCGTCCCGCCGTCAGGCGGTTGCGGCGCCATGTCATGTAGAAGAGAGGGGCGGCCAGAACCGCGAGCAGCCCGCCGTAGATCACCATCGATGTGATGAAGAGGTCCAAGGCCCCAAGTTTGGCGTGCCGGGAGCCGTTCCGTCACCGGTTGGTCGGCGATTGTCATCGCGAACACCCTCGGCGACGAGGCCGATCTGAACGCAGACGTCTGAACAGTTACCGTCGCGGCGATGAGGATTGCGGTTCCAGGCGAAGCTTCGGGTGAGCGACGGGTTGCCATCAC